>Ga0126312_10001666_pt1 | contig 14698 bp, 17 predicted proteins | sample Plot104A_FD_92537 | JGI IMG/M metagenome (GOLD analysis project Ga0126312, IMG submission 92537) | Serpentine soil microbial communities from UC McLaughlin Reserve, CA, USA - Plot104A | ecosystem: Environmental > Terrestrial > Soil > Grasslands | place: USA: UC McLaughlin Reserve, Lake County...
GAAATCGACCCTTCTCCGACCGTGAAGCGCTACCACCTCACGACCTTCGGTTGCCAGATGAACGAGCACGACTCGGAGCGCATGAAGGGGATGCTCGAGTCGCTCGGCTACCACGAGGCGCCAGCCCGCGACCAGGCCGATCTGATCCTGTTCAACACGTGCGCGATCCGCGAGTCGGCCGACAATCGCTTCGTCGCCCACCTGGGCGAGGCGAAGCGGCTCAAGGGCGAGGACCCGACCCGGATCGTCGGCGTGGGAGGGTGCTGGTCGCAGTCGATGAAGGAGCGGGTGTTCGAGCGCTTCCCGTTCGTCGACGTGGCGTTCGGGCCGGGGCAGATCCCCAAGCTCGCCGAGTTCCTCACGAGCGACAGCCTCACCGCCCAGGGCTACTTCGAGTTCGAGGGCTTCTCCGGCCACCTTCCGATGAAGCGCGCGCGCGAGTTCCAGGCGTGGGTGCAGATATCGGTGGGCTGCAACTGCCGCTGTGCGTACTGCATCGTCCCCTCGACGCGCGGGCGCGAGGCGAGCCGCCGCCCCGACGAGCTCCTGGAGGAGGTCGGGCGGCTGGCGGCCGACGGGGTGCGAGAGGTCACGCTACTCGGCCAGAACGTCAACTCCTACGGCCGCGACCTCCCGCGCGGCGAGAAGGTTACGTTCGCCGAGCTGCTCGCCAGGGTCGACTCGATCGACGGGATCGAGCGCATCCGCTACACGAGCCCGCACCCCAAGGACATGCGCGAGGACGTCGTGCGCGCGCACGCCGAGCTCGACTCGCTGTGCGAGCACATCCACCTGCCGCTCCAGTCGGGGTCAAGCCGCATCCTCAAGGCGATGCGCCGCACCTACGACCGCGGCCGCTACCTCGACCGCGTGGCGCTGATCCGCGAGCACGTCCCGGACGTCGCCCTCACCACCGACATCATCGTCGGCTTCCCCGGGGAGACCGACGACGACTTCGAGCAGACGCTGGACATGGTCGAGGAGGTCGGCTACGACTCGGCGTTCACGTTCATCTTCTCGCCGCGGCGGGGGACCGAGGCCGCCGACCTGGACGGCCGGCTTCCCCACCCGGTCAAGCGCGAGCGCATGGAGCGCCTTGTCGAGGCGGTGCAGCGGCGGGCGACCGAGCGCGCCCGGCGCTTCGTCGGCCGCACGACGGAGGTGCTCGTCGAGGGAACGTCGCGCACGGATGAGACCCGGTGGCGCGGCCGCACGCGCCACAACAAGACGGTCAACTTCGTCGCCGACCCGGCCGCCGCGCCCGCGCCGGGGGAGCTCGTCGACGTCGAGATCACGAGCGCCACGAGCACGACGCTCGCCGGCGAGGCACGGGCGCTGTCCGCGGTTCGCTGAGCGCGCGCCCCGAGGTCGTCGCCCTGTTCGGGCCGACCGGAGTCGGCAAGACCGCGGTCACGCTCGCGCTCGCCGACCTGCTGCGCGCCCGCGGCGAGGACCCGATCGCCATCTCGGCCGACGCGCTCCAGGTGTACGCCGGCCTCGAGACGCTGACCGCCGCCCCGACGGCGGCCGAGCGCGTCCGCCTCGAGCATCGCCTCGTCGGCGTCGTGCCCGTGACTGGGACGTTCTCCGTCGGCGAGTTCATGCCGCTCGCGCACCGAAAGATCGACGCCGCGCTGGCGGCCGGGCGGCGCCCGATCGTGGTCGGCGGGACGGGGCTCTACCTGCGGGCCGCGCTCACCGAGCTCGACCTGCGGCCTCCGCCCGCGCCGGGCGTGCGCGAGCGCGTCGCGCGCGAGTTCGCCGCACGCGGTCCGCGGGCGCTGCACGCCGAGCTCGCCGAGCGCGCCCCGTCCGCCGCCGCCCGCATCGCGGCGACCGACCGCACCCGCATCGGGCGCGCCCACGAGCTGCTCGCCGCCGGCGAGGACCCGCTCGCGGCCGACGCGCTCGGCGAGGAGTCGCAGCTTTGGTCCGAGGACATGCGGCGCCCGACGCTGCTCGTCGGGCTCGTCGCCGAGCGCGCGGAGCTCTACCGGCGGATCGAGGGCCGCGTCGACGCGATGGTCGCGGACGGCGCCGCCGAGGAGGTTCGCCGCGCGGTGGCCGCCAGCGCGTCGCCCACCGCGCGCAAGGCGCTTGGCTTCGAGGAGCTGCTCGCCGGCGATGTCGAGGCCCTCAAGCGACGTACGCGCCACCTGGCCAAGCGCCAGCTCACGTGGATGCGGAGGCTCGCCCGCGTGCGGACGATCGACGTCACCGGCCGCGAACCCACCGAGGTGGCGGAGGAGGTGGCCGCGCGTCTATAGTGCCGCGCGCCGTACTCGGCCCGCGCCCGGTCCGGCCGCGAGCCGCGGGCGCCGGCTGTCGGTCGTCGCACCGCGCGCCGGCGCGGACCGGACTCACCGTGCCCTCTGCCCTTCGCACCTGCACCGCATCCCCGCCCGCGCGATGACCTTCGAGAAGTGGCAGGCCCTCGGCAACGACTACGTGATCGTGGAGGAGCGGGCGGTCCCGTTCGAGCTCACGCCGGAAAGGGTCAGGCGCCTGTGCGCCGCGCACACGGGGATCGGCTCGGACGGCGTCCTGCTCCTCTCAGAGCCGGCGGAGCGCGACTACGTAGCGCGCCTGCGGATCTTCAACCCCGACGGGTCGGAGGCCGAGCTGTCGGGCAACGGCGCCCGCGAGGCGGTCCTGTACCTGCGCCGCGCGGGGTGGATCGACCACGACGCGTTCGCGATCGAGACGGCCGCGGGCGAGATCCGGCCGCAGATCACCGGGCCGACTACGTGCACGCTCGACATGGGCCGCGCGCGGCTGCGTTCGCCCGACTATCCCTCCGGCGGCGACGACGGCACGGGCGCGCTCACCGCCGCCGGCCGCGAGCTCGCCTTCCAGCACGTCTCGGTTGGCAACCCGCAGTGCGCGATCGAGGTCGGGGACGGCCGGCCGCCGCTCGGGGAGCTCGACCTCTCGGAGCTCGGCCCGCAGATCGAGGGCAACACCGAGACCTTCCCCAACCGGACGAACGTGTCGTTCTGGCGGCGCGACGGCGAGGGCGAGATCACCGCGCGCATCTTCGAGCGGGGGGTGGGGGAGACGATGGCCTCGGGCACGGGCGCGTGCGGCGCGGCCGTGGCCGCGGTGCTCCGCGGCGCCCGGAGCCCGGTGACCGTGCACCTCGACGGCGGCGACCTCGAGGTCGAGGTGGGAGAGGATCTCGGGGTGCGGCTGACCGGGTGGGCCGTGCCGGTCTACCGCGGCACGGTGAGCGACGAGCTGATGGAGGAGCTGCATGCGAACGAGTGAGCGGCTGAGTCGCATCCCGCCGTATCTGTTCGCCGAGCTCGAGCGCAAGATCGCCGACAAGCGTGCGCAGGGCATCGACGTGATCAGCCTGGGGATCGGCGACCCCGACACGCCGACGCCGCAGCTCGTGATCGAGGAGCTGGCGCGCGCTGCCGCCGATCCGGGCACGCACCGGTATCCGTCGAACCGGGGGCGACCGGAGCTGCGCGAGGCGGTCGCCGCGTTCTACGCGCGTCGCTTCGGAGTAGCGCTCGACCCGGAGACCGAGGTCGTGCCCGCGCTCGGCGCGAAGGAGTGCATCTTCAACCTCAACCTCGCCTTCCTCGACCCGGGCGACGTCGCGCTCGCCGCGGACCCCGGTTACCCCGTGTACACGGGTGGGCCGCTGCTCGCGGGCGCCGAGCCGGCGCTCATGCCGCTCGTTCCCGAGCGCGGCTTCGCGCCCGACCTCGAGGCGATTCCGCCCGAGGATAGCGAGCGCGCGCGCCTCCTCTACCTCAACTACCCGAACAACCCGACGGGGGCCGTCGTCCCCGACGGGCTGTTCGAGGAGCTCGTGGCCTTCGCGCGCGCCCACGACGTGCTCGTCGTCCACGACGCCTCGTACACGGAGACGACGTTCGACGGCTATGTCGCCCCGAGCTTCCTCGCCACGCCCGGGGCCAAGGAGGTCGGAATCGAGGTCTTCTCGCTGTCGAAGGGCTACAACATGACCGGTTGGCGCGCGGGCGCGGTCGTCGGGAACGCCGAGGCGCTCGACGCGTACTGGCGCCTCAAGACCAACATCGACTCGGGGATGTTCGAGGCGGTGCAGCTCGCCGCCGCCGCGGCGCTGTCGCCGGCCGGCGACGACGCCGCGCGCGAGATGAGCGCGCTGTACGCGCGCCGGCGCGACCTCGTGGTCGACGGGCTGAGGGAGCTCGGCGTCGACGTGACGCCGCCCCGCGGGACGATCTACGTCTGGGCCCCCGTGCCCGAGGGGCACACCTCGGCCTCGTACTGTGAGCTGGTGCTCGAGGAGTCGGCGGTCGTGCTCTCGCCCGGCGGCGCGTACGGACCGAACGGCGAAGGCTTCTTCCGCATCTCGCTCACGATCGACGACGATCGCCTGCGCGAGGCGGTGGAGCGCCTGCGCTCGAGCCTCGGCGGGCGAGAGGACCGTGCGGCGTGAACTACTGCGGCATCGCCGTCGGCCGGGAGCTCCAGCAGCTGTGCGTGCTCGGGGAGGCGCGCACCGACGAGCCCCCGATCCGCCTCGAGGCCACGTTCTACGAGCCGGGCTCGCCCGCCGAGGTAGTCGAGGAGCTGAGCGCGCTCGGCGACGTCGTGGTCGCGGTCGGCGCGCCTCAGGGGGAGCCGTTCGACGCGCGCGAGCTGCGCGCCTGCGATGCCGCGCTCAGCCGGCGCGGGGTGACGCCGCGCCCGCTGCTCGACACTGGCCTCGCCCTGTACGACGCGCTCGAGGACCTCGGCATCTTCGACCCGGACATCCCCGAGGGTGTCGAGCCGGGCCCCGACGACGACTACGAGGGCCTCGTCGAGGAGGGGACGTTCCACGACGCGCGCGTGTTCGAGGTGCATCCCGACGCGGTGTTCTGCGCCCTCCAGGGCCGCCGGGTGCCCGCGCGCCGTCACCCGCTCGGCGTCCTCATCCGAATCGACGAGCTGACCCAGGCGCGCGTCGAGGACCCGGAAGGCGATCTCTGGAGCCGCCGCATCGAGGAGATCGAGGCGGCGGCGGCGGCGCTGTCCGCGCACCGGTACGCGGTCGGTCACGCCGCCTGGCTCGGCGACCCCGACGAAGGGGTGGTCGTGCTTCCCGGCTCCTACCCGCCCGCGGTGTACCCGAGCGAGGGCGTCGTGCCCCCGGTCCCGCGCGCCCGGCTGGGAGCGGCGCGCGACGCCGGCCCGGGACCGCGCGAGCCGGCGGGCGGCGAGCAATAGGCGAGAGACCGGCGGGCCGCCTGGGTCACGGGGCGGCCTCGGGCTCCGTTCCGGCCGGCGAGAACGGCTCGCGCCCCGGCCAGCGGAGGTTGAGGTAGCGCTCGGGCTCGCCGAGCGGGCGAAACCCGAAAGGCTCGTACAGGCCGTGCGCGTCCGCGGTGCCGAGCAGGACGTTGCGCGCGCCGCGCACGTCGGGGTGGGCGAGCACCGCCACGACGAGCTGCCGGCCGATGCCCCGGCCGCGATGCGAGCGGACCACGAACACGTCGGCGACCCAGGCGAAGGTCGCCGTGTCGGTCACGGCGCGGGCGAACCCGACCTGGGCGCCACTCGCGTAGGCGCCGAACGGAAGCGAGCGGTCGATCGCCCGGTCGACGATCTCGCGGGCGACCCCGAGCGCCCAGTACGACTCGCGCGAGAGGAACCGATGGATGAGCTCGCGATCGAGACGCTCCCGGGACGTCGAGATCTCGAGGGCGTCGGTGGGTTCCGGCATCGTTGCGGGACGGTAGCCCGGTTGCGCGATCGAATGGCTCGCGGTCGATTGGATCCGCGCCGCGGCCGCGCGCCCGCCTCGCCCCGACGTACACTGCGGGTGGATGGACAACGGTGGCCAGGGCCGGCGCGACGGCACCCGCTACGGCGAGGGCATCCGCAACCCGCGTGCCCGTCAACGCGCGCTGCTCGTCGCCGCGGGGCCCGACGAGCCGGAGCTCTCGGAGCTGCGCGAGCTCCTGCGGACGGCCGGCGTCGCGGTGGCCGGCGAGCTCACCCAGCGGCGCACGCAGCCCGATCCCGATCGCTACCTCGGCAAGGGCAAGCTCGCCGAGCTCAAGCACGCCATCGCCGCGTCCGGCGCTAACCTGATCGCCTGCGACGACGAGCTCGCGCCCCGCCAGGAGCGCAACCTCGAGGCCGAGATCGGGACGCCAGTCATCGATCGCACGGCGATCATCCTCGACATCTTCGCTGCCCACGCGGGCTCGGCGGAAGGCAAGCTCCAGGTCGAGCTCGCCCAGCTCGAGTACAACCTGGCCCGCATGCGCGGGCTGTGGACCCACCTCGAGCGGCTCGGGGCGGGCCGGATGGACGGTGGGATCGGCACCCGCGGACCGGGGGAGACTCAGATCGAGACCGACCGCCGCCTCGCCCGCGACCGCATCGCCGCTCTCCGGCGCCGGCTCGAGCACACGCGTGCGACCCGCGCGACCATGCGACGCGAGCGCGAGCGCGCACATCTCCCGACCGTGGCGCTCGCCGGCTACACGAACGCCGGCAAGTCAACGCTGCTGAACGCGCTCACCGGCGCGAGCGCGGGGGTGCGCGACCGGCTCTTCCACACGCTCGACCCGACGACGCGCTCGTTCGAGATCGCCGGGCGCCCTTACCTCCTGACCGACACGGTCGGCTTCATCCGCAAGCTCCCCCATCAGCTCGTCGAGGCGTTCGGCGCGACGCTCGAGGAGACGCTGCGCGCCGACCTGATCGTCCACGTGGTCGACGCCTCCGCGGCGCACGAGGAAATCGAGGAGATGATCCACGCGGTCGAGGGGACCCTCGCCGAGATCGGCGCCGGCGAGCGGCCGCAGGTGCTCGCCCTCAACAAGGTCGACCTGCTCGACACGGGGCGCCGGCGCGAGCTGGGTTTCCGCCACCCGCGGGCGACACAGGTCTCGGCGACGACGGGGGAGGGGCTCGACGAGCTCCGCGCGGCGATCGAGGCCCACTTCCTGAGCGCGATGCGCCCGATGGACCTGCTGCTCCCCTACCGCGAGGGCGGCCGGCTCGCCGAGCTCCACGAGCTGGCCGGCGAGCTCGAGCGCGAGGACACGCCGCACGGCGCGCGCGTGCGCGCCCGGGTACCCGTCGGGGTGGCGGAGCGCTTCGAGCGATTCTCGGTGGCGGGGCGGCCGAATGGAGACGCGCGCGGCGAGGGAGATCGCGGCGACGGGGCCGGCGCCGACGGCGCGACCGGTACGTGATCCTGCCCTACACGCGCCTGCGCGACGAGGCCGTCGCGCCCGCCCCCGCGCATACGGGCGACGCCGGCCTCGACCTCCACGCCGCCGAACGGGCGACGCTTCACCCCGGTGAGCGGGCGAGCGTTGGCACCGGGCTCGCGGTGGCGATCCCCGACGGGCTCGCGGGGCTGGTGTTGGCGCGCTCGGGGCTCGCGCTGCGGCACGGTATAGCGCTCGTGAACTCGCCAGGCCTGATCGACTCGGGCTACCGCGGCGAGGTGCGCGTGCTGCTGCTCAACACCGATCGCCGCGAGCCGTTCGAGATCGCGATCGGCGATCGCATCGCGCAGCTCGTGCTCGTCGCCTACGCCGCCCCCGAGCTGCGCGAGGAAGCCGCGCTCGAGGAGTCGGCGCGGGGCGCCGGGGGCTTCGGCTCGACCGGTCGCCGCGCGTTCGACACCGGAAGCATGCGGTGACGACGCCGACCGGCACGAGCCTCGGGCGATAGCCGCCTCATACGCCCGCCGCGCGCCGCGCGCTCATGTGCGCCGCGCGCTCGAGCTCGTCGTCGAGCGGCTCGAGCTCGATCCCGAGCGCGAGCTCGACGAGCCGGTCCGCGAGCCAGGCGTTCTTCGGCAGCAGCGGCCCGTGGAGGTAGGTGCCGAAGACGTTGCCGCGGCGCACTCCCTCGCAGCCGTCGCGACCGTTGTTGCCGAATCCGGACACCACGCGCCCGAGCGGCTGCTCGGCAGGGTCGAGGTAGGTGCGGCCCCCGTGGTTCTCGAAGCCGGCGACGATCCGCGGCCCGTAGCCCAGGTCCGCTTCGATCGCGCAGTTGCCGATCAGGCGCGGCCCCGCCTCGCGGATCGTCTCGAGCGCGACGAGCCCGACGCCGGGCACGGTCCGCTCCCCGAGCTGGTACGAGCGGCCGAGGAGCTGGTACCCCCCGCACACGGCGAGCACCACCGCGCCGCGGTCGGCGGCCGCGTGCAGGCCGTCGCGCTTGGTCGCCACCATGTCCTCCGCGACCGCGATCTGGTCGCGATCCTGACCGCCGCCGATGTAGAGGAGGTCGTGCGCCTCCGGCTCGAGCTCGTCGCCGAGCGAGCTGGCGCGCAGCTCGAACCCGAGCCCGCGCCAGCCGCAGCGCGCACGCAGGAGCTGAATGTTGCCGCGGTCGGCGTAGATGTTCATGAGGTCCGGGTAGAGCGCGCACACGCGCAGGGTCGCCGCCACGGCTAGACCGCCTCGAGCACGAGCACGGTCGAGCCGACGTAGGCGTGGGTCTCCGGGACTGTCCGGTCGGGCAGTCGGCGGAAGCCGTGCGCGGTGGCGGAGTCGGCGAGCTTGTCGGACGGGAAGACCGACAGCCGGATCGTCGCGGCCGACTCGACCGAGGCACCATGCGGCGCGTCGGCGCGGCGCAGGCGGTCGATGGCCACGATCCGGTCGCCCTCGCGCGAGGCCTCCTCGCGCACCACGACCGGCGTGCTCGCGAGCGCCCAGCCCTGTCGCTCGCCGGTGTCGGGCAGCGGCGGCAGCGAGTCGGCGGCCGCCAGCCCGGCGAACGGGTCGGCGAGCGCCGGCGCGAACAGCCCGCCGTGCTCGAGATGATCGCGCACCCGCGCGAGCATCGTCGCGCGGGCCGCCGTCCCCTCGAGCAGTTGGACCACCTGCATCGGCGCGACGACGAGCGGGAAGCGACGCCCGATCGCGAACGAGCACGCGTCCGCGCACACGGCGTCGACCCGCAGCCCGCGCTCGCGGGCGCGCGCGGCGCACTCCGCCACGAGCGCGGGGTCGCAGTCGAGCGCTGTCACCTCGTGCCCGGCCGCCGCGAGCTCGAGCGCGACGCGCCCGGTCCCCGCTCCGAGCTCGAGCACCGGGCCGCCCCAAGCGGCGGCGAGCTCTCGCCACAGCGGCAGGTCGGCCGCGTATCCGCCGCACTCGACGTCGTGCCAGGCGACGGCCGGGTCGAAGGGGGGAGCGGGCGTACCGGCGACGGTCTGGGCCCCGGGGCGGCGGGCCCCCGCCCGCTGCGCGCTCACTCCGACCACCTCCGCGCCAGACCGCGCTCGGCGAGCAGGTCGCGCAGCTCGAGCAGGGCGGTGTAGGTGGGAAGCGCGTACAGCGGGCGGCCGTCGCCTGCGGCCACCGCGGCGTCGAGCGAGCGGCCGAGGTCGCGCTCGACCGCGAGCGGCCCCTCGAAGCCCGCGTACTTGAGCCGCAGGGCCATCTCCTCGGCGCGCGTGCCCGAGCACGTGACCCGGCCGGTGCGCCCGGCGAGCAGCTCGAAGTCGGCGTCCCATATCCACGAGACGTCGCGCCCGTCGGCGATGCCGTCGTTGAGCGCGAGCCACACGTCGAGCGGGCCCTCCTCGAGCGCGAGCGTGCGCAGGACCTCGTTCGCCCCGGCGGGGTTCTTGACGAGCAGGATCGACACCGGCCTCCCGTCCACGGCGATCGTCTCCGTGCGCCCGAAGGCGGCCGCCACCTCCTCGAGGCCGCGGCGAACGGCCTCGGGCCGGGCCCCGAGCGCGAGCGACGCCGCCGCCGCGGCCAGCGCGTTGTAGACGTTGTAGACGCCGGGCAGCGGGAGGCGGAACTCGAGCCGGCCCTCCGGGGTCCGCAACACGACGTCGCTCCCCGCCATCCCTCGCAGCACAACGCGCTCGGCGGCGACCGCGGGCCGCCGCCGCACGCGCCCGCAGCGCGGGCAGCGGTAGCGGCCGAGGTGCGCCAGGTAGGAGGCCTCGTACACGTACGCGGCGCCGCAGTTGCGGCAGTGCTTGGAGTCGGCGGCGTGCTGGAGCTCGGGCAACGCGAGCGAGTCGTCCTCGATCCCGAAGAAGGTCACGCCCGGGCGCTCCCGGCGAGGTCGGCCACCAGCGGGTCGTCGGCGTTGAGGACGAGCACGGCCTCCGTTAGCTCACGGGTGAGCTCGGCCCAGCGGTCGGCGATTGCCTCGAGCTCGCCGTAGCGGTCGAGCTGGTCGCGGAACAGGTTCGAGAGCAGGACGAGCTGGGGTCGGAGCTCGCGCGCGACGGCCGGCAGCCACGCCTCGTCGACCTCGAACAGCCCCAGCTCGCCGTGGCGACGTCCAGCGTCGAGAAGTGCGGTGGCGACGCCCCAGCTCATGTTCGACCCCCCCGGTTGTGCACGAGGGGTCGGCCGGTGCGCGCAAGCACGCTGGCGATCATCGCCGCGGTCGTGGTCTTGCCGTTGGTCGCCGAGAGCACGGCCGAGCCGCCCTCAAGCCGGCGCCCGAGGTGGTCGATCGCGCGCGGATCGACGCGCAGCAGCACGCGCCCGGGGACGGTCGTCCCGCCGCGGCCGAGGCGGCGCGTCGCCGCGCGGACGACCCGGCCGGCGGCGGCGCCGGCACGCAGGCGCAGCGACCGCCTCATCCCGGAAGCCGGGCCGGGGGCGCGATGATCCGCACCTGCCGCTCCCCGATCCGCACGGTCACCGGCAGCTCGCCGATGCGGTCGCCGTCGGCGTAGACCGCGAACGGCCGGTCGGCGCGCACCTCGACGACCTCGCCGACCAGGAACTCGGCGTGTGAGGCGCCGACGTGCGTCCCGCGGAAGACGCGCGGCATCATCGCGAGGAAGCGGAGCTTCGAGGCCGCGTGCACCAGCAGGACGTCGAGGCGGCTGTCGGCGAGCTCGGCATGGGGAACGAGCATCATCCCGCCGCCGTACGCCTTCGAGTTGGCCGCCGCCACCGTGTACCCGCTGAACGTGTGGCGCTCGCCGTCCACCGTCACCTCGAAGCGGGCCGGCCGCCACGAGGCGAGCGCGCGCAGCGCGGCGTACAGGTACACCGCGTTCCCCCTGAGGCGCGACTCGTTGGCGATCCGGTTGGCCTCGGAGTCGAAGCCGAGGCTCGCGATGCCGACGAACGGCGAGCCGTCGACCTCGGCGACGTCGATCGGGCGCGGCTCGCCGTCGAGCGCGAGCGCCGCGGCCACGGCGGGGTCGGTCGGTATCCCGAGCACGCGCGCCAGGTCGTTGCCCCGCCCGGCCGGGACGACGGCGAGCGGCGCGTCGGTCTCGCGCACGACGCCGGCGATCGACCCGACGTGACCATCCCCACCGACCGCGACCACGGTCTCGCCCCCGCCCGCGGCCTCGCGCGCGAGCCCGACGGCGTGCGCCGCGCTGTCGGTGGTGAGCGCCCGGTAGGGCGCGGCGCGCCGGTCGAGCTCCGCGCACGCAGCGCGCAGCGCGCTGCGCCCGCGCCCTCCGCCCGCCACGGGATTGGCGATGAGGGCGAGCCGGCGGTCGGGCACGGAGCGGCAGTCTAGGTGCTGACCCGCCGGCTCAGCGTCTGCTCCAGCCACGCTCGGCGATCGCCTTCGCCACCTCGTCGGGGCGGTCGGTCACCACGTAGGCGTCGACGATCGCGCCGTCGGTGTTGAGGGTGATCGAAAGCCCCGAGTCGGTCCGCCGCACCTTCGAGATCGGCGCCACCGGCCGGCCCGATCCCATCCGCGGCTTGACCCGGCCGGTCGCCACGCGGTGCACCCCGTCGAGGGCGGCGAGCCCGTCGAGGAGGCGGCGGTAGCCCTTCGAGGACGAGTGCTTGTGGTGGGTCTTGCGCGCCATGGTGAGAGTCCAATGGTGGCGTCTCCGCGTCCTCGCGTCCGAGCGGCGCGGCGCCGCCACCCCGCCGGTACGCTCGCCGCGTGGACGAGGCGACCCGGCGCGCGCGGCGCGAGGAGTGGCGGCGACAGCAGCGGGCCCGGGTCAGGCGGCGCCGCGCGGTCGCCCTCGCCGCGGCGGCCGGGGTGCTCCTGCTCGTGCTCGCGATCGCGTCGCTCGCCGGAGGGGGGGGGGGGGAGGGGCAGCGCGCCGGGGCCGACCGCCCGCCGCCTCCCGAGCTCCCCCGGGGAGGGCGCAGCATCTTCCCCGAGTTCCGCGTCGTCGGGTTCGCCGGGGCGCCGCAGGCCGAGGAGCTCGGCGAGCTCGGGATCGGATCGCCCGACTCCGCCGCGAAGCGGCTCGAGCGTCAGGCGCAGCCGTACGCGCGCGCGCGTGGCCGCCCGCCGGTCCTGCCCGCCTTCGAGCTGATCGCGGTGATCGCCAACGGCACCCCCGGCGACGACGGCAAGTACCGCACGCGTCAGAAGCCGGAGGTCATCCGCCGCTACCTCGCCGCGGCGCGCCGCGCCAAGGCGATTCTCGTCCTCGACGTCCAGCCGGGGAGGGCCGACTTCCTCGACGAGGTCCGCGAGCTCGACGAGTTCCTGGCCGAGCCGGACGTGAGCCTCGCCCTCGATCCGGAGTGGCACATGGCCGAGGGGCAGGTTCCCGGCCAGGCCATCGGCTCGGTGACCCCCGATCAGGTCAACGAGGTGTCGAAGCACGTGTCGGAGATCGTCGGACGCCGCCGGCTGCCCGAGAAGCTCCTGCTCGTGCATCAGTTCACGTCCGACATGATCGAGGACCGGGGGCGGCTCCGCTCGTACCCGGGGGCGGCGCTCACCCTCAACGTCGACGGGTTCGGGACTCCGCAACTCAAACGCAAGAAGTACCACGAGCTCGTGCGGCGCGGCGACCCCGGCTACCACGGGTTCAAGCTGTTCTACCGCGAGGACACCAACCTGATGACCCCGGAGCAGGTGCTGCGGCTGCGTCCGCAGCCGTCGTTCGTGGTCTACGAGTAGCGCGCGTCCCGGAGGACGAGCGCCGCGAGGCTCGCGGCGACGTAGCGCGGGCGCGGCTCGGGGGCCGCCTCCGCCTCCTCGGCAGAGGTCCCGCCGGTGAGGACGAGGGCCGCGTCGAGCCCCGCCTTGGCGGCGGCGGCGACGTCGGCGTCGAGGCGGTCGCCGACCACGAGCGTGCGTCCCTCGCCGAGACGGTCGAGCGCGGCGCGGAAGAGCTCGGGCTCGGGCTTGCCGACGATCCGGGCCGTGCTGCCCGAGGCGTACTCCACTGCGGCGAGGATCGCGCCCGTCCCCGGCACGAGCCCCTCCTCGGTCGGGTACACCGGGTCGCGGCTCGTCGCCACGAGGTCGGCGCCGCGGCGCAGCGCGAGGTTGGCGAGCCGGAGGTCGTCGTAGCCGAGGTGGTCCGTCCCGGCCACGACGACGACCTCGGCGCGCGAGGCGAGGTCGGTGCCGTTGAGGACGCGCAGGCCGGCCCCGGCCACGTGGCGGTGCATCGCCTCGGTGCCGATGACGAACGCCGTCCGGCCCGAGTGGCGCTCGTTGAGGAGGTGCTGGGCCGCGCCGCCGACCGTGACCACGTCGGCGACCGACGCCTGGATGCCGACCGACCACAGCTTGGCCACGTACTCCTCGGTCGAGCGGCGCGGATCGTTGGTCACGAAGGCGACCCCTCGCCCCGAGGCGCGCAGCTCGGCGACCGCCTCGGGGGCGCCCGGGACCGGCGCGGAGCCGAGCCATACGCACCCGTCGAGGTCGAGAATCACCTGCTCGTACGGCTCGATGCGCTCGGACACGGCCACGGCGGCGGCATCCTATGCGCGCTCCGGGGGAGCCGGTCGGCGGCGACTATCCTCGTGGCGCGATGATCTTCGACACCGACGACGGGAGCTTCACGACCCAGGTCATCGAGCGCTCCTCCCAGGTGCCGGTGGTGGTCGACTTCTGGGCGGCGTGGTGCGGACCGTGCCGCCAGCTCACCCCGGCGCTCGAGCAGGCGGCGACCGCGCGCGAGGGCCGGGTCGACCTGGCCAAGGTGGACGTCGACCGCAACCCGGCGCTCGCCCAGACCTTCCGCATCCAGGGGATCCCGGCGGTCAAGGCGTTCCGCGACGGACAGGTGGCCAGCGAGTTCACGGGCGCGTTGCCGCCGCCCCAGGTCGAGCAGTTCTTCGATGTGCTCGTGCCCTCGGAGGCCGACGAGCTCGCGGCCGCCGGTGACGAGGCCTCGCTTCGCCGCGCCCTCGAGCTCGACCCGCGCCAGAGCGAGGCGGCGGGCAAGCTCGCCCGCATCCTGCTCGCCCGCGGGGAGGTGGACGAGGCGCTCGCGCTGCTCGAGCCCTTCCCCAACGACTTCCTCGCCGCCGGGCTCGCCGCGCGGGCGCGGCTGTCGCGGAACGGCCACGAGCTCGACGAGGCGTTCTCGGCGTGGGACCGCGGCGATCACGCCGCCGCGCTCGAGGCGCTCCAGCACGCGTTCGCCGCAGCTGAGGGCGACGACCGCGACGCGATCCGCCAGGCGATGGTCGCGATCTTCACCGAGCTCGGTCCGGACGACCAGCTGGCGCGCGAGCATCGTCGCCGGCTGTCGGCCTCCATATACTAGCGCCGGCGATTCGCGACCGGCCCGCGCGGAGCCGCGGCGGGCGTTCGGCAGCTAGCCCTTGGCCGCGGGGCCCGCCCGCGCCGCCTCGCGCGCCCGCGCCCGGCGCCGACGCCCGAGCAGCACGAGCACGCCGAGCACGGCCACCACGATCAAGATCCCGATCAGAAGGCCGCCGAGGAAGCCGACCCCTCCGAACGGAAGCGCCCCGAGCTCGGCGATCCCATAGCCGATCGCGATCAGCACGATCAC
>Ga0126312_10001667_pt1 | contig 14698 bp, 10 predicted proteins | sample Plot104A_FD_92537 | JGI IMG/M metagenome (GOLD analysis project Ga0126312, IMG submission 92537) | Serpentine soil microbial communities from UC McLaughlin Reserve, CA, USA - Plot104A | ecosystem: Environmental > Terrestrial > Soil > Grasslands | place: USA: UC McLaughlin Reserve, Lake County...
AACTGGCGGGCCAGGGGCACAAGCGGCCGCAGGGAGAACCGGCGGGCCGCGCCGGTCGGGTTGGCGTGCTCGGCGGTGAATCCAGACAGCACCACAAGGGGCGGTCCCTTCCCAACCCCCAGATAGGGGAGCCCGCCGTCAAGCACCCCCTCAGCCACTGCCAATGGACCAGCGGCGCGTCCGCGAAGCCCCAACAGGGTCGGTGACATGGACCACCTCCCATGCCAGCGTCGCGCACGTGGGGCCGCGGCGCTTGAGGACAACGCCCCGCTTCGTGCGGGTCGGTTGCCGCCCGCCCGCGATGTCGCGGCGTCAGTGTGCGCTGGCGCCCCGCCCTTCGACTTCGCCCGCTCCGGCGCGGCCGGGCTGGTAACGCTGACCCGGCGCTCGGCGCGGGCGGCGGCCCTAGCGGGGAGCAGGTGGCGGCCGGCCACCTGGAGGCGGCGGTGGCGGGGGACCGCGACCCGTCGGGCCAGGACCTGGTAGCCGGCCCGCTCGACCTCGTCCAGGATGCCGCCGTAGAGCGCTGTGGCGACCTGAATGCAGGGCCGAGAGGAGGGGGCCAGCAGCCCGATGCCGGGGGCGGCGGCCGCATAGTGGGCCCGGGCCCGCTCGACCTCGAAGGCCAGCAGTCCCTGCACGGCCGGGCTGGCCTGGACAGCGGCCAGATGGGCCCGGCTGACCCCGAACCGCTCCAGGTCCTCGGCCGGGAGGTACACCCGGCCCCGGTCCAGGTCCTCGCCGATGTCGCGGATGAAGTTGGTGAGCTGGAAGGCGAGGCCGAGCTGGCGGGCGTGCTCGCGGGCGACCGTCAGATCCACTGGTTCCAGGATGGGGGCCATCATGGTCCCGATCACCGCCGCCGAGCCCTCCATGTAGCCGAGCAGGTCCTGGTAGGTCCGGTAGCCGTCGACGGTGAGGTCCATGGCCATCGAGTCCAGGAACTGCTCGAAGTCGGCCAGGTCCAGGTCGAAGGCGCGCACGGTGTGGAGCACGGCCGGCAGCACCGGGTCCTGGACCGGGGCGCCCCGGAGGCCGGCGAAGAAGCGGTCACCCCAAGCGCGCAGGGCGGCCGCCTGACCCGCCCGATCAAGGGTGGAGGCGAGGTCGTCGACGATCTCGTCGGCGTAGCGGACAAAGCCGTACAGGGCGTGGACGTGGCGGCGCTTCCAGCGCGGCAGCAGCAGGGTGGCCAGGTAGTAAGTGCGGCCGTGGCGGGCGTGCAGCTGGCGGCAGCGCTCGTAGGCCGCCGACAGGGTCCGCGGCTCGGCGGCCAGCCTCGACCTCAACGCGACCCCTGGGGGACGGGTCATGAGGGCGTGATCTCCAGGACCACCGGGGTCCTGCGGGGTCGGCGTCGGTGCAACGCGGCCTGCACGCTTCGGAAGGGCTTGATGAACACCAGATCGCCCCGGTACTTGCGGGCCATCAACCGGTCCACGCGGGCCACCTCGGCGTCGGGCAGCAGCTCGGCCCACGCCGGCACCGGGCTACCGCGGAGGCGGCCGGTGGCTGTGCAGGGGGCGATCGTCACCCGTGGGTTGCGGCGGATGCGGCGCACCTTGTAGGAGGCGGCGTCGGTCTCCACCAGCAGCCGCCCGCCGGCCTCAACAAACCAGACGGGGGTGGCCACCCCGGTGCCGTCGCGCCGGAAGCTGGTGAGGCTGAGGTACTTGCCCGGAACCGCCGGCGGCGTCGGCCGGCGGTCCGGTGGTTCCAGCGGATCCAGATGTTGGTAAAGCGGCTGGCGCATGGTCATCACCTCGCGGCTCGTCCGCGGTAGCACTCTCGATCCGGCGGCGGACCGTAGAAGCCCAGTCGACTTGGCATCTCGCCCAGGGCGTCCCCATGGGAACCTCCTCGCTGCGCTCCCGCAATCCCCGGCCCGCCGGCCGGTCACCTTGAGCATCGCCGCTGCGCCAGGGTCCCGGTAGGGCCGAACGGCCGCTTCCCCGGGGACCAATCGCCTCCTCCGCGGGTGCGTCGCGGCGGCCAGACTCTTCCTCGGGCGGGCGCCGCCCGTCGTCGGCTGCAAAGGAGATGGGTGTGGATCGCAACGGTGGTGAGGTGGTGGTGGTCGGCGCCGGCATCCTGGGGTGCTCGGTCGCCGTCCACCTGGTCGAGCGGGGCCTGCGGCCGGTCCTCATCGACCCAGAGCGGCCGGGACAGGGCACGTCCACGGGCTCGTTCGCGTCGATCTCGGCCTTCGGTAAGGAACCGGTCGACTACTACCAGCTGGCCTGCGCGGGCATGTCGGGCTGGCCCAGGTTCGCCGCGCGTCTCGGCCGCGAGATCGGGCTGCGCCGGGCCGGCGAGCTCCGCTGGACTGGCGACCCCGAGCAGGGACAGCTGTTGGCTCGGAAGGTGGCTGACGCCCGTGGCCGCGGCTACCCGGTCCGCCTGATCGACCGAGCCGAGCTGGCCCGGCTGCTGCCCGACGCCCGCCTCGGCTCGGTCACGGCCGCCTGCTTCGCCCCCAACGACGGGCAGGTGGAGCCGCCGCTGGTGCTGGCCGCCTGCCGAGCCCTGCTGGACGAGGCCGGGGTCCGGTTCCTGGGCGGCCGGGCCCGGGTCCACCTGGACGACGACGGCGTCCGGGTCGAGGTCGGCGGAGAGGAGCTGCGGCCACGGACCACGGTGCTGGCCGCCGGCGCCGAGGCCGTCCAGGTGGCGGCCGCGGTCGGCCTGGAGGTCCCGACCGTGGCCAGCCCGGGCATGCTGATCCAGACCCGGCCCCTGCCGCCGATCACCGACCGGGTGGTTTACGTGCCCGGCGGGCCGGGGCCGGCGGTGCACCTGCGGCAGCGGGCCGACGGGTCGGTGTTGGTGGGGGAGGGGTCCCAGGAGACGCCGGCCACCGACCCCGGGCGCCACCACGCACAGCTGCTGCTGGCCCAGGCGGCCCGGTTCTTCCCCGCCCTGGCCGGGGTGCCGGTGGAGCGGTGGTGGCTGGCCTGGCGGGCCATGCCGGCCGACCGGCTGCCGATCATCGGTCCGCTGCCCTGGCTGGAGGGCCTCTACCTGGTGGTCAGCCACAGCGGGGTCACCCTGGCCCCGGTGCTGGGCCGGCTGGTCGCGGCCGAGGTTGCCGAGCAGACGGCCGACGGCCTGCTGGCCCCCTTCCGCCCGTCCCGCTTCGCTGAGCGGGCGACCCGGGTCATGCTCGAGGTCGAGTCGGTGTTCCGGGAGCCGATCCGCCAGCACGGGCCGACCTGACCGACGGCTCACAGGCGGGTCGGTTCTCGACCCGGACCACTGCTGCTGGAGAGCTACCGGGGCAATTCAGGTCGATGGCCAGGGCCCGGGCGCTGCCAGACGGGCTAGACGGCACCCAGGTGAAGGGCCAACTGGCGCGCAAACGTAGGACCGAGGTCGGCTACGGTCGGGAGGTGGAGCCGGATTCGAGCCGGCTCCGACGAGCTCTGAGGAGGCGCGTGATGCCGTCCATCCGATTCCGGGCGCCGTTGCTGGCCTTCGTGGACCTGGTGACAGTGACGGCCATGACGCTGCGGCAGCGGCGCACCAGGCAGGCCTCATGCCAGGACGGCGAGGGTCCCGCCCACAGCCGCCCCGCCATGCGCCTGTCCGTCGAGGAGGCCTACGACGCGCCCCCACGCCGACCCACCTACCGGAACGTTCCGAGACCGCTTCCACGACACCCTTGAGCGACTCGAGGCGGATGTCGAGGCCCAAGGGAACTCTGGTCCGGGCCGCCCTGGCCCGGGCCACCCGCGGGCTGGTGACCGGCAACACCGCCTTGTGCCGTGCGGTGATCGCCGGTGACGGCGAGCTCGACCGTCGGTACCTGGACATCGAGCGACAGGTGGTTGACCTGCTCGGTCGGCACGCGCCGGTCGCCTCCGACCTGCGCCTGCTCACGGCCGTCCTCCACATCAACCTGCACCTGGAACGCATCGGAGACATGGCCGTCAACGTCGCCTGGCTCGGCCAGGTGGTCGCCGGCGCGCCGCGGAGCCGGAGATGGACTGGCCACCTGGAGCAGATGAGCGAGCACGCGGTGTGGATGGTGGAGCTGGCCATGCAGGCCTTCGGCGCCCGCGACGCATCGGGCAGTCAGCGGCTCCCGACGCTGGACGACCGGGTCGACGAGCTGAACCGCTCCCTGCTGGCCGCCATGCTGGCACCTAGTCAGCCGCTGGACCAGCTGGCTTGGGTGGTGCACCTGCACGACGCCGGACGGCAGCTGGAGCGGGCCGCCGACCATGCCGTGGACATCGCCGAGCAGGTCTGGTTCCTCGTCACCGGCGAGCTCGCGGAGTTCGACCATGCTCCCCGCGTCCCGACTCCCGCATCCTGAGCGCTCGGGGTGCCATCCCGGCGCGTCCCCTCAGGGTTGGATCTGCAGAGGCGAAGGCCCCTCGACGTGACGGACATCTGGCTCTGGGAGCCAGCCTCCTCACCAGAGAGACTTAGGGATGTCGGAGCTGCCGAAACCGAAGGAGCACGAGATGGCGGCACGGACCATTCCGAAGCGCCACATGACGCAAGTTGCATCCCAACCTGGCCGGACGGGACGCGGATCCAAGGCGGCACCGCAGCGTTCCCGCGACACCAAGATCGCGGGAGTGCTGCTGTGGATCGCCGGCGCCGCGATCCTGCTGGGCTTTATCACCGCCGAGGCGCTGTACCCCGGCATCTACACGACCCACACCAACACCGTCAGTCACCTGGGAGCTTCCGAGCCGCCCAACAGCGTCGTCCTGCAGCCCTCGGCGGCCATCTTCGACATCACCATGCTGGTGACCGGGGCCATGATCCTGGCTGGAGCCTGGTTCGCCTACCGGGCGCTGCGGCGCAAGGCGGTGTTGATCCCGACCGCGCTCCTCGGTGTCGGCACGCTCGGGGTCGGCGTCTTCCCGCTGACCCATCCGGCCCCGCACACGCTGTTCGCCTTCACCGCGTTCCTCGCCGGTGGTATCGCCATCGTCCTGTCGTCCCGCGTGACCACGGCACCGTTCCGCTATCTCTGGACGGCACTCGGAGCGATCGCCCTCGGCGCGACCGTGCTCGCCTTGGACGCGTTTCGCAGCTGGGCGCCGATGGTTGAGCTCGGCGAGGGCGGTCTGGAGCGCTGGATCGTCTACCCGATCGTCCTGTGGCTGGTGGCCTTCGGCAGCTACCTGATGGCGCCGGCCGCACCAGCCTTCAAGGACCCCGAGGTCGAGTAGGTACGGTCAGCGTCGAGTAGGTACGGTCAGCGCTCTGGCCGACGGCAGCCCAGCACATCGGATACATTCAGGAGGCCTCTGCCATGCAGGTCCGTAACCTGATGAGAAGCCCGGTGGTCACGGTCGACCCCGACCAGTCACTGCGACATGCCGCTCAGGTCATGCAGGAGCATGACATCGGCTCAGTGGTCGTCGAGCAGGGCGGTCAGGTCGCCGGGATCCTCACCGAGCGCGACGTGATGCACGCCGCCGCCCGGCTCGGTGACATCGGACAGGCACGGGTGGCTGAGCACATGACTGCCCCGGTCGTGACCGCCTCGCCGAACTGGGACGCCAGCGTCGCGGCGGCCGAGATGCACGACCGGCGCATCCGGCACCTGGTCGTGCTGCAAGAGGGCGCGGCGGCCGGCGTGCTCTCGGTACGCGACGTCCTGTCGGTCTTCCTCCCCGAGAGGGTCCACCGGCAGGAGGCATAGGCCCCCAGGGGCAACCCCGAAGGGGGTGCCCCGGTGGACAAGGAGTCCTGAGATGGCCTACCCACAGCACCGCGAGGCCGACGTTGCCCTGCGGGACGGCTCGACTGTCCACGTGCGGCCGGCCAGGGGTGACGACGCGCCGGCCGTCCGGGCCTTCTTCGAGCACCTCTCGCCGGAGTCGACCGCGCTTCGGTTCTTCTCCGGCTTCCCCAACCTCGACAGCGCCGTCGCCTGGGCCACCGAGGTGGACTACCGGCTGCGCTACAGCCTGCTGGCGACCGTCGGCGACGGCCGGGTGCTCGCTCACGCCGGCTGGGAGCGGGAACCCGAGCGGCCGGACACGGCCGAGGTCGCCCTGGCCATCGCCGACGCCATGCAGGGCAAGGGGCTGGGCACGATCCTCCTCGGCCAGCTCGCCGAGGCCGCCCACCAGCTCGGGGTCGACGTGCTCAGCGCCGAGGTCCTGCCCCAGAACCACCAGATGGTCCAGGTCTTCCGCGACAGCGGCTTCCCGGTCAAGACCCACGCCATCCCCGGCGCACTGCTGTTCGAGGTGCCGACGCTGATGACCCCCGAGGGGCTGGAACGCTTCGAGCGGCGCGAGCAGACCGCGGCCGCGGCGGCCATGCGGGCCTTCCTGGCGCCCCGGTCGGTGGCGGTGATCGGCGCCTCCCGGCGCCGCGGGACGGTCGGGGCGGAGCTGTTCCACAACCTGCTCGCCGCCGGGTTCAACGGCCCCGTCTACCCCGTCAACCCGAACACGCCGGTGGTCCAGTCGGTGCTCGCCTATCCCTCGATCGCCGAGGTCCCCGGCCCCGTCGACCTGGCCGTCCTGGCCGTTCCCGCCCCCAAGGTGGTATCGGCGGCCAAGGAGTGCGCCGCCGTCGGGGTTCGGGCCCTGGTGGTGGTCTCGGCCGGCTTCGCCGAGACTGGACCCGAGGGCGCCGCCCGCCAGCAGGAGCTGCTGGCCGTCTGCCGAGAAGCCGGCATGCGGCTGATCGGTCCCAACTGCCTCGGCATCGCCAACACCAACCCCGCCGTCCGGATGGACGCCAGCTTCGGCCCGGCCGTCCCCCTCCCGGGTCGCGTCGGCTTCCTGTCCCAGAGCGGTGCCCTCGGGCTGGCGGTGATCGACTACGCCACCAAGCTGGGGCTGGGGCTGTCGTCGTTCGTGTCGGTGGGCAACAAGGCCGACATCTCCAGCAACGACCTGCTCGACTACTGGGAGGAGGACCCCGACACGGCGGTGGCCCTGCTGTACCTGGAGTCGTTCGGGAACCCGCGCCGGTTCGCCCGGATAGCCCGCCGGGTCGGCCGGCGCAAGCCGATCGTGGCCGTCAAGAGCGGCCGCTCCGCCGCCGGGGCCCGGGCCAGCGCATCGCATACCGGGGCCCTGCTGGCCGCCTCCGACGTGACCGTGGACGCGCTGTTCCGCCAGGCCGGGGTGATCCGCACCGACACCCTGGCCGAGCTGTTCGACGTCGCCACCCTGCTGGCCAACCAGCCCCGCCCGCGGGGCCGGCGAGTCGGGATCGTGACCAACGCCGGCGGGCCCGGGATCCTCTGCGCCGACGCGTGTGTGGCCGCCGGCCTGCAGGTGGCCGAGCTGTCGGCGGGGCTGCGGGACCGGCTGGCCGAGGGCCTGCCGGCGGCGGCGTCGACCACCAACCCGGTGGACATGCTGGCCGCGGCCCCGGCCGAGCATTTCCGGCGCACCGTGGAGCTGGTGGTGGCCTCCGGGGAGGTCGACGCGGTGATCGTCATCTTCATCCCGCCGCTGCTCACCGAGCCGGCCGAGGTCGCCCGGGCCGTCCGTGCGGCGACGGACGCGGCGGGGCAGGCGATCCCGGTGCTCACCGTGTTCATGTCGGCCGCCGGCAGCCCGCCCGAGCTGCGCGCCGGCGACTCTGTCATTCCCAACTACGCCTTTCCCGAGGACGCGGCCCGCGCCCTGGGCCGCGCCGCCGAGTACGGGAGCTGGCGGGAGCGGCCCCAGGGCCGCGTCCCCGACCTGCCCGGCGCCCGCCGCGACGAGGCCGCGGCCGTGCTCGCGGCCGCGCTGGCCGAGGGACCGGAGCCCCACTGGCTGGCTCCCGACCAAGTGGCCACCCTGCTGGACTGCTACGGCATCGCCATGGCCGAATTGCGCATGGCCGGCACGCCCCACGAGGCGGGAGCGGTCGCCGCCGAGCTCGGCGGGCCGGTCGCCCTCAAGGCGGTCGCGCCCCGTCTGATCCACAAGACCGAGGCCCACGCCGTCCGGCTCGACCTCGTCGGTGCCGACCAAGTCCGGACGGCCGCGAAGGAGATGCGCACGGCGGTCGGCGCCGAGGGATACGCGGTCGACGGGTTCATGGTCCAGCGCATGGTCGCCGGCGGGGTCGAGCTGCTGGTCGGCGTCGTCCACGACCCGTCCTTCGGCCCGGTGGTGGCCTGTGGGGCCGGCGGCACGGCGGTCGAGCTGCTCAAGGACGTCGCCGTGCGCCTGACCCCGCTGACCGACCGGGACGCGGCCGAGATGGTCCGCTCCCTGGTCACCTTCCCGTTGCTGGACGGCTACCGGGGCGCGGCCAAGGCCGATGTCGCCGCCCTCGAGGACCTGCTGCTGCGGGTCGCCGCCCTGGTCGAGGCGCACCCGCAGGTGGCCGAGCTCGACTGCAATCCGGTCCTGGCCCTGGCCGACGGCGCGGTGGTGGTCGACGCCAGGGTCCGGGTCGAGGCGGCCAGCCCACCCCTGCCCCTGGCCGCCCGCCGCCGGTAGCGGCGTCCGGTCCGCCGCAGCCGCCGTCAGCGCCCCGCGCGGATGACCTCCATCATCTCGGGAACCGACGTGACCTTGACCCGCGGGCGTCCCTGGGCGCGACCGGCGGCGATCTCGTACCGGTCCAGGACCTGCCAGTCCCGAAACGTCACGAAGTCGACGCCTCGCTCACGCAGCAGCGCCTCGACCCGTGACGGGTCACGGTGGCCGTCGCCAAGTCGCTGCAGAACCGGCAGGTCGGCCAGCATCGCTTCGACGGTGGCCGCCGAGTCGGGCTTGTTGTTCCCGATCAGCCCCGTGGGGCCCCGCTTGGCCCAGCCGACGACATACTCCCCGCGGACCACCTCGCCGGTGTTCGGATGGACAACCTGCCCGGCGACGTTGTTGATCGTCGAGGTGGCTGGATCGAAGGGCACGCCCTCGATCGGCACGGTGCGGTAGCCGATGGAGCGCAGCACCAGGCCGGCCTGGATGGTCTCGAGCTGGCCGGTTCCCTTGGACCGGAGCGCGCCGTTGGCGTCCACGACCAGCTCGTTGCGCTCGACCTGCAACGCCGCGATCCGCCCGTCCTCGCCGATGATCTCCACCGGCGAGGCGAGGAAGCGCAGGACGATGCGGCGCGGGGCGGCCTGCCCGGTGCGCCCGGCATAGTCGCGCAGGATCTTCAGATTCGCCTTGGCGGTGCGGTCCTCCTCCAGCTCGGCCTGGCTGGCCGGGTCAAGCTCGAGATCCCGAGGATCGACGACCACGTCAACCCCCTCCAGCCTCCCCAGCTCCCTGATCTCGGGGTGGTGAACGACGCCTGGGCCGGACCACGTCGCCCCAGCACCACGACCTCGCGGATCCTGCCCTGGCGCAGCGCCTCCAGCGCGTGATCGGCGATATCGGTCGTCGCCAGCGCATCCGGGGGCGTGGCCAGGATGCGGGTCACGTCCATGGCCACGTTGCCGTTGCCGACCACCACCGCCCGCTCACAGGAGAGGTCGGCGGGCAGGTCACGGTAGTCGGGATGCCCGTTGTACCAGCCGACGAACGAGATCGCCGGGAAGCTGTTGGGCAGGTCCTCACCCGGGATGCTCATGCGCCGGTCGGCCTGGGCGCCGACGGCATAGACGAGCTGATGGTAGAGCCGCTTCAGCTCCCGGTGGTGGAGATCGACACCGTAGGTGACGTTCCCGAAGAAGCGGACCCGTGGGTCGGCCAGGACCTTGTCGAAGATGCGGGCCACCGCCTTGATGGACTGGTGATCGGGCGCGACGCCGTCGCGGACCAGCCCGAGCGGGGTGGGGAAGCGGTTGAAGACATCGATGGTCAAGCTGATGTCGGGTCTCCGAAGAAGGCGCTCGGCGGCATAGAGCCCGGCTGGGCCGGCGCCGATGATGGCGATCCGCAGCGGCCGCTCGGGCGCGGCGAGCTGTCCGGTCATGACGCTCCCTTGGTCGGTCGTCCTGCACCCGGGACCGGCCAAGTGTGGACGGGTTCGCCGGTCCGCTGGTGTTCCAGGTACCGCTCCAGCATGGCCGCCAGCCCGCGCTCGCGGCCAAGCCGCGGCTCCAGGGCAGCCAGGGCCCGGCGCTGCCAGGCGGCCCCGGTCTGGCCGGAGGCCGCCCGGGCCTGGACCACGGCCAGCAGCGAGTCGGCCTCCTCGGCCATGACGCCAGCGTCCTGGAGCCCCCGGCGGGCCTCGGGCAGCAGCCGCGGCACCAGCTCGGCCGCCGGCGCCGTCCGCACCCGACCCCCCGGCCCCAGCGGCCAGGCCAGTTCGGCCGCGAGGCCGAGCTGGGCGGCGCGGTAGAAGTTGTGATGGACCTGCTGGAACGCCATCCGGGGGACCCAGCCGTCGGCATCGGGGGCCAGGGCCAGGGTCAGACCGAGGAGAAAGGCGGAATTGGCCAGCATGTCGACCACCGTCGGCCCAGCCGGCAGGGCCCGCAGCTCGATCCGCAGGTGCCCGCCGCCGGCCGGGTCGTAGATGGCCCGGTTCCAGCGCCACACCGTGCCCTGGTGCAGCCGCAGCTCCTCAAGGGCCGGGACCCCGTCGCCGTCCACCCGGTTCAGGGGTCGCTCGTCGCCGACCACGGGCAGGACCGGCTCGTGCAGCCGCACGCTCTCCTCCAGCAGCTCCAAGGCGCCGGTCCGGGTCCAGCCGGTCCCGAACGCCACCCGCGACACCCGGCGGCTGGACCGGCCGGCGGCGTCGCGGTCGTCGACCGCCTGCTTGAACAGCGCCACCCGCGTCTCCTCCCACAGCCGATGGCCGAGGAAGGTGGGGGAGTTGCCGGCCACGGCCAGGGCCGGGCCCGTGGCCAGCTGGGCGGCATTGAAGTGGGATGCGAACCGGTCGGGATCCACCCGCAGGTGGACCTGGAAGGAGGTGTTGGCCCCCTCGAGGCCGACGTCGTCGGCGGCCAGCTCCAGCGGGTCGGCCCCGTCGATCCGGATCCGGAACGGCTCGTGCCGCAGCCGGAGGATGCCGTTGTTGAGGGCCCGGTAGCGGGGCGCGTCCGACAGCGCCGCCAGCCGGAGATCCCCGGCGCGCAGGGTCGGGAGGATCCCCACCATGGCCACTCGGCCGCCGTGCCAGGCGGCGGCCCGGCGGACAATGCTCAGGGCCTGCTCGAGCTCGCTGGCGAACGCGGCGAAGGGCCGCCCCGGCAGCGGCGCCGGCGTCAGGTTCAGCTCGAGGTTGAACCGGTCGATCTCCAGGACCACCCGCGGGTCGGCGGCGTCGGCTCGGACCGCCTGGTTGCGGGGCAGCGCGCGGCCCTGCCCGTCGACCAGGAACAGCTCCAGCTCCGCGCCGACCGTGGTCGGACCCACCCCGAACCCGGGCCGCCCCAGCAGCCGGCCCAGGGCGAGCAGGCATTCGTCAAGGCGCCGCTCGAACCGCCGGTAGTCCACCGGGTCGAATCGCTCACGATCGATCGAAAGGCCCATGGTGGAGCCGACGCTAGCGCCACCACGACCGGCCGCCACAGGGCCGAACGCCCCGTGGCTGGCGTGCCGGTCGGCCCTCGGGAACGCCCCGGCGACCAGTTAGGGTGCCAGAGTGACGACAAAAGGAGGCACCGATGAAGGTCTCCGACCTGCGACCCCACGAGCTGTTCACCGCCCAGGCCGACGAGACGCTGGAGGTGGCGGCCGACCGGATGAGCTGGCACCAGGTCGGCGCCCTCCCGATCCTGGAGGGCCAGCGCCTCGTCGGCATCGTCACCGAGCGGGACCTGACGGCGGCCCTGGCCGAGGGAGCCGACGCCGAAGTGACCCCGGTGTCGGACTACATGACCCCGGCCCCGGAGGTCCTGCGGCCCGACAACGAGCTCGCCGACGCCGCCCACCTGATGCTGGAGCTGGGCATCCGCCACCTGCCCGTGGTCCGGAGCGGCCAGCTGATCGGAGTGCTGTCGATGCGCGACGTCCTGGACGCCGATGTCCACCAGGCGGAGGCGACCAGGTAGTCCCGCCGCCGGCAGGTCCTTGGACCCTGGCCCCCCGGGGGGGAGACTTGGTCGCATGGCGCCGGAGACCGCCACGACTTCGGAGGATCGGATGACCGCGGACGGCTGGGTGTGTGTCGACGGCAACGAGGCGGCGGCCTGGGTCGCCCACCGGCTCAGCGAGGTCATCGCGATCTACCCGATCACCCCGGCCTCGCCGATGGGGGAGCTGGCCGACACCTGGAGCGCGGCCGGGCGGCCCAACCTGTGGGGCCAGGTCCCCGAGGTGGTCGAGCTGCAGAGCGAAGCCGGGGCGGCCGGGGTGCTGCACGGGGCGGTGCTCAAGGGGGCGCTGGCCACCACCTTCACCGCCTCCCAGGGCCTGCTGCTGATGCTGCCCAACATGTTCAAGATCGCCGGCGAGCTGACCCCGACGGTCATCCATGTGGCCGCCCGGACGGTCGCCACCCACGCCCTATCGATCTTCGGCGACCACTCCGACGTGATGGCCGCCCGTCCCACCGGCTGGGCCATGCTGGCCGCGGCCTCGGTCCAGGAGGCCCACGACTTCGCCCTGGTCGCCCACGCCTCGACGCTGGCCTCCCGGGTGCCGTTCCTGCACTTCTTCGACGGCTTCCGCACCTCCCACGAGGTGGCCAAGATCCAGGCCCTGACCGACGACGACCTGCGGGCCCTGGTCGACGATACGGATGTGGCCGCCCACCGCGACCGGGGCCTGACCCCGGACCGCCCCCAACTGCGCGGCTCGGCCCAGAACCCGGACGTGTTCTTCCAGGCCCGCGAGGCCAGCAACCCCTTCTACGCCGCCGTGCCCGAGATTGTGCAGGCCAAGCTGGACGCCCTGGCCGCGCGCACCGGCCGCCGCTACGGCCTGGTTGACTACGCGGGTGCCCCCGACGCCGAGCGGGTGCTGGTGCTGATGGGCTCGGCCACCGGGGCGGCCACCGAGGCGGTCGAGGCGCTGGTCGCTGCCGGGGAGAAGGTCGGGCTGGTCACGGTCCGGCTGTACCGGCCGTTCCCGGCCGAGGCCCTGGCCGCCGCCCTCCCGGCCAGCGCGCGGCGGGTGGCCGTGCTGGACCGGACCAAGGAGCCGGGCGCGGCCGGCGAGCCGCTGTACCAGGACGTGGTCTGTGCCCTGGCCGAACGGGCCGCGGCCGGCGGCCCGGCCATGCCGGCGGTGGTCGGCGGCCGCTACGGCCTGGCCTCCAAGGAGTTCACCCCGGCGATGGCCCGGGCGGTCCTGGACGGGCTGGCCAGCGAGCGGCCGCGCAACCACTTCACGGTCGGGATCGCCGACGACGTCTCCCGGACCAGCCTGCCGGTCGACACGGGGTTCTCGACCGAGGACCCCGACGGCCTGCGGGCGGTGTTCTTCGGCCTCGGCTCCGACGGCACCGTTGGGGCCAACAAGACCTCGGTGAAGATCGTCGGCGAGGGCACCGACCTGTTCGCCCAGGGCTACTTCGTCTACGACTCCAAGAAGTCCGGGTCGGTGACCGTGTCCCATCTCCGGATGGGGCCGCGGCCGATCCGCAGCACCTACCTGATCGAGCAGGCCACCTTTGTCGCCTGCCACCAGTTCCACTTCCTGGACCGCATGGACGTGCTTGGCCGGGCCGCCCCGGGCGCGACCTTCCTGCTCAACAGCCCCTGGCCGGCCGACCAGGTCTGGGACCACCTGCCGGTCGAGGTCCAACGCGAGATCCTCGACAAGGACCTGGAGCTGTGGGTGGTGAACGCCGCCCGGGTGGCCCGCGAGGCCGGCATGGGCCACCGCATCAACACCGTCATGCAGCCCTGCTTCTTCGCCCTCTCGGGCGTGCTGCCACGCGAGCAGGCGGTCGCGGCCATCAAGGCCTGGGTGGAGAAGGCCTTCAGCCGCCGCGGCGAGGAGGTCGTGGCCCGCAACTTCGCCGCCATCGACGGCGCCCTCCAGGCGCTCCAGCGGGTGGAGGTCCCCACCGTGGCGACCAGCACCCGCCACCGCCGCCCGACCGTGTCCGAGGAGGCCCCCGACTTCGTCAAGCGGGTCACCGCCCGGATGCTGGAGGGCAACGGCGACCTGCTGCCGGTCAGCGCCCTGCCCGTCGACGGCGCCTTCCCGACCGGGACGGCCAAGTGGGAGAAGCGCTCGCTGGCCGCCGAGATCCCCATCTGGGACCCGTCGATCTGCATCGACTGCGGCAAATGCGCCATCGTCTGCCCCCACTCGACCATCCGCATGAAGGTGTTCGCCCCCGAAGCCCTCGACGGCGCCCCGGCCAGCTTCGACTCCAAGGACTTCCGCTCCCGCGACCTGCCTGGGATGAAGCTGACCATCCAGGTCGCGCCCGACGACTGCACCGGCTGCGGGGTCTGCGTGGAGGTCTGCCCGGCCCACGCCAAGGAGGAGGTCAGGCACAAGGCGATCAACATGACCCCAGTCGACGAATTCCTGGAGCGCGAACGCGATCGCTGGGACTTTTTCCTCGAGATCCCCGAGCTGGACCGGGAGCGGATGGCCCCGGACACGGTCAAGGGATCCCAAGTCCGCCAGCCCCTGTTCGAGTTCTCCGGGGCGTGTGCCGGCTGCGGCGAGACCCAGTACCTCAAGCTGATCAGCCAGCTGTTCGGCGACCGGCTGCTGGTCGCCAACGCCACCGGCTGCTCCTCGATCTATGGCGGCAACCTGCCCACCACCCCCTGGACACAGAACGCCGAGGGGCGGGGGCCGGCCTGGGCCAACTCGCTGTTCGAGGACAACGCCGAGTTCGGCCTGGGCATCCGCCTGGCCGCCGACCGGCAGGCGGCCCGGGCCCGCCAGCTCCTGGAGCG
>Ga0126312_10001669_pt1 | contig 14688 bp, 16 predicted proteins | sample Plot104A_FD_92537 | JGI IMG/M metagenome (GOLD analysis project Ga0126312, IMG submission 92537) | Serpentine soil microbial communities from UC McLaughlin Reserve, CA, USA - Plot104A | ecosystem: Environmental > Terrestrial > Soil > Grasslands | place: USA: UC McLaughlin Reserve, Lake County...
GATCTGCCCGGCGTGGCGGGGGTCCTCGTCGACGAGGAGCACGACCTGCTCTTCACGAGCGACCGGGACGCCGCCCGCGTCAGCGTCTTCCGCTGCTCCGAGGAACGGCTACTCGGGCAGGTCGAGGTGGGGCGACACCCAAACGGGCTCGCCTATGACCGCCGGCGCCGTCGGCTGTACGCGTTCAACCTCGGCGAGCCGCTCGGCGAGGGCTGTACCGTCTCGATCCTCGACCTAGACGCGATGCGGGCGATCGGCGAGCTCCCGCTTCCCGGGCGTCCACGCTGGGCGCTGTACGACGCGGAGCGCGACCGCGTCTACGCGAACATCCGCGAACCGGCCGAGGTTGCGGTGATCGACCCGGAGACCTTGGCGATCGGGCGGGTCTTCCCAGTGCCGAGCGCCGGCCCGCACGGGCTCTGGCTCGACGCCGGAAGGCGCTTTTGCGCCGCGGACGGCTGCGCCCTCGTCGTGCTCGACCGCGTCAGCGGTGAGGTCCTCGCGAGCGTGCCGCTCCCCGGTGTTCCCGACGTCGTCATGCACGACTCGGAGCGGCGACGCCTCTACGTCGCGATCGGGGAGCCCGGTTTCGTCTGCAGCTTCGACAGCGAGCGGCTCGTCGTGCTCGAGACGATCGAGACCGAGCAGGGGGCGCACACCACCTGCTGGGATCCACTCAGCCGCTGTCTCTACGTCTTCTGCCCCGGAAGCGGCGGCGCCGCACTCTACGAGGACGCAGGCTGAGCCCCGACGCGAGACGGATCGTCGCCGCCCAGGGAGCACGGGCACTCGCCTACGGGCTGGGCGCGGTGCTCGTCGGCGTCACGCTCGCCGACCGCGGCTACACCGACGCCGCCGTCGCCGCCATCCTCGCCGCGATCCTGGCAGGGAACGCGCTCGTCTCCCTGCTCCTCGCCAAGTACGGCGACCTCATCGGCCGCCGACGCTGCTACCGCGCGCTGCTCGTGGCGATGGCGGCCGCGGGAGCGATATTCGCGCTCACCGGGTGGCTGCCCGCGGTGATCGCCGCCGCGCTCACCGGCACGATCTCCACCGATGTCGTCGAATCGGGACCGTTCACCTCGCTCGAGCAGGCGATGCTCCCGCATGCGGCCGAGGGACACGACCCGACGCCGCTCTTCGGCGCTTACAACACGGTGGCGACGCTCGCCGGCTCGGCGGGCGCGTTGCTCGCGCTCGTCGGCTCCTCGCCCGACTGGCTCCTCCTCTATCCGATCGCCGCCACCGTCGGCCTCGTCGTCGTCCATGGACTCTCGCCGGCCGTGGAGGTCGGCCGCGACCTCACGCGCGAGCCACGGCCGCCTCTGCATCGCTCGCGTGGCATCGTCGCCCGACTGAGCGGGCTTTTCGCGCTCGACAGCCTCGGCGGCGGCTTCGTCCCCCAGACCTTCATCGCCTACCTCTTCACGCGCAAGTACGACGCCTCACCCGAGACGCTCGCGATCCTCTTCTTCGCGATCGGCCTCCTGCAGGCACTTTCCTTCCAGGCCGCGGTCCGCATCGCTGCTCAATTCGGCCTCCTGCGCACGATGGTCTTCACGCACCTGCCCTCCAACGTCCTGCTCGCCGCCGTCGCCTTTGCCCCCAACCTGGCCACCGCGATCGCGCTCTTGCTCGCCCGCTTCGCCCTCTCCCAGATGGACGTACCCACCCGGCAGGCCTACGTCGTCGCCGTTTGTCGACTCGAGCGAGCGGACGGCGGCCGCCGCCTACACCAACACCGCTCGCACCATCACCCGCCCTGTTGCGCCACTGTTCGCCGGCGCCGCGCTCCGGATCGGCCTGGGTGCGCCCTTCCTCATCGCCGGCATCGTCAAGAGCGTCTACGACGTCGGGCTCTACGTCCTCTTCCGCGACGTTCCGCTCGACACGGACCGCACGTCACCGGAGACGGGTCCCCTGCCGAGGCGGCTTGAGGACACCACACAGGTGGCGCAAGCGAGGAAGGGGTAGCCGGGCCCCGTCGAAGCCCGCGAACTCGGTGCCCTCGCGGATGCTCGTGAACCGCAGGGCGCGTTCGCTGCCGTTGCATCGACGTTGTCCGCGAAGATGGAGATCTGGAGGATGTGTCGTGCGTCGAGCGGCAAGTCGATCCTGAATTCGGGTCGAAGTCCGATCCTCGAACGTCACGCGCCAGGAAGTGCCGTCGCGGAGGTGCAGGACATTCAGGTATTCGCGCTGTTCGTCGATCCGTCTCTCTTATGCCGAGGCGCGCGGGTCGAACTCGAACATGTCGCGGAGTTGGGCGACCGTCAGACCGTCGGGAAGAGTCTTCATCACTGTGTCGCGTAAGCGTGCAGCGGTCCGCGACCGAACTTCGGCGGTGCGTCCCGTGCGGCGAGAGGCGCGAACGGCCGCGTTTGCCCTACGGATCCGCCTCCGCTCATAGTCTCGAAGGATCTCGTCCGGTTCGCCCTCCCCGGCGGCGCAGATGCCGAGCACGACCGCATCCTCAAGCGCCTGCGCGGCCCCTTGACCGATGTTCGGCTTCATCGGGTGGGCCGCGTCGCCCAGCAGTGTCACGCGACCGCGGCCCCAGATTCGGCGTGGTCGCCGATCGTAGGTGAAGGTCGGTTCGATCGCCTCCGGTTCGGTCGCTTCGATCAGGGCCGGAATAGGGTCGAACCAGGTGCCGTAGCGGCGGAGGAACTCCTCCCGCGGCTGCTCGGGCGCGGGTGCGCCTTCGGGCACGCTCTCGAAGCAGTACCAGTACACGCGGCCTCTTCCGGCGGGCCCGAAGCCGAAACCGCCGCCGACACCCCAGACCTCGACGAAACGCTCTCCGATCCGCCCGTCCTCGAACCGAGTGCCTGCGCGCCAGGCGCGATGCCCTCCGTAGCGCAGCGGCTCCTCGCCGAAGAGCGACCTCCGGATGGCTGAGTTGATCCCGTCCGCACCGACGACGATCTCGCCGGTGACCGAATCCGTGTCGTCAAGAAGCGCTCGGCCGTCCTCGCTCGCGCCGATGCAAGTTGTGTTGAGGCGTAGCCGATCGAAAGGGATCGCCTCCAGCATCGCCTGCTGCAGCGACGAACGCAAGATGCCGTACGTCTCCCATCCGTGCGCCTCGTAGTCGATCAGCGTCAGGAGCTCGCCTCGCGGATTCCGAATCTCGGCCTGCGTGACCCGCGCTCCCCGTGTTGCGACAACATCACGAAGCCCGAGGGAGTCCAGGGCCATGACCGCATTCGCAGAGAGGACGAGGCCGAATCCCGCCTCGCGAAGCTCCGGCGCGCGCTCAAGCACGATCGGTTCGACCCCGGCGTGCTCGAGCGCGATCGTGGCCGCCAGGCCACCGATTCGGGCACGGCGCCGGCTGGTTTTAGGTCACTAGGATGACACGGACGCCGAACGCCGACGCCACATCCGAGGATCGCCGGGTCGCCACCGCCGCGACTCGTGGCGTCGACCTCATTCGGCGAGGGCATCGAGGTCGTCTGCGTCTCGACGGCTGCGCGGCTTGCCGCGAGGAGCACAGCAGAGGTGTTCGTCGGCAGCGAGCACCGAACTTGCAAGCAGCCCGCCCGCGGCAGCATGCTGCCTAGAGGCTCCTGAGGTACTGGACGAGGTCCGTCTGCTGCTGCGCCGTTAGCCCACAGGTCTGCGGTGAGCGGCGAGGGTGCACGCGCCTCCCGAGGTGTGACTTACAGGCCCGGCGTGAAGAAGCCCCTTACCACGAGCGTGACGCCGCCGCCGATGTCGGTCGTGCAGGTGACAAGTCCCTGAGGCGTCAACCCCGGCGCCGAATCGAAGAGCACGAGGTTGTCGGTGCCGTCGCTCAGGGCCAGATAGTTGATCACCAAGATGCTGGTCGAGCTGATCGTGCCGTCCGAACTGACCACGAACGCCTGGCGGCTCTGGTTCGTCACCGTTCCGGGGTTGACGACGACGCTTTGGCCGTCGTCGCAGCTCATGGTGAACGGCGCGTTGACGTTGTGAGTCGGATCGGCGCTGGCTGCCGCGGCGAACGTAAGCGTTACCAACAGCAAGCCTAGGGCAAGTCCGAATTTGCGCATCTCATGCCTCCTTCTTGAGCACACTGCCGCCTAGGTCTTTGCTTGCTCGGCGATGAACTGTTCTACGGTCGCGCGCGTGGTTCGATCGGCGAGGAGGTCGACACCGTGGTCGTCGCTGTCAACGATCTCCAACCTCTTGCTGGTCGATCCAGTCGCGTCGAACAGCGCCCGCGACTCATCGACGAACCCGTCGTCCCGGGTTCCAACCACATACAGGGTCGGCATGGTCAGCTTCTTGGCTGCGGCAACACCGTTCATCACCCCGAACGTGCTTGGACCGGAGAGAGAGACGACACCGTCGACCGTGGGACGCGCGTTCGCGGCAGCGACGACAACGGCCGTTCCACCCATCGACGCTCCGACGAGGACGACCTTCTTGGCCCCGAGCGCACGTGCTCGCTTGGCCATGGCAGTGACATCCGCGGGCTGACGGAAGGCGGCGTCTCCGTAGGGGCTTTGGGAGGCACCGTAACCGCGGAAGTCGAACGCGATGGTGAGATAGCCCCGCGCGGCCAAGGCGCGTGCATAGGGAATCCATCGGCAGGCTCCGCCGCGACGTTCATGCGCGAAGACAACAGCAGTCGGGCCGCGCCCGAACCGATGACCGGCCAACCGTATCCCGTCGGCCGCGCGGATCCGAAACTCGCCGCTTTTCGCGCACGAATGCGCCGACGCTCCGCCTGCTCCCGCACCAAGCACGATGCTCGCCCCGGCGGCGATGACGGCTGCAAGCGTCGGTAGAGTCGCCCGGGCCACTTGGCCACTCTGACATGACAAGTTTGTCATGTCAAGATTGACATGACGTTACGACACGGTCTAATCGGTCTGCTCGCTCGGGAGGGGCCTCAGACGGGCTACCAGCTCGCGCGCATCTTCGACCGGTCCGTGAACTACCTCTGGCATGCAAGTCACGGCCAGATCTATCCGGAACTCGCGCGGCTGGCAGCATCCGGTCTCATCCGTCAGACCGGTAGCGGGCCCCGCGGCGCGAAGCGCTACGAAGCGACCGAGGAAGGAATCGCGGAACTGCGCCGCTGGATCACCGAGGTCGAGCCGGCCCGCGGCCTGCGGAACGACATGCTTCTGCGCATCTTCTTCGCCTACCTGGTTGACCCTGACCAGGTCGAGGCCCTCCTGCGCCGCGAGGCCGACTACCGCCGCAGCCGACTCGCTGTACTCGAAGCTTTTGCCGCTGAGACGGCGACGACCCCTTCCGAACGTGCGAGCGAGCTCACGGTCCATGCCGGCATCCGCAGGCTCAAGGCCGAGATTGAATGGGCCGAATGGGCCGCACGCGAGGTTCAAGACTGGTGATGGTTGGCGATCAGGCTGCCACGCAAGAGGCCCCGCAGATTCATGTCGGTCATTCGATCGCTGTCCTGGCGATCGCGGGTGGCTCGCGGCCGGCAAGAAGCCAGCCGGCCGCGGCCGCGGCCAGCGGCACGCCGCCGACCGCGAGGGCGAGGTAGAGGAACGGGACGTCGCTCAGGTAGCCGAGGTCGTTGTAGTAGATCGCCATGAGGACGACGTAGGCACCGGCGACGCCGAGGAGCGCGCCAAGGAAGGCGAGCGCGCCGGCGGTGGCGGCGGTCAGCTTTCGGCGGATCCGGGAGGTGGCTCCGGCTGCGGTCAGCGTGCGGAGGTCGCCGGAGCTTTCACTGCGAATCAGCCCGACCGTCAGCGCGAGGATGCCGAGCGCCAGGAGGGCGCCCGCCCCGATCGCGAACGCGATCACTCTCGCGTAGGAGGTCTCTTCTCGTCGCACCTCGATCGTGAGTCCGGCATCGGCCGCGAGTGCGCGGGCGTCCGCGATCTGGTCGCTCGTCAGGGGCCTGCTCAACTCGAGGAGCCAGCCGGCCGCGATCTGCCTCCAGCCGCGGCGGCGAAGACCGTCAAGGGTGATGAATGTTGGCGGCGTGCGCGCGGCCGCCGAATCGCCGGGGTCGCGGGACCCGAAGAGGCGCTCCACGGTCTCGATCCACTGGACGTTCGTGACGGGGAGCTTCTCCTCGGGGCCACGGATGAGGAGGAGGAGCTCGTCGGTCGGGACCCTGCGGTCGGCGAGGAAGTCCGCGTCCTTATCGACCTCGGCCGGGTCGATTCCGAGGTACCCGAGCACGGCGGGCGTGGCGACATAGACCTGGGATTCGGGCGTGTAGTAGTAGTGACCGGCCCCGCCGTCGAATCGCCTCGCGAGCTCGACCGTCGGACGCACGCGAGTATCGCCGGCGACCAAAGAAGGCGCGCCCGGTGTGAAGACCTTGCGGAGCGGAATCACGGTTGCCTGGTCGAGTTGGCCCGCGAGCTGTGCGACGCGCGCGGCCAGGCCGTCGAGCTGGGCGGGCGTCAGGGTCGCGGGGGCCTCCGCAAACTCCGCTGGACCCGTGTACACGCGGATCTGTCGGTCGGAGAGGTTGGGCGGCTCACCCGCCGCTTTCGTCTCCTCCGCCGCGGCGACGACGACTACCGTCGCCGCGATCCCGAGCGCCAGCGTGACCGCCGCGAGCGCCGCCCCGGAACGGGCCTGGTAGCGGGCCAGGTCTCGCAGCGCCAGTCGCGGCGCGATGGGGACTCGCCCGGCCACGCCGGAGAAGATGCGGATTGCGAGCGGGCCCAGAAGCAGGCTGCCGAGGATCGTCGCCACGATCCCCGCCACGATCAGCGGCGCCCTATCTCGGTTCGACAGTGCGAGACATGCGATGCCGACCGCAATCAGCGCTGCGGCCAGGATGGCTGAGCGGCGTGCGGGCCTCGGCCTGGGGGGTCGCCCCGAGAGCGCGAGCATTACCGGGAGCCGCGCGACCGTTCGCCCCGGCCACCACGCGGCGGCCGTCGCCCCGAGAACCGCGAGCAGGACGGTCGCCACGAGCAGACCCCAGGGAAGGCTGAGCCGGTCTACGCGATGGTCGATCGCGGACTCGAGTGTCGGGGCGGCGACGACCCAGAGGGCGAGGCCCGCGATCGTCCCGCAGAGTGCGGCGATCGCTCCGACGACGGCGCCGTTGGTCAGCAGCACGAGGCGTAGGTGCTTCTGCGTGGCGCCGATGGCAGCGAGCATGCCGAGCTGGCGGAGCCGTCGCTGCGCGACGACCGCGAAGCCTGCGGCGGCGATCAGCGAGGCCAGGAGCAGGAAGACGGTGGCCACGGAGAACATCGCCAACGTGTCCGCGGCCCGGTCGTTCGGCCGAGCCTCGGACCCCGTGAAGGCCGATTTGTCGGCCAGGGATTCGATGAAGGAGTCGATCGACTCGTCGCTCGCGTCGACCAGCACGGTGACGAGGTGCGGCGCCCCGGCGGACGCCGGGGAGACGAGGGCGAACTCGTCGCTCAGCTTCCGCGGGTTCTCGACGATGCCGACGACGGTCCATCGACGCCCGTCGAGGGCCAGGCTCGACCCGATCTCGAGCCGCAGGAGCTCCGCCACCCCGTCCGTGACGGCGACCTGGCGTGGGCCGGTCGGGTAGCTGCCCCGGCGAAGTGCGAGCAGCTCGGCGCCGTAGGCGCCGTTCGGGTCTTGTGCCCGGAAGTCGACCGTCTCGACGCCGCCCGGGAGAGCCACCGAGCGATGGCCGATGACCTCGGTCGTGCCGAACCTTTTCTTGGCCGAGGCCAGAAAGGCCTCGAGCTTTCGCGGATCGGAGCCGTCGAATCTGAGGAGACGACTGGCCGAGCCGACCTCGGCGTTGTTCGCAGGACTCGTGTTGTAGGCGATCGTGACGCTGCCGATCGCAGCCGCGACCGCGACGGTGAGGAGCGTCACGATGAGGAGCTGCTGCCGCCACTCGCGCCGGAACATGCGCCCGGCCCAGCGGACGACGGCGCGGCGGGCGGCGACGCCCCTTGAGCTGTGAGCGAGCGTCGTCATCTCCGCTCACCCGCCGCGAGCAGCGACTCCGGGCCCGGAGCCGCGGCAGTCTGGTCGACGACGTGGCCGTCGCGCAGGAAGACGACCCGGTCGGCCCAGGAGGCGAGCTGTGCCTCGTGGGTGACGACGACACCCGCGACGCCACGGTGCGTGGCGGCCCGGAGCAGGCGCATGACACCCTCGCTGTTCACGGAGTCGAGCGCGCCGGTCGGCTCGTCGGCGAGCAGCAAGCCGCGCTCGCCGACGATCGCCCGGGCGATCGCGACCCGCTGGCGCTCGCCGCCCGAGAGCTCGTCGGGATAGCGGTCGGCGTGCTCGGCCACATCGAGCTCCTCCATCGCCTCGACCCCAGTCGCGCGTGCAGCCTTGGCGCGGACACCGTCGAGCTCGAGCGGCAGGGTGACGTTCTCGAGCGCGGTCAGCCCCGGGAGCAGGTTGAAGTCCTGGAAGACGTAGCCGATCGAGCGGCGTCGCATCGTCGCCCGATCCGAGCGCGAGACGCTGGCGAGGTCGACCCCGTCGACGAGCACCTCACCGCTGCTCGGCTCCTCGAGGCTGCCGGCGATCGTCAGGAGCGTGCTCTTGCCGGAGCCGCTCGGGCCCATCACGGCGACGAGCTCGCCGCGTTCGACCGAGAGGTCGACCGCGCGGAGCGCGTTCACCTCGCTCGGGCCGGAGCCGTAGACCTTCGAGATTTGGTGCAGTTCAAGCGCGCTGGTCATCGGGAAACCTCCATCGCGGGAGTTGGTTCGAGTGACGGGTCGGCCACTGCGGCCGGTGCGAGAGAAGGCCGCTGCTTCAAGCGGACGTCGGCGGCGTCGAGCCAGCGGACGATCGCTTCCAGCCGGAAGAGCTCGGCATCGGCGACGAGTGCCAGCGGCACGTCGTCCTCCGCGGCCTCGGCCTTGATGCGCGTATAGCGCTGCATGATCTCGACCACGTGCCGGCGGTGTGCCTGCAGGAGCTCGTGGATATCGATCCCCGGGATCTGCAGAGCCACCAACAGCTTGATCACGAGCTCGTCGCGCGGGGGCGGGACGAGGTCGGGCGGCGTACGAAGCCACTCGGCGAGCTCACGATCGCCGGCGGACGTGATCCGGTACCGCTTCCGCGACCCCTCGTCTTCGCCGTCGTCGGTCTCGACGAGCCCGTCCCGTTCGAGCCGCTGTAGCGTCGTGTAGACCTGGCCGACGTTGAGCGGCCAGACCTCGCCCGTCCGCGACTGGAACTCGTTCTGGAGCCGCAGGCCGTACTTCGGGCCTTCGCTCAGCAGCGCGAGGAGGGCGTGGGGAACGCTCATCGGTGCCTCCACTGCGTGTACATACGGAGTATTATACGCAGTATGTTGTGCCCGCGCAAGTGCGGTTCTCGGAGCGCTCGTCACGCGGCCTCTGCTTCGTCGTCGATCGCGCCTCTCGCGACCGCGAATGGGTGGTGGAAGGCCTGGATCGCTTCCTTTCCCGTTGTCGGGCGAAGAACGAAGCGAACGTGTTCGCGCCTGTCCTCGACTTCGACGCGGAATTCGTCCCCGTCACTGCGACTTCAGAAGAAATCGACGACGACGTCATCGGAAACGCGATGACCGAAGTGGTTCGCGGTCAGCGCGGAACTCACCACCATCGTGTCCTTGCCGGCCGAAGGTTCCAAGGCCACCATTCACCCTGCCTTGTGCCAGACGAACCGCCCTGCGAACCGCTCGCATAGGTCGAAAGCGTTAGAGGTACTGAGATGGAAAGCGACGCCACGACCTTCGAGAGGGGCGATTCATGATGGATCGGGCTGCTCAGGTGCAGGCTTGGTTGGATCCGCGAGCCGATGAAATGGCCGCTCTCGTGGAGGAGCTCGTCTCCGTCGACACGGAGAACCCGCCCGGCCGCGCTCTCGGATGGTGCGCACGGATTCTGCGCGACGCCATGGCGCGACTCGCGCTTTCAGCCGAGCTGATCGAGCTTGGGCCGATTGGGGAGCTCGAGGAGCCGTGCATCGTGCGCGGGAGCGTTGGCGCGGGTACCCGGACGATCTACTTCCATGGTCATTTCGACGTTGTTCCCGCACAGGATCGGGCGCAGTTCCAGCCGCAACGGCAGGACGGCACGATCGTCGGGCGCGGAACCGCGGACATGAAGGGCGGACTGGTCGGCATGCTCTACGGCGCCGCGGCGGCAAATGAGCTCGGGCTCCTCGGCGACGGGCGGATCGTGTTCCACTTCGTCTGCGACGAGGAGACGGGGAGCGCTGCCGGCTCGCAGCATTTGCGCCACGCCGCGATGATCGACCTCGACGCCGTGGCGATGCTGACGGCCGAGCCGACCGGCGGCGTCGTTTGGCACGCCAGCCGCGGCGCGATCACGCTCGGCGTCGCCGTGAGCGGCCGTGAGGCGCACGTCGGTCAGGCGCACCTCGGCGTCAATGCCTTCGAGCACATGGTCCACGTGGCCCAGCCGCTGACCGAGCTCGCACATGAGCTGCTCGAGCAGCGCACCGGATTCCCGATGGAGAGCGACGAGGCGCGCGGATCGATGCTCGTGGTCGGCGGCGCCGCCGGCGCCGGCACGAACTTCAACGTCGTGCCCGGATCGGCCTGGTTCTCGGTCGATCGCCGCTTCAATCCGGAGGAGGAGCTCGAGGAGGAGATCGCCCGCCTCACCGACACGATTAGCCGTGCTGCCGCAACCGCCGATGCCGACGTGACGGTCGACCTGCTGCAACGGGCACCGCCCGCCAGCACGTCCGAGACGCATCCGGCCTCCGCCGCGCTCGCACGCTGCGTCGCAGAGGTCGAAGGTGTCGGCCCGCGCTTCGAGCTGTGTCCGGGAGTCCTGGAGATCCGCTGGTATGCGGAGCTCGGGATTCCGGCCCTCGCCTACGGCCCCGGCCGTCTCGACGTCTCGCACGGCCCCGACGAGTTCATCGACGAAGCGGCGATGCGTCGCTGCGCCGCCGTCTACGCGCTTTTCCCCAGCGAGATTCTGCGTTGACCCCGGCGGCGAGAGCACGCCCAGGCGTCGTCCCGATCAGCGGGAACCGAATGACCCCCGCGTCCGTCACGGGCGAGCTCTGGCGCTTCGAGGTCGAGAATGGGATCCTCGGAAGCCGTCCCCGCGGTCCCCGCTCCTGATCAAGAATGCGGCTCATCGGGCCGAACAGCGAGTCGGTACCGTCCGCGTTCTTGCCGGACGATTCCTTCGTGCGCGAGCTGAGCTAACGCGCGGGTCACCGTCTCGCGCGTCGAGCCGATCATCTCGGCGAGCAGCTCGTGCGTGAGTGGGAGGTCGAGCAGGAGACCGTCCGTCCCGACCCTCCCGTAGCTGCGAGCCAGCTGAACCAGCTTCACGTGTACCCGGTCGGCGTGGCGGGGGCATGCGAACTGGCCGAGGCTCTCCCGACAGTCGCGCAGCCCGCCGATCAACCCGTCCACGATCGCCAGCGCTGCCGCCGGGCTCCCAAGGAGGAGCCGATGCGAGCGGCTCGGGACGAGGGTCACGCGCGCATCGGCGAGCGCTTCGAGTCGCTCGTGAGCGCCGGGGGGAAGCAGAACCGAGCCTGGCCCGGCCAGGCCGACGAGGATTCGGCGGGCCGATTCGCGATTCGAGGTCGACACGAGCACGACCCCGTCCTCGACTAAGAGCATCGACACCGTTTCGAAGCGATCGGCTCCAAGCGAGGATCCTCGGAGCGGCGTCAGCACCGAACAGGATCCCAGAACGGCCTCGACCGCCCTCCTTTCACCCGGCGGCACCACATCAATGAGCCAGCTCACCGTCGTAACTACTCTAAAGACCACGTTCCGGTTTTTAGAGTGATTGCCAGCTCGCGATCGGCAGCCGGCATCGTGGGTTCGGAATCCACCCCTGGGCATGTGACAGCGATCACAGCGGTACGCGCGGCCGCTTCGTACGATCGTCCTGAGCGGCGAGAGGCGTTCTTATGGCTGTCATCGGAAGAGTGCTTGGCCGGCTGGCGATGATCGCGGGCGGCGGCCTGGCCCTCTACATCGGCTTCGTCATCGCCAACGGGACGGTGAGCGCCGTGAGCGCCTCGGGCAGTGACCCGGACGAGGTGAACAACAAGGCTGCCCAGCAGTTGTTCGAGCAGGGCAGGCAGATCTTCCGCTTCGACACGTTCGGTGACGAGGCCTTCTGGGGCGACGCCCTCCAGCTGCACCAGGCGATCAAGGGCGAGGCGCTCGGCGGCGTCGGCCCCGGTGTGAGCCCGAGGACGGCACTCGCCGTCGGGCTCAAGGTCGACTCGGCGGCGCTCCCGGAATCGCTAAAGCAGGATCTTGCGGCCGGCCAGGTCAACCTCGACGATCCCGCGACCACGGTCGCGCTGCTTAAGCTGAATGCCGTCGTCGGTCTGAAAGGATTCTTCGAGGGGGAAACGCTGCGCTCGGTGGGTCTCACGTGCGCGTCCTGCCACTCGATCGTGGACGACTCGTTCGCGCCCGGGATCGGGCGTCGCCTCGACGGCTGGCCGAACCGCGACCTGAACGTCGGCGCGATCGTCTCGCTCGCACCCAATAAGTCGCCCCTGACCGACCTTCTTCAGGTGGACGAGGCGACGTTGAACAGCGTGCTCGCTGCCTGGGGGCCGGGCAAGTTCGACGCGGCGCTCGTCCTCGACGGCAAGGGGTTCCGTCCCGACGGGAAGTCGGCCGCGACGCTGATTCCGCCCGCCTTCGGTCTCGCCGGCGTCAACCTCCATACCTTTACGGGCTGGGGCTCGGTTACGTACTGGAACGCCTTCGTCGCGAACCTAGACATGCATGGAAAGGGCACCTTCTTCGACCCGCGCCTCAACGATCCAGCGAAGTTCCCGGTCGCCGCCCGGGCTGGATTCTTCGACGTCCGGAACACGCCCGACCTGATCACCCCCAAGCTGCCCGCGCTCCACGCTTACCAGCTCGGCCTGCTCGCGCCGAAGCCGCCGCCCGGGAGCTTCAACGCGGCGGCTGCGAAGCGCGGCGAGCGCATCTTCACCGGCAAGGGCACCTGCGCCAACTGCCACGTGCTGCCGCTCTTCACCGAGCCCGGCTGGAACCTGCACGAGCCCGCCGAGATCTGCACCGACGCCTTCCAGGCCAATCGATCGCCGGACGAGCGGTACCGCGCGACGCCACTGAAGGGACTGTTCGCGCACGCCAAGGGCGGGTTCTGGCACGACGGACGCTTCGCCACCCTCGACGCGGTCGTCGAGCACTACAACGGCTGCTTCGGACTCGGGCTCACGGCGCAGGAAAAGTCAGACCTCGTCCAGTACCTGCGCTCGAACTAGCCGAGGGAGCTGAGCACGACCTATTTCGCCGTCGCTTACGTGCTGGCCTTCGCGGCTGTTCTCGCCTACCTGCTGGTTGTCGCGCTGAAGCTCGCACGACTCGAGCCCGAGCTCACGGAACTCGAGGCTTTTGGCATGGCGTCTCGTCCGGCCGAGGAGGCAACCCCACAGCCAGCCGGCAGCGATCAGGCGGCTGGCTCCGGTCATTCGCCATCCGCGGCCGAAGAGCCGACGCCATCTTCAGCAAGCTGACTCGTCATCTGGATGGCGCGCCGATGACGCCGAACGACGTGATCCATCGAGCAAGCGACGTCACCGAGGCTTCGCGGGCGGATCAGGCGGGGACGAGCTCTCGCCGCTTTGCCGTGATCGCGCTCAGCAGCTCCTCGAACGAATCTGCGAATTTCTGGACGCCCTCCTTCTCGAGCGTCCGCGTCACGTCGTCGTAGTCGACACCCGTCTGGGCTAGCCGCTCGAGGGTGCGCTTCGCTTCGTCGACACCTTGCTCGAGCGTCGGTTCAACCGCGCCGTGGTCCTGGAAGGCCCGGATCGTCTCCTCCGGCATCGTGTTCACCGTCTCCGGCCCGATGAGCTCATCGACGTACATCACGTCCGAGTAGTCCGGGTCCTTCGTCGAGGTAGAGGCCCAGAGACAGCGTTGCCGCGACGCCCCTCTTGCGGCGAGGCCGTTCCAGCGCTCCCCCGCAAAGATCTCCTGGTATCGCTGGTACGCGAGCTTGGCGTTTGCGATCGCGACCTTGCCCTTGAGGTCGGGGTGGCTGCCGATCTTGTCGAGCCGCTTGTCCGCCTCGGTGTCGACGCGGGAGACGAAGAAGCTTGCGACCGACGCGACGCTGCCAGCATCGCCGCCCGCGTCGACGAGCCGCTCGAGCCCGCGTACGTAGGCCTCGGCCACCTCGACTAGCGCTCGACCGAGCGAAGGAGGTCGCAGGCATCGCCGACGTCCTTCGAGGCGAGCTGGATGAAGATCTCCTTCGGGTCATTCTCCGTCTCGATCAGGTCGCGAAGCTGGTCGTCGTAGGCGTCGCCGGCGGAGAGAGCCTTTTGGAAGATGGTCGGGTTCGAGGTGACGCCGGAGACGGCGTCTTCACGCATCATGCGGGCGAGCTCGCCGCCGCGGAGGAGTTCGCGCGAGAGGAAGTCGATCCAGACGCTCTGGCCGTGGTCTCCGAGCCGGTGGAGTGGTGTGCTCATCGCCATGGTCTAGTAGCCGCTGTAGGGCTCGGCGATCACGTTCTCGTCCTGCACGCCGGCCTCTTCGAGCGCCTTTTGCACTCCCTCCGCCATCGCCGGCGGGCCGGCGACCAGGAACGTGTACCGGTTGAGGTCCTGGTCGAGGTGGTTCTTCACGAATTCGCCATCCACCTTCCGCGTCTCCCCCTCCCAGCCCGGGTCCTGCGTCATCGTGAGGACGAGCTGGAAGTCGGGAAGCGCCTGCTCGAGCTCGCGCAGCTCGTCCAGGAAGGCCGTCGACTGGCGGTCGCGGTTCGA
>Ga0126312_10001670_pt1 | contig 14674 bp, 18 predicted proteins | sample Plot104A_FD_92537 | JGI IMG/M metagenome (GOLD analysis project Ga0126312, IMG submission 92537) | Serpentine soil microbial communities from UC McLaughlin Reserve, CA, USA - Plot104A | ecosystem: Environmental > Terrestrial > Soil > Grasslands | place: USA: UC McLaughlin Reserve, Lake County...
AGCGCGAGCCCCCCACGCTGGCTAGGCGGTTCCCTTCAGGTCCCGGGGACACGCCCCTACCCGCTGGTACCTCCACTGCCCGTACTTGAAGATTTCACTACCGGACCACCTCCTTTCCGCGGTGATCTCACTGTAGCGTCTGGCGGAGGACAGCGGAGAGCTCCAACCCGCGGTCGAGCGGGACGGTCACCGATTCCAGCGTCGCGTCCGCCTGCCGGCGGCGCGAGTACTCCGCGAGCGGGTCGGCGTGCGAGAGGACGTTGTCGGCGACGAAGAGCGCGCCGGGTTCGACCTTCGGGCGTGCGAGCGCGAAGAGTCGTTCGTAATCGTCCTTCTCGGCGTCGATGAAGACCATGTCGAAGACGTCGTCGATGGCGGGGAGCGTTTCGAAGGCGTTGCCCTCGATCAGGTCGGCCGTGTCGTCGAGACCGGCCTCGGCGACGTTGCGGCGCCAGGCTTGGCACTTCGCGGGGTCGGCCTCGAGCGAGAGGATGCGGCCGCCGAGGTTGCGGACGCCCGCTGCGAGCCAGACGGTCGAGTAGCCGCGCGAGCCGCCGACCTCGAGCACCTCGCAGTCGGTCTGCGGCGCGACCAGCGCGAACAGGAACTGTCCGGTCGTGCGGGCAACCTGCCGCGAGCGCTCCTCCGACGCCAGACCGCGCGCGCGCTCGTCGGCGTCCTCGGCCTCGAGGCGCGCCAGGACGCCTCTCACGCGGTCGTCGAGCACCGCTCTACCCTAGAGCGCCGCTGTCCCCAGGACATTGGCTCGCCGGGTCGTGTCTTGGTGCCTGGCACCGTGACGTGGGCCGCGCCGGACAGGTCGCGGGTGTCGTGCGTGGTCAGGTGATGTCGACCTTGACCCAGCCGCCGTCGACGACGACCGGGAACGTGTCCACGGGCGTGTAGGCCGGAAGGGTCAGCGGGCGGCCGCTGCAGATGTCGAATCGGGACCCGTGCCGCGGACAGATGACCACGCGCTCCTCTACGTCGAAGTCACCCTCGGCCAAGGGACCGTCGTCATGCGAGCAGCGGTCCTCGATCGCGCAGTACTCCCCGTCGAGGTTGTAGACGCCGACCGCGATCGACCCGGCGCGGACGATCTTCACCGACCCCGGCGGGAGCTCGTCCACCGGGGCCACGTCGATTAGAGCCAATTAGCGGACCTGGAACTCTTCGTCGAGTCCCGCCCACTCCTCGGGAAGAGCCGTGCCCTTGGCGCGGTGGAGCGCGACCTTGAGGACGCCGAGGCCGAGCAGCGCGCATTTGATCCGGATCGGCGACATGTTCGGGATCCCGATCTCCTCGAGCAGCTCGTCCTTGGACAGGCGCCCGACCTCGTCCGCGGTTCGCCCTTGCACCATCTCGGTCAGCATCGACGTCGCGGCCTGGCTGATCGCGCAGCCCCGGCCCGAGAACTTGACCTCGTCGATCGTCTCCCCGTCCGCCTCGAAGGCGACGTAGATCGCGACCTCGTCGCCGCAGAGCGGGTTCATCCCCTCGGCCGTGGCGTCCGCGTCCTCGATCACCCCGTGCCCCCGCGGGTTCTTGTAGTGGTCGAGGATGACCTCTCTGTAGAGATCGTCCATCGGAATCAGGCTAACCGAAGACCTTGCGGACGCGGAGCAGGCCGTCGGCCAGCCGGTCGATCTCCTCGGGCAGCGTGTAGAGGTAGAAGCTGGCGCGGTTCGTCGCCGCGACGCCGAGCCGCTGCATGAGCGGCTGGCAGCAGTGGTGGCCCGCGCGGATCGCGATGCCCTCCCAGTCCAGCACCTGAGCCACGTCGTGCGGATGCACTCCCTCCATGTTGAAGCTGACGATCCCCGCGCGCCGCTCCGGCGACGGCCCGTACAGCACGATCCCCGGCACCTCACCGAGCCGCTCGAGCGCATACGCCACGAGCTCGTGCTCGTGCTGCTCGATCGCCCCGAGGCCGACGCCCGTGATGTAGTCGACGGCCGCGCCGAAGCCAACGGCCTCGGCGATCGGCGACGTGCCCGCCTCGAACTTGTGCGGCAGATCGCCCCACGTCGTCTGCTCGAACTGGACCTTCTTGATCATGTGCCCGCCCAAGTTGAAGGGCTCCATCGCCTCGAGCAGCTCGCGACGGCCCCAGAGGGCGCCGACGCCGCTGGGCCCGCAGAGCTTGTGCGCCGAGAAGGCGAGGAAGTCGCAGTCGAGCGCCTGCACGTCGATCGAGCGATGCGGTGCGGCCTGCGCCGCGTCCACGACCGCGATCGCGCCGTGCTCGTGCGCCCAGGCGGCGAGGTGCCCGACCGGGTTGACCGTTCCCAGCGCATTCGAGACGAGGTTCGCGGCGACGACCTTGACCTCGCCCTCAGCCGCGATGCCCTCGAGCGCCTCGAGGTCGAGCTCGCCGTTCTCCGTGAGCGGGATCATGCGGAAGTCGGCGCCCGTTCGCCGAGCGATGTACTGCCACGGCACGAAGTTCGAGTGGTGCTCGAGCTCGGTGACGACGACACCGTCGCCGGGGCCGAGGTTCGTCAACCCCCAGGCGTACGCGATGAGGTTCAGCGACTCGGTCGCGTTGCGCGTGAAGATCAGCTCCCGAGACGTGGGGGCGTTGACCAGCCGCGCGACCTTCTCCCGCGCGCCTTCGAACGCCTCGGTTGCGCGCTCGGCAAGGGCGTAGACGCCGCGATGGACATTCGCGTATGAGGTCTCGTAGAACTGTGTCATCGCCTCGAGCATCTGCCGTGGCTTCTGGGCCGTCACGGCGGAGTCGAGGTACGCCAGCGGCTTGCCGTTGAGCTCCTGCGCGAGGATGGGGAAATCCGCACGCAGCGCACGCGCATCCAGCGTCACGTTGGTCCCGACGGCCATAGGCAAATCGTACCCCCGTGCCCGTGAGCCCCCGAAACCGCAAGTACGCTTTGAGCCGATGAGGCCTCGGCTCCTCCTGGTCGTCGCCGTCTCCGTGCTCGCCGGGTGTGGCGGTGGCGATGGCGGCGACGACAACGGAAGCAAGTCGAGCGCCGGCGCGAAGGTGTTCGCGAGCGCCGGTTGCGGCAGCTGCCACACCTACTCGCCCGCGGGCTCCACCGGAACCGTCGGTCCGAGCCTCGACGAGGCCTCGGTGACCTTCGAGCGCGCGGTGCAGCAGGTCACGAACGGTGGCGGCGGGATGCCGCCCTTCGGGGACGACCTCAGCAAGCAGCAGATCGACGACGTCGCCCGGTTCGTCAGCGAGGGCGGCTCGGCGGCGGGCTCGGGAGCGGGGAAGTCAGTCGTCGGCCGCTTCCGCCCCGACGACACAAGGCTCGAGGGATGCCTCGACACCGATTGCCGGCGACAGGCGTTCGGCAACATCGCCTATCGCCAGGGTGCGAAAGCCGCGCTCGACCTGTTCGACGAGAAGTTCTCGGAGCAGCCGATCGAAGCCGATTGCCACCGGATCGCGCACACGATCGGCGCCGCGTCGCTCGAGTACTACAACGGCAGCGTCGCGAAGGCGCTCGCGCACGGACGCTCGACCTGCTGGTCCGGCTACTACCACGGCGTCGTCGAGCGTTCCTTCGTCGGCGCACGGCGCTCGGAGCTGCCGAAGCGCTCGCGCGAGATCTGCCGTGACCCGGACATCCGCAAGACGAGCTTCCTCGCCTACCAGTGCGTCCACGGACTGGGTCACGGGCTGATGATCCACACGGGCTACGACCTGCCCGCGTCGCTCCGCGTCTGCGATCAGCTCGAGACCGGCTGGGATTCCGACTCTTGCGAGGCGGGCGTGTTCATGGAGAACGTCTCGTCGTCCTACGGCGTCAAGTCCCGCTGGCTGCGCGACAACGACCTGATCTACCCGTGCGACGTCGTCGCCCAGAAGTACAAGCTCTACTGCTACCTGATGGTCACGTCGCGGATCCTCGCTGCGAACGGGTACGACTGGAAGAAGACGGCCGAGACCTGCCGGAAGAGCGACCGCGGCTGGGTCGCCACGTGCTTTCAGTCCCTCGGCCGCGACGCGTCTGGGAACAGCCGGCAGGACGCGCCGAAGATCCTCGACGTGTGCGGGCTCGCAGGCGGCATGGCCCGCGAGTGCATCTACGGCGCCGCGCGCGACGTCACGTCCAACGATGCGAGCCCACGGCGGGCGAAGGGCCTCTGCGAACTGGCAGCCGTGAACGTCCGCGCGTACTGCTTCGAGGGGATCGGGACGATCCTCGGCGGCATGCACGCCGATCGCGCGGGGCGCCGTGCCGCCTGCAAGGCGGTGACGACGCGGTACTTCCAGGCCTGCGCGCGCGGCGCCGTGGCTGCCTAGGCGTCCAATAGCCGAACGAGCACGCCGTCGACGAGCGCGACGAGCGCAAACGGGACCGCGAGCCGCGGGCGGTCGACGGCAAACAGAGCAAACACGGCTGACCCGAAGACGATCGCCTCGACGCCGGCCTTCAAAACGCCGTTCTCGACAGGAGCGTTCGGCGAGACGAACGTCCACCAGAGGACGATCGCGGCGATCGGCGCGCCGACGCCGAGCACGATCCTCGCGGCGGTGGTGCCGCCTGCCTTGAAGCCCCAGTAGCCGAGGGCGGCAAGCGCCCCGAGCTCGAGGGCGAAGCGGACGGCGAGGAGAAGGCCCTTCAGCGCCGCCACTCAGGCGAGCGCGGTGTCGACGAGCAGGATGAGGCCGAGGAAAAAGCCCATCGGCGCGGGAGCTTAACGCCGGTTCTACGCCTGCGGGATTCGGGCCTCGAGCGCCTCGCCCAGCGCTTCGCGCACGGGCTCGAGCTCGATCCGGTCGAGCACGTCGGTGAAGAACCCGCGTACGATCAGCCGCTCGGCCTCGCCGCGCGAGAGCCCGCGCGCCATCAGGTAGAAGAGCTGCTCGCGGTCCACCTGCCCCACGGTCGCGCCGTGCGTGCAGCGGACGTCGTTGGCGAGGATCTCGAGTCCCGGGATCGGAACCGCGTGCGTCGTCGGCGAGAGCATCAGGTTCCGGTTCTCCTGGTACGCGTTCGTCCGCTGTGCGTCCTCTTCGACGCGGATCATCCCGCGCCACACAGCCGTCGCGTGGTCGCGCAGCGCGCCCTTGAATGCGAAGTCCGAGGTCGTGTTCGGCGCGGAGTGCAGCTGGTACGTGTCGTAGTCGAGGTGCTGGCTGCCGTCGGCGAAGTACGCGCCGGTGACGCGTGAGGTCGCGCCGGGACCGGTGAGGTCGTTCTCGATCCAGACCTTGCCTTTCTTCGAGCCGAACCCGCCGGCGACCCAGTCGAGCTCCGCGTCCCGCTCGACGCGCGCGTGGTGCGAGGCGAAATGCCAGGTCTCGAGAGAGAGGCTCTGGATCGACACGTACTCGAGCTTCGCCGCCTGCTCGACGAAGAGCTCGGCGACGGCGTTCGTGTAACCGCTGACCTCGCCGGATGCCGAGACGTACTCCTCGATCAACGAGAAGCGGCTCTCGGGCTCCGCGATCACGAGCAACCGGAAGAAGAGCGCGCGCTGGTCCCCCGAGTTGACGATTCGGACGGCAAGCGGCTGTTCGAGCTCCACGCCCTTCGGCACGACGACGAGGAGGCCGTGGTCCCAGACCGCTGCGTTGTGCGCGGCGAACTTCTCGCCCGTGCCGACCAGCCGGCCGAGGCGCTCGTGGTCCGAAAACGGCTCAAAGGTGACGCCATCCGGCGCGCTGCGGTCGATCGTAATGCCGTCCTCACTGACCAAAGCTAGACCGGACAAGTCCACGTCGAGCATCCCCTCGGGCGGACGCGTCTGGGGGCCTGGCCCCTCGACATGGCCGTTCGTGACAAAGGCGTCCGGATCGAAGCCGCGTAGGTCGGTGAAGCGCCAATGCTCGTCGGCCGTCGTCGGCAGGGGCAGCGCGCGATAGCGCTCGACCAGCTCGGCGCGGGTCACGGCGCGTACCTCCGGTGGAGGATCAAGGAGTTGCCGTCGGGGTCGGAGAAGAAGGCCATGTTGCAGACGCCTGAATCCCGCTCGCCGATGAACGGCACTCCCTTGGCCTCGAGCTCGGCGCGTGCAGCGGCGACGTGTGCGACGCGAAGCGCGATCCCGTGGCTCGCGCCGCTCGAAAACTCGACGCCCTGATCCTCGGGCTTCCAGAGCGCAAGCGTCACATTTCCCACCTCGAATTCGGTCGGCTCGCGCGGGTTCTGCGGCAGCTCGAGCACGTCGCGGTAGAACGCGATCGAGCGCTCGAGGTCCGTCGACGGAACGTCTACGAAGTCAACGCGATCGATCTTCACGGCAGCGAGCCGTCGCGGTACGGCGCATAGCGATGATGGAGGATCAGCGAGTTGCCGTCCGGGTCACGGAAGAACGCCATGTGGCACACGCCCGAGTCGTACGGCTCTGGAAACTCGAACTCGACACCCGTGCTCTGGAGCCGCTCCATCGTCTTCGCGACCTCGGCGACGCGCAGCGCGATCCCATACTCGGGGTGGTAGTCACTGCCGCCCTTCTGCTCCGGCGTGCTGAGCACGAGTCCCACGTTCTCCGCCTCGAACTCCGGCCACTCATCGCTCGAGAGCGGGTTCCGCGTCAGGCCGAGCTTCGCTCCGTAGAACTCCGACGCGCGGCCGCGGTCCTTGACGTTCACCCCGATGAAGTCCGTTCGCTGGACCTCCTGAACCGGCACGTCGAGGCGCTCGAGCGGCGCGTAGCGGCGGTGAAGCTGAAGACGGTTGTCGTCGGAATCCGAGAACGGCGCGCCGTGGCACACGCCGGAGTCGAACGTCTCCATCGCGAACTCGACACCGTCCTGCTCGAGCTCGGTCCTGGCGTCGGCGACGTCAGGGACACGGAGGGCGAGCGACCCACCGAACTTCGACAGCGCGATCGTCAGGTTCCCGGTCTCGTACTCGACCCACTGCTCGCCGGAGCTGTGTGGGTTGCGCGCGAGACCGAGCGTCTCGCCGTAGAACGCGTCCGCCCGCGCCAGGTCTTGCACCGGCACCGCCATGAAGTCAATCCTCGAGATCTGCATCACATGTCCTGCTAGGTATCACCGACAGCCGCCGGCGGAGCCGGGCTTTGCCCGGCGGGAGCCTCACCGCCGTTGGTCACGCCTCAACCGTGAAGAAGGGGTTCCACAGGGGAAATACGGTTTTCCCTGTGCTTAGCCGACGGAGCCTTCCATCTGGAGTTGGATCAGCCGGTTCAGCTCGACTGCGTACTCCAGAGGAAGTTCTTTCGTGATCGGCTCGACGAAGCCGGAGACGATCATCGCGCTGGCCTCGGCCTCCGAGAGACCGCGGCTCATCAGGTAGAAGAGCTGCTCCTCGCCGATCTTCGACACCGTCGCCTCGTGGCCGATGTCGACCGCGTCCTCGTCGATCTTCATGTACGGATAGGTGTCGGAGCGCGAATCCTCGTCGAGGATCAAGGCGTCGCAGACGACCTTCGACTTCGCGCCCGCTGCGCCCTTCGCGACCTCGAGCAGGCCGCGGTAGCCGGCACGGCCGCCGTTCTTCGAGATCGACTTCGAGGTGATCACGGAGGTGGTATTCGGCGCGACGTGGACGGCCTTGCCGCCCGCATCCTGGTGCTGGCCGTCGCCCGCGAAGGCGATCGAGAGCACCTCGCCGTGCGCACCCTCCCCGAGCAGCCAGATCGCCGGGTACTTCATCGTCAGCTTCGAGCCGAGGTTCCCGTCGACCCACTCCATCGTCGCGTTCTCGTAGGCGACGGCGCGCTTGGTGACCAGGTTGTAGACGTTGGTCGACCAGTTCTGGATCGTCGTGTAGCGGCAGCGCGCGCCCGGCTTGACGATGATCTCGACGACCGCTGAGTGGAGCGAGTCGCTCGAGTAGATCGGCGCCGTGCAGCCCTCGACGTAGTGCACGAAGGCGCCCTCGTCGACGATGATCAGCGTGCGCTCGAACTGGCCCATGTTCTCCGCGTTGATGCGGAAATAGGCCTGGAGCGGCATCTCGACCTTCACTCCCGGCGGCACATAGATGAACGAGCCGCCCGACCAGACGGCCGAGTTCAGCGCCGCGAACTTGTTGTCGTTCTGCGGGATCACGGTCCCGAAGTACTGCTTGACGAGCTCCTCGTGCTCCCGCAGGCCGGAGTCCATGTCCAGGAAGAGCACGCCCTGGGCCTCGAGGTCCTCCTTCAGCTTGTGGTAGACGACCTCCGACTCGTACTGCGCGCCGACACCCGCGAGGTACTTCTTCTCAGCCTCCGGGATCCCGAGCTTGTCCCACGTGTCCTTGATGTCCGGCGGGAGGTCCTCCCACGACTTGGCCTGCTTCTCGGTCGGCCGGATGTAATAGAAGATGTTGTCGAAGTCGATGCCGGTGACGTCGCCGCCCCAGGTTGGCAACGGGCGCGCCTGGAAGTACTCGAGCGACTTCAGCCGGAACTTGCGCATCCACTCCGGCTCGTTCTTGTGTTCGGAGATCGCGGCGACGAGCTCCGGAGACAGGCCCCGGCCGGACTTGAAGAAATAGTCCTCGGCTGCGTCGGGGGAGTGGAAGCCGTACTTGTAGTCGCTGCCGATCTCGGCGACGACCTGCGTCTCGTTCTCGGTGACAGCCATCTAATCCTCTTCTCCTGAGCCAGACTGAAGTCTGGCACCGGAAGTTCCAGTCATTGCGGGCATGAAGGCCTCATACCCCTCTGCCTCCAGTGTATGCGCCAGCTCCGGGCCGCCCTCCGCGACGATCTTGCCGTCGACGAAGACGTGGACGAAGTCGGGCTCTACGTAATTGAGGATCCGCTGGTAGTGGGTGATCACGAGCGTCCCCATATCGGGGCCGACCAGCTCGCGGACGCCGCCGGCGACGATCTTCAGCGCGTCGATGTCGAGCCCTGAGTCGGTCTCGTCGAGCACCGCGATGCGCGGCTTCAGCAGCGCCATCTGCAGGATCTCGATCCGCTTCTTCTCCCCACCCGAGAAGCCATCGTTGACGTAGCGCTGCGCAAGCTCCTTCGGGATCCGCAGGCGCTCCATCGCGGCCATCATCTCCTTGCGGAACTCCGGGATCGGAATCGGGTCGTCCTCGCCGGCGCGCGCCTTCCGGATCGCGTTGATCGCGGAGCGCATGAAGCTCGTCACCGTCACGCCCGGGATGGCGTGCGGGTACTGGAACGCTAGGAAGAGGCCCTTCTGCGCGCGCTCGTCGGCGCCGCGCTCGGTGACGTCCTCCCCGTCGAAGAGGATCTGGCCGCCGGTGATCTCGTAGGCCGGGTGGCCCATCAGCGCATAGGCGAGGGTCGACTTGCCCGAGCCGTTCGGGCCCATGATCGCGTGGATCTGGTCCGTGTCCACCGCGAGGTCGACGCCCTTGACGATCTCGGTGCCGCCTTCGAGCGCGACGTGCAGCTCTTTCAACTCCAGTAGTGCCAATCTGCTCCCTGACGCAACTTGGGCGGGCACCCACGCCCGCCTCCGGGTCCATCGTAGCAATGCGGGTCTGGCTCCAGGGACCATCGGAACCGCTGCTAAGGTGGCTCCCATGCCCTTTGGTATCGGGCTTCCTGAGGTCCTCATCTTCCTCGTCGTCGTACTGCTGCTCTTCGGCGCGTCGCGTGTGCCCGAGATCGGCCACTCGCTCGGCAAGGGCATGCGCGAGTTCAAGGACGCGGTCACCGGCCGCGACGAGGACGAGCGCGCGCCGTCGCTGCCACGTGCGCCGGAAGACGAGGAGAACGTCGCGTCGAACGCACGCGAGCGCGACACCGTCCGCTAGGCGGTGAGCCCGCGCTTCAGGCGCCTGCCGCGCCGACTCGGCTACGGCGAGGAGGCGACCGTGGTCGAGCACCTCGACGAGCTCCGCTCGCGACTGATCATCTCCCTGCTGGCCGTCGGCGCCTTCTTCCCCATCGCGTATGTCTTCCACGAACGCCTCGTGCGCTGGTTGATGCGGCCGCTGCCGAACGGGACGCACATCGTCACGCTCGGCGTCACCGAGCCGTTCACGACTGCGGTCAAGGTCAGCTTCTACGCAGCGCTCGCGGCAGCGTTTCCGGTGCTCGTCTGGCAGGCGTGGAGCTTCTTCGCTCCCGCGGTCCAGGAAGGCCGCCAGCGCGTCGTCGCACGCTTCGTCGCGCTCGCCACGGTGCTGTTCGCGACGGGCATGGCCTTCTCGTACTTCGTGATCCTGCCGCTTGCACTCCGCTTCCTGACGAACTTCGACGAGGAGCTGTACGACATCCAGATCCGGGCGAGCTACTACCTCTCCTTCGCCTCGCTGATGATCTTTGCGACCGGCCTCGTCTTCCAGCTGCCGATCTTCATCCTGGCGCTCGTGCGGCTCGGGATCCTGACGACAGATCAGCTCCGGCGGAATCGGAGGATCGCCTACGTCGCGCTCCTCGGGGCGGCGATCCTGCTCCCCACCGTCGATCCCGTCTCGCTCGCCTTCGAGGTCGCGCCGCTGTGGCTCCTGTTCGAGGGGTCAATCTGGCTCTCGGTGGCGATGGAGCGCCGCTGGGCCGCGCGCGGCGAACTCGTGACGGAGTAGCGAGCCCCGCTCGCTACGCTAGACCCACACATGGCTCGTTCCGCACAGCGCCGAAATAGACAGCGAAGTGAACGCCGGCCGAAGCCGCGCGCATCCGCGCCGATCGCTCGGCCCGCTCCGAGCTACGAGGACACGATGTTCTTCCCTCGCCTGCGCCGGCAGGCGAAGTGGATGTTCGTCTTCCTCGCCGTCGTCTTCGGCCTCGGCTACGTCATCTTCAACGTCGGCGGCTCGATCCCCGGCACAGGCCTCGGCGACATTCTCCAGGGGTTCGGCCAGAGTACGGCTGGCCCGTCCGAGGGAGACGCGCGCGACAAGATCAAGGACCACCCGAACGACCCGACGGGCTACTTCGAGCTGGCGACGGCGCTCCAGCGCAACGGCAAGACCGATGAGGCCGTCTCGCCGCTCGAGCGCTACATCCAGCTGAAGCCGCGTGACCGCGCCGCGCTCGGACAGCTCGCCGGGCTCTACCTGACGCAGGCGCGCCGCGCCCAGGACGACGCGACCAGGATCCAATTCCAGGTCCAGGAGCTGACGGGCGCGGATCTTTTCGCGCCGGGCCAGTCGAGCAAGTTCGGCCAGGAGTTCGGTCAAGGGCAGGTCACGCAAGTGCTTTCGAGCGAGCTCAACCAGCGCCTGAGCCAGCACTACATCACCGCCCAGAACGCCTACCGGAATGCCACGGATACATACAAGAAGCTCGTTGTAGCGACCCCCAACTCGGAGGAAGCAGAGCAGCCGTCGATCTTCCTCCAGCTCGCCTTTGCGGCCCAGTCGGCAAATCAGCTGCAGGACGCGATCAAGGCGTACAAGCGCTACCTCGTGCTCGCGCCGGACTCGCCGCAGGAAGCGGGCGTCCGCCAGCAGATCAAGCAGCTCGAAGACGCGCTGAAGGCGCAGCCCGCCCAAGGGTAGACTCCTCCCGCGGCGTGTCGAGCGAGGGGGACGGCTTGAACTTCGACATCAAGACTGAGCGGCTGGACGACAACTCGTACCTGATCGCGCTCACGGGTGAGGTCGACCTCTACACCGCTCCAGAGTTCAAGCAGCAGCTCCTCGACGTGATCGGCCAGGGCGCGAAGGACGTGGTCGTCGACTTCTCCGACACGACCTTCATCGACTCGACGACGCTCGGCGTGCTCGTCGGCGGCGTCAAGCGGCTGCGAATGAACGAGGGCCAGCTCTCGCTCGTCTGTAGCGACCGCAACATCACGAAGATCTTCGAGATCACCGGGCTCGACCGCGTCTTCACGATCTACGCCAGCCGTGACGCGGCCGTGGCCGGGATCGGGTCGGCCACCCAGCCGTCGGCTTGAGGTTCCTCCTGCTCTCGCTCGCGGCGCTCGGGCTCGCCGGGTGCGGCACGGGCGGGCTGGCAAGCGGGAACGCTGACGTCTCGGACGGCAAGCTCCTGTTCAAGCAGAAGTGCGGCGTCTGCCACACGCTCCGCGAGGCGGGAACCCAGGGCTCGACCGGAAACCCGAGCGGCGGGCCGAACCTGGACCAGGCATTCGCGGCGGACAAGGAAGAGGACTTCGACGAGAGCACGATCCGTGAGGTTGTCCGCCACCAGATCGACTACCCAGCGCCGCCGATGCCGGAGGACCTCGTCCAGGGTGACGACGCCGACGCGGTTGCGGCATACGTCGCGGCGGTGGCCGCCAACTCAAAGGCGAAGGTGACGTTGCCGGCGGGGACCGGCGGCAACGACCCGAAGCTCTTGTTCGAATCGAACTGCGGAACCTGCCACACGCTCGCCGACGCCGGCACGAGCGGCAAGGTCGGCCCGAACCTCGACCAGGCCAAGCCATCGCTTCAGAAGGCGATGAAGCAGATCGCGAACGGCGGTGGCGGCATGCCGCCCTTCAAGGGCCAGCTCTCCGACGAACAGATCAAGACGCTCGCGGAGTACGTCGTCCGTGTGACGAAGGGCTAGCCGACCACTTCCTCCTGCTCGGCGTCGAGGTCGACGACGACGTGCGTGATCGGGACGTCGAAGCGTTCTCGCGCCCCGCGCACGACGCCGCGCTCGAGCCAGAGCGACCGGCCCTCGGGATGCGTGGAGATGATGATCTCGTCGGCGCCAAACGTCCTCAGCGCGTCCTCGATCGCCTGGAGCGGGTCGGCCTCACCGACTTCGCCTTCGCAGTTGACGCCGATCTCGCGCAGCCTTGAGAGGCTGTGCTCGAGCCGCTCCTGCGCCTGGGCTCGAGCACCGTCCTCGTCCGACGCGATGAACCGCATCCGTGAGAGCAGCGTCGGGCAGATCACGCGAACGCGCTCCTCGTAGTCCTCCGCTCGACGGCGGATCTCCTCGCGGAGCGTCTCCCCCCCGACGGTCTCGTTCGCGATCACGAGGATCCGCCGCTCCCCCGGTGCGCTGCGCCGGATCGGGCCGGTGCGCTCGGGCGGTTCACGCCGGGCGCGGACGATCCACATGATCGCGCCGAGCGTCAGCAGGACGAACACCGCGACGCCGAGCCACCGGTTGATGGCCGCGGCGACCACGATCAGCGCGAAGTAGCCCAGAGCGAGGATGACCAGCCGGAACGCCTCAGCCTCGGACTTCAGCGGATTGCGCATGCGCTCCTAGAGGAGGTAGATCGTCGAGTAGACCACGATCCACATTACGTCGACGAAGTGCCAGTAGATCCCCGGGATCTCGACCCCCGCATGGTGTGCGGGCGAGAAGTGCCCGCGGAAGGCGCGGATCGTCGCGAACGTCAGCAGCGTCAGCCCGACGAACACGTGGGCTCCGTGGAGTCCGGTGAGGCCGTAGAAGATCGTGCCGAACGCACCGTCGCCCGGGTTGAAGCCGACGCGCGAGTACTCGCGCACCTGCGTGAGCAGGAAGGTCAGCCCCAGAGCCAGCGTGAGCACGAGGCCCGCCTGCAGCCCGGCGCGGTTCCCGCGCTTGATCGATTGCAGCGCCCAATGGATCGTGAAGCTGGAGGTGACCAGGATGGCCGTGTTCACGCCGGCGACGAACTTCGGGAGCTCGAACGGCTCGAGCGGCCATTCAGCCTCCCCGTTCACCCGCACGAAGAAGTACGCGGTGAAGAACGACCCGAACAGCATTATCTCCGAGGCGATGAAGAGCAGCATTCCGAGCACCGCCGGCTCGACGCGCGAGCTGCGGTGCGCCTCCGGCGGATGCGCCGCGTGAGCGTCGTGCGCGGCTTCGGCGTGCGTCGTCAGAACGCCACCTGCGGGCGGCCACCGCATCGACCGGTCATTTCAGACGGCGGCCCGTGCAAAGCCCCTGCCGCCTGACGGAGACATCGCAAGCGACGTCTCATGACGCCACCTGCGAACGGCCACCGCGTCGACGGGTCATTTCAGACGGCCGCCCGGGCAAAGCCCGCGCGGCCTGACGGAGACATCGCAAGCGACGTCTCATGACGCCGTCGGCTCAGCGCCGACCTCTTCCGCGGCGATCACAACGTGCTCGACGGGCACGTTGGCGTCGTTGCGCAGGCGCTCGACGACGTCCTTCCGCAGCCACGACGACTGCGTTGGCTCGAACGTCGAGACGATCACCTCGTCGATCCGCTCGTCTTCGATCGCCTGCATCGCGGCCGTGTAGGGGTCAGGGTGCGAAACCTGGCCGTGAGCCTCGATGCCCGCAGCCCGCAGCTCGGACAGCGCGCGGCGCAGCCGCCGCTCGGCGTCGGGATGGGCCGACTGCGCCGGGTCGCTCTGCGGCGAGACGATCAGGAAGCTCGCGCCGCCCCGCGAGGCGCGCTCGCGGATCCGCTCGAGCAGCGCGTCGCCGACGACCGTCTCGTTGGCGATCACGAGGACGTTCGCCGGCCCGTCGGCTTCGCCGGGTTCGGCGACGACATGCTCGACCGTCACGTCGCCTGCCGCTCGGCGGACGCGGTCGACGACGTTCTTGCGCAGCCAGCCCGACTTCTCGACCGGGTGCGTCGAGAGGATCACCTCCGTCGGCGGCGGGTCGAGCATCGCGAACGCGTCGCGGACGGCGTTCTCGGGGTCGTTCTCCACGACGAGCCCGTGCGCGGGGATCCCCGCCTCGCGCAGCGCCGCGAGTGTGCGGTCGAGGCGGCGCCCCGCAGACGCGCGGCGAGTGTCCTCGTAGACGACGTAGCCCGTGCGCGGGGGGCTGACCGGAGCCAGCACCGTCACGAGCTCGACGTCGTCTGCCGCGGCCTTCTGCTTGACGGCGTCGATCAACCCACGCGCGGCGACGGTCTCGTTCGCGA
>Ga0126312_10001671_pt1 | contig 14671 bp, 11 predicted proteins | sample Plot104A_FD_92537 | JGI IMG/M metagenome (GOLD analysis project Ga0126312, IMG submission 92537) | Serpentine soil microbial communities from UC McLaughlin Reserve, CA, USA - Plot104A | ecosystem: Environmental > Terrestrial > Soil > Grasslands | place: USA: UC McLaughlin Reserve, Lake County...
CTTCTGGAGCGCGGCGCCCGAGCGCGACGGCATGCTCGACGGTCCCGCGGCCGGCGTCCATTTCGTCGTCTTCAACCCGTCGAGCGACGACTTCGAGCGGATCCGCTTCGCGATGGACGGCGTCCTGCCCGACGGGACGAAGCTCGAGTTCGAGCCCGGGCGCGGGCGGCAGGGCTTCAACTCCGTCCTGCGCACGACGCATCGGCAGAATTTCCTCGTCCCGCCTCGCCGTCATCGCTCGTTCCCGCTGGCCGAGATCCCCGTTTGAGCGCCGACCGCAGACGCGCTTTCGCGTCGACCGCCGTGGCGTTCGTCTCCGGCGGCGTCCTCCTCGGCGTCGAGCTCGCCGCGAGCCGCGTGCTCGCGCCGTACTTCGGCAACTCGCTCTTCGTCTGGGGCGCGCTGATCGGCGTCGTCCTGACGGGCCTCTCGATCGGCTACTGGCTCGGCGGGATGATCGTCGACCGCATCCCGCGCGCGTCGCTCGTCGTCACCGTGCTCATTCTCGGCGGCGTCGCCGTGCTCGCGATCCCGTTCGTCGACGATCCCGTCCTCGAGGCGATCGTCGAGTGGGACCCAGGGCCGCGTGCCGACCCGCTGATCGCTGCCGTCCTGCTTTTCGGCCCGGCCAGCGTGCTTCTCGCGTCCGTGACGCCGATCGTTGTGAGGCTCCTGATCCGCTCGCTCGCGACGGCGGGGCGCACCGCCGGCCGGCTGTTCTCGATCTCGACCGCCGGCAGCATCGTCGGCACGTTTGCGACCGCGTTCTGGCTGATTCCGGAGCTCGGGCTCGACCAGCTGCTCGCGCTGCTCGCGGCCGCGCTCTTCACCGCCGCCGTCGCCTTCGCGCTCGTTGAGCGGCTCCTGCCGGCGTTCGGCGGCGCGGCGGTGGCGCTCGCGATCGCCGTACTCGCGTCGATCTCGCTCGCGCCCGATTCGGGCGACGCGCTGTCGGCGTCGCAGGCGCAGAACTGGTCGCCGCTGTACCGCCTCCAGCGCGAGCGCGGCCGGTCGGAGCTGGTGGAGCTGGAGGGTGACGTGGCGCTCGTCTACCGGAAGGAGACGCGCTACCACCGGCTCGCGGTCGTCGACGATGAGTCATCGCGCTATCTCCGCTTCGACGCCTCGTACCAGAGCGGGATGTTCCTCGGGCAGCCGTTCCGGACGCGCTTCGACTACACCGACTACTTCGACCTCGCGCTCGCGTACCGGCCGAGGACGACGCGGATGCTCTTTCTCGGCCTCGGGGGCGCGTCGGCGCCGAAGCGGCTGTGGCGCGACTTCCCGCAGCTCGGGATCGACGTCGCGGAGCTCGATCCCGTCGTCGTCGACGTCGCGCGGCGCTTCTTCTCGCTCCCGACGAGCCCGCGGCTCCGCGTCGACGTCGAGGACGGCCGCCGCTACCTCGCGCGCCACGACGACGAGCGGTGGGACGCGATCGGCATCGACGCCTTCTTCTCGGACTCGATTCCGTTCCACCTCACGACGCGCGAGTTCCTGGAGCTCGTGCGCGACCGGCTCGAGCCGGGCGGCGTCGTCGTCACGAACGTGATCGGCGCGCTGGAGGGGCCGGACTCCAAGCTTTTCCGCGCGCTCTACCGGACGTACGCGTCGGTCTTCCCAACCGTGCTCGTGCACCCGGTGGACGACCTCGGCGGCAACGTCACGAGCGTCCGCAACATCATGCTCGTCGCGACCGAGAGCCCGCCGGTGTCGAAGGGATTCCTGCGCACGCGGTGGGACGCGGTGCGGGCGAAGCATCCGACGGCGCCGAGCCTGGAAAAGGCGATCGCAGGCCGCCGGGACGTCCCGGTGCGGACCGACGACGTGCCGCTCCTCACGGACGACTACGCGCCCACGGACGCGTTGCTCTACGTCGGCTAGCGGCGAGGCGTAGCGCTTAGCCGAAGAACACGCGCGCGGTGTCGTACCAGTGGGTCGGCACCGTCTTCAGCTCCGCCGTCGCCTCTTCGAGCGAGACGTCCGTGACCTCATCGCCGCGCAGCGCGGCCATCCGGCCCCAGGCTCCGGCGATCACGAGCTCCGCCGCCTTGATGCCGTAGCGCGTCGCGAGCACGCGGTCGTGCGGCGTCGGCGAGCCGCCGCGCTGGACGTGCCCGAGCACCGTCACGCGCGTCTCGTATCCCGTCCGCTCCTCGATCTCGCGCGCAAGCGCGTCGCCGACACCCCCGAGGCGCACGTGCCCGAATGCGTCGAGGTCGGCCTCCTGCGTCACGGTCCGCGTCTCGCCCGACGCGTACGTGAGCTCGTAGCCCTCGCTCACGACGACGATCGAGAAGTCCTTCCCCTTCGTGTGCCGCCGGCGGATGTCGTCGCAAGCCTCTTCGACCGTGATCGGGTGCTCGGGGATCAGGATCACGTCGGCGCCGCCCGCAATCCCGCTGACGACGGCGATCCAGCCCGTGTGCCGGCCCATCACCTCGACGACCATGACGCGGTTGTGCGACTCGGCGGTCGTGTGGAGACGGTCGATCGCCTCGGTCGCGATGTAGACGGCGGTGTCGAAGCCGAAGGTGTAGTCGGTGCCCGAGAGGTCGTTGTCGATCGTCTTGGGGACGCCGACGACGTGGACGTCGTGGTCGCTCGCGAGCCGTGAAGCGACGCCGAGCGTGTCCTCGCCGCCGACCGCGACGAGCGCGTCGAGGCCGCTGTCCCGCATCGTCGCGAGCACGCGGTCGACGCCGCCGTCGACCTTGTACGGATTCGTCCGCGACGTGCCGATGATCGTTCCGCCACGCGGCAGGATCCCGGAGATCTCGCGCGGCCCGAGCGGCTCGAGCTTCGCCTCGATCAGCCCTCGCCAGCCCTCGCGCACGCCGAGCACATCCCAGCCGCCCTCGAGCAGCCGCCGGGTCACGGCCCGGATGACCGCGTTCAGTCCCGGGCAGTCGCCGCCGCCCGTGAGCACCCCCGCGCGCACGCGTTCATCCTACGAACGCGGCTGCGGCCGGCGCCACGCACCTCTTTCGGCAGGCAGCAGCGGCAGCTTCCGTGACCGAAACCGTCTCTTCGGCGGCGGGGCTAGGCTCCCCCGCGTGGGAGAAGACGAGCAGTCGCGCCTCGACCGCGAGCTGATCGAGCTCATGAACGAGCTCCGGGTCGCGCTACCCGGGGTGCAGATCCTCTTCGCGTTCCTGCTCACGGTGCCGTTCAACAACCGCTTCGAGAAGGTCTCGAACCTCCAGGAGGACGTGTACTTCGTCGCCCTGTTGCTCACGGTCGTGAGCACGGCGCTCCTGATGGCGCCGACCGCGTACCACCGCCTCCGGTTCCGCCAGCGCGACAAGGACCGGCTGCTCAAGATCTCGAACCGGTTCGCGATTGGGGGCATCGCCGCCCTCGCGGGCGCGATGGTCGCCGCGATCTTCTTCGTGACCGATTTCCTCTTCGAGCCGTGGGCCGCGCTGATCGTGGCCTCGGCGGCGGGCGTGCTGCTCGGCGTCGTCTGGTTCCTGCTCCCGCTGCGTCCCGAGCTTCGAGAGACCGTCGCCGAGGGCTGAGGCGTGGGAGGGCACCCGTGATCAAGGTCGCGCTTCGCGGCATGGCCGGGCGGAAGCTGAGGGCGGCGCTGACCGCGATCGCCATCGTCCTCGGCGTCGCGATGATGAGCGGCGCCTACGTCGTCACGGACACGATCGACAGCGCCTTCGACGCGATCTTCGTCGAGTCGTACGCCGGCACGGACGCAGTCGTCACGGGCAAGGATCCGGGCATCAGCTTCGAGGGCGAGTCCTCGCAGACGCCGTCGTTCCCCGAGGAAGCGCTCGAGCGCGTCCGCGCCGTCGACGGGGTGGAGGTTGCGACGGGAACGGTGCAGGACTTCCAGGCCAAGCTGCTCGGCCCCGACGGCGAGGTGATCGACACCGGCGGGGCGCCCGCGTTCGCATTCGGGATCGAGACCGTCGGCGAGTACGACCGTTTCAACCCGCTCAACCTCGTCGAGGGTCGATGGGCCTCGGGGCTCGGCGAGGTCGTCGTCGACGAGGGCGTCGCGGACGACGAGAACGTGGGGGTCGGAGATCGGGTGGGCGTCGCCGCGGTCGGTCCCGCGCAGGAGTTCGAGGTCGTCGGCATCGCGAGGTACGGCGACCTCAGCTCGATCGGCGGCGCGACGTTCGCCGTTCTCGACGTGCCGACGGCGCAGAAGCTGCTCCGCAAGGAGGGCGAGCTCGACGCCATCCAGGTGGCGGCCGAGGACGGCGTGACGCCGGACGAGCTGACGCAGCGGATTCAGGTGGAGCTCGGGGACGACGTCACCGTGCGGAGCGGGGTGGAGCAGGCGAGCGAGGAGTCCGGCGAGATCGCGACGTTCACGAAGATCATCCGCTACTTCCTGCTGTCGTTCGCGGGCATCGCGCTGTTCGTTGGAGCGTTCGTCATCTTCAACACGCTCTCGATCACCGTCGCGCAGCGGACGCGGGAGCTCGCGACGCTGCGGACGATCGGGGCATCGCGCCGGCAGGTGCTGGCCTCCGTGATCGTGGAGGCGCTGGTGATCGGTCTCGGCGCCTCGATCATGGGCCTCTTCGCCGGCCTAGGGCTCGCGATCGGGCTGAACGAGCTCTTCCGTGCCCTCAACCTCGACCTGCCGCAGACGACGACGGTCTTCGCTACGAGGACGATCGTCGTCTCGCTGCTCGTGGGGACGCTAGTGACCGTCTTCGCCGGGCTCTTTCCGGCACTGCGCGCGACGCGCGTGCCGCCGATCGCGGCGGTCCGCGAAGGCGCCACGCTGCCGCGCGGCAGGCTCGCGCCGTTCGTTCCGTACATCGCCGGAGCGGTCGTCGTGCTCGCCGTGATCGCACTCGCGTACGGGACGCTCGTGGACGACATCGCCACCGGCGACCGGTTCCTGCTCCTCGGAGCCGGCGTCCTCGCCCTGTTCATCGGCGTGGCGATGCTCGCGTCGCGCGTCGTCGTCCCGCTGGCGAAGGTCGTCGGCGTCCCGGCACGCCGGCTCGGCGGAGCCGCGGGCAAGCTCGCGCAGAGCAATGCGCAGCGAAACCCGGGCCGCACCGCAGCGACGGCCGCCGCCCTGATGATCGGCATCGCCCTCGTGACGTTCGTCGCCGTGCTCGCGCAGGGGCTCCGCGTCTCGAACAGCGACGCGATCGAGCGCCAGATCCAGGCCGATCTGATCGTCACGTCCCAGGACGGCTACTCGGAGTTCCCCGCGGCCGTCGGAGACGCAGTCGCGGAAGCGCCCGGAGTCGAGACGGTGAGCAACGTCCGCCAGGACGTCGCCGAGATCCACGGCAACGCGGGCAACTTGACCGGCCTCGACGAGCGCATTGGCGACGTCTACGACTTCCGCTGGATCGAGGGCTCGGACGAGCTGCTGACCAGCCTCGGCGCCGACGGCGCCGTGCTTCCGAACAACGTGGCAGAGGACAACGACCTCGGAGTCGGCGACACGATCACGGTGCGCTCCCCCGACGACGAGACGCGGGAGTTCGTCGTTCGCGGGATCTACCGCGGCAGCCCCTTCTACCCGCTGCTCGGCAGCGCGAGCGTCTCACGGCACTCGTTCGACGAGCTCTACGAGCGGCCGCGCAACCGGTTCACGCTCATGCAGGTGACCGGCGAGCCCGAAGCGGCGAAGCAGGCGGTCGAGAGGTCCCTCGAGGGATTTCCGGACACACGGCTCCAGACGCGGCAGGAGTGGATCGACAAGGAGGACCGCGAGATCCAGCAGTTCCTCTTGCTGCTCTACGTGCTGCTCGCGCTCTCGGTGATCATCAGCCTGTTCGGGATGATCAACACGCTTGTGCTCTCGGTCTTCGAGCGCACGCGGGAGCTCGGGATGCTGCGCGCGGTCGGGATGACGCGCCGTCAAGTGCGCCGGATGATCCGGCACGAGAGCGTGATCACCGCGCTCATCGGCGCCGCGCTCGGCCTGCCGCTCGGCATCTTCCTCGCGCTCCTTGTGACGCGCGCGCTCTCGCAGTACGACCTCCAGTTCGCGATCCCGGCCGGCTCGCTGCTCGGCTTCGTGATCGTCGCGATCCTCGCAGGGCTCCTGGCGGCGATCCTGCCGGCCCGGCGCGCCGCACGGCTGCGGGTCCTCGAAGCGCTGCAGTACGAGTAGAGCCACCGGTCGGATTCGTGCGCGTTCGATCACGCAATCGTGCCCGGGCGACGGCCGTCCGAACGCCCGCCGGCTCGAAGCCGCCTGCCCCGCAACGCGTGTGCCGGAGGTGGGAATCGAACCCACAAGGCCCGAGGGCCACCGGATTTTGAGTCCGGCGCGTCTGCCAGTTCCGCCACTCCGGCGCGAGCGCACTGTAGCGACGGGGTCGCTTCAAGTTGCACGTCGACGACGTAGTCCTGATACTCCCACGACTAGACCTGCGGGTCAGACCGACCGATGTGACGGAGGAGGAAGTGTGACAAGACGTTCGAAGGCATCGGCCTTCTTCGGCCTGTTTGCAGCATTGGCGTTCGCGGCCGCGGGCTGCGGCGGCGGCGGCGACGAATCCGGCGGTGGCGACAACGGATCTGGGACCGGGGGCAACGTCACGGCACTGGCCTCGGCTGCGTGCTCGGACATCTACTACGAGGGCGACGGCGATCCAGACTTCATCGTCGCGTCCGACCTCCCGCTCCAGGGAGCCGGCCGGGCGCAGACGACCGAGATGGTCGAGGCGATCAAGTACGCGCTGCGCCAGCGCAACTTCAAGGCGGGCGACTACAACATCGGCTACCAGTCGTGCGACGACTCCACCGCGCAGCAGGGAGGCTGGGATTCGGCGAAATGCGCATCGAACGGCCGCGCGTACGCGTCGAACAAGAGCGTGATCGGCGTCGTCGGCACCTTCAACTCGGGCTGCGCGAAGATCATCGTCCCGATTCTCAACCGCGCGAACCCGGGCCCAGTCGCGATGGTGAGCCCCGCGAACACCGGAGTCGGCCTGACGAAGAGCGGCCTTGGCGCGGACCCGGGCGAACCCCAAAAGTACTACCCGACGGGAAAGCGCAACTACGCGCGCGTCGTCGCCCGCGACGACATCCAGGGGCCGGCGGACGCGATGTGGGCCAAGGAGCTGGGCGTCAAGAAGGTGTTCGTGCTCAACGACAAGCAGACGTACGGCTTCGGCGTCGCGACGACGTTCCGCAAGGCGGCGGAGAAGCTCGGACTCCAGGTCGCCGGCTTCCAGGGCTGGGATGCGAAGCAGTCCAGCTACGAGGCGCTCGCCAACTCGATCAAGCAGGCCGGCGCCGACGGTGTCTTCCTCGGCGGGATCATCTGCAACAACGGCGCGAAGCTGATCAAGGACCTGAAGGCGGGCGTGCCGGACGCGAAGCTGGTGGCGCCGGACGGGTTCAGCGATCCGAAGTCCAACGGCGCCGCGTTCGAAAGCTCTTGGGCCAGCGTTGCCGGCCAGCCGCCCAAGAACCTCAAGGGCGAGGGCAAGAAGTTCATCGACGAGTTCACGAAGGAGATCGGCCGGACGCCGAATCCATATTCGGCTTACGGCGCGCAGGCGATGATCGTCTTGCTCGACGCGATCGGGAAGTCGGATGGAACGCGAGGCTCGGTGGCCGAGAACCTGTTCGGCCTCAAGATCACCAACGGCATCCTCGGGACGTTCACGCTCGACAAGAACGGCGACACGAGCCTGAACCCGATCACCATCTACGAGCAGAAGGGCGATGAGCTTGACCCGGTCAAGACGCTCAACGTCCCGCAGAACTTGATCGGTTGACGAGCAGACGCAGACGGACGTGAACAACCAACGGCGCCGGGCGGACACTGCCCGGCGCCGTCAAACTCGATGAACACGGTCGCAACCGGAGAAGCGACGATTCGGCTTCGCCGCCCTGCGGGGAGCTACCTCGTGCCTGTATTCGGGGGGCTGCTGATCGGCCTTCTGGTCGTCTGGCTCGGCGTCAACTTCGTCAAGTCGCCCGCGAACTTCGCGACCGTCTTCTTCATCGGGCTGACGAACGGCGCCGTCTACGCGCTCGTTGCGCTCGGCTACACGCTCGTGTACGGGATCCTCGAGCTGATCAACTTCGCGCACGGCGACGTGTTCATGCTCGGCGGGATGATCTCGGCGACGTTCATCACGTCGGTGTTCGGTCTGGAGGACAACGCCGCGGTGAGTGACCTGGTCCCCGCGATCATCGTCTCGCTCATCGCCGCGATGATCCTCTGCGCCGTCATCAACGCGACCGTCGAGATCATCGCGTACCGGCCGCTTCGAAACGCACCGCGTCTGGCACCGTTGATCACGGCGATCGGAATGTCGTTCATCCTCCAGGACATCGCGCTCGCATGGAAGGGCCCGGAGTACGTTTCGATCCCGGCCGTGCTCCCGAAGGACGAGGTCTTCCACATCGGCAACGTCGTCTACACGTGGGACAAGTTCATCGTCGTGCTGATCACGATCCCGGTGCTGGTCGGGCTGCTGTGGCTCGTCCAGAGTACGAAGCAGGGGAAGGCGATGCGCGCGACCGCGCAGGACCGTGACGCGGCCGCGATGATGGGCATCAACGTCAACCGCACGATCTCGTTCACGTTCCTGATCGCGGGATCCCTGGCCGGCGCGGCGGGGCTCCTCTACGCGCTGTACTTCACGCAGGTTCGCTTCGACCAAGGCTTCCAGCTCGGTCTGATCGCGTTCACGGCGGCGGTTCTCGGCGGGATCGGGAACCTGCCGGGAGCCGTGCTGGGCGCGCTCGTGATCGGCTTCATCCAGGCCTTCAACGAAGGTCTCGCATGGCACTCGCCCGGGAGCGACTGGACGCAGTCGATCGTGTTCTCGATCCTGATTCTGATCCTCGTGTTCCGTCCCGAAGGGCTGCTCGGGGAGCGGACGCCGGAGGGCGCGTGATGCGGAACCTCCGTGGGTACGTCTCGCGTGCGTGGTGGAGTGCGCTCGGCGCCGTCGGCCTGCCGAGGGAGCGGTGGGAGTCGTTCGACCGGCTGACGCGCCGGGCGGTGATTACTGCGCTGTGGCTGGTGATCGGCCTCGTGCTCGTGTACATCGAGGGCGACTGGAACTGGAGCGCGATCCTCGCCGCGGTTGTCGTGTTTGCGCTCGTCGTGCCGCCGTGGCGCCGGCTCCTGCCGCGCGGGTTCGGCCGGTTCGTCGTTCCCGGAGCGGTGCTTTTACTCGCGGTCTTCTATCCGCAGTACCTGTCTCCGAACGGCAGCTGGTGGCCCGGGTTGTTCGGCTGGCCGATCTTCGGGCCGTTCCCGGCGATGGACACGATGGTCGTGATGATGATCTTCGTGATGATGGCCCTCGGCCTGAACATCGTCGTGGGCTACGCGGGCCTGCTCGATCTCGGCTACGTGGCGTTCTATGCGATCGGCGCGTACATGGCGGGCTGGTTTGCGTCTTCGCAATTCGCCTCGCACAAGATCCATTTCGGCGCGGTCGGGGTGACGGACGAGCTGCCGGGCTTCCACGTCTCGATCTGGCTCGTGCTGGTCCTCGCGGGGATCGTCACCGCGTTCGTCGGCGTCGTAATCGGATTGCCGACGCTGCGCCTCCGCGGCGACTATCTCGCGATCGTGACGCTCGGCTTCGGCGAGATCATCCCGCAGATCGCGCGCAACGGCGACAACCTGTTCGGCACCGGCTTCAACCTCACGGGCGGCACGCAGGGGCTGACGCCGATCGACGGGCCGGGCTTCGGCTCGTGGCTGAGCGCGAACCTCGGGCTGCCCGAGAACTACCTCACGGCCGCAAACCAGCTCAACCTGTTCTATTGGACGGCGCTGGTGCTCGTGATCTTCACCGCGTTCTGCTCGCTCCGTCTGCGCGACTCGCGGCTCGGACGAGCATGGATCGCGATCCGCGAGGACGAGACGGCCGCCGCCGCAATGGGTGTCCCGCTGATGAAGACGAAGACGTGGGCGTACGCGACCGGCGCATGCTTCGGCGGGATCGCCGGCGCCTACTACGCGAGCTTCAAGTCCGCGACCTTCCCGGACGACTTCATCTTCAACATCTCTGTCTTCATCCTCTGCATGGTGATCCTCGGCGGGATGGGCAACATCACCGGCGTCATCTTCGGTGCGATGTTCCTCTCGTACCTCGATCGCGAAGGGCTTGCGAACATCGGCAACTGGCTGAACGATCACGTCGGCCCCGGCGGCGCCGGCGTCTACAACAAGCCCCTGGACGTGCCCCTGTACGAGTTCGGGATCTTCGGCGTGATCCTCGTGGTGGTGATGCTCTTCCGACCTGAAGGGCTGATCCCGAGCGGGCGGCGCAAGGCCGAGTTCCGCGAGGGCGTCCACGACCAGCCGCTGTACGACGCCACGCACTGATGGCGCCGATCCTCGAGACCCGGCAGTTGCGGAAAGAGTTCGGCGGCCTCGTCGCCGTCGACGGCGTCGACTTCACGATCGAGCGCGAATCGGTCTCGAGCCTGATCGGGCCAAACGGCGCCGGCAAAACGACGTTCTTCAACATGCTCACGGGCGTCTACAAGCCGACCGCGGGGCAGATCGTCTTCGACGGCGGCGACGTCACGGGCAAACCGCCGCACGCGATCACGGCACGCGGAGTCGGCCGGACCTTCCAGAACATCAGGCTGTTCCAGAACATGACCGCGCTGGAGAACGTACTCGTGGGGATGCACGCACGGCTCCGGGGCGGCATCTTCGGTTCGATCGCCCGGACGCCGCGAGTCCGCAAGGAGGAGCTTCGGGCCCGCGAACGCGCTCACGAGCTAATCGCCTACTCGGGCCTCGGCCGCGTGGAGGACGAGTTCGCGAAGAATCTCTCGTACGGCGACCAGCGGCGGCTGGAGGTTGCCCGCGCGCTCGCGACGGAGCCGGCGCTGCTGCTGCTCGACGAGCCGACGGCCGGAATGAATCCGCAGGAGACCGCGGCGTTCACGGAGTTCGTCGAGCGCCTGCGCACCGACCAGAAGCTGACAGTGCTCCTGATCGAACACGACATGCGGGTCGTGATGGGCGTCTCCGACTATGTGACTGTCCTCGATTACGGGGCGAAGATCGCGGAGGGGGCGCCTCAAGACGTACAGAAGAATCCGCGTGTGATCGAGGCGTATCTCGGGACTGCAGCGGTGGCCGGTGGCTGAAAACGGCAGCGGCAGCGTTCTCAGCATGGAGGGCGTCCACACCTTCTACGGGTCGATCGAGGCGCTGAAGGGGATCTCGATCGACGTCCGCGAGGGAGAGATCGTGACGCTGATCGGAGCGAACGGCGCCGGGAAGTCGACGACGCTTCGCACGATCAACGGCCTCAACCATCCGCGCAACGGAAGCATCGTCTTTCAAGGCGTCGACATCACGAAGATGGCGCCGCACGACATCGTCGCCCGCGGAATCTCGCAGTCGCCGGAGGGGCGGAAGCTCTTCCCGCGGATGTCGGTGATGGAGAACCTCGAGATGGGCGCGTTCCAGCGGCGCGACCGCAGCACGTTTCGCGAGGACATGGATCGCGTGTTCACGCTCTTCCCGCGACTCGCGGAGCGCAAGAGCCAGAAGGCCGGGACGATGTCCGGCGGAGAGCAGCAGATGCTGGCGATCGGCCGCGCGCTGATGGCGCGCCCCAAGCTGCTGATGCTCGACGAGCCGTCGATGGGGCTCGCGCCGATCTTCGTCGAGAAGATCTTCGAGATCGTCCGCGAGATCAACGCGCAGGGCACGCCGATCCTCCTCGTCGAGCAGAACGCGCTGATGGCGCTCGACACCGCTCACCGCGGCTACGTGCTCGAGACGGGGAAAATCGCGCTCGCGGACGAGGCGAAGGCGCTCCGCCAGAACGAACGGGTCCGAAAGACCTACCTCGGCGAGGACTGACGCGCGGCGCCGGCCGCGTCCACTTGGGACATGTCCCAGGGTCAGACCCGGGGCCGTGGCTGGAGCAGACGTGTCGCCATCCCATTTGCAGGCTTTCGGCCGGACTGGACATGTGCCAGGATCTGACCCTCGGCCTTGTCCGTTCAGGCCAGGTCGAGCGCCTCGAGGTGCCAGCGAGTCGGCGACTCCTGCTTGTCGTCACGGCACGAGACGCGGCGCGGCGGTAACAGCTCTGCGCGCAGGCGTGCCGTCGCGCGGCGGCCGTCGGCCAACTCGAACGTCGTTCCGCGGATGTGGTGGAGGCCGTCGAGAGCTTCGATCACGAGCTCGCGCCGGATGAAGATCTCCGCGGCCTGTTGCTCCGGCTCGAGCGAGCAGCGTCCTCGCAGGTGCTCGAGCGGGAGCCGGCCGGCATCGAGAACGGACGCGAGCGCGACCGCGCTCGGCCCGTCCAGCCGGCCGAACGCCAGGTTCTCCGGCAGCACGAGCACGTTCGCCGCGAAACGGTGTCCGCCGAGATGCGTGCAATCGACCGCGCGGTCGCCGAGTGCACGCGCGACATCGGCGCCGTAAAGCGCGCAACACGGATCGCGCGCGCCGTTGCGGCACACGAGGAACGCGCGACCTTCCGCAAGGGGACTCCGGATGAGCAATGGCTTCGCTCCCGCAGGGGCGACGACTCCCGCGTCCTCGACCGCGCGGCGGCGCCATGGGCCGCCGTGGACGACGAGATGCCAACGCTCGACGTGCGGCGCCGTCCCGACGAGCTCTTCGCCGAGCGTAGCCGAAAGTGCGGAGCACCTCATTGGCTTCCGACGACGAGCGGGAAGTACGGCGGCGCGACCAGGAACGCGATTCGGGGCGTGGTCTCCGCACGCGCCTGCGCCATCTGCAGCGCGGCGCCGAACCCGTGCGTCGGGACGAAGCCGAGGGCACGCGCGGCATCGTGGTCGCGGCAGCCGGCGATCAGCACCGACCCGAGCCGTGCGAGCGCAGGCCCGCAGCTTGTCCAGTCCGCGTACGGGAGCAGCGGATGGTGCGCGCGGCCGCTCCGGTAGGCATCGAGCGCACGCTCGTCTCTGGCCGCTTCCAGCTCCGCGGCGCGGACGAGCGCGAGGTCGTTCGCCGCGAGACCGCGGATCGCGCGGAAGAAGTCACGGTACGGCGCCTGCGTCGGATTTGGGAACCGGCGGTCGAACGGGTGCATCAGGATCGCCGCACCGCCGTCGACGACGGGAAACGAGTCCCGCCACAGCCGGAGCGCGATCCCGAGCGCGTGAAACGCCGCCAGTAGCGGATTCGAGCGCTCACGCGGCAGGTACGGCGTCACGATCGGGACGCCGACGCACACGATGTCGACGGGCGCCGCGAGCGCCCGCGCACGCTCCTCCGTCCCGCGCAGCAGCGCCTCGGCGTGCGCGACGGAGGGTGGCCCCGCGAACGCCGCCGAGATGCCGCGCGAGGCCGGAACCGAACGGAGCACGCGCTGCCGGAGCCCGCCGGGAAGGAGCCCGAAGAGCGGTCGCAGCGGCGACCGGACTACGCGCTCCACCGAGTCCGGCTCGTAGGGAAACCCCTGGAGGACGCCCGAGAACCGCGGCAGCGTCAGCACGAGCGACGCGCCGAGCAGCGGAGCGCGCCGCGCGAGCGCGCGCTCGATCGCGATCCCGAGCTGCCACCCCTGCGACGCGGCTGTCTCGAGCAGCGAGAACGCGCTCGCGGCGCGGCAGGTCGCGGCGTCGGCCGCGGCGACGAACATCCCGGGCCCGCCGTGGATGACGGATTCCGCCGCGCTCACGGTGACCACCACGTCTGCTTCGACCAGCGCGCGGTTCACGCGCACCTCGCGCGCCGACCCGGTGGGAAGCGCCACGAGCTCGTCCGACTCGACGTCGTGCACGTCGACCCGTCCGCGGAACCGGCGCGCGAAGCCGGGCGTAACGAGTGCCTCGAGCTCGCGACGGCTCGCGCGGCGCGCGAGTCCCCCGGCGACGAGGATCGTCTGGCGCTCGACAGGAATCCCGACGCGGGCGAGCTCGTCGACGGTGGCCGCCACTGCCGCCTGTCGCGGCTCGAGCGGTGTTGCCGGCAACGGCAGCGCCGCCGGCTCGACGACGATCGTCGCCCGTGCGCCGCGGGAGACCAGGGCTTCCAGCGGCTCGCCGCTGAGCGGGAACCGCAGCGCGTCGCGGACCGCCGCGCCGACGTCCGCGACGTGGGGGCGCGGTGGGGGAGGGGTGAGCACGAGCGCGTCGTCCGGCGCGGTCGCGAGCGCGAGCCGCGACCCGGCGAGCATGGGGACGCGCCTCATCGGGCTGTCCGGAGGCTCAGCGGCAGACCGCCGCCGGGCTCCGCAGAAGGACACGCTGGAGAGTTCCTCAAGGCAGCGACCGGTACAGCCGGACGAACGTCGTTCGGAACCCGCGACGCGGCCAGAAGCGCGACGCCCAGAGGTTCGTCGTCCGCCAGTCGGTGACGACGCACGGATAGCCGGCATCGTGCGCCCACGCGATCGCGCTCGCGGTGAGGGCGCGTCCGATTCCCGCCCCGCGCGCTTCCGGCTCGGTCGACGCGTGCGCGAGGTCGATGCTCGCTTCCGGAACTCGGAGATCGGCAGGCCGCTTGAAAAGGAGGAGGTGGCCGGCGACGCGACCTCGCAGCTCGGCGACGAAGTGGACGAACTGGTCGTCGTCCCACGTGCCGCGCCACTCCTCGACGAGCTCGTCGTCGCTTTCGGGTTTCATCGTCGAGAAGCTCGGCGAGGGCTGCATCGACTCCGTCAGTGCGCGGTCGAGGCGCGCCGACGCCTCTATGTCTTCGGGCGTCCCCCGACGCACTTGCACGCCGTCCGCCTCGAACGGC
>Ga0126312_10001672_pt1 | contig 14663 bp, 16 predicted proteins | sample Plot104A_FD_92537 | JGI IMG/M metagenome (GOLD analysis project Ga0126312, IMG submission 92537) | Serpentine soil microbial communities from UC McLaughlin Reserve, CA, USA - Plot104A | ecosystem: Environmental > Terrestrial > Soil > Grasslands | place: USA: UC McLaughlin Reserve, Lake County...
CACGCCTGTCCATTTGCCTGTCTCCAATATATGTATGTACATAATGTCATCAACTACGAGGCTCCCAGGGGTTTATGCCCTTTTGGAACCGCAATGCGTCAACAAGGCCTTCTGCGTAGCCGATGCTCAGCACAGCAAGCTCGAACTTGCCCTGCCGCAGGAACCGCTCGGCGTCTGCAATGTAATATTCGGCATTGTCCAGCACTTCGTACATTCCTTTTTTTCCTGCATTGTCGCTTTCCTGTCTGATAACATCGCGCATTTGCTGTACCGCCTGCTTGGCCTTTGGGGTATAGCGCTCGACCATCTGGGACGAAATCCTCTTGATGCCCTGCGAATTGTCACTTGGCTTGTCAAGGCTTTCTGCCAGCGCAGCGAGGGCTTCGGCTTCGGTGAAATGAAGGGCGCCCGTAATTATCACAGAGTGCGGGCCCGAGCCAAAGTCAGCTTGCATGAGCGACTTGACCTTGCCTGAAACTATTCTCTGGTCGCTCATGCCTACACGTGAGGCAACGACAGCGAACGTATCGTCAGAAAATATCTGGTGCTTGTGGTCGCGCTCAACTTCTGCAAGCATCCTGAACGCCGAGGCAGGGTCGAGAAAGAATGGCTCCTTCTTGCTTTCGTCGTAGCTGTACTCTGTTAAAATGATGGTGTGGCTCCCTGCAAGCAGGTTTTCAAATATCGTGCTGTAGACGCTTATCGCCGACTGGGGTTCTGACATCATGGTGACCATTCTGCCGAACTTGTAGACGTGCAGGCCAGTTTCCCCAATGATAGAAGCAATGCCTGAAGCGGAATGCAGGACAGCTGTCCTGATCGAATTTCTGGCGGCCCTTGCTCTGAGCTCGCTATGAGTCGTGGCAATGAGGGGGTCGCCGTACGTCATGAGCGCAACTTCTTTTGATCTGGCAGATTCAAGAATCTCTCGACCGTCCTCTACGAACCACCTCTGGACCGGCTTGACCTGCTTGCCAAGAAGCGAACCCAAGCCCTGCAAGTGGCTGCCGGGTAGCGCGCTGGTAAAGCGCTCGATATAGATCACGTCACACTTTTTCAGGACGTCAAGGGCGGCAAGGCTCAAGCCGCGGTATCCGTTGATGCCTGTGCCAACAAACCAAAGCATGACGCAAAGACCACTGGCTGCCTATATATATCGCTACATCTTGCGCTTTTTTAGATGGTGCAGGCGCGACAGGTGGAAGAGAGCCCTCTCATAAACCTCGACGCTTGCCACGTATTCGTCAATGTTCACCCGCTCGTCAGCTGTATGCGAGGCGTGCGGGTCGCCGGGGCCATAGGTGATGACCGGTATCTTGAAGCTATGCCCAAGCACGTTCATGTCGCCGGTGCCTGTCTTGCGGAGCAGCATCGGCCTCTTGTCGCGCACGTCTAGCACCGCAAGCAGGAGCGCCCTAACAAGGGGCGAAGCATGGTCGGCTTCAAATGGCTCAGTCTTGTCCTCTATCCTGTAAGTAGCCTTTATCCCCTTTTCTGAGGCGACCTTTGTGATGACGGTATCGACCATGCGGAGCACGCTGTCACATGTGGTTATCGTCGGGATCCTAATGTCTATTGTTATCTTGCACTTTTGCGGCGTGACGTTGTGGCTCGAGCCACCGATGATTTCAGTCAGGCTGCAGCTGATCGATTTTGCCTTGTTCTCGGCAGTGCCCGCCCTTTCTATTTCGCTCTTGATGGTCTTCCAGAAATAATACATCTCTTCTATCGAGTTCTTGGCAAGCCAGGGGGCACTTGCATGAGCGCTGTCGCCCACGTCGCAGGTCAGCCGTAATGCAAGCCTGCCCTTGTACGCAACAGTGATATTGTCCACGCCGGAGGGCTCGCCAAAGACTGCATAGTCGACTCCAAGCTTGCTCTTCACCAGCTGCTTGACGCCTATCGCGTTGCCCTCCTCATCCACCACACCGGCAAAAATGACGCTGCCGCTCTGCTTTGGAAACTCAGATGCCGCCAAGAGCATCGCTATCAGTGGCGCCTTGGCGTCAGATGCGCCCCTGCCATAGATGTGACCGTCCTCAATCCTTACTGGAACTTGACCCGGCACAGTGTCCATGTGGCCGCAGAGCAAAATTCTGGGCTCGCCGGACCCTTTCGTTGCAATGATGTTGCCCACGTTGTCGATGCTGACCTGCTCAAAGCCAAGCTCGTTTACGCACTTGTCTTTTATCAGGTTGGCAAGTGCAGCCTCTGACCTCGATGGTGTGTAAAGCTCCAGCGCCTTCCTTAGCAGTTCTACTGCGTAACTTGGCGAAACCAATTTTGCTTACTTTCCTTGCTCTGTTGTTGCGTAATCTACCATCAATCCGGGAATGTCAACTCCGGTAACCCGGACGGTATTTTTAAATTCAGTGGTATTGTTGACCTCGTGAACCATCAACCCGTCGCTCTTGCTCTCCATCAGGTCGACTCCAACTATCTGGCCGCCGAGGGCTCGTGTAGCCTTGAGGCAAATGTCTTCCAGCTCCTTTGTGACTGGGCATACCTCCGCATGGCCGCCAAGCGCCATGTTGGTCTTCCAGCTGCTGTCGCCAGAATACCTGTATATTGCAGCAACCACGCGGTCGCCTACCACTATGGCCCTTATGTCGCGGGGCGGGCGCTCGACAAACTCTTCAAAATAATAGATGCGGTAGATGGGAAACATGTGCTCCCTGTCCTCTATGACTGCCCTTGCTACTTCACTGTCGCGCAGGAGAGCGATCAGCCTTCCCCAGCTGCCGACAGTCGGCTTGATAACAGCTGGGTAGCCAAACTCGTCAAGCGCAGCAATCGCTGCTTCCTCAGAAAACGCGGAAATCGCCTTTGGAGTCCTTACGCCTGCCTTTTCAAGCAGCATGTGGGCATACATCTTGTTTCCGCACATTATAGCCGCGTTGAGCGGGTTGATTACACGGGCGCCGAGTCCTTCCAATCCTGCGGTAGAATGGACGTTCTTGAAGTAGCTGACGCAGCGCTGGAGCACGACCTGCCCATGGTACTTTGAATTCCTGTCGTTCAGATTGAGTGCAAGGTTCTTGCAGTCGACGTTGTCGACTTCGATTCCCTTCTTCTTGGCAGTCTCGTAGAGAGCCTTCTCTTCCCATCTGATGTTGTCATAGAGGATAGTGAGAGAATTCCCGCCGTCCTGCCTCACTGACCCCAGTCCTCGCCGACGACCTGAGCCGGTTTTATGTTAAACCCGCCTGCAGATTTTACAAGCTCGTAACTGGCGCCGCAGTCTGGGCACGTCACGATCTCGCCTTCTATAGAGTCAGAAGGTATCTTGATCTCTGCATCGCATTCTGGACACTTGATCATGTCATCATTCTTACTCCTTTGTTGATGAACTAACCTTTACTGCAGCGTCGTTAAGTATCTTTCTCTCCAGCCTGTCGTCCAGGTACAACTCTAGTATGTCGCCCATGCGGAGGTCCTTCAGGCCGCGGGCCAGCGTCTCCGCTTCGTGCCTGCCGGTTTCAAGGCCAAGCAGCGACAACAGGTACGCGGCGCCGTTCTTGCCTGCAAGCTCGCCAAATACTATCTTGCGCCTGTTGCCAACAACCTTTGGCTCGATTATCTCGTAGGCCGCAGGGTTGCGCAGTATTGCCGCAAGGTGTGTCCCTGCCTTGTGCTTGTACGCGCTGTCGCCCACAATCGGCTTTGACTCAGGCACCGGAAGGCTAATGTATTCCGATATAGTCTTTGAAAGGTCCTTTAGCATGTGAAGCCTCAGGTCGTTGTTTGACTTGTAAATTAGCGTGAGCGCCACCGCGGTTTCCGCTAATGATGGAATTCCAGTGCGCTCGCCAAACCCATCTATCGTGGTGTGGATCTGGTCGGCGCCAGCTTCGCACCCTGCCAGAGCGTTTGCCAGTGCAAGTCCAACGTCGTTGTGGCAGTGCAGGTCAAGCGATGTCTTTGAAGTGTCGATGCTGTCATGCACCATCTTGACTAGGTTGTACATGCCGCGCGGCCGCATGATGCCGACGGTGTCGGGGATGCTTATCCTTTCGATGCCGCGCCTGTTCATCTCCTTGCACATCTCGGTCAGGAATGGCGGCTCTGTCCTGCTTGCGTCTTCCATCGTAAACCTCGACTTTAGCCCATGGGCCTTGATGTAATCCGCGACTTCAAGCGCCCTTGCCTTAGCTTCTTCACGCGATATCTTTAGCTTGGCAGACAAATGGATATCGGAAATGCCCATGTAGGTGGCCACCCACGTCGCGCCGCAGTCGATGGCGACATCAACGTCGGACTTGATTGCGCGGGTGTGCGCCACGATGTCTGCCGACAGACCCTGCCTGATTATCGTCTTCGTAGCCTCCATGTGGTCAGGCGACACCACGGGGCTGATCTCTATCTGGTCAACTCCAAAAGAGTCGAGCATCCATGCTATCTGGATCCTCTGCTTGATCGTGAACGAGACGCCGGGGTGCTGCTCGCCCTCTCTTAGCGTGCTATCGAGAATCCTTATCTTTCTGCTTGAGCCGCTTTCGCTCTTCCAGTTGTACTGATGCGCATAATGGTTTGGATCGTCTGATTTTAGCGACATTTGTTGTGTCCTTTAACTATTTTTCGGGCACGATATAAACGTTATCGCAACTAAAACAGCGAATTTCAACAGCTTTTCAAGCTTCAAACGCTAAATGGGCAGCCAAAAACCACGAAATTCGACGCAATTCTCTTTAAAAAGAGCAATAACAGTCACGATTGCAGGTATTTCTCTACGGTTTTGGCTAGGTTGTCGAACGAACTGAGCACCAAGTTAGTACGCTTCTGGATGCCTACCCTATAGTTCTCGACTCCTTGCGACAGGGACTTTATCATCTCTTCCTGCTCCTGAGGGCTGGGCGAGCCAGCAGATTTTCGTGCCTGAAGCGACTTTTCCGGTGTCATTCCTTTGATCATCTTGTGCAGCTCGTCTGCCTTGACGTCAGACTTGTGCGCCTTCAGGACAGACTCTACGTCTGCCAGCTCTAGTTTTGCAAGCGGCGCGTTGCTGTTGCGTGCAGCCTTGTCAACAAGCGCGCCTAGAATCTTGTGCGCAGTGCGAAATGGCATTTTCTTTTGCATGACGAGCTGCTCGGCGATGTCAAGCGCAATGGCATAGCTTGCCCCGGCAGCTTCGTGCATCCTCTTCTTGTTAATTTGAAGTGACCTGACGACGCCACTCATTATCTTGATAGTATCAAGCGCTGTCAAAGACGCGTCGAGCAGCGGCGGCTTGATGTCCTGCAAGTCACGGCTGTAGCCTGATGGCAGAGCCTTGACGATGCCCAGCATCGAAATCAGGTTGCCGGTTACAAGCGCAGACTTGGCGCGTGTCAGCTCTAATGGGTCAGGATTTTTCTTTTGCGGCATCGCGCTTGACGTTGAGCTGTAGCGGTCTGCAATCTCGATGTAACCAAACTCGGTAGTTGACCAAATGATAAAGTCCTCTACCATCCTGCTGAGAGTCGAAGTCAGTACCGCAAGCGTCGCAACATACTCTAGGAACACATCGCGCGAGCTCGTGGCGTCTATCGAATTCTTTACCACCGAGTTAAAGCCTAGAGCGACTGCCGTCTTTTTCCTGTCGATGCTGATGCTCGAGCCGCCTATGGCGCATGCGCCCAGTGGCGACTGGTTTATCCTGCCATACGACACGTAGAGCCGCTCCATGTCGCGCATGAGCGCGTACGCGTACGAAAGCATAAAGTGCGAAAAAGTGCCTATCTGGCCCTGCTGGAGGTGTGTGTACATCGGCATCGGGATATTGCCTTCTTTTGCCCGCCCGACGAGGCCTTCTACAAGGTCGGCCAGCACGGCGCAAATATCGTTGATGTCATCCCGAATCTTCATCCTGACATCAAGAACCACTTGGTCGTTCCTCGACCGTGCAGTGTGCATCTTGCCCCCCGCATCCATTCCTGCCTTCTTTATGACAAACGCCTCAAGCGCCTCGTGGATGTCTTCAAAGCCTTCTGTCTCTATCTTGGCCGGGCTCTTCCTTGCCTCCTCAAGCGCCAACAGGATTTTCTTTAGCTCTGCAAGAGAGATGTGGCCCATTTCGTAGAGCATTATCGAGTGCGCCTCGCTCCCGACAATGTCGTAGTACAGTATCGACTGGTCATGCTGCATCGAAGAGAGAAAGCGGAGCACGTCGTCGTCCAGATCGCCCTTTGGCCGGGACCTGTACATCTAGTAGTGTGCACCGTTGACGCTTTATTTTAAGATTGTACAACAATAAAGCTAGCTCTGATCAACCAGTTTGTTAACAGGCATGAGCTTGCCACCTGTTATACCTGTTGGCAGTGGAAAGGTATGGAATCCGCCTTAGCATTAACAGCAACAGCAACAGCAACAGCAGCACGCCTGATTGAATACCCGGACGACCCATCAGGATGCAACTTTCTTTCATATGATGGCAGGCAGTTGCTCTACCTTAGCTCGCAGGAAGCAGGTAGTATGCCGTTTGTGGTAGTGCTTGGATTCTTTTCGGGGAAAAAGAAAGATGTCATCACCAAGGACCTAATAGAGCCTGTGGCCCAAGAGTGCAGGCGCCAGATAAGCGAACTCTTCGCCAAGCTAAAGCCCGAAGAATACTCTAATGCACACATTTTCTTCCTTTAGTTATAAAATATTTGTAGCTTACGGAATCAAGTCCACTCTCTCTTTCTTTACTGAATAATAATAATAATAATGCTTCTTTTAGGCATGCCCACACACTCGAAGGAGCATTCGGAACGCGCACAAGAATTCTTGTTTCAATTCTGCAATGGTTAAAAAACATGCAAAAGCGCAAGTGATTACTACTACCTACTGTGCCTTGTCGGCGTCCCAAGCAGAAAAGAACTTGTGGCTGATCTCGAGCAGGACGATGTTGCCGTTTCTTGGATACTCTGTGAGCATCTTGGCATCATCAGGGTGATCCAGCGTGCCTAGCTACTTCAAGTATATCTTTTCCACAATTGGCACGACTCTTCGAGAGTGTTCAAATATGGTTGCCATTCCTTTGCTCTTGACACCTTTTACTGGAGGATTCTCGAAAAGTACACAGTGGGCTTGTTACGAATATTCTGAAGCTTCTTAGTCGTCTTCCCGGTTGTGACGTAGAGCTTTTTTGTCGCCCTTGTCGTAGTAGAACCAGAGAGAAAGGTTGTTGAATGTTGGGATCGCCCGTTTCGTCAACGGTAGCCAGCTGCTGGACGTTCAGCTTGCTTTCAAGGAAACCGCCAACTTCTGCCTCGGTCATGGAATCAAAGTCGGATCTGGCATTTACGACCTTCCTCATCTATCATCTACTTGGGGTCAATTTTTGATATAGGGTTTGACAAGGTTCCAGCGTTAAACCTCTGGAACGCCCGGCCACAACTTGACAGCCGCGGCCTCTGCGTCTGAGTCTTGATCATCGGCTGGTAATGTGAAGTCCATCTTAAATATAGCTTAGAAAGACAGAATTGACGGCAGTTGTCGCTACTGGACAACTAATTTTATAGCAATGGCAGGGCAAACGAATGTCTTTATTTTTCTTCAGTAGCATAATACAACTGCTCTCAAGTTTTCGTAGCTTGCCTGATAACGCACGCTATACAGAGATAGTAGTAGTTAAATATGGTATCTGCTGAAATTCTACTATCATATATGAGTCAGGAAGAGCAGCTGCAGCAGACCCGTAAAAAGATCTTTGACGAGCTGACGAAAATAGTTGACCCTGAAATCGGAGTCTCCATAATGGAGCTCGAGCTTGTCGACAAAGTCGACATCGATTCGGGCGAGGTTAAAGTGGACCTGCATCTGACAAGCCCCTTCTGCCCCGCAGTCTTTGGCTTCAAGATAGCTCAGGACGTCCGGGATAACATCTACAAGCTCTCAGGCATCAACGACGTAAAGGTGAACGTGAGCAACCACTTTATGGCAGATGCCATAAACAAGCAGGTGAACGAGAGCAAGTACCCGTCCAAGCCATCGACTGGCTAATCTCCTTCTCTTTTTAGCCTTTCCTTTAGTTCCGCATTCTTCTTTTCGTTCTTTGAGAACCCGAGTAGGTGACCTCTCAACAGCTGGATTCCAAGCGCAGGGTCGACTCCCTTGGGGCAGACTGAGCTGCACGAGCCAGCAAAGTGGCAGCGCCATATGCCGTGCCTATCGTCCACTATCTTTGTCCTTTCCTTGCCGGCGGTGTCCCTGTTGTCGATAAAGTAGCGGTATGCCTGCGAAAGCGCCTGCGGGCCAGGGAACTTGGTGTCAGTCGCCACAGTGGGGCACGCTGAATAGCACAGGCCGCACTTGATGCAGTATGAGAATTGCAGGAATTTGTCAAGATCTTCGGGGCTTTGCATGAACTCTGACAGCTTGTTCATGTCCTTGATGTCTGCCTGTTCGTTCTGGATGTACGGCTGCATGTCGCGGTGATGCGCAAAGAACTGGGAAAAGTCAGTGACAAGGTCGCGGATGTGCGGGAAATTGGCTAGCGGCTCGACTGTTATGGTGCTTCCTTCAAGCTCTGACACTTTGGTATAGCAAGCAAGGCGTGGTATGCCGTTTATCTTCATGCCGCACGAGCCGCACGAAGCCATCCTGCACGAATATCGAATGCCAATGCTCGCGTCCTTGTACTCCTTGGCGTACAGCAGCGCGTCAAGCACAGTTGTCCAACGCTGGACTGGCACCTCTATAGAGTCATAATGGGCGCGCTCGCCGGCGAGCCTGTTCGCCCGGTATATCTTGAGCGTCACAGAACTCTTCGGATGTTCTTTTTCGTGCTTTTCCCTTGCCCTCTTTTTATCCATCGTCTCTATTTTTTCAATTACCTGTTCAGTCATTTTTATTACTCAAACCCCATGCCGTTTACAACAATGATGGTGCGCGTCCCATACGCAATTACGCCCATCATGGCCGCTATCGTCAGTATCGTCACGCCGTCCTCCCACGCCTTGCTTTGGCGCAGTTCAAGCAGGATTACGCGCAGGCCATTAAAGCCGTGAATAGCGATTAGCACCAGTATCGATTCGAGCAGTATTACATAGGGGATGTTATGGTAGTTTGCGATGACGTTTTCATATTCAAGGCTCATGTCGTACGGCATTATCAGACGCATTATGATGTGCACCGCCACTACAAACAGCGCAGCAATCCCTGTGATGTAGTGTATCTTCATTATCTGGCTTTCACGAAGCATTGTCATTCTTTTTCTATTCGCCTCCAAAGAGAACTGACGCTCCGTACAGCATCGCAACGGCTGCCAGTATCAGGGCTATCCATATCCCTGATTTTTGCCTGTAGTTGAGCGAGATGGCGTCGTAGGGATAGTCTGGCCTGCCAGGCTTGCCAAGGCCTTTGCCTCCATGCGTGAATATCAGCCGGATGCCGTTGACCGAGTGGTAGGTGCTCATACCAATCACGAGCATCAGTATCAGGTGGCCCATTGGCGTCTGCGTCAATTCAAGCATTGCATTCCACGCGTCAGGACCTTGCGTCAGAGAGCTTGTTTCGTAAATGTGACCTACAAAGTAGGCAAGGAGCCCCACACCTGTCAGCCTCTGTAGCCAGTATGAGACGCGCTCCCAGCCATAGCGGCCGGGGTTGAGCCAGCCCTTCAATCCTTCACGGTTGTTGCGGTCTGCTACCTTTTCCATGCTAATATTTCCTCTCCACTGGCGCATAGCGCGTAAACGTCACCGGGTACCATGTCATCTTGGGCCCGCCATTTCCCGTAAAGTAGGCAAGGGTGTGCCGCAAAAAGTTGGCGTCATCGCGGTACGGATAGTCCGTCCTAGAATGGGCTCCCCTTGACTCCCGCCTGTTCAATGCTCCCATGAGTACTACTTCGGCTGTCCTCAGCATTGAATCTATCTCCATCACGTTGACGAAATTGGTGTTGTATTCTCTTGCTTTGTCGTCAACGTGTTTCCACATGGCTGCTTTCAGCTCCATGACTTTCTTCAGAGCCTCGGTCAAACTCTGCTCGCTCCTGAAAACATAGGCCCTGTCGTCCATCGTGTCGGTCAGCTGCTTCCTGACCTCGTACGCATTCACATTGCCGCTCCCGCGGAACAGCCCGTCGTAGATACGCTTTTCCTCTTCAATCACCTGCTGCTCAGGCACAGAGGCCGCCCTGTGATCAAGAGCGTATTTCGCAGCAAGCACGCCGGTTATCCTTCCCCACACTATGCACTCTGATGTCGAGTTGGCGCCGAGCCTGTTTGCGCCGTGGGTGCTGTTGCATGCCGCCTCGCCTGCAGCCCACAGGCCTTCCAGTTCAGTGGCGCCGTCGATGTTGGCGTGGATGCCTCCCATCATGTAGTGGCATACCGGCCTCACCTCAATTGGCTCGTCGATGATGTCGACGCCGGAGAACTTGATGCCTATCTCGCGAATGCCTGCAAGCACTTCCTTGATGCTCTCGGCTCCAAGGTGCGTCAGGTCAAGCTTTAGGCAGTCAACGCCAGTCTCATGCTTGAAGCCCCTGCCTTCCTGAATTTCTTTTATCATCGAGCGCGAGACCACGTCCCTTGGGGCAAGCTCGAGCTTGCCCGGCGCATACTTTTGCATAAAGCGCTCGCCTTTGCTGTTGATGAGGTAGCCGCCTTCTCCTCTAGCCCCTTCCGTGATGAGTATGCCAGAGGGCAGAATGCCTGTCGGGTGGAACTGCACGAATTCCATGTCCTTGAGTGCAAGCCCGGCCCGGTAAGCCATATCAAGCCCGTCAGGCGTCGAGGAAAACGCATAAGTGGAAAAGCTGTAGATCCTGCCGGCCCCGCCTGTGCATATGATGCCTGCCGGCGCCTTGAAGACAATGAAATTACCGGTCTTCATCTCGATTGCGGTGACGCCCCGGAACCTGCCACCGTCCTGCAGTATCGATGTGCAGAACCACTCATTGTAAAAGTGGATGTTGTCATACTTTTGGCACGTGTCATAGAGGGTTTGCATCTCGTAGAACCCGACCTTGTCTTGGGCAAACGACGCCCGTGGGAACGAGTAACCGCCGAACTTGCGCTGGGCCACCCTGCCGTCCTTGCGTCTTGACCATGGCATGCCCCAGTGGTCTAGCTGGTAAATCTCGTACGGCATGCTCCTTACGAGAAGTTCTGCGACGTCCTGATCGGCCAGAAAGTCGCTTCCCTTGATGGTGTCATAGATGTGAGATTCTTGGTTGTCTCCCTCCTCTTCGTACAACACCGCTGCCGTACCTCCCTCAGCCGAGACCGAGTGCGAGCGCATGACTTGCACCTTGGAAATGACTGCGATGCTTATCTTCGTGTCAGTAGCGGCTGCTGAGATGGCTGCGCGAAGGCCGGCCAAGCCAGAACCTATTATGAGGACATCATGAGAGATGATATCAGCCATTTTTAGTTACACAATCTCCCCTACTACTACCTTTGCAGAGAGGCAATCTATTCTCATAAATATCTTGTCACTACTTTAATTTCGCTATGAACCACTATTGAATACTACTGATCGAGAATTAGGCAGCAGCCTTTTCTCAACAGCTGGCCGATCATGATGTGTATGTATGTATGTATGTCTTATTCTCCATCCCATTATTGGGAGGAAGCTTTCAATTCATTTGACTAAGAACAGATCTAGCGAATGAAAATCTGCAACAATTGATAAGGAAATTGAAACCTGTGTAGCAGACACGACACCACAACCCTTATCTGAGCTGGAGGCGATAAAAACATGTACACAAAAGAAATGCTGTGGGAGATCATGGTGACCATTTTCGTGCAGGCGTTTAGCGTCGCCTATTCGTGGCTCAACCAGAACTTTGTCAACCCATTCCTTGCGTTCACAAGAGGATTCGAGTTCGCAATGATCTTTACCGCTGCAGCGCTGTTCTTCCTGATAAGTGTCTTCCTTCTGCTTAGGCAGGCCAAAAAGCTGCCACAGTCGTATTTCGTCGAAATAATCGACCTATATGGTGATAAAATTTCAATTGACGGCGTTCGGCAGACCTTTACAACACACGAAGCGGCGGAAAGCTATGCCAGGATGTACGAGGGCGTTTTTTGCCACCAGTATCGGTTCAAGGTAGTCGGCGTCAAGCAGGAAATTGCAAGCAAAAGTTAATAGCCGCTTGCTAGCGTCGCATTTCTAATACTAATGGCCGATCTGTCGCAATACCTTGCAAATGCCTCTAAGGTGTTTCTGGCGCCAAACACTTCAGATCAGGAGCTGGTCGACAGGGCAAAAAAGAGGCTTGCTGAGAACGGCATTTCAAGAGACAGGATTCAGATCAACTACAATATGCAGGAGCTGGGGACTGGCGACCTGTACATCAGCTACGACCCGCCCGACCTTGTCGTTAGGGTGGTATATGAAAAAAAGCCAAGCGGCATCGTGAAGATGAAGAGCGCAGCAATGATCAAGCTCTGAGCATCCTTGTCAGTATTTCTTCCAGATTTTTAATCAAGTGCTTACTTTCCGTTCCTTCCTTCATCGACCTGACTATCACTTGGCCTTCAGAAATTTCTCTTGGGGCAACGATCACTGTAGCCGCCGCGCCTTTTGCCGAAGCGTCGTCCAGCTGCCTTCTTAGAGCTCTACCAAGGATGTCGTAATCTGCGCTGATGCCACTACCGCGCAAGGCCGATGCAAGCTCGAGCGCTCTTTCCCTGATGTCGTCTGAAGCGTACGCGACGTAAACGAGCGGCGTACCTGCCTGTTTCAGTATGCCGTGTTTCTGGAGCGCCATGACTATCCTCTCGACGCCTCCTGCGACACCCGTCGCCCCGATGTCCTTTCTTCCAAACGCCTCTGTAAGCCTGTCGTATCTCCCGCCACCCCCGAGCGCACCCATGTCTGCCGATGGGTCGAATGCTTCAAAGACAACCCCTGAGTAATAGTCTAGGCCGCGCACGATGCCAAGGTTGACGCGCGCGCCTTCCACCTTTCTTGCCTTAAGCGAGTCCATGAGGCTCGCAAATTTCTGCCAGCTTTCGAGGTCTGCTATGTTTGCATTGCCGGCGACCTCGTCTAGAGTGCCCTTCACTTTTGACAATTCGATAAGCGCCTGAAGCTTTGCCGGCTCTATCCTGTCCTTATATTCCTGCAGAACTGCCTGCGCGCCCTTTTTTGGCACCTTGTCTACTGCGCGGAACATTTCCAGCGTTGCATCTTCGCCTGAAATGCCAAGTTTTGTCCTAATGTATTGCTCTAGAAGCTGCCTGTCGTTGATCTCGATTGTCACCTGCAGACCGAGCTTTTTGAAGAATGCATAGACAAATTCTATCACCTCTGCATCGGATTCTTCTTGGCTGAACGGACTGTAGACTTCGACGTCCCACTGGTGGAAGTACCGGTACCTGCCGGCCTGCGGCTCGTCGTAGCGCCAAACGCCTGCAAACGTCGCGAGCTTGACAGGCATTTTCAGGTCGCGCCTTGCTGTTACGTATCTTGTAAGGCCTATCGTCAGGTCAAAGCGCAATGCAATGTCTCTGCTGCCCTTGTCGGCAAAGGAGTAAATTTCGTTAGAGATCGAAGCCCCGCTCTTTGCCTCCAATGTGGCAAGCATTTCAAGTGGCGATGGCTCCATCAGCTTGAAGTTGAATAGCTTGGCGGTTTCAAAGAATCTGTCCCTGACGTAGGCAATATTGGCAAATTCCTCTACCTCAAGGTCCCTCATGCCACGGGGAAGCTCTAGCTTCACCACACCAGTAGCCAGCAGTTCGTTAGCATTTAGATTTTGCGATGATGAACGTACGTATAATAATAATAACAGTCCCAAGGGTACACAGCAGGCGTTGGCAGGCGGCTATCGTTTCCTTGACCACATGACAGACGCAGTCATAGAGGCGTATGGCAGCACGCTTGAAGAAGCATTTGAAAACGCCGCCAAGGCGCTCAACGACACAATGGTAGACCTGAAGAGCGTCAGGCCGGACAGGGAGATAAGGATCGATGCCACGGGGCACGACCTGCATGAGCTTCTCTTTGACTGGCTTGACAAGGTGATGCTCCTGCTGGTGGCAGACGGCATTGTGATGTCCGAGTTTGCAGTCAAGATCAAGTGTGATAACAACAACAACAACAGTAGCAGCTATTCGCTAAAGGGCATCGCAAAGGGTGAAAAGCTGAACCTTGAAAAACATCCCTACAAGGTAGAGATAAAGGCAGTAACATACCACGAAATGCAGGTAAGGCAGGACAAGGACGGCGCAACTGTTAGGTTCCTTCTCGATCTTTAGGCTTTTTTGAAAATCGGAATTCGTAGAGACTTACATCCTCCATTGCCAGGCTTTAATTAATTAATTAATTAACGAGTTATTTTTTGCATAATTCAAATAACTCGCATGTTGTAAAGAATTAATGAATATATATACAAATGCCGAAATTTGTTGTCATCGAAGCTCCGTCGATCTTGGGTTTAAAACCGACGGGAGTGGAAGGCCTTCCGGATGCGTTGAAAGGCGCTAATCTGCTCGAGGAGCTTGGTGCGGAGTATGCTGGAAGAATTGAAGCGCCGCCATATAATCCAGAACGAGACAAAACAACGCTCATGCTTAATCCACAGGCAATCCGCAGTTATTCATTAAATCTTGCTGAGGCAGTCACCTCTGCCTTGCGGAAAAATAAGTTCCCACTGGTACTCGGAGGTGATTGTAGTATTTTGATAGGTAACCTCTTGGCTTTAAGGCGCTTGGGAAAGTATGGGCTTTTCTTTATCGATGGTCACG
>Ga0126312_10001673_pt1 | contig 14661 bp, 13 predicted proteins | sample Plot104A_FD_92537 | JGI IMG/M metagenome (GOLD analysis project Ga0126312, IMG submission 92537) | Serpentine soil microbial communities from UC McLaughlin Reserve, CA, USA - Plot104A | ecosystem: Environmental > Terrestrial > Soil > Grasslands | place: USA: UC McLaughlin Reserve, Lake County...
GCATTGCCACATCGCGGAGCACCACGAGAGCGGAATGATGTTCAGCTTCACCGTCGACGACGCGGCCTGAGCCGGCGGCGTCGTCGTTTCAGGCTCGACGGGGGACGAGGCTGGTCGCCCCTTCCGCTGAACTTAACCGGCGGCAGTCGCGAGGACGTCGCCGCTCGCGAGGACGACGCCGTCCTCACAGCGTGCTTCCACGAGGCCGCTCTGGAACTGCTGCCGGTAGAGCTGGGCGTAGCGGCCGTCCGCCGCGACGAGCTCTTCATGGGTCCCGCGCTCGACGATCCGGCCTCGGTCGAGCACGAAGATCACGTCGGCGGAGAGGATCGTCGAGAGCCTGTGCGCGATCGCGATCGTGGTCCGGCTCTCCATCAGCGGCTCCAGCGCGTGTTGCACGAGGCGCTCGCTGGTCGTGTCGAGCGCCGAGGTGGCCTCGTCCAGGATCAGCACCCGCGGGTCCTTCAGCAGCACCCGCGCGATCGCGAGCCGCTGCTTCTCTCCGCCCGACATGCGGTAGCCGCGTTCCCCGACGAGCGTGTCGTAGCCGTCCGAGAGCTCCATGATCCGGTCGTGGATCGCCGCCGCGCGCGCGGCGGCGTGGAGCTCGGCGTCGGAGGCCTCCGGCTTCGCGTAGAGCAGGTTGTCCCGGACCGTCGCGTGGAAGAGGTACGTCTCCTGCGTAACCATCCCGATCGTTTCCGCGAGGGAGGAGAGCTGCAGATCGCGGACGTCCTGGCCGTCCAGCTCGACGCTGCCGCGCGTCGCGTCGTACAACCGCGGAATCAGGTAGGAGATGGTCGTCTTGCCGGCGCCGCTCGGGCCGACGAGCGCCGCGAGCTGACCCGGCTCGACCGCAAGTGAGACGTCCGCGAGCGTCCACGGCCGCTCGCCGTCGGTGTCGAGCGCCTCGTCGTAGCGGAACCAGACGTTTCGAAGCGCGACCTCGCCCCGGACGCGGTCAGGCGGCAGGGGCTTCGCGCCGGGAGCATCGACGATCTCGTTCGGGAGGTCGAGGTACTGGAAGATCCGTTCGAAGAGCGCCAGCGAGGACTGCACCTCGACCGAAGTCTGAAGCATGCTCCCGATCGGGAAGAGCAGGCGCGTCTGCAGCGTCGTGACGGCCACGATCGTGCCGGCGCTCAGATCCGACCAGCCGGCCACGAGGTAGATCAGCGCCGGGGTGATCGCGAAGAATGACTGGACGAGCGCGAAGAAGCCGCGGCCGACCATCTGCTGGCGTACCTGCAGCCTGGCGAGCCGCAGGTTCTCGGCGCGGTAGCGCTCCACCGCGTCGCGGCGGCGGTCGAAGACCTTGGCGAGGAGGATGCCGGAGACCGAGAGCGTCTCCTCAGTCAGCGCCGAGAGTTCGGCAAGCGACTCCTGCGTTTGGCCGGAGATCCGGCGTCGCACCCGGCCCACACGCCACGTCAGGTAGACGAAGATCGGCACGACGGCGAGGGACAGGACCGTCAGCTGCCACGAGAGCAGGACCATCGCGACGAAGGTGCTGAGCACGATGACGACGTTCGAGAGCACCGACGAGGCCGTGTTCGTGACCACGTTCTGGACGCCGCCGACGTCGTTCTGGAGCCGCGACTGCAGCTCACCGGTTCGCGTGCCGGTGAAGAAGCGCAGCGACATCGACTGCAGGTGCTCGTACAGCCGGTTGCGTAGGTCCTGCATCACGCGCTGGCCGACCACCGTCGTCAGGTAGGTCTGCGCGACCGAGATCACCGCCGCGACGAGCGGGATCGCGATCATCACGGCGACGAGGATGTAGAGGAGCTGTAGGTCGCGCTCGCCGCTCGGCGGGAAGAGCGCGCGATCGAAGACGACCTTCGTCAGGAGGGACGGGGCGACGCCCAGTCCCGCCGTGATGAAGATCATCCCCAGCACGGCGGCGACCTGCCACCGGTACGCCCGGAAGAGCCGCGCGATGCGCGGGATCAGGCGTCTCCCTTCCACTAACCCGTCTCGGCGAACCGGGCGAGCGCATCAACGAGCGAGCGCAGCCGACGTCCCCGCTCCGTCAGGCGGTACTCGACGACCGGCGGACGGGCGTCGACCACCGTACGCTCGAGCACGCCGGCCTGCTCGAGATCCGTCAGCCGCTGCGCCAGCGTCGCCGGCGGGATCTTGCCGAGCGCCTGCAGGAACTCGTTGAAGCGAACAGCGCCGTCATGCGAGACATAGAGGATCGAAACCGTCCAGCGTCGCTCGAGGAGGTCGGCTGTTCGCCGGACCTCCTCGGGAAGCGGCCGGCAGCTACGACAGCGCATGCGCCGCGTGCGGCTCGAGCGCGAGCTCGAGCACCTCGCCGAGGCTCATCACCGGGTGGAAGCTGACCTCGTTGCGCACGTCCTCCGGGACGTCATCGAGGTCGGCACGGTTGCGCTCCGGGATGATCACGTCGCTCAGGCCGGCGGCATGGGCGGCGAGTGCCTTCTGCTTCAGCCCGCCGATCGGGAGCACCCGACCTTGCAGCGTGACCTCGCCGGTCATGCCGACGGTGTGCTTCACCGGCCGTCCCGTGAGCAGAGAGGCGAGCGCGGTCGTCATCGTGATCCCGGCGCTGGGCCCGTCCTTGGGAATTGCACCCGCTGGAACGTGCACGTGGAAGCTGGCGTCCTCGAAGTTGTCCTCATCGATGCCGAGCTCCTCGGCGTGGGAGCGCACATACGAGAGGGCGATCCGCGCGGACTCCTTCATCACGTCGCCGAGCTGGCCGGTCAGGACGAGCTCGTCTTCGCCCGGCATCTTCGTCGCCTCGACGAACAGCACGTCGCCGCCGGTGCCGGTGACGGAGAGGCCGGTGGCCACTCCGGGCACCGCTGTCCGCTCCGCCGACTCCTGGTAGAAGCGCTGCCGCCCAAGCGCGTCGCGGACAGCCGACTCGTCGATCGCGATCGGCGGCTCGGCCGTACCGGAGGCCACCGTCGTCGCGGTCTTCCGCAGCAGCTTGCCGAGCTCGCGCTCGAGCTGGCGCACGCCGGCCTCGCGGGTGTACTGGCTGACGATCAGCTCGAGCGTGATGTCGTCGATCGACACCTCGTCCTCACGCAGGCCTGCGCGCTCGAGCTGCCGTGGCCACAGGTAGCCGCGCGCGATCGCGACCTTCTCGTCGACCGTGTAACCGTCGAAGCGGATGACCTCCATCCGGTCGAGCAGCGGACCCGGGATCGTCTCGGACACGTTCGCCGTCGCGATGAAGACGACCTCGGAGAGATCGAGCTCGACGTCGAGGTAGTGGTCGCGGAACGAGTGGTTCTGGGCCGGGTCGAGCACCTCGAGCAGCGCCGCCGACGGATCGCCGCGCCAGTCGGCGCCGACCTTGTCGACTTCGTCCAGAAGGATCACCGGGTTCATCGTCCCGGCGTCGCGCAGCGCGCGAACGAGCCGGCCCGGGAGCGCGCCGATGTAGGTACGCCGGTGGCCGCGGATCTCGGCCTCGTCACGGACGCCGCCGAGCGACATGCGCACAAACTCGCGATTGAGCGCGCGCGCGATGGATTCGCCGACGGAGGTCTTGCCGGTCCCCGGCGGCCCGATGAGGGTCAGGATCGCACCGGAGCGCTTGTCCTCCGAGATGCCACGCTCCTGCCGCAGCTTGCGCACGGCGAGGTACTCGACGATCCGTTCCTTGACGTCGTCGAGGCCGGCGTGGTCGCTGTCAAGGACCTCGCGCGCGTGAACGGGATCCAGCCGCTCTTCGGAGCGCTCTCCCCAGGGCACGGCGAGCAGCCAATCCAGGTACGTGCGGATCATCGAGGACTCTCCGCTCTGATCGCCCATCCGTTCCAGCCGGGCGACCTCGCGCTCGGCCTGCTCCCGGACCTCGTCCGGCAGCTCCGCCTCGGCGATCTTGAGGCGGTAGTCCTCGGAGACCGAGGCATCGTCCTCGCCGAGCTCCTTGCGGATCGACTCCAGCTGACGGCGGAGGATGTACTCGCGCTGCTGGCGCTGAGCGCCCTCCTCGACGTCGTCGCGGATTCGCTGACGGATCTGCAGCTCGGCGAGGCGCTCGCGCTGAAGCCGGAGGGCGAGCTCGAGCCGCTCGACCACGTCGAGAGCCTCGAGCAGCTCGATCCGCTGCTCGAAGGTGGTCTCGGGCGCGTACGCCGCAGTGTCGGCGAGAGCGCCGACCTCGCCGATGGAGCGCACGAACGCCGAGATTCGCCCGTCGTCACCTCGCAGCTCCAGAATCTCTTCGACGACGGCGCGGTACTCGCGCTCGAGCTCGCGGGTCTTCACGCCCGGCGGCTCTTCGTCGGGGTGGTCCTGCACCTCGACGCGGAGCCGGCCCTGCGCGTCGGTGCGGGCGGCGCCGGCGATGCCGCGATGGAGGCCGACGAGATTGACGGCGGCGGCGCCGCCGGGCAGGCGCACGCGTTCGGCGACCTCGGCGACTGTGCCAACCTTGGCGTAGGCGCCCTCGTGGCGCGGGACGAGCAGCACGCGCTCCTCCTCGCCTACGTCGGCCGAGATCGTCACGTTCATGTTCGGGAAGACGACGGTGTCGTCAAGCGGGACAAGCAGCAACGTGCTCAAGACGTCATCACCTTTCGGTCGTAGCTACACGGGCAATAGTAGCTTCAAGAAATGAAGTGCCGTCGGCGAGCACTAGCGACGACGATGTCGCCGACTTTCATCGTGTGGACGTCGGTGCCGACGGCGTCCGGAACGTCCTCGACGCGAACGTCGCGCGCGCCGTACGTGACAGTGGCGCGCATGTTGAGGAGTACGTTTCGCGCGCGAAGGGCTGACAAGCCTTCCGGGCGCGGAGAAGCCAATCCCGAGCGATCAGGAGATCGACGATGCAGATCACGAGGAACACCAGCGAGACAGCAGTCGGGCCGAGTGACTGGTTCACGGGCGCGGTCTACCTGGACGCGGTCGCGACGCCATCAGGGACCTCGCGACTGACTGCGAGCAGCGTCCACTTCACCCCCGGCGCACGAACGGCGTGGCACACGCATCCGAACGGCCAGACGATCTACATCGTGGAAGGCGTCGGCCTTGCCCAGCGGCGTGGCGGACCCGTCGAAGTGATCCGCCCCGGCGACCGCGTCTTCTTCGAACCAGAGGAGGATCACTGGCACGGCGCGGCGCCGACGCGGTTCATGACCCACCTGGCGATAGTCGAGGTCGACAACGAGGGCAACCCCGCCACCTGGGGCGACCATGTCACCGACGAGGAGTACGGGGCGGCGCCGCCGATCGACACCTGAGTCAGGCCGTGAGCTCAGCCCTCAGGCTCGTCAAGCGACGTCACGGAGCTGTGCCCAATACACGTCTGTCTCCCACTGGCGCCGGTACTCGGGGGCAGTGAGGAGCGAATGCACCTCGTCGAGGAGAGGCAGGCGCTCGGCGTCAGGGAGATCCGCGAGCCAGCCCATCGAGGCGAAATACGCCACGAGCCCGTCTCGGTCGAGCGTCTGCGGATTCGGCAAGCGCGCCTGCCGCAGCGGCTCGAACGGTGATGCAGCGAATGCAGACAACCATTCGCCCGACGCGTAGTGCGCGGCCTCGAGGTCGAGTGGGTCGTAGCTCACCTCGCCCGGTTTCGGGCCGCGCTCGTGTAGGAGTTGTTCGACCTTCGCGACCGACGGCTCCCACGGCTCGGCGGGCAGGTTCCACATCAGGACGACTGCGCCGCGCGGCCGCAGGACGCGCGCAATCTCAGCGAGCGCCCGCGGGTCGTCGAACCAGTGGAACGCCTCCGCTGCGAAGACGGCATCGACGGAGGCGTCGGCGAGCGGGATCTGCTGGGCGGTCCCGGCAAGCGACTTCGCCTGCGGACACAAGGCGGCGAGCACGCGGCGCATCGGCTCAGCGGGCTCGACGGCGAGGACGCGCCGGAAGGCGGTGACGAGCAGGCGCGTGAGCTTGCCCGTGCCGGCCCCGAGCTCGAGGACGCTCGCCGATCTCGGGAGGCCGGCGACCTCGACGACCTCCGCCGGCCAACCCGGCCGCCCGCGTTCGTAGTCCTCGGGCCACCGGTCGCCGCTGCCGGCGGGCATGTCCCAGGTGCCTGCGGCCTGCATCGCCCCGAGCTTAGGCCGGCGTGCCGGCGGGACGGGGGCGCGCGCTTGGCCGGCGGACCGGCGGTACGCTGGCTCGATGGATCCTGAACGAGCCCGGGAGCTCCTGACCGCCGAGCGCGAGCGCCTCGAGCGTGCGCTCGCCAGGCGGCGCCACGTAGACACGGCCGAGCTCGCGGACCAGGACGAGCCGGGGGACCAGGCGTCCGAGCTCTACCAGGACGAGCTCGACGAGGGGCTCGCAGACGAGCTACGCAGCGACCTGGCGGCGGTCGAGCGTGCGGAGGCGCGACTCGCCGCCGGCACCTACGGGCTCTCCGTCGAGAGCGGCAAGCCGATTCCCGACGAGCGTCTCGAGGCCGTCCCGACAGCCGAGCGGACGGCGGACGAGGAAGCGGCGCACGAGCAGCAGTAGCGCCGCGCCGGAGAGCCGGCCGTCCGCGTTCTCCGGGCGGACGGCATGGGCGCGCAACATCCAGACGCCGCTGAGGTCGTTCCTCCGCACAGAAACGGGCGGCGCCGCCGTCGTGCTGGCCGCCACCGCCGCGGCGCTCGTCTGGGTGAACCTCCACACCTCCTCGTACGAGGACTTCTGGGGTACCACGCTCTCGATCGAGGTCGGCGGCAAGGGAGTCGCGCTCGATCTGCGGGACTGGGTGAACAGCGGCCTGATGACGTTCTTCTTCTTCGTCGTCGGCCTCGAGGCGCGGCGCGAGTTCGACATCGGCGAGCTGCGGGAGCGCCGGCGGTTCGCCCTGCCGCTCGCGGCCGGGATCGGCGGCATGGCGGCGGCGGTTGCGATCTACCTCGCCGTCAATGCGGGGCGTCCGTCCGCAGCTGGCTGGGGCGTCGCGATGTCGACCGATACCGCCTTCGCGCTCGGCCTGCTCGCGCTCGTCGGGCCGCGTTTTCCCGATCGCCTCCGCGCGTTCATGCTCACGGTCGTCGTCGTCGACGACGTCATCGCGCTCGTCGTGATCGGCACCGTCTACACCGAGAACCTCGAGCTCGTGCCGCTTCTCGCCGCTGCCGGCTTCCTTGCAGCGCTCGTCGTGGCGCGCAGGCTGCGAGGCACGGGCGGGCTCGTCTGCGTCATCCTGGGCGTCGCGGCCTGGGTGGCTCTGCTCGAGTCGGGCGTCGAACCGGTGGTCATCGGCCTCGCGCTGGGGCTGCTCGTCTTTGCCTACCCGGCGCCGAGATCCAGCCTCGAGCGCGCGACGGAGCGCTTCCGCGAGTTCCGCGAGCAGCCGACGGCGCAGCTGGCGCGACTCGCCGGCGTCGAGCTGCGGTCCGCCACGTCGTCGAACGAGCGGTTGCAGCAGCTCGTTCATCCCTGGACGAGCTACGTGATCGTGCCGGTGTTCGCGCTCGCGAACGCCGGCATCGAGATCGACGCGAGCCTGCTGAGGGACGGCCTGACCTCGCCGGTCACGCTCGGGATCGTCTTCGGCTACATCGCCGGCAAGCCAGTCGGCATCCTCGGCTCCTCGTGGCTGCTGACGCGGCTGAGTCGCGGGCGGCTGCGACCGCCTGTCGGCTGGGCGGCTGTCGCCGGCGCCGGCACCATCGCCGGGATCGGCTTCACGGTTGCGCTGCTGATCGCCACGCTGGCCTTCGAGGGCCGGCAGCTCGAGGAGGCGAAGCTCGGCATCCTCACCGCCGCCCTCGGAGCGGCGCTGCTGACGTGGCTCCTCTTTCGCGCCGCGGCACTGCTACCGCGGCGCCTGCGCGTGCGCGCCCTGCTGGGCACGGCACAGCCGCTCGTCGACCTGTACATCGACGTCGACCCGGAGCGAGACCACATTCGCGGCCCCGTCGATGCGCCCGTCACGGTCGTCGAGTACGGGGACTTCGAATGTCCCCACTGCGGGCAGGCGGAGCCGGTCGTGCGCGAGCTCCTGCGCGAGTACGGAGACGTGCGCTACGTGTGGCGGCACCTGCCGCTGAACGACGTCCACCCTCGGGCCCAGCTCGCGGCCGAGGCGGCCGAGGCAGCAGCGAACCAGGATGCGTTCTGGGAGCTGCACGACCTGCTCTTCCGCCACCAGGACGCCCTCGGCGCACGCGATCTTGTCGGCTACGCCGAGCAACTGGGGCTTGACGCCGAACGGTTCATGAACGACCTGCGGGGGCACTCCGGTGCGGCACGGGTCGCCGAGGACGTCGACAGCGCGGACTTGAGCGGCGTCTCCGGCACACCGACCTTCTTCGTGAACGGCCGGCGCCACCACGGCGCCTACGACATCCGAGGGCTCTCGGCCGCCGTTCGTGTCGCGGGCGCGCAGGCGCTGGCGACCGTAACGACGGACTGAGCGCCCGCCGCGAATCCGAAGACCTGCCGCACTCGTAAGCCCTGACGACCGAGGAGCGACTGAGGGGGCGGCAATGCACCTGACGAACCGCGAGATCTGGGCGCTCGCCCACGGGCTCCTGATCGGAGGGCCTTTCCTCCTCGCCTTCGCCGGCGGCGCCGTCGCGCTCAACGGGCTGCGCTCGGACCACCTGACGGCTGAGGGAGTTCGGCAGCAGGTCGCGCGGCTCCGCATCGGCACATCTGTCATGGCCGGGATGGCGTGGACGATCGTGCTGATCGGCGTCTGGGTGCTCCTGCCGTGGTACCGCGAGAACTCGCCGACCTCGCCGAGGTCGATCCTGCTCTCGGACCCGAGCACGCGGCAGTGGCACGAGTTCGCGGACGTCTGGAAGACGCACGTCGCCTTCATGTCGCCGATCCTGGCGACTGCTGCGGCGGCGCTCGTCTTCCACTACGGCGCAGCCCTCGCCCGCAGTCGCTCGCTCCGGAACCTCGTTCTCGCGCTGTTTCTCGCCGCGTTCGCCGTGTCGAGCCTTGCCGCGCTGCTCGGTTCGCTCGTTGCGCGCGCCGCACCTCTCCGCTGAAGGGAGCCGCCATGTCGACCGACACCGTCGTCAAGACCCGCACGACCTCCACACCGCAAGCCGTCGAGCTCGAGGCCGCGCCACCCTCGGGCCCCGCGGCCGCCGTCCTTCTGGCGGCGGGCCTCGGCTGCTTCGCCCTGGGAGTGCTCTCTACCCTCACTGCCGTCAGCTCGTCGGCCTCGTCCGCACTGACGCTGAGCGAGGGCGTGGGGGACGTGTCGGGGGTGACGACGGCCACGGCGGTCGTCTTCTTTGCGTCGTGGGGCGTGATGACCGCCGTCTGGCGCCAGGCCGGCCCGCCGCTGATGCGCGTCGCAGCTGCCACTGCAGTACTCATCGCGTTGGGGCTGCTCGGGACCTTCCCCCCGTTCTTCAACGCGGTCGGCGGCTAGCCCCCTCCACGAACCCGCCGCCGCGCGTCGCCGTGATGTAGGTCCAGCAGCAGCGGAAGGTCGCGCGGCCGCCGAAGATCACGGTGAGCGAGTCGTGCAGGAGTCGGAGACGGTCTTCGGCCGCTGCCGCGGAGGCGGCCGCGCCGTCGACTTTCGCCGAGCCGCCGACCCAGCCGAGGACCGCGTCCGCATACGCTGCGAGGAACGCGTACCACTCCTCGACGTCGGCTTCGATCGTCCGCTCGGTCACCTCGTCCAGCTCGAAACCCGCGGTCTCGAGAGCGCCGACGTAGTAATCGAGCGGGCGCGGCGCGAGGAAGACGCGGTCGCGGTAGTCGAGGTACGCGCGCAGCCGCTCTTCGTCCTCGAGTACTGACCGGTAGGGGGCGTAGCGGTCATCCGTACGGACGATCCCGGTGGCGACCTCGTGCACGACGTAGACGGTCTCGTCGATGATCCACTCGTTCTCGCCCGCCCGCGGGTTGCGGAGGTTCCCGGAGTTGATCCGCACCTTCGCTCCGGGCCGCAGCACACGAGTCCACGCACGCAGCGTGTTCTCGAGCTCGTCGTAGAGGTGGATCGCGTTCGTCGAGACCAGCGCGTCCGCGTGAAAGCCCCGCGGGACGACTTCGTCAACGTACTGGAGCCGCTTCTCCTCCTTCAGGTAGCGCAGCCGGCGGAACGCGACGCGCGGGTCCGGCCGGAAGCGGTCGAGCGCGACACGGAGGAACTTCGGCGAGCTATCGACGACGAGCATCCCGACCTGCCGATCGAAGATCCGCAGCCGTAGGCGGTCGAGCAGGATGCCCGTGCCGCCGGAGTAGTCGATCAGGATCTGGCCTTCGGCGAGATCCCCCGCCAGCTGCTCGACCGTCAGGTCGAGATTGCGGTACCAGCCGTGGTTTTCGACCGTATCGTAGTGGAGCCCGAATGCGTCGACCGGCCGCGTAACCCAGTCCTCGTCCGGGATTCGGTCGACCTCGCCCCAGTCGAAGACGAACCCTGACCTCGTGTCGGCCACGGGACGCGTGAGCTCGGCGTGCGCGGCGACGAGCTCCGGGACGAGGCGCGGCGGCAGGCGGCCCCAGCCGCACGGCGTCGCGAGCCCGAACTCGGCGACCACGCCGTGCGCGGCGTCGATCCGCGCACGCGCCGGCTCGACATCCTCACCCGGCTGAAGGGCTCCGAGATAGACCTCGGTCTCGGGGTGCAGGCGCAAGCTGGCGAGCGGCACGACGAACTCGGCCGCGCTGTCGTCGCGCGCAAGGGGGAGGTGGACCCAGTTCAGCGGACGGTCGAGGCTCGCCGCGAGCGAGTTGCCGATCTCGACCATCCTTCCTGCGTCGGGCGGCACGTGGCGCTCGGCCTGCTCGTCGTGGCCGAGGCAGAAATGGAAGCCGAGCTCGACCTCGGGCGGGACGACGCGGCTGATGCGGATCAGCCGCTCGAGGATCCCTCCCTTCACGTCCGGGAACCACACCGGCAGGTCGCCGTCGAGCATGCCGAACTCGACGTTGGTGTCCCACTGGATCGCGAGCTGGTCGTGCGGGATCGCGTCGAAGATCTGCTCGAGCTCGCTCATCATCGCGGCCTCGTACGCCTGCTCCACGAGTGCCTGGTCCTCAACGGCGACGAACGCGCTGACGGGCGCAAGGGGGGTCGGAAGCGAGACCTGGAATCGACATGCGGGCGGGACGACACCGTCACGCTTGAGCGGCGCGAACGTGCCATAGGAACCCGCGGCCGCCTCGCCGTACCCCAGCGACCCGAAGCGGAGCTCCCCGGCCTCTTCGGGCGCGCGCAGCCGCAGACGGGGGAGGGCGCGGTACGAGCCGGGGGCAGGCGGGGCGACCTCGAACTGCGGCCGCGAGCTGAGCACGGGGTACTGCCAGACGATCCAGTCGGCCCGCGGGCCTGTCTCGCCGTCCGGCACTCGCCGCACTCGGTCACCGAGCCGCTCGCCGACCAAGCGGAAGACCTCCTCCGCGCTCCGCAGCGGGACGCTGCCGACGAGGTGGACGCCGAGTGGGACGTAGTCTTCGCCGCTGTTCTCGATGCGAACACGAAGACGGCTTGCGCACATGCGCTGATTAAAACCTGTTAGGACTAGGGGTCGTGTCGGCTCCCGGCGTAGCGTCAGTCGGCAGCGCCTCAGGGGAGACGAGGGCGGTCGGCGGAGCCTTTGCAACGCGCCTGGCGCCCGCACTCGTGGTGGCGTTGTCGGTTGCTGCCTTCCTCGGGCTGTGGCAGTTCGTCGTGAAGGCGGGCCTGATCGCTGAGCAGGACTTGCCGGCGATGACGACGACCTTCAGCGAGCTCTGGACGATGATGCACACGCGGGAGTTCTGGACTGCTTTCGGGCAGACGGTGCGTGGGTGGGCGCTGGGGCTCGGGATCGCGACTGCTCTTGCTGTGCCGACAGGGATCCTGCTGGGCTCGAGCCAGTTCGCGCAGCGGGCGTTCCGCATTCCCGTCGAGTTCCTCCGTCCGATTCCGTCTGCGGCGCTGATTCCGCTCCTGTTTCTGACGCTCGGCACGACGCTTCAGAGCGAGGTCTTCCTCGCCACGTTCGGCGCGTTCTGGCCGCTGCTCGTGCAGACGATCTACGGCGTCCGGGATGTCGACCCAGTCGTCCTCGACACCGCTCGGTCCTTCGGCGTCGGCCGGTTCGAGCGCCTTTACCGGATCAAGCTGCCGAGCTCGGTCCCGTACATCGCGACCGGGCTGCGGATCTCGTCGGCGGTTGCGCTGATCCTCGCCTTCACCGCAGAGCTGTTCATGGGGACGCCCGGGCTCGGCCACATCATGAACGTGGCGGAGTCGTTCGGCCTCACGGTCCAGGTCTACGCGCTGGCGCTCGCGACCGGCTTCCTCGGCCTCGCGATCTACGTTCTCTTCGCCGCGCTCGAGCGGCGGGCCCTCCGCTGGCATCCGTCACAACGGGCTGAGGCTCCATGAGCAGGCGGGCCTACCAGTCGACGGCGATCGCCGCGGAGCTCGCGGTGCCGCTTGCGATCCTGGCCGCGTGGCAGTGGTGGACGGTCCAGGCGGCGGACCCGAAGTTCCCCCGCCTGTCGACGATCCTGGTCGAGTTCCGCGAGCTCTGGCTCTTCTCGCAGTTCGAGCTCCACGTCGTCCCGAGCCTGATCCGGATCGGCGCCGGCTTTGGGATCGCTGTCGTGGTCGGCATCGTGCTCGGGATCCCGCTCGGCCTCTCACGCTGGGCGCGAATCGCGGCGATGCCTCACATCGAGTGGTGGCGGGCGATGCCCCCGCCCGCGCTGCTGCCGATCTCGGTCATCCTGCTGAACTCGATCGAGAACCGGCAGAAGATCGCCTTTATCGCCTTCTTCTGCCTGTTCCCGATCCTGCTGAACACGATCGACGGTGTCCGCGGAATCGATCCGGCGACGTTCGAGACGGCGCAGTCCTACGGTGTGCGCGGCTTCGAGCGGATCCGAAGGGTCGTGCTGCCGGCGGCACTGCCGCAGATCTTCGCGGGGATGCGGACGAGCCTCTCCTTGGCTGTGATCGTGATGGTGCTGACGGAATACTTCTCGAGCACGAGCGGCGTCGGGTACGTCCTCTTGATCTCGAAGAACACCCTGCAGCTGGCGCCGATGTGGGCCGCAATCGTCCTGATCGGGCTGCTCGGCTACCTCCTCAACCTGCTCCTCATCCTCGTCGAGCGCCGCATGCTCGCCTGGCACCGAGGCTGGCGGGCGGCGACAGCCCAATGAGCACGGAGGGCGGGCACCTGCTGGAGATCAGGAACGTCGCCAAGACGTACGGCGGCGGCGCGAAGGCGACGCATGCCATCGGTGACGTCTCCTTCACCGTCGACGACCGCGAGTTCGTCTGCGTCGTCGGCCCGTCGGGCTGCGGGAAGACGACCCTGCTCAAGTGCGTCGGCGGGCTGCTGCGGCCGTCGAGCGGCCGGATCCTCCTCCGAGGCAGCCAGGTGACGGCGCCTCCCGAGGAGATGGCTCTCGTCTTCCAGGAGTACGGCCGCTCGCTGATGCCCTGGGCCTCGGTCCGCAACAACGTCCTCCTGCCGTTGCGGCACAGGAAGCTCTCGCGAGCGGAACGCAAGGCGCTCGTCGAAGAGTCCCTCGACGCCGTCGGGCTCACACGCTTCATCGATCACTACCCCTGGCAGCTGTCGGGGGGCATGCAGCAGCGGGTCGCCATCGCGCGAGCGCTCGCCTACCAGCCTTCGATCTTGCTGATGGACGAGCCGTTTGCCTCTGTCGACGCCCAGACCCGCGGCGATCTCGAGGATCTCGTGCTGCGCGTGCGGGAGCAGTTCGCGGTCACGATCCTCTTCGTGACGCACGACATCGACGAGTCCGTCTACCTCGCGGACCGCGTCGTGGTCCTCACCCATGCACCGACAGAGGTGAAGGAGCTGATCGACGTCGACCTCCCATTCCCGCGGGACCAGATCGCAACAAAGGAGCTCCCGGAGTTCACCCACCTCCGCGGGCACGTCTATCGCCTGATCAAGCGCGAGCAGGCGCAACCGGAACAGCAACTAGCAACTGCGACAGCAGCGACGAAAGGAGATGGGGCATGAGAACTCGAGTAGGTGCGGCGACGTTCGCGGCGATGATCGTCGCGATGGCCGTCTTCGGCGGCACGGCGTCGAGCGCGCCTCGCGCGACAACGGAGCTCCGGCTCCTGACGTTGCCGATCGCCAACGCGCTGCCCCTGGATCTCGGGGTCCAGAAGGGGTTCTTCGCACAGCAGGGGATCGCGTTCAAGAAGACAACGCTGCAGAGCGGCAACGACGTGATTCTCGCCATGGGGAACAACAACGGCGATATCGCGTATGCGGGCTTCGTCCCGATGATGATCGGCTCGACGAGCGGCATCCCACTCCAGCTGCTGGCGGCCAGCGAGGTCGAGGGAACCTCGGTGGCGGACAACTGGCAGAACATCCTCGTCAAGGGCTCGAGCTCGATCCGGTCGCCACGCGACCTCGCCGGCAAGACGATCGCGGTCAACGCGCTCAAGGGGGTCGGCGAGATCATGATCCGGGCCGCTTTCGAGCGGCTCAAGATGTCGCCCAACAGTGCGAGGCTGACCGCGATTCCCTTCCCGAACATGCGCGCCGCGCTGAACAACGGCCAGGTGGATGCCGTCTGGACGCCGGAGCCGTTCCTCTCGCAGATCATCAGCGACGGCGGCCGGAGCGTGATGGCTCCGGGGCCGGTGCTCGGCCGGTTCTTCCCGATCGGCGGCTACGCGGCCAAGCCGAGTTGGGCGTCGGCCAACCGCGGGCTGGCGCAGCGCTTCAGGACGGCGATGAACCGCTCGCTCCTCTA
>Ga0126312_10001674_pt1 | contig 14647 bp, 14 predicted proteins | sample Plot104A_FD_92537 | JGI IMG/M metagenome (GOLD analysis project Ga0126312, IMG submission 92537) | Serpentine soil microbial communities from UC McLaughlin Reserve, CA, USA - Plot104A | ecosystem: Environmental > Terrestrial > Soil > Grasslands | place: USA: UC McLaughlin Reserve, Lake County...
AACATGCTTGTTGGGCCCGTAGCGTAGTCAGGATATCGCGGCGGTCTTCGGAACCGCAGGTCAGGGGATCGAAGCCCCTCGGGCCCGCTTGTTTTAACAGTAAGTTATTAGGACCGTTGCAGCGTAGCTGCAACGTTGCAGCAGCTGCCAATGGTGTTAGTTCTTCGTTTAGGAGTCTGAGCTTTTTGCGAAGTCTGCAACGGATATACCGCTGCTGTGTTTTCGTAAACTGCCTGGTTTCATTCAAAAACTGTTGTTCTGTAGGGCTAAGGAAGAAGGAAGGTCACCTTATACTAAGGTTCTAGTAGGGGGTTAATAGTTGTGTCTATTTCTTTAGGGCAGTTGCTTTGTAGTGCTTGATCAAACGCTTGGTGATATCATTGCATGTTTCTCTTTTGCTGCACCTATGAGGCGAGGCTTTATAATATTCTGTATGTAGACTGGACAAAGAAGCAGGTGGAGCTTTAGGGAGCCACTTCTGTGAATTTGTCCCTTTTGCTATAGTCTTGTTATAGAATATTTTGCCTGCAGGCAACTTTAGAATTATGCCAGCTGGCATTTTCCTGAATGCAGTAACCTTTTATACGTAAACTTCCTGCTATGATAGCTATGAGGCGATATCATGAGTAAAACGGTATTGACACAAATAGCCACCTATGTTGACAGTGACGAAGTAAGGCGGCTAGACGCATTAAGAGGAGGCATACCCCGTGCTCGAGTTATGAATCGGGCGCTTTTGAAGTTCATAGCAGAGTTGGAAAATGGAAAAGAAAGCTTGCTGCCTGGTCCACAGGTCACCAACCAAGCCCAGACAGCAGCAACTTCGTCGTCCTTTGCTTCCCACAACATACCCAACCCAGGAGGTTCTACCAGGAAAGGAGATGCAGGATAATGGAAGATATTCAAGACTTTGTTTTAAGGCTTCCTAAAAATGAAGATGAAGACCTAGAAGAAGAATATCTTAAGTACATCACGCTAGTTAGCGATAACCGCACCATTTTCTTAAACGGTAAAGCAAAATATAAGGTGCATTTACCGAAAAATTTAGGTAGTAAGCGAAGCCATGAGCGAATACAAATACTAAAGGACTGCATTCTCGATGGTTGCGACAAGTATGATCTCTTTTACGTAAGTGAGGACAACCTCACAAACCTAGCTAAGGAAGTCAATGACCAGATATTTGAAAGTGCTAACCTCCGACGAAATGAAGACGAAGAAGAGCAGCTGAAAAACGGTGAGCAGAATGGAGGAAAGAAGGATAATAATAAGAAACCACATATAGAAACCAAGTCCGAAAAGGTCGAAAGGTTAACCAACATCTTAGAAAACAAATATATTTTTGCAAGCATCGTACCAGATGAGCATATACCAGGAAATGCTAGAAGTAACGATCCTCTTTTCTATTACAGTAAGAAAAAAGGTATCTTTCTGCCAGCGGAAGGGTTAGTAAAGTCAACACTTGAACGGTTAGAGCCTGGCATCGTTACCGAGATAGTCACTAATGTGATACAGAAGCTAGCGAGAAGGTATCAGCACTATCGACGAGAATTTGATGCAGATATCAATATCATAAACATATGGAGCGGTCTATATCATATAAGAGAGAACAAGCTTACAAAACACACACCTGAATATTTGTCGCTTAACCAGAAAAGCAACATTACCTATGATCCTGTTAAACACAAAAACAAAAAGCCAAAGAAGACCCTGAAGTTTCTAAACGACGTACTCTATTCCGAAGACGTACAAACAGCGATAGACTCTATGGCTTATACATTTTACAGAGATAACCCATTTCAAAACTACTTTGAATGTGCAGGTATTGGACGGAATGGGAAAAGCGTGTTAACTGGGATCTTGGAGCACATGCATCCAGGTACTGTCTCCCATGTGTCTATGTCTTCATTCAAGGATGATCCCCGCTTTTCCATGGCAGACCTAGAGGGCATGGATGTTAACATAGACGTAGAGATGACAAACGACAGAATAAGGGACCTTAGCATAATAAAGAGGATAACAACAGCAACACATCGACACAGATTTGAGAGGAAAGGAAAGGACGCATACGAGGGACGTTTGCATGTCAAGCTTTGGTTTACTACTAACAAGATACCAGATACTGGCGATGATAGTGATGGACACTTTGCAAGGGAGATAATTCTATCATTCCCATATCAGTTTGTGCAGAACCCAGATCCAAATAACCCAATGCAAAAGAAAGAGGACTTGAAACTATTACAGAAGCTAACAACACAGAAAGAAACTAACGCCATATTTGGACTGCTCATGAAGTCACTGCGTAAAGTGCTAAGGAATGGACAGATCTATCAGAGTGCAAAGACGCTACATGAAAGAAGAGAGAAAAGCAGGTGGGCTACTAGCTCCACACTTGTATTCAGAGACGACGGAGTAGCTGAAGACTCTTCAGGTTCAGATGAAATAAGTAAGACGGATCTGTATGATGCGTATAAGGGATGCTGCAAGTTCTACAAAGTGCACTTTGAAACATACGATAACTTTTGCAAAGCAGTAAAGAAAGGATGGGATGGTAAAGGTGTTAACTTTGAGAAAAGAATACGCACAGATGGTACAGACGAACAAGGAAACCCAATTGTTGAGCGTAAGACCGTATGGGTTGGTATCAAACTAACAGAGTTTGCAGAGCAGATGATGTTGAAGGAACAAGGGAAGCCAATGCCTCCACCTCCGCCCCCGAGTGTTAATCTATAAAATAGTGCGGTCAGCCCTCCGCCATTTTTGATTTTTCCCTTTTTGCTGTTTTCATTTTTCAAAATGTGCTTTTGCTTTAGCTTTTGGTTTTTTCAACTTTTTCCACAGGGTGGACCGCACCTTTTTTCAGAAGAATTGTTAGCCACTCTTCTCTCTTGTAGATATTTAAAGTAGAAAAAATATTGTATTATAAAATAGTGAGGTCAACCTTAGAGATACCTCATATCGGTAGAGTTTCGTAAAATATAGATAGGCTTGCTTGCTTGCTTAATATATACAGAGCAAAAACAGTAGTAAGACACCCAAGGCTGGACGGCGGAAGCGTGGCAATTACAAGCTTAATGAAAGAATACGCACCAAGCAAGAAGAAGTTAGAGCTTATCACATTAACAGATAAAGAGAAGTTAAAGGAGATCACAAGACACAAACATTTCTGTGAATATGCTATCGAAGATGGAAACGCTGATAGTCCTTATTGGAACCGCTGGTCATAGTTCTACGAAGTAGAGTTAACCAAACTCAAGTCCTCCCAAGAAAGAGGTAAAAGGAGCCCCCATACAACTAGCAACCTACTATCACCATAAACCATAAAGCTGACTTTCACGTATGATAAAATCATAAAATAAACGTGAGCTCACATAAATTTGCAATAGAAGAAAGACGAAGGCGTGTAGCTTCTCTGCTTGCTAAGCGCAAGACACAGACTGAGATCGCTGCTATAGTTGGTGTGGATCAGTCTACAATCTCAGACGATGTCAAAGCGTTAAGGTTGATGTCTCAGCGTTTCGTTTATGACTTGGCAAAGGGCGATCTGGGGTTTCTATACAAGACATGCTTAGATGGAATAGACGAAGTGATAATAAAAGCGTGGAAGATCCACGACTTGTATGAAAGCAGCCCATCACTAAGTTTTGCACCTGCAAAATTAGCAGCGTTGAAAGTTGTTATTCAAGCAGAAGTCGAGAAGTTTAAGCTACTAACTGAAGGTCCTAACGTTCTAGCGGTTAATGCAATGTCAGAGAGGTTAGATAGTATTGAGCGCTCGTTCCAAGAAGATAATCGATAACTTTAACCGCAAAGTCGAAGAACTAGAACATAGGTCAAAGCAGCTACAAGGCGAAGAAGAAATATACTACCAAAAAGAGTTACGCTTTGGGAGACTAAGACAAGAGAGAGCAGAATACAGAAAAACTCGATCTGCACGCCATCCTTGGTGGTTTCGCTATGGAGATGGAAGACTTGCCGATGACTGGTTTAGAGAATGTCTGTATTTCCCTGCTGACAATCCAACAAAAGAGGAGCAAGAGTTTTACAAAGAAATAGTTCAAGAGTTTGTAAATAATAAAAAGAAGAAGAATAATAAAACATTTAGTTTTCATCTAGAATCAACCAAAGAAGCGTTTTGGCAATGGTATGGTGACCAACTAAGTTTAGAAAGTGATATGGAATGCTTCCCATCGCATCAGCATAGCGATCATGACTTCTATCACGATCAATTAGGGCAGCAAGACTACTACTACAATCCAACAATCTACGGTCCTAAAGGTGACTCACAAAACTTTCTTTGGAACCTTGCATTTAAAGACGAAAGTGATACAGAACATCTAGAAAATAAGAGAGAACTAGAGCCATACTTCCAAGACCAAGAGCGGCGTAGGCGTCAACAACGACAACAACTAAGACCAGATCATGAGTAAATTCCCTCAAGGTCTAACACTAGAACAGGGAAGAGCGGAATTCTTTGGTTATTTACAATTGTAAAGTCCTATCCCTATATATAATAAAACTTGATTGTATCTTATCATGCTCATTTTACCTTATCGATAAGATAAAGGACAGAGCTAAAAGGTACCATAAATACCCCTCTCGTTCTGCAGCTATTGCTGCTTTCTGGACACCAAATACAATACAATATTTAGCATTTCAATTTCTGTAACTAACCTTGTGTGTCTTCTATATGGTCAGCTTCTTCCTTTTATCTTTGCTTTACTTCCAAAAGTCGTCCTAACTTATCTGCATCTCTTGTAGCATTTTGAAGCGTCTTTATTTCTAATTCTAAATGTTTCTTCATAACTGGAATAATTATAATCGCAGTTTGCCGCAGATCGAAGCAATCCTTAGAAGGATCAAAGAGGGAAATGAACGCATATCAGAACTTGTCTAGCGGCTCAAACGCATCAAAATAATATCTCCAATAGACGATTGGTTGAATGAAAAAAGAGCACACCAAAGTGTTTTGAGCACAGGCAACTATCACGCGATTGCCATTTTAGGACCTAAACCTAGCCTGGCGCAATATCTTCTGCATGTAAGCGCAGGAAGAAATAGGCTGAGGTATAATCTTCATACAAAATTGTAGTGTTCATTGGTTCCCATTCTACTCCTCTCCCATTCCCTCTTTTCCCTCCTGAATTTCTATCGTGTAGATAAACGACTCAAAAGGAAAAGACCGTTGCCAGTTTGTCGTTTGGATATCTCTTCGTATCGCTCTAAATATTTCATCGACTTTTTCTCTAAGTTCTGTGTTGTGCTTTTTTAAGCGAGCTCGATAGTCCTCTTTCTTTTCATCTCCGCTCTTTACTGGAACTGGCAACTTCCAAATCTTAAAGTATTCCTGTACCGCCTTCAAGACATCTGCGCTTGCATAAGAGCTAGCTCTATTATATGTCATGATGAATTCACTTGCTGTAGATTTTTCTTCTGGAGTCTCCTGGGAGATTTGCTCCCTAGTAGATAGTTCATGTCTTGTGTATATATTGGCGTCTTTTGTCTGAATCCACTTCACAAATTTTTGTAACAAGCCATCATAACGATCTAGTTTTATCTTTAGGTTGTTGAGCGCAATCTCATTTCTCTTTGTAAAATAATAAGGAATGCTAGCAGCCAAGATGGCTCCAATTGCACCAATAACCGCAACCAGAACTGGGTCTAATGATATTTGTAATAATAATATCTCCACAATTATTTCTTCTCTATATTTGCATTAACTAACCGCTAATTCAAATGTCTTCCTCTTAGGTTATAATAGCCTCTTCTCCCTCTTCCTACCCTCTCTCCACAAGGTGCTAGGCTGTTTTTAAGCATCAGTTTAGTTGGCGATTATGGTCCTCTCGATTTGGTCTCAAATACAGAAATAATAATGTCTGATTCAACTGAAGCAGTCATACAGAGAACGATTCAGGGAATTCAAAAAATGATAAGGGTCCATGAGCCAGAAGAAGGAGGGGATAAAGAGGAGCCAGGAATACCAGTTAGCCTTGCAATGAAACGACATTTTGAATCAGAGATAAGAACTCTTAAAGATGCTCCAAGGGACGAAATGAAATTACGACAAATTTTGAAAGTAAAACAAAAAGAATATGAAAAAACAGCTGAGTGGGAAGATATAGAAAGACTATTTTCAGATTGAAATGCTCAAGTTTGTATTGTTTTTGGTAAGCAGAAACAAAAGAAAAGAAAAATAATAATGATCCTGACGATAATATCTTCTGATTAGAACTCATCCCCATTATAACATCCTTGTCAGTTGCAAAAAAGCGCTAGACATCAATCATGGCATATGTTTGCGCTATTCTATCTTTGCCCTTCGTTGTGAACCATTTTTTAAGTGTCCTAGTAAATACTCGTCTCTCCTTAACAACTCCTTTCATGCGAGCAGCGTCAATCGAACTGACTGCACATTGAACAACCACATCAGGCTCTGGAATGCCTGTTGCAGAGATCATCTTCTTTCTTTGATAGTCAGCCAATGCCTCTGACAATTTTTCAGCGAGTGAACCACCTTGTTGTTGAATCTCCTTTGCTTCAGAATCGATGTAATACTCCCGCGTTTGATATAGTTTCTTGAGAAAGTTTTCAACGGTGCGATAACTCATTTCTGGATGGAAGAAGGAACTCTTTTCCTTAAGAATACTTGTTACAATCTTATCCTTTTCTTCCACTATTGCATGTTTGACCCCATACCATGCTTTAATTTTCCTCTCAGCTAACATATTTTCATATACTTCTTCTTTAAGCTCTTCATACTTCATGGATTGTTTACCAGGATTACATTTCTTAAATTTGTCCACTTCTTCATTTAGTTTATTAGGATTACCGTCTTTAAATTTCTCCGTTGAATTAGTTAGCAATTTTTTGAAGACTTTTGTATTATCTTCTTCATTATTTCCAAGTGGTTCGTATTCATTCAAACCTTTGTCATGTTCCAAGTGTTCTTTGATAAATTTTCGTCTTTCTTTACAGTCCACTTTATCACTGAGGTCTTCAACGAATCCAACATAATCTATTAGGACATTCCACTTCCTTAAAGAAGATCCATCAAAATATGCTTGAATCTCTGATTGAATTACATGACTTTTTATCTTAAATTCATTAAGGTATTCTTGACTTCTAGCATCCTTAAGAGCCTTTAACTGTAGACCGAATTTTAACTCTTCAGCGTGTTGTTGTTTTTGTTGTTTTTGTTTTTTTTGATTCTTCGACGAGTCTTCTTCTTCCTCCTCCTCCTTTTCTTCCTCCTTCATAAATTCTTCCACCTTCATAATTGCAACTAGAATTCTCATTACACGCTCGCTAATTTCACCCGCAATCCTAGTCTTGAGTTCAACTTCCTTTTGTTCTAGTTCTGTTTTCCTTTCCAGATCGTTTCGCTCTTGTTCTATTTCAATTTCATGGTCTCTCCACTGGTGCACGATCAATGGACCAAGAAGAGCACTACCGAGGATAGCTGCATAAGGGGCGAGGGCACCCAGATAATCCAAGAGGCTTGGTTCCGAAGTTTCCTCTTCCGCTTCTTGACCAAAAACAAAATTACCATTAAACAAGCATACAACTATAAAGATAATACATAATTGAAAAAATCCAAAATTTTTTGTGACGATACCCATTCTTGGAGCTTTACAGCTAACTTATTGAAAAGTCTTATTCACTGATACCTTGATAAGGTTCTGGAGGAAAAACCATAAAGGAAATGGCTAATGACAACAAAGAGCAGCAAGAACCCACTGAATACAAAGTGGTGTGCGAGGGTGCCAGCTGCAAAAAAGAAGAGTGCTAGACATCATATGACAGACTTTTTCACAATGCTTTATTTTTTCCCCTCACTGCTATAACAATTCGGTAAATAGCCTAGTAAATACCGAGGTCTTGATAGTTGACCTTCTTATTTCCCACATTCTTAATCTCCTCTGCACTAGGCTCCCCTTCTACGTCCTTAGCTTCGTCTGGCGTAATCTTTTCCTTTTCAATCCACTCTCTCCTAATGAAATCATCATACTCTTTCATGACTCGGTGCACCAATAACTCTGCCAAAGTCCAGTCTCCATTGGTAAGGTATCGTTCAATTTCTTGTAGACTTTTATCAAAGATATCTTTCTCTTTCGAAGTCCCTTCTATTTTAATCGCTTCTCGTTCTAGGAGAAAGACAAAAGTCGTAAATGCCTTTGACTGTAACTCATTGAGGCGCTTAATAAGCTTGTATGATACTGCGCTAAAAACAATTACTGAAAAAGAAAAAATTGAATCTCTTGCTTGTTCGCTGCCTTGGAAGATGACTAGGAACTTATCTGAGAAACTAGTACCAAAGAAGTGGTCTAAAATAAAAGTAGAAATAAGAATAGCGACAACTATTAGAAAGTAGATCATACCTGTGATCTTATCAATTTCGCGTACCATCCATGGTGTTCCTAATGATGCTTTTTTCAAAGATAGAATTGTACCGAATATCTGCAAAGTTTCCTCCATATCTAATACTTCTTGGAAAGATAGAAAAGCTCGCTCCGAGGAATGTATGTTCCTATAAAAAAAATCACGAAAGTGTCTGCTAGAAAAAATATTGAAGAAATTTGGAGACAGGCAAATAATTACCGTGGGTTTAATTATAGAGCTTGAAAAAGCAGACAAAAGAGCATTGCTGCCAAATATAGGCATATCTTCCATTTCAATAACAAGCGCATTGAGGTATTCTTTCTTTTCTTCCGCAGATAATCGAGTCCAGTCATATCGGTTTGGATGCGAATACGTAACTGCAGCGGAGGAGAAGCGACTTAGCCGACGAGATAGGGAACGACTACTAACATATGCTGTTCCTAAGAAAATTCCAAAACGTACTCTTCCTTTAAAACCATATAATGACTCTTTTAGCAAGACACCAATAGGATCAGTCATTGATAGCGTTGTTGCAACAAAACCCATGAGAATTAAGAGGGGAGCTAGCCTCTCGGGTGGTTGGTCAAGTAAGCCCTCTCCAAGAGATATCAATGTGAGCAGGCTAATTAAAGAATAGGAGAATGGAAACTCTGTAAGCTTTAGTAAGTTATCTCCTAGAGTACCCATTCTTGAAGCTTTACAGCTAGCTTATTGAAAAATTTTTATTTACTACTGTTTTCATGCATCTCAACATAAACGTCCTTGTATTTTTGGTCCTAAAGGATTTCTTTAAGGAGGACATCATTATTATTATTGACTTCTATTCCTTTAACGCCTCTTTACAATTCCCACTACTTTTTCCTTTTATCTTCCTCTCTAGTTTGACCGCATTATGGACAATCGCCTATCACTTCTTTAACTCGGCTTCAATACGGTCTAGTCTGGATGCTAACACCAGCAGTTGCGCTTTGATAGCTGCAATTTTCTTTGACAAGTCCGTTGTCATTATTGTCGTCGGTTGCTGTTGTTGCCGTTGCTGCTGCCTCTGCTGCTTCTTAGCTGGACAATCATGATGTCTTAGGTCCATATTCAAAGGAATCCACCGTCCTGATTTTGTGCGTGGTCCTTATGGAACCTCCTCTCTTGATTGCAGGTGCGGCAATAGATTTCGACTTTTCGTATAGTAGTAGAAGTCGTCTTCATCTATCGCTTGCCTCCGCCGCCTCCTGTGCTGTCCCGTCGTCAAAGCCCTTGGCATAGCCATCTTGTACGCCAACCCTATAACCATCTTGGAAGCCGGAATCGTATCCTTTGGCATACTGCTGGTCCGTCATGCAGTTAGATAATGCTTCTCCAAGGCTTCACGTTCCTTTCGCTCTCTGTCATGTCCTTCTTTTGTTAGTTTTTCAATTGCGGTCTTTTCCGTCTGTCTACAATATCATAACAGAGCTGGTAAGCAGTTGCTAGAAAATCATCATCAGCCGCTTCATTAGAGACACACAGCTGCAAAATTGTGTCAAATAGTGTCAAAAAACCCTGATAGTTCGCAAATCGAATAGAAGAATTGTAGTACCATAAGGTTCCACTTCAACAACCACAACCCGTCTATCTTGCTTTTCTACTACGAGCTTGGGGCTGATGCAATACATGCCTTATATTTTGAAGAATGTGACCTTTGAATCATTGTGATATAAGGATAGAAAGAAAAAGTAAATTGCTGCAAGGCAGAGGATTTACTATAATTTCTTAAAGCCACATCAGGGCATAAGAAGGAAAGACGCCTGCTAAAGCCAGCGGTGTGGACATGCAAGTAAGAATAAGTGGTCATAATTGATGAAATCTGCAACAGGATTTCCTGATGACGGTAGGTATCTCCTATTCCCTAGTCATCTAAAGCCTTAATGGATATTCCCTTTCTAGCTTGAGATACAGATCTTCTCCGCATATCCAAGGAAAATCGGGTGTACCTTCAATCTTTATATTGCCATCCATAACAGTGGTAGGAACTGCTTTTACACCATAATGTTTCATTTTTGTCTTAATATCTTCAGTCATATTATTTAGGTCATAGACTATCTGCTTACAGCCTTCACATCTTCCAATTTCTATATCCTCTACAATATGCTTGCATAAAGGACAATTTGCGGAGAATATCTCGATTGTATGGAGATAGCAATATTGCAATTCAAGGGGAAGAAAAAATTAGAAATATCAGCTATCCATCTTTAAGGGATATTTGCCACATCTGGTCTAATCGTCTTGATAAATTAAGAAAGCAATCATTTGTTAAAATAGTAACTGAGCCTGCAATGATTGCAACAACAATTGTAGGATCCACCCCAGTCCGTTTTCCCTCCTCTCCTCCACCACCCTTGCTGCTACTCAAGCCTGGATTGACACCATTGAGTGATATTTAAGCACCTTCTTCATTCTAAGAGAGAGAAAAAAGCAATTAGTCAGTTATTCTTGCTATTATTATTAACTTTCAGCAATTTCATTGTTAAAATAACTACATAAGGTAGTGGGCAATCCTTCCTTTTCCGCCGATCCTTCTCTTTTCTTACTGCTGTTGACTCGATTAGCTTTTTCTTCTATCCGTTCACCTTCAGAAATGCATTCTTTGAGCTCTTTGTAATGATGGAATAGAACCGACATAATGTAGCATGTACTGATAAAGGCTGTGGTCACCGTCGTCACCTTGGCTATATTAAGTTCCACTTCTCCACATAAAAAAGAGGTTTGGACAGAGACGGGCAGCTAAATTACAAGCTTGAGGAGTTGAATTTACTTCTACCTAACATGCATTTGCAGTGGCTCAACACCAACGCCACATTTGCTCTAGTAGATGTTAATCCAGTAACTGGAAGCTATCATGTGCTGGCTCAGGCTAGAACCCAAGAACAGATGGTGGAAAGTGCTGCAGTTTTAGTGCGTGTGTTGAGAAGAGCGCATGCTAGTCGCTTCAAGAAATATCAAGAGAAGCTAGAGAGAGAAAAGGCAGAGAAATGATGATGATAATAATGGTTTCAAATAAGAAGCTCAATCGAGCTATGTTAATCATGGCTATGGTTCTAAACTCCTTTCTGGTTTGGATTTACTGGATTTATGCGCCAACTGTGCTAGCTCAAGAAGAAGAAGAAAAACAAAAACAGTAAGGGACATGCCAAGGATAAGATAGCACAGATTCTGTCAATGAATTGCAAGAAGATCTTATGTATTAAATTAGTAGAAGTAACGATCATCCATTACTAAGTTTACGTCAAGGTTAGCATCTCATTTGCTTTATTGTGTCCTCTCCTATAATGTTTGAGCGTTGAGTGGTGCATTCTTGTTATTATTAGCCTCCCTTGATTGTGGAATATATCTCTCTGCATCTTAGCCTTTTTCTTGCTCAGAGTTCACAGTTGGATTCGGTTTCTGCATCGCACGTATCAGTGCCGTCCCTACCGTCAGCTTGGTCGGTGCCTGCTCTACCAACTAGAGTGTCATCACCGGCGTCTCCAACCATTCTGTCATCACCCGCGTCGCCAAACATCTGGTCATTACCATCGCCGCCAAACATCTCGTCATTACCAGCACCAGGATTGCCGAGACCAGTGTCGCCAAGCATGGTGTCATCACCAGCCTCACCATCCATGAAGTCACTATCCTCATTGCCAAGCATGAGGTCATCACCAGCGCCGCCAAACATGTTATCAGTACCAGCATCGCCTGACATGGTATCGTTATCATCGCCGCCAACCAGTATGTCATCACCAGCGCCGCCATGCATCTCGTCAAAACCAGCATCGCCTCCCATACTGTCATTACCATCGCCGCCAAACATCTGGTCATTACCATCGCCGCCTGACATGAAGTCAATACCAGCGCCGCCAAACAGTCCTCCTGTTATAACCAGTTCTCCTCTTCGAACCACGCGGTCATCACCAGCGCCGCCATCCATGGTATCATCACCAGCGCCGCCAACCATCTGGTCAATACCAGCACCGCCTTCCATACTGTCATTACCATCGCCGCCAAACATGCGGTCATCATCCTCATTGCCAAACATCTCGTCATCACCAGCCTCTCCAGCCATGCCGTCCTCACCAATGCCGCCAAACATGCGGTCATCACCAGCGCCGCCAAACATGATGTCAACACCCTCATTACCACAGATGAGGTCGTCTCCACCTAGTCCTTCTATTTCATCGTTGCCGCCAAGAGCTGCAATAACATCCCGACCTGTTGTTCCTTCTATGAAGTCTCCGCTATCCGAACCAATAATGGTGGCAGGTTCTCCTTGGCAGGTGACTAGGTCTTCCAGGATTACTGCACCTTGAGGAGGTTCTTCAAACCTTTGGCATGAAGCAGGTTCGCTGAGACTAGCCACTTGTTGCTCACACAACGCCATTGTGGTAAAGCAAACAGTAGGGGAGACGGAATCCTCAGTTACGAGACAGACTGGTCCTTCATCTGGTGGTTCTTCTTGGTCTTGTAATGCTAGATTACCTGCAGCTTGCTCTGCTTCATTTTCTACCTCTGCTTCAACTTCTTGGTCGAGGTCAAGGTCGAAAGATTGGGTATTGGTGTTTGCTTCGGTATTGTCGTCAGCAGCAGCAGAAGAAGAAGAAGAAGATGATGGTTGGTCCATTTCTTGGTTTGAGTCTTCAGTTGCAGTGTTTGCTGCATCTTGATTATTCTCGAAGTCATCAGTATCATCGGTAGCCTCACTATCACTTTCACCGCCATCATTATCATTATCGGTATTATCGTTACCACCTAAAACCTCTGATACGATGCTGCCTGCGAGTTCCTGTTCTTCTTCACCTAATGAGGTCTCCTCTTGTTGTGCAAAAACTGATGATGGTGGCAGCAATGCTCCAGCTGCAGTAGATATAATAGCAGCACACACGAGGGCAACCATCGTTAGGTTCATTGGCGGACTTTTTGAGCCCATTCGAAGACATTGAGAGTACCAATTTATCCATTATAAGAGATTCTTAGCAAATTTAGCCAACATTTGGCGATAAGATACCTTTATTTCCTAATAAGGGGACCCTTTTCGAGAGACAGATACAATTATTATTTATTAAGACATGAGCAGAAAAACTGTTAGTTTGCAGTCACCACCGCCACCGTCACTACCAACGCCGCCATCCTAATCCTTAAAGATAAATGACAAGCCTAAAAGGTACCATAAATACCACCGCTATCATCAGGCTATTCCGCTGTTATCTTAAAGGGATGGTTGCGGGCTTGCGTTGTAAACTGTTTTACAACTGTTTTTGCAGTTTCTCCAAAGCCTGCAAGACTTTGGCTTTGTAGTCTTGACTAGGTGTGATATAGTGGTTGACCAGAACGCTTTTGCCTACTCTCCCCTGCAATAAGTCTATCATGATATCATAAATACCGCATTGGTGAAGCCAACTAGCAAAGATCTTCCTTGCAAAACGAAGGTCGCATTTTATACCAGCCTTACGACAGGCGAGTCTCACCTGGTTGTAAGTTGGGACGTTGTCTAATTTCTCGACGATGCTCAACATTTCAGGAGTCACAAAACTGATATAGCATTTCTTGGTCTGTCTTTGGAATTGGTTGAACCTAAAGTGTTCCAACGCAGACCTTGAACAGTTATAGTATTTGGGGAATTCATCCGCTGAATTAATTAGCCTTACAGACTCGACCACTTCCGAAGCTCTGAGCCCGATAAGACAAGCAAACCTTATGATCTTGCTCATGAAGGGCGAAAGTAAACGCATCATTTCCTTGATCCGCAGCAACATCGTATCAAAGTCTAGACTTTCATTGAAGAACCTAGCGAAGGACTGCATAGAGTCGCCCTTACTCCACTTTAACGAGTAACGCTGTCGTATCCGAAGAAATACGTCATATCTTCCCTGGAACTTTGCAAGGTTCGCCAAAGCAGTCATTGCATGTTGTTTATTTCGTTGTGATAGAGTCAGAAGCGACGAAGCGTCACCAGTGTCTAGTACGTTACCGAAACGTTTGCTGTAGTTTATCGTCTCTTTTATTGTGACCCTAGTCTTGCCTTGACTAATAAGCCAAGAACGAAAGGAGAAGAAGTTCCACCGAGGAAGGGGACCTGCAGGATATTCTTCTTTTTGGTGGTCAGTTTCTATTACTATCTTATGCCCTTTGAGCGGCTGGTCTTCGGAACCGCAGGTCAGGGGATCGAAGCCCCTCGGGCCCGCTTGTTTTAACAGTAAGTTATTAGGACCGTTGCAGCCTTCACGCTCGTTTGCTGCAGCAGCGTTGCAGCCAGCAACAC
>Ga0126312_10001675_pt1 | contig 14644 bp, 15 predicted proteins | sample Plot104A_FD_92537 | JGI IMG/M metagenome (GOLD analysis project Ga0126312, IMG submission 92537) | Serpentine soil microbial communities from UC McLaughlin Reserve, CA, USA - Plot104A | ecosystem: Environmental > Terrestrial > Soil > Grasslands | place: USA: UC McLaughlin Reserve, Lake County...
AGCGTCATAGCCGCATGGGTGTGCCCGTTGACCAGCCCCGGCAGCAACGCCATGCCGGCGGCGTCCAGCACATCGTCGCCCGGCTCCGGTTCGACGCCGGCGCCGAGGTCGACGATGCGGTCCACCTCGACGCGCAACCCGACGAGCTCGTTGTCGAGCCGAGCGTCCCGCACGGTCAGGCTCATGAGCCGCCCGCCTCCTTGCTCAACGCCGGGACCACCGTCTCGAGCGCCCCCACCAGCCGGGCCCGGTTCGCCGCCGCGCCGGCCCGGAACTCCTCCATGGTGAGCGGAACCTCGCCGACGCCGTTGGCGAGGTTGTCGACGACGCAGATGCTCGCGTAGGCGAGGCCGAGCTCACCGGCGAGGACACATTCGCTGGCGATGGTCATGCCCACGAGATCGGCGTGGCCGGCGATCAGCTGGATCTCGGCTCCGGTCTCGAACCGCGGCCCGATCGCCTGCCAGTAGACGCCGCCGTCGTGCAGCGGGACGTCGGTGTAGTCGGCCCAACAATCAGTAACACTGCGGCGCCACTCCGGGTCGAAGCCGGGCGCCTGGTGCCCCTCGTCGCCTTCCGAGAACGAGATGCCGAGGTGCAGCGCGATGAAGTCGTCGGGCGCGACGAACGTGCCGACAGGGAGGTCGCGTCGCAGGCTGCCCGCGGATGCCACCCCGAGAATGCGGTCACACCCGGCATCGGCGAGAGCACGCAAGTGCGCGCGGTGGTTGATGAACGGCGCCGAGACGAACTCGTCGAGCCCGTGGCGCTGGAGCACGACGTGACTGCCGGCGTCGAGCAGGGCCACCGGACCGTAGATGGTGTCGACGTCGACGCGCGACGCGTCCGCGGCGAACTCGGTGCCCAAGATGCCGTGCCCACCGGCCACGGCGAGACGTCCCACGCCGGCCCTCAGATCGGCGTCGCGAGCGACGCCAGCGCCGAGATGAGCGCGTCGCGGTCGGAGGGGACGCCCTCACCGTCGCGCAGCGTCGGCGGCAACTCGAGCTGGATGCCTCCGCCGCGCGTCCGGTTCACCGGGTTGTCGAGATGGACGCCCCGCAGGGTGAGCGGAATCGCGTGCAGGTCGTCGACGAAACGATGCGACGGCACCGCGGCGCGCAACACATCCGCTGCCCGCGCCGCGAGTTGGCGGTTCCGGCCTCCGATGAGGACGACATTCGAGTGGCCCCTGCGACCGTATCCGTGAACAGAGACGACGAGCTCGACGTGCTCCAGGAACGAGCTCAGCGCCGGCGACAAGCTCGGGTCGACGAGCGCCGAGGGGATGTGCCAGCGCAGATCCTCGGGTTGGCGGACCGCGTACAACGACGCACCGGCCCGGTCGGCCGCCTCGGTCGCGACCTCGTCCGTTCCTCGCTCGAGGCTGCCGCCGTGGATGGCGAGAAACCCGAAGCGTGACCGCAGTTCCCACTCCTCGACGACGCCAGGATGGCGGAGAAGCTCGTCGAACATCCTCCTACAGTGCCCGAAACCGCGGCCGCCGCGCAGCATTGCCGCGGAACGCGGGGATCGCGGTGTTACCGTCCGCGCGCAGAGGTCGGCTGGTCCTTGATCCCGGCCCCAAGTCGGTCGATACACACCTGGATGGACAACACCCGACACCACCGCCGCCCCCGGCGACGCGTCGCACGGGTGCTCGTCACCGTGACGATCGGGCTGATGTCGGCGACGGCCGGGTTCGCGCTCGCGGCTTCCCCGGCGACGGGCCAGGAAGATCCGGGGGTCGTCCGGGCCCGAGAGAAGTTGCAGCAGACGCAGTCGGAGGCGAACGCGGCCCACGACCGCTATCAGAAGGCGCTCGATGAGCGCGACGAGGTGCAGGGTCAGATCACCGCGCTCGAGCAGGCGATCCCGGAGCTGCGCGCCCGAGAGGCCGAGCTGCGCTCGCAGCTGTCGATACGCGCCGCAGCCCTCTACAAGAACACGGACCCGAGCGCCGGCCTCGAGGTCCTCGCGGCCAAGAACCGCATTCAGGCCGGCCGCAAGACGAAGCTCACCGAGGCCGCGGACGACTTCGACAACGAGCGCGCCCGCCAGCTCCGCGAGACCGCGACGCGTCTCGAGCAAGCCCAACGCGACCTCGAGGTCAAGGAGGCGCAGCTCGAGGAGCTGCTGCCGCGGCTCGAGCAGGAACGGGCCGTGTTCGACCAGAAGGTGGCTGCGGCGAACCGGGCGCTCGAGGTGGCGGAGGAGATCGGCGCGTTGCGGGCGCTCGGCGAGCCGGTGATGGGCCCGACGGTGCTCTCGGCCGGGGAGCTCGTGGCGTGGTACCGGTCGAGCGGCGCCTCACCGCGGCTGTCGGGCGGGATGTCGATCGAGGAGCTGGTGCAGATCTTCGTCGAGGAGGCAACCACCGAGAACGTGCGCGGCGACTTCGCGTTCGCGCAGTCCTACGTCGAGACGGGCGGCTTCCGCGCCGGTGGGAGCGACAACAACTTCTCCGGTCTCGGCGCGTGCGACGGCTGCCGCGGACAGACGCGCTTCCCGACCGCTCGCGACGGCGTGCGAGCCCAGATCCAGCATCTCCGCAACTACGCCGATCGTCGGTCGCTGGCGTCCGACCTGCAGCACGCGCCGTCGCCGTACTGGTACGGGGCGGACCCGGGAGTCGCGGCGAGGAACTTCGACACGTTCTTCGCCAAGGGTTGGGCGCCGACGTGGCAGCTCATGGGCCACGGCAACTGGGCGACGGACCCGAACTACGCGTCGAAGGTCATCGGCGTCTACAACCGGATGATCGAGTCGCGCGCCAGCTGACCAGCGATGCATCCCTCACCCGGAACTGTCCGGGTCAGGGACGCATCAGACCCCGGCCCGTGATGAGCGGTAGGTCGAGCACCGACAGCAACCCGGGATCCGCCTCGCACACAGCCGGGATCGCGTTCAGGCACCGCATGGCGGTGGCCGTGAGGCCGCCGGTGTTGTGGTCGCCGTCCTCGCCTTCGAAGTGGAACTGGCAGTGGAGGGCGGGATTGCCTTCGATGTCGACGCGGTAGCCACCTTGACCCGGGAGCCGTGGCCACTCGGGTGCCACCTCCTCGTTGATGCGCGTGACGTGCTCGAGCACCACGCGGGGCTCGCCGCCGACCATGCCCTGCACCTCGAAGCGCATGCCGGCGGTCGTGCCGGCGGCGATCGTCCCCAGCGGCGTCTGATAGTCACGCGCCGCCGGCACCCGTTCGTGCACCTCGCGGATGTCGTCGAGCTCGGCACCGAGGCCCGCCGCGAGAACCGACACCGTGCAGCCCCACGCAAGTCCGATGACGCCCGGTTGGAGGATCAGGGGGAGCTCGTCGAGCGACTTCCCGAAGCCCATGATGTCGAAGAGCACGTCGGCCTGGAGGTAGGTCGAGTAGTCGAGGATCTCCATCACGCGCACGGAGTCGACCCGCTCGCACGCGCCAAGGAACGCGAATGGGATCAGATCGTTGGCGAAGCCGGGGTCGATGCCGGACGTGAAGCACGAGACCCCGCCGGCCTTACACGCGGTCTCCAGCGGGTCGGTGTACCGCCGCGGCGCGGAGGGCGGGTATACGAGCGGCACCACCGACGTCGACACGACGTTGGTGCCCGCCTCGAGGATGCGTGCCATGTCCGCGACCGCGTCGTCGGGACGTAAGTCGCCGGTGGCCGTGTACGAGACACAGTCCGCGCCGAGCGAGATGAGCTCATCGGCGTCGGTGGTTGCCGACACGCCCACGGGTGCGAGCCCGGCGAGCTCACCCGCGTCCCGGCCCGCCTTGTCGGGGTTGTGGACGAGCACCCCGGCCAGCTCGAGCTCCGGGTGCTGGAGGATGCCGCGGAGCGCGAGTTGGCCGACGTTTCCCGTGCTCCACTGTGCGACTCGATAGGTCATGCGGCCGCATCTCACTCGCTGGCCGGGTCACACCGCAAGACAGGCGGCGACCCGAGACAGCGGTCGATCAGGCCGCGTTGGCGGGGAAGCTTCCGATCGGCTGATCGGCCTTCGGCTCGCCCAACGGACGCAGCCGATGGTGAAGCCGTTCCATCAGGAGGTCGATCGCTTCACGCATGGTCGCCGCCGTCACCCCGGCACAGACGATCAGATCGCCGTCGAGGAGCAGCGTTCCTTCGGCGGCCGCCCGCCAGTCCGGGGTGGGTTCCAGCGGCGAGGTGAGCCGGGTTCGGGCTCGACGCACCGCACGTGGCGTTACTCGGCACAGGTCGCGGATCCGGTCGAACGCGTAGACGCGGTCGATTGACGTGACGGGTCCATCGATGATCTCTGTCAGCGTGACGCGCTCGGCGGGCATACGCACCTTCCTCGATCGGCGTTGTCGCGCAGTGTGAAGACGACGGCTGAGACACGGCTGAGAGATGCCTGAGCCGCCTCGTAGACGTCGCCAGGCCGGTGACGGATCCCGTTAACCGCCCGTGAGCGCGTCGATCGCGTCGAGGTGGCGCTGCTTCTCGGGCTCGGGGAGGAACGACGCCACGAACGAGTTGCGCGCCACCTGGATCATCTGGTCCGCGGTCAAACCGAGCGCGGCCGCGGCCCCGATGTAGTTGTCGGCGATGTACCCGCCGAAGTACGCGGGATCGTCGGAGCTGATCGTCACGAGCACGCCGCGGTCGAACAGCTCGCGGAGGTTGTGCTGCCGCAGCTCGGGGAACACGCGCAGCTTCACGTTGGAGAACGGGCACACGGTCAGCGGCGTCTGCTCTGCCACCAGCCGCTCGACGAGCCGGTCGTCCTCGGTGCACCGCACGCCGTGGTCGATGCGGCGTACGCCGAGCAGGTCGAGCGCCTGCCAGATGTACTCGGGCGGACCCTCCTCGCCCGCGTGCGCGACGGCAAGGAACCCCTCGGCCCGGGCCCGGTCGAAGACGGCGCGGAACTTCTCGGGCGGGTTGCCGACCTCCGAAGAGTCGAGCCCGACGGCGGCGATCCCGTCGCGGTACGGCAGCGCGGCCTCGAGCGTCGCCATGGCCGACTCGGCGCTGAGGTGCCGCAGGAAGCACATGATCAGTCGTGACGTCACCCGCAGGTTGCGTTCGCCGTCTTCCAGCGCGCGGGTGATCCCGTCGACAACCGTCCCGAGCTCGATACCGCGATCGGTGTGCGTCTGGGGATCGAAGAAGATCTCGGCGTGCCGCACCCCCTGCCCCGCGGCCCGCAGCAGATACGCCCAGGTGAGGTCGTAGAAATCGCGCTCGGTAACGAGCACGCTGCACGTGGCGTAATAGACGTCGAGGAACGACTGGAGGTCCTCGAACACGTACGCCCGACGCAGGGCGTCTTCGTCCTCGTAGGGCAGGTCGACCTGGTTGCGCCTCGCCATGGAGAACGCCAAGTCGGGTTCGAGCGTCCCCTCGATGTGCAGGTGCAGCTCGGCCTTCGGGAGATCGACGAGCAGCTCCTCCATTGTGGGCCGGCGGCGAGTCAGCCCCCGCCGCCCATCGCCTCGGCCGCCCGCTTGCCCATCTCCTCGGGGGGAACGTCCTCGATGTGGGTCGACACGCTCCACCGATGCCCGAAGGGGTCCTCGAACTGACCCGACCGATCGCCGTAGAACTGGTCCTCGACCGGACGCAGCTCCTTCGCGCCTGCTTTCACCGCGATGTCGAAGGTCTTGTCGACGTCCTCGACGTACACACCGAGGGTGATGGGCGTGCCGCCGATCTTCTTCGGGCCGACGATGCCCATCTCGGGGAACTCGTCCGCGAGCATGACCACGGAATCGCCGATCTGGAGCTCGGCGTGGCCGACCTTGCCGTCGGGCGTGGGCATGCGCATGCGCTCGGTGGCGCCGAGCACCTGCGTGTAGAAGTCGATGGCCTGTGCCGCGCCGTCGACAGAGAGGTACGGGCTGACGCGGGGATAGCCATCAGGGATCGGCTTCACGGAAGGGCTCATGTCTGCACTCCTTCACTCGGGGGAACGTACGTTCGCCAGGCTAATGACGCGACGCGACGGCTGCAAGTGTCGTGAATCCTGTTCACGTCCGGATCACCACGAGTTTGTCGGCGGCCGACTCGGCGCCCCACACCTCGCCCGGCCGCCCGAGGATCTGGCGCACCTCGCCCGGGTCGCTCGGGAGCGGGTACGACGTGAACTGCTCGGTCTCCGGGTCGAAGCGGACCAGGGCGTTGGCGCCGAAGTCACTGAGCCACACCTTGTCGCGGTCGTCGACGAACACCGCGTACGCCTGCGGACTCTCCCCCGGCAACCGCCACTCGCGCCACCGCTCGGTCGCCGGGTCGTAGACCGCGACCTGACCCGCGTTGTACTGGCTCGACCAGACGCGGCCACGTGAGTCCGACCACACCCGTCGTGTTCCTTGGTCGGCGGTGGGCGGTCGCAGGACGGTGGCCTCGCCGGTGTCGGTGTCGATCCGGCCCATGTAGCTGCCGGCCAGCGACGCGTAATACACCCGCCCGTCCGGCGTGACGGTGATGCCGTACGGGCCTCGACCATTGGGTGCCTCGAACACGTCGACGCGGCGGGTGTCGGGCGTGACCCGTCCGTAGATGCCGGATTGGCCGGTGAACCACAACGTGCCCCGCTGGTCGAACACCGCCGTGTTGAGGTTGGTGGACGGGTGGTCGGCGGGAAGCGGGAATCGCCGCACCTCCCGCGTCGACGGGTTCACGCGCACGATCGCGTTCAGGCCGCCGTCGGTGATCCAGGGCGCGCCATCCGGACCGACGATCACGCCGTGGGGCGCAGAGCCGTCACCGAGCTCCACCTCGTCGACCCGGCCGTTCTCAGGATCGAGGTGTCCGAGCTTGCCCGCGTTCTGCGCCGTGTACCAGACCGTGCCGTCGGACGCGACGGCGACGTCGTGCGGATGCGACCCGGCCGGCACGTCGTACTCACGCACCGCGGCCGGCGCCGACGTGGCCGGCGGGTTCGTCGTGGTCGTGCCCCGCTTCGCGGGCTTGCCGTCACCGTCTCCGGACGAGCATGCGACCGCCAGCCCGAGCGCTACCACTGCCGCGCCCAGGGCACGCGTCGTCATGCCAGGTGCGTTGCGAACCAGCTCAGGACCGCCTGGTACGCCTCGGATGCGGCGGCGGCGTTGTAGCGCGGGCCGGTGTCGTTGAAGAACGCGTGGTCGGCGCCCGGGAACGTCCGCACCTCGTGCGTGAGCCCGGCGGCCTCGAGCGCGGCGACCGCGACGTCACGGGTCGCGTTCACGCGGCTGTCGAGCTCGGCGTAGACGGCGAGCACGGCTGCCTTCGATCCCGAGAAGTCGGGATTCTCCGGCGTCGGCCCGTAGAAGGGCGCGGCGGCGGCCAAGCGCGGCTCACCCGCCGCCAGCAGCTGCCACGTCAAGCCACCGCCGAAGCAGAATCCGACCACGCCGAGTTTGGCGTTCCGGTCGCGGCGTGCGAGCTCGTCGATACCGGCGCGAAGGTCGGCGATCAGTCGCTCGGGCGCGGCCCGGCCGAGCGGGGCGGTCGCCTCGGCTTCTCCGCCGATGCCCGCGGTACCACCCTCCTCGGAGAGGAGATCGACGGCGAGCGCCGAATACCCGTCGTGCGCGAACCGGGGCGGGATGGAGCGGATGTGGTCGGTCAGGCCCCGGTTCTCGTGGATGACCAGCACGGCGCCTTTCGCATCGGACGCCTTGGCCCACGCGCCCTGTAACTCACCCTGTAGGCCGCGGAATGTCACCGCCTCGGCGGTGGCCGGCGCGCCGCTCGTGGTCGATGCGCCCGGCTTCCGGGTCTGCTTGCTGCCGCCTCCGTCGCCGCCGCACGCGGCGAGGAGCGCGGCAGCGCCGCTCGCGGTCAACCCGAGGAGGCCGAGCCGCCGGAGAGCCTCCCGTCGGGTGAGGATCGCATCGGAGTAGTCGAAAGCGATCTCCTCGGCGAGGTACTCCCGCATCGCCACGTCGAAGAACGTAGCGGCTAGCTGCCGTCGTGGTGCGAGCGGCGTTGGACGTCGTCGGCGAGCGGCCTTCCGATGGGTTGCTCGGCCTCTTCGGCGAGGTGCGCGACGAGCCCGGCCGTACGGGCGATGAGCGCGAAGCCGCGCACGCTCCCCGGGGGAACACCAACGTCGACGAGGGCCGCTCCGCCGGCGCCGGCACCGTTGATCGGCAGATGACGGCCGGTCATCTGCTCGTGGGCGGCGGCGATGTGTTCGAGCAACCGGAGGTGCGGGCCGAGCAGGCCCTCCTCGGCCGCGAGCTCGTACAAGCGCGGCACACGCGGGTCGAGGGCGCGGTGCACGGGGTGACCGAGCCCGGGCACGCGCTGCCCGGCGCGGCGGCGCTCCTCGACCGCGGACTCGGCGACGCGCCGCAGCGACGCATCGTCCGTCTCTTCGTTCCTCCGGGCCTTCAGCGCGTCGGCGAGGAAGAACGCCGTGTCGCCGGTCGGGCCCAGGAACACGCTGCCCGCGCCGAGCAGCCCGGCAGCGACTGCGCCCTGGACGGCTTCGGGCGCGCCGGTATACGTGAGGCGCGCGGCCAGGGCGCTGGGCGTGAGACCGTGGTCGGCCAGAGAGACGAGCACGGCGTCGACGATCCGACGTTCTCCCGGCGTCGGCTCCCGCCGGGTGACGAGGAGGTACGCGAGCTCGGTGAGGGTGAGGCGACCCATGACCTCGCTCGGAAGGTCGCGGCCGCCGACTGTGATCTGGTCGGCAGTTGCGGACCCGATCCCGGTGCGTAACCACTCGGAGTCGCCGGGCCGGGGCGGATCGGCGTCAGCCAAGGTCGACCTCCTCGGGCGTCCGCTCGATAGTGAGCCGGTGCTTCGCAAGGCGGCCGGTCGGCGTGTGCGGCAGCTCGTCCACGATCTCGAAGTACCGGGGGACCTTGAAGCGGGCGAGATGCTCTCCCGCGAACCCGTGCACACCGGCCACGTCGACCGTTCGCCCCGGCGCGGCGGTCACGAACGCCTTGACGTCCTGCTCGGAAAGCTCGGACGGGACGCCGATGACGGCGGCTTCGGCCACGTCGGGATGGCGCTCGAGCGTGGCCTCGACCTCGGCCGGTGACAGGTTCTCGCCGCGTCGGCGGATGACCTCCTTCTTGCGACCGACGAACGTGAAGGTCTCGTCGCCGTTGTCGCGGACGAGATCACCCGTTCGCAACCATCCGTCGACGAGGACCTCGGCCGTCTCGTCCGGCATCTCGTAGTACCCGCGCATGATGGCGGGGTTCCGCAGCTCGAGCTCCCCGACCCCGCCCGCGCCGACCGGTCCGGTGTCACCCACGACCCGGACGTCGTTGACGTGCCCGAGATTCGGATGCTGCCGAGCAGACCCGAGCGAGCCGAACGGTCGTGATCCGTGGCGCCACACGAGCCCGTACGGCGTCTCGGACAGGGCGTAGCCGCACACGATCTCGAACCCGAAACGCTTTTCGATTTCCAGCTGCCGGTCCCGATCCGGCGACGGACCGGTGTAACAGAGCCGGATGGGATTGTCGGCGTCGTCGGCCCGCGGGGGCTGGCGCATCAGGATCTCGAGCATCGCGCCGATCGCATTGAACTCGGTCGCGTCGTACCGCCGGGCGGCGGCGATGAAGTCGCTCGCCGAAAACCCGGACAGCAGCACGAGGCTCGCGCGGGCGGCGAGCGAGCCCAGCGTCGAGTACGCGGGCGCGTTGATGTGGAACAACGGCAGCGAGGTCATCAGGCGATCGTCGCTCGTCAACTGCAGCCAGTACGGGAACCCCTCACCCGCCATCACATAGGCGAGGTGGGTCTGCATGACGAGCTTCGACCGGCCCGTGGTGCCCGAGGTCGGGATCATGACCGCGACGTCTCCTTCGTCGACGTTCGCGGGACCCCGGCCGTCCGGCGCGGCCATGAGGAGCTCCGCGACATCGGCGCGCCCGACGCCGACCCCCGCCTCGTCCACGGCATCGTCGACGATCGACACGAGGGCGCTGTCCGTGACGACGAGGCTCGGCGCGGCTTGACGCACGAAACCCGCGAGTTCGGAGCGCGAGCTCTTCGGGTTGACCGGGACCTGGACCGCGCCGATTTCCATGAGCGCGAGCCAGGTGAGCAGGTACTGGTCCGTGTTCCGCGCGGTGACGAGCACCCGGTCACCGCGACCGACCCCGGCCGCGCGCAGCGCGCTCGCAGCTCGCTCGACCTGCTCCATCGCCTGCGAGTAGCTGTAGGCGCCTTCGCCCGCGAGCAGCCAGGTGCTGTCCGCCGCGGCGTCGACCGCCCGCCGGAACAGCGTGGGGATCGTCCGCTTCAACTGATCAGATCGGGAAGAACAGGTCCCGGAACTTGCCGGCCAGCTCCTTGTCCCCGCGGGCGGTCCCACCGTTCATGCGGGCGTATCCGGTGAGCACGAGCGTCGCCGGATCGAACTCGAGAACAGCCTGGCAGTCGTCGATGTTGCCGGGCGAGAACTGGACACCTTCCGACGACACGTCGGCGCGCATGTCGCCACCGTTGTGACCCGTCGTCCGCACGCCGACGGTGTACGGACGGTCCACGCCGCTGACGTCGGCGGTTGCCGACCAGAGGACGAAGATGACTGGCACCAGCAGGTCGGCGGCGTCGCCGGACATCGCGTGCGGCTGGCGCATGCCCTCACGGATGTCCCAACCGTGCACCGCGTAGTCCACGATCTGGAACATCGGGTAGAACATCGCCGGCAGCGGGCCCATGTACTTGTGCGGGACCATGAAGCCCGCCCAGTCGTCGGCCGACAGCGCAGAGAACTCCCCCATCATCCGTTCGCTGTCGTCGCGCAGCCTGCCGATCAGCTCCTCCCGCGGCACCTTCCGCAAGGTCTTGGCGCCCTCGTCGACGAGCCTGGCCATGTCTCGCAGGCCCAACGGCTCTTCGGCGGTCGCGTTGCCGCGGGCACCGGCGAACGCCGGTAGGTACCCCTCGGTGGTGTCGACCAGATGCCCGACCACGTCACGGGCTTCCCAGTTCGCGCACGCGGTGGGGGCCTCCCACCCTGCCGGGTCCGCCACCAGGTCGAACATCGCGTCCATCTCTTCCTGGAGGACGTTCAGCACCCGTTCCTTGCTCGCCGGGTCCTGGAAGTTCCAGCTCGGATCGCTCGCCGCCATGGCTCCCCCTTCACCAGCCCGCGCAACCGTTGTGATCGTGATCGTACGGCAGCGCTCAAGGGTGCTCTTCTTCGTGCCGCATGTAGGCGCATACGATCGGTCGGTGACCGACGCACTCGAGTCCAACAAGGAGCTCGTCCGCCGGCTCTACGAAGAGGGCTTCAACCAGGGCAACCTCGACGCGGTCGACGAGCTCGTCGTGCCCGACGTCGTCACCCATGACCCGATCATCCTCGACGCGCCGACCGGTCCCGACGCGATCCGGGGCGGCATCGAGATGATCCGCAAGGCTTTCCCCGACTTCCACGTCGAGGTGCTCGACCAACTCGCGGAAGGCGATCGGGTAGGTTCGCTCCTGCTGATGAGCGGCACCAACACCGGCGACTACCGCCGCGGCGGCGCGACGCACAAGAAGGGGACGATGCGCGCGTTCTTCCTCTGGCGGGTTGCCGACGGGCGCCTCGCCGAGAGCTGGGGCATGGCGGACCGCTTCCAGTTCCTCCAGCAGCTCGGCATCGTTCCCTCCGACGACGAGCTCGCCGCCAGGACGCCCAAGGAAGGTTGACCGACCGGCTACTCGCTCTGCCAGGCCGGAACCTGCGCCGGCCCCTCGACGAGCGGCGGGACCTCACGGGGCGTGCGCGCGGGATGGTGGCGGTACTGGAGCGGGTGCTGCATGACCGACTCGCCGTCCGGCCCGTCGGTGACCGTTCCGCGAGCACGGAAGACCTCGGCCCGCACCATCTCGGGTTGTGACAGGATCGGTGACGCGGGCACGCCGGCGGCCGTGAGCTCGCCCACGAGGTCGTCCCGGTCGCGCTCGGCGATGGCCTTCGCGATACGTTCGGTGAGCGAGCTCCCGAGCGCGAGGCGCTCCGGAAAGGTCAATGCCGCAGCGTCGTCGAGCGCGAGGGTGTGCGTGAGGCCGGTCCAGAAGTGGTCCTCACTGATCACTCCGAGCGCGATCCAGCCGCCGTCGGCGGTCTGAAACGTCCCGTATCCCGCGACCTGACCGCCGACCGCCTGACCATGCGGCAGCGTGAGGGGCGGGACGGCGCCGGTCCAGCTGGCGAGCACGTCCGTCATCGACACGTCGATCGACTCGCCTTCACCGGTGCGCGACCTCTGAACCAGCGCCGCACACACGGCCAGTGCCGCGTACGCACCGCCGGCGAGGTCGGCGATCGGGGGTCGGGGGACGACAGGCTCGCCGTCGGGTGTGCGCGGCTCCAGTGTCGCTGCCCACGCCTGGTAGTTGATGTCGTGACCGGGGTGCTCGGCGAGCGGTCCGTGTTGTCCGTACCCGGAGATCGAGCAGTACACGACGTTCCGATTCACCCGTCGCACGCTCTCATCGTCCACGCCGAGACCACTCACGACACCGGGCCGGAAGCCCTCGACCACGACGTCGGCCTCTGTCGCCGCCTCGAGCACCGCCGCCTTCCCCGTCGCGTCCTTCAGGTCGACGGCCGCGCTGCGCTTTCCGGCGTTGAGGACCGCGAACAGCGTCGGGAAGACGCGCATCGGGTCACCCCCGGGAGGCTCGATCTTCACGACGTCGGCTCCCAGCTCGACGAGCAGCTGGGTCGCGTACGGGCCCGGCCGCCAAATGCTGAGGTCGAGCACGCGCACGCCGCTCAGGAGACCGCCTCGCTCGCTGTCGGGCACGACGGACACCATAAGCGCAACCGAGTGCAACCGTGCAGGCTGATGGCGAAGCGTTAGCGTTGCGCCGGTGCGAGCCGTGCGAGTGCCAATGAGCCGACTCGCCACGTTCGGATTGGTCATCGCGTCCGTCGCCGCGACCTCGGTGATCGTCTTGGCCGAGCCGTCGTTGGGGCCGTACGCGATCCTCGCGGTGCTCGTCGTCGCGTTCGGCGCGCTCGCGCTCGTGCTGGCGCTGAGCTCGCTGCGCCGGTGGCTCGGAGTCGGCGCCGTTCTCGCGCTCAGCGGTGGTCTGCTCCTCGGATCCGCGCTCGCTCCCGCGCACTCCAGCGACGACGTGTGGGCCTACGGGATGTACGGGCGCATCATCGTCGACCATCACGAGAACCCGTACGTGCATCCGCCGTCCGACTATCCCGACGACCCGCTGTTCGAGCACGTGAACCCATACTGGGCGAAGACGACTGCTCGCTACGGTCCGGTGTTCATCGGCATCACCGCCGGGGTGGCGGCGGTCGCAGGCGACCATCCCCTGCCAACGCGCCTCGCGTACCAGATGATCGCGGCGCTCGCTGTGTTCATCGCGCTCGTGCTGATCGCGCGACGTGCTCGGAGCGCGGCGGCCGTCGCGATCGTCGGGCTCAACCCCGTGACCGCATACATGGTCGTGAACGCAGGCCACAACGACGCCCTTGTCGGGCTCGGCGTTCTGGTCGGCGTGCTCCTCGCGAGCCGAGAGCGACATACGACTGCGACCCTCGCATTCACCGCCGCCGCGCTCGTGAAGGCGACCGCCGGCCTCGCGCTGCTCGCCTACCTCGCGTGGCTCGCCTACCGGCGCGGACCCCGAGCCCTCGTGCGACCGGTGGGCGTGGCGCTCGCCGTCACCGTGCCGATGCTGCTCCTCGCCGGCTTCCGCGACGTCGTCAACCCGGTACTCGAAGCGCGCGAGACGATCCTGCCGCACTCGCCGTGGAACCTGGCCGCGCCGGGCGGGATCAGGAAGGCGTTCGGATACGGCTACGAGGAGCTCGGATCGCAAGCGCATCTCTCGACGTACGCACTCGTCGCCATTCTCGCCGTCGCCGCCATCTTCGTTGTCAGCCGGCTCAAGGAGCCGACGCCGCTGGTCGTAGCGGCGGGAGCGCTGCTCGCCTATCTCTTCGCCTCCGTATACACCGCGCCGTGGTTCGCGGCGTGGGTGCTCCCGTTGCTCGCGCTGCGCTGGAGATGGCGCGTCGGTGTCTACGCACTCGCGTTCTTCGCTCTCGTCATGATCGACGACCGGTTCGGGAACGCAGTGTTCCCCCAGGTGTTCCTGCGGCAGCGCACGCTCCAGGTCCTGCTCGCGAACTGGGTCAACACACTCGCGATGCTCGCCGCGATCGGCGGCGTCGCCCTGCTCCTGTGGTACCGGCGGCCGGGCTCGTCACCAGGGGACGCCGACGAGGCGACTGATCCCGATGAGCGATCGGAGCCGCGGACGGCCGCGCCGGCGTGAGCCGAAAGGACGCGGTGCGGGTCGCGGTCGTCGGGCACGTCGAGTGGATCGAGTGCGCGCGGGTCGAGCGTGTGCCTGCGGCGGGCGAGATCGTGCACGCTCTCGACACCTGGGAGGAGCCCGGAGGCGGTGGCGCCGTCGCCGCCGTCCAACTGGCCCGACTCGCCGGAGACTGCCTGTTTCTCACCGCGCTCGGCGACGACGAGCTCGGGCATCGAGCCGAACGGGAGCTGGCGGCGCTGGGCGTCCGGGTCGAGGTTGCGTGGCGCCGGCAGCCGCAGCGGCGCGCGTTCGTCCACACCGATGGGAACGCCGAGCGCACGATCACCGTCATGGGTGAACGCGTCGGACCACACCGGGACGACCCCCTGCCGTGGTCGGAGCTGGACGGCATCGACGGCATCTACTTCACCGCGGGTGATGCGCAGGC
>Ga0126312_10001677_pt1 | contig 14639 bp, 12 predicted proteins | sample Plot104A_FD_92537 | JGI IMG/M metagenome (GOLD analysis project Ga0126312, IMG submission 92537) | Serpentine soil microbial communities from UC McLaughlin Reserve, CA, USA - Plot104A | ecosystem: Environmental > Terrestrial > Soil > Grasslands | place: USA: UC McLaughlin Reserve, Lake County...
AGCCGGGCTCCTACTGCGCCACCAGGGCAGGGCTTCGGGCCGCAGGGCTTGCGCTCCCCCCACCGCGGGTCGAGATTCGTACCTACCGGCACGACTGCGCGGAAGCGGCCGTGTTGATCGCGGTGGAGCGGGAGTTCGGCGCTAGACGGGTGCTGACCGAGCGCGAGCTGCGCTCGCGCGATAGCGGCGTGCCGCAGCGGCCTCGGTATGGAGTGTGGCTCGGCGGGCAGCGCACCCGGCGGGGCCTCCATTTCCCCGACTTGGTGGTCGAGCTCGAGGACGGCGCAACGCTCGCGATCGAGGTAGAGCTGACCGCGAAGGGCCCGCGCCGGCTGGCGGCAATCGTGGCCGCCTACGTGCGCGCCCGGCACGTGGCGGAGGTCCGCTACTACGCCGCGCCGGCCGCTCGCCGCGGAGTGGAGCGCGCCGTCGCTCGTGCCGGCGCTCAGAGCCTCTTCGAGATTCGAACTTGGAAGGAGTGGGATGACTCTGCAAGCACAAGGGGGGCCGCCGCGGCTTGAGGCGTTCGGCGCCGCGATCATGGGTTGCATCGCCGGCTGCCTGCTCGCCTGGGCACTCGCGACGCTCCTCAGCTGGAGGAACCTGCGGGGCTCGTTCGCCCTGCCCCTGGCGCTGGCCGGGTACGTCGTGCTGGTACAGCTCGGCGAAGCGTTCTATGGCTGGGCGCTGCTGATCGGTGGTCTGGTCGGGGCGCGGCTTCGAAGCTCCTGGCTGCGCGAAGACGAAAGGGCCGGGGGCGACCTGGCCCGGCGAGCGCGCGAAGCCCTGACCGTCCGTGCGTTCCTGGCGAACTGGTGGGAACGACGGAACGTCACGAAAAGCGGGCAGCTCGTCTCCGCCGGCCGCTATCCGCTTGGGATCGACGCACAGGGCCAGGTCGTCTGGCAGCGGCTGGGACTCCAGGGTGGCCGGCACACACTGCTGATCGGCGCGACCGGGACCGGCAAGACGACGACCATGCTTTGGGCGCTGCTGCGCCACCTGGACGCCGACTTCGGCGCGGTGGTGATCGACGCCAAGGGAGACCCCGAGCTCGTCGAGCGCTGCCGCGCCGCGGCGCGGGCGCGGGGCAGGGCGTTCTATTGCTTCTCGCTCGATCTGCCCTGCCAGCCCTGGAATCCACTGTTCTACGGGACGGCATCGGAGCGCGCCGACAAGCTGATCGCCGCCGAGGAGTGGACCGAGCCCCACTACAAGCGCCTGTACCAGCGCTATCTGCTCGCGGTCTTCACCGCCGTCGACGCCCGCGACGAGGAGGCCGACCTCGGCACGGTCGTCCAGCTCTTGAACCCCGACCGGCTGGCGCTGCTCTGTCGCGACATCGCGGACGAGCAGGCTGCCCAGCGTCTCTCCGACTGCCTGGAAGAGCTGACCGGCGACGAGCGCCGCGACCTTGCCGGGCTGCGAAACCGGCTCGCGATCCTCACCGAAGGCGAGCGAGGAGAGCTGCTCTCGCCAAACGGCGCCCCGGCAGAGGAAATAGACCTCCTCCTGGCCGTGAACCAGGGAGCCGTGGTCGTCTTCAGCCTCAACAGCTCGCTCTACCCCGAGACCGCGAAGCTCCTGGGCGCGGCCGTCTTCCAGGACCTGAAGCGCGTCGCCGGGCAGCTCGAAGCGCACCCCCACCTGCGCCACCCGGCGATCGTGGCCGTCGACGAGTTCGGCGCATTCAGTGCCGACCACGTTCTCGGGCTGTTTCAGCGTGCCCGCTCGCCAGGTCTCTCGGTGCGGGTGGCAACGCAAGAGCTGGCAGACCTCCGCCGCGTCGACCCCGGCTTCCAGGACCAAGTGCTCGGCAACGTGGAAACGATCATTGCCCACCGCCAGAACATCCCCGACTCAGCCGAACTCGTCTCTGCCATCGCCGGGACACAGGAAGTCTGGGAGCACACTTTCCAGACCGACAACCGCCGGCCCAACAACCGCGCAGAGGGGCGCTCGGGACTCGGGACCCGACGACGCGGGCACCAATTCGTCGTGCCGCCCGACACCGTCAAGCAGCTCGGCACCGGTCAGGCGGTCGTGATCCAAAAGAACCCGCACGTGACGCGACGGGTGGCCCTGTTCAAGTCGGCAGCGCCGAACCCCCTCGGCGAGGGACAAGGCCCGGAGCTCGAAGCCGCCCTGCGCCGGGCAGCCTTCGAGGCCATGTGGCTGACCCCTGACAGGGCCAACCCGGCTGAGAGTGCGGAGGACCGCGCTGGCGACAGCGAGGTGGCGGCATGAAGCGAGGGCCGCTCGACCAACCGCAGAACCGGGAAGACCCCAGCACCAGCAAGAGACGCAAGCCTGGTCCTCCGACACTGGCTGACGGAGGCGGCCGGCCTAGCTTGAAGATGCTCTATGCGGAGTTCTGCGCCCAGAAACGGGCGCGGCTCGCCCGCGAGCGTCGTGACCCTCGGGCAAACTAGGAGAGCAATGCCCCGCGCTCTCCCGGTCGTGATCTATGCCGCCAAGTCCTCGCCGGACCCGAAGGACAGCGTGGCCTCGCAGATCGCGCAGGTCCGCGCCAGGGTAGTCAACCTCGGCGGCCGGGTGCTCTGCTGCGAGGCGTTCGGCGAGGAGAACGTGTCCGGCTATCGCCGCAGCCGGGGGGCCCCAGCTCGAGGCCGCCATCGCCGCCGCCAAAGAGGCCGCGGCCGAGTACGGCGAGGCCGAGCTGTGGGTCTTCCACAGCAGCCGGCTGGCGCGCGGCAGCGGCAGGATGCGCGAGGCCCGCCCCCTCGGCGAGATCTTCTACGACGTCCGCCGCCACGGCGTCACGCTCCGCTCGGTCGAGGACGACGCCTACGTCAACGACGAGGCGTTCGTCGGCATGGCGAGCAAGATGGCCAACAAGTACAGCGAGGACCTGGCCGCCCACGTCCGGCGCGGCAAGCGGAACCAGTTCGAGCGCGGAGAGCGCCTTGGCGGCCCTGTCCCGGACGGCTACCTGCTGGTCGATCAAGTCGAGGATGGCCAGGCGGTCCGCCGCTACCAGTTCGACCCGGAGCGGGAGCCCGTCATCCGGGCGATGGCGGGGCTCGCGCTCGACGGGCTCGGCGACGTCGCGATAGCACGCCGGCTCAACACCGACGGCCACCGGACCAAGCGCGGCAAGCCCTGGACGCGACGGCGCGTCCAGGACGCCCTGACGAACCCCTTCTACGCGGGACGAGCCGTAATGAACCGCGGAACCGAACACGAGCAAACGCGAGCCGGCGACTGGCCCGCCCTGATCAAGCCCGACGACTTCGATCGACTGCGGGCGATGCGGGCTGGCCGGGACCGGTCGCGCAAGAGCCACGCACTACGCACGGGTCGGAGGGCAACCCGCTACGTGCTCGCCAGGCTCGGACGGTGCGACCGCTGCGGCGAGCGCATGTACTGCACCACAAGCCCCTACAAGCGCAAGGACGGAAGCCACCAGCGCTCCTACATCTGCGCCAACGTCCGCAACGAAACCGGACTATGCGATCAGCCCAAGCTCGACGCCACCAAGATCGACGCGGCAATCGTCGCCCACCTGGACCGGCTCTTCATCGACTTCGAGGCCTGGCTCGCCCAGCTGGCCAAGGGCGCCGCCGACCACCGGACAAGCCTGGAAGCCGAGCTCGCCGCCCAGCTTGACCGCGTCGCCGAGCTGGAACGGCTAGAGGCCAAGCTACGGCGCCGCTATGTCGAGGTGGTCGAAACCAGCGACCGCAACCGACCGGCGGTGGAAACGACTCTCAACGAGATCCTGGCCGAGAAGGCAGTGCATCAACAGCGGGCGACGGAGCTGCAACAAACGCTCGCTACAGAGCCGGCGGAGCCACCCACGGACGCGATGCTCGACGTCTACAACGCCATCGCCAGCGCCGTCCGCGGCGGCGACAGCTAGGGAGGCGTCGCGGAGCTGAACGAGCGGCTGGGCGCCGTGTTCGAGGAATTTCGCCTCGACCGCGTCGACGCCGACGTCGTCGGCGTGGTGCCGGTCCTGCGGCGCGACTTCATCGAGCGCTACCGCGCCTGCGACAGCGCGCCGGTCATGGCCGACTACGAGGACCAGATCCCGACCAGCAACCTGCCGGACTCAAGCCCAACCGTCCTCTGGGCCACCGAACCGCCGCCCGTAAAGCCCCTCGCGGTGCCTTCAGAAACGGGACCAAACACCCAGGAGTCGTGGCACTCAGACCACGCCCCGCTCGCGGTGGCAACGGCGGAGAACTTCGGACTCGAGCGCGGCCACAGCGGAGGGCGAGCGAAGCCCGACCCGCACATTCCACGACCGCGCCCTCAGCGGCAAACCGCACAGCGGGTGCAGCGGAGTCGAGCCCGGAGCAGGCCGCGGTCGAGGACGAAGGTCTCCGCCGGCGCCAGGACCCGCGGGCCAGCGACGCCGGGCCCGAAGCGCCCGAGGCCTAGGCAACGCCTTCCGCGCTCCGCGTCCTTTTGCGTAGTGAGGAGAGCGGCGGGCAGGTGTCGGTGATCGAGACCAGACCCCACCCCGGCTTTGGACCCCACCTGCACACGCACGACTTCGACGAGTCCTTCCACGTGCTCGAGGGCGAATTGACCTTCCAGCTCCGCGATGAGCTGTCAGCGCCGGTCCCGGTGATCTCGTTTCGCCCCGCGAGGAGTGCCCCATACCTTCGCGAACCTCGGTGACGGACCAGCCCACCAGCTGATCGTCTGCACCCCGGCCGGCTTCGAGCGCTACTTCGCCCGCATGGCGGCCGAGCGCGAAGGTGTCGATCCTCCGGACTGGGCGCGCCAGCCGGTCCCCGAGGTGAGGCGGGTCGGCGACCCGATCGACCCGAGCACCGTGAGATAGGAGCTCGGAGACACCAGGTTGTACAGGGCTAGCCGTCGTCCCGGGAAGCCCGCCAGTAGGTGAACGCGAGGTCGTCGCGGTATCCCTGGTCGTCCTCGTTCAGTTGCCAGGCGCCGGCTAGCGTCGAGCCATCGTCGCTGAGCCTGGCGCTTGCGCGCTGAGCGAAGCCGGTGGCGTCGCGCTCCATAGTCAGCTCCCTGGGTACCGCTACGAAACGTACCCGGTGAGCTAGGCGTTCGGCAGCGGCGAGCCCGCGAAGAAGAAGAACCAGACCTCGAAGACCAGCGCGGCGGCGACCACACTGATCACCGCTACACGCTCAAGCCCGCTGATCCCCTGTCGCTTTCGCGCGAACTCCTCCCTCTCACCACGCATACTGCGCAACCAGGGGGAGGTGCGGCGCTCGGCTTGCGGGCGCCCGCTGAGTTCGTCGTAGGCGGCGCTGAGCCGGCCGAGCGCCAGGGTCAGCGCCAGCTCCAGCAGCGCGAGCACGAGGATCAGGACGAAGACCGCGCGCATGCTTGTGCCGCCACCCGTGCCACTGCCACCACCCACCCATCCCTCGAAGCGAGAGCCCACCCAGATGGCGAGCAGCGGCACGCCGGTCCAGACGTTGATGCTCGCCAGTGCCGTACCCACCGCGAGCGCGATCCGCTTGAGCCTGAACAGCGTTGGCCGCTCCCAGCCCGGGACCCGGTCGACGGCCTCAGGTGACCGCCTCGGATTGGCTTGGGTGGCAGGAGTCACTTCTCCGCTGATTCCTGAGGGTGCTCCGTTCAAACCCGTTCTGAGAGAGTTGACCAAGAGCAGGGAAGCTTGGGCGAGGCGTACACACGGCGCCGCCGAGCTGCACAAGGCGGCTGAGCCGCTTAGCTATGGGCATGGACTCCGAGCGGACGCCGAGCGGGCTCGCCCATGTGGCGACGGTGTCGTTCCTCGCCTCGCGCACTACTCCAAGCGGGGGTTTCTGGCTCGCTCTGGCGGGGGGCGTGGCGCTCGCGCGAGCGGCGGCGCGGCGAGGGCTCCGAGACGGCTACGGCGCGAGCAGCGCGGCGATGCTCGAGAGCGTCGCGATCATGGGCCCGATCCGCTTCGGCGTACCCTTGACCCAGGCGATCACTGCGCCGCTGCTCGGGCGGCTCGAGGCCCGGGCCACGAGCTTCGTGCGCCAGTTCCTGGTCTGCGCCGCGCTCCGGATCCTCCACAACACCGCGACCACCGCGTTCGCGATCTGGGTCATCCTGGGCGGGCTGGACGCGTATGCCGGCACCTACGACTCGATCTTCGACTGGCTGCCGTTCGTCCCTGCGGGAACCGCCGGCGCGCTAGCGCTCACAGTGATCGCCCTGCTCGCCTGGGCCATCTTCGCGACCACGGTCCAGGTGCTTGTCTACCGGCGGGGGCTGCGGCGCTGGCCGGCTCCCGCGGACGAGCCTGAGCAACGGGAGGCGACCGAGCTCCGGAAGGTCGAGCCTCGGCGTCGCTTCGACCCGCGCGCCGTGACGGTCGCCGGGATCGTCGCCTTCGCGGTCCTGCTTGCCTCGACCGACTGGACCGTACTCGCCGCGGTAGCGGCGTGGCTCGGGGTGGCGTGGGCCGTCTCGCGGGCCGACCCGGAACCCATCCCCACCGGTCTGGTGCTTGCCGCAATCCTCGCTGGCAGTGCGCTCTTGTTCGGGGTCGTCGGTGGTGTGGGGACCGACGTTGCCCTGCGCCGCGCGGCGCGCGTCGCGCTCCTGGTGATGGTCGCGACGTGGCTGCGTTCGGCAGCCGGGTCGGCCGGGATGCGGCTTGTCTTCTCCCAGGCGCTCCGCCGGCTCCGGCGAATCCCGTCGATGCACGAGGCGGGGCGCATCCTCGACGGACTCGCCTCCGAGCGGAGGCTGCTCGAGGCGGGAACGGCACTCGCGGCCTCACTGGGCCCGGTCGAGAAGCGGCCGATCCCGATCCTCGACTCGGTGCTGGGCTGGGTGGCGGCCGAGGCGCGCCGGTTCCGCGCCGCGCCCTCGCCGGCGCCCCGGCCGCTGTCGGTCCGCGCCTACGACGCCGGGCTCGTAGCGCTGGCGGCCGCGCCGGCCGCACTGCTCTTCGCGGGCTGACCTACCTGCACGATGGCCAGCCGCAACGCCTTCCGCGCCCCTTGCGTACGGAAGCGGTGGCGCGTCAGCCAACCCTGGAGGCCTCCGCATCCCGTCCGAAGCGGGGGCGAGACCAGCGGCAAGGGGCGGCCGCGGGTAGGTCCGGGCCTCCGGTTGCCTTGCCTCGGGCAAGCAGCACGTTCGGTTAACCCGACCGGCAGACACATGCAAGCCGCACTGGAGAGACGGATCACGGGTGCGAATGTCCGAGGGGAGGTGAAAGACACAGGCGGAGGGACCTAGACATGACCGACGCGCAGCAATACATGGACCGTCGCTGGATCGCGCTGATCCTGCTCTGCTTCGCGCAGTTCATCGTCGTGCTCGACGCTTCGATCGTGAACGTCGCGCTGCCTTCGATCGGCGAGGCGCTCGACTTCTCGCAGGAGAACCTCGCCTGGGTCGTGAACGCCTATGTGCTCACGTTCGGCGGCTTCCTGCTGCTCGGCGGGCGGCTGGCCGATCTACTCGGCCGGAGGCGCGTATTCATCTCGGGGCTGCTGCTGGTCGCGGCCGCCTCGCTCGCGGCCGGCTTCGCCGCCAACGAGGGCCAGCTGATCGCCGCCCGCGCCGCCCAGGGCCTGGGCGCCGCGATCATCTCGCCGTCGGCGCTCTCGATCGTCACCAACGCCTTCAGCGACGGTGCCGAGCGCAACAAGGCGCTGGGGGCCTGGGGCGCCATCTCGGGCGCCGCGGGAGCCGCGGGCGTGCTGCTCGGCGGCATCCTCACCGACGGGCCGGGCTGGGAGTGGGTGCTGTGGATCAACGTGCCGGTCGCGCTGGTCGTCGCGGCGCTCGCCCCGCGGCTGATCCTCGAGAGCCGCTCCGAGTCCGCTACGCGCCACTTCGACACCGCCGGAGCGGTGAGCGTCACGGCCGGGCTGTCGCTGCTCGTCTATGCGATCGTCGACGCCAACGACGCCGGCTGGGGATCGACCCAGACGCTGGGGTTGCTTGCGCTCTCGGCCGCGCTCCTGGCCGCCTTCGTCGCGATCGAGCTCCGCTCGCGGGCGCCGCTCGTGCCCTTCCGGATCTTCCGCCTCCGGACCCTGACCGGCGCCAACACCGTCGGACTGCTCGTCGGCGGATCGCTGTTCTCGATGTTCTTCTTCATCACCCTCTACATGCAGCAGGTGCTCGGCTACAGCCCGATCGAGGCCGGCCTCTCATACCTGCCGCTCGCGCTCATGATCTTCGTCGCGTCCGGTGTCGCCGCCCAGCTCGTCACTCGCGTTGGCTTCAAGCCGGTGATGGCGATGGGGATGGCGCTCATCGCCGCCGCGCTGCTGTGGTTCTCGCAGGTGTCCGTGGGCGGCGGCTTCGTGAGCGACATCCTCGGCCCCTCCCTCCTGGCGGCGGCCGGCCTCGGGCTCGCCTTCGTGACCACCACGATCGCGGCCGTCTCCGGCATCCGCGAACAGGAGTCGGGGCTCGCCAGCGGCCTGATCAACACCTCGCAGCAGATCGGCGGCGCGCTCGGGCTGGCGGTGCTGGCGACGATCGCCAACTCGCGGACCGACGACGTCCTCGCGAACGCCGGCGGGGTTCGCTCGGAGATGACGAACGCCCTGAACGAGGGCTTCCAGTCGGCGTTCCTCGGCGGCGCCGGGATCGCAGCGCTGGGCTTCGTCCTGACGCTGATATTGATTCGCGGCCGCGACAGTCGCGCGCACATCGAGCTAGGCGCGCACACGCAGGAGCAGCCCGCGAACGCCTAGCGGCGGGTCGACTGAGCGCGCTGCTACGCGCGATGGGCAGTAGCGCACGCGGGGCTGAGCGCGAGTCTGCGTGAGCGACCCTATGGGAGAATCACACCGTGCCTGAGCCGGCTCCGAAACTCGACGTCCGCAGCTTCGAGCGGCTCAGAGATGCGCTACTGGCAAGGGTTCCCGTCCACGCGCCCGAGTGGGCTGACCACGAGGTCTCGGACCCCGGCGTCACGTTGCTCGAACTGTTCGCCTTTCTGGCCGAGGACCTGGCCTTTCTTGAGGAGGCACGTCCCGATGGCGCGTCGGAGACGATCGCGGCCGTTCGCGAGCGGTTGGAGGGACGGCTTGAGTACATCGAGGGGGAGGCACAGAGGGCGCGATCCGCTCTCGCAAGGATTGAAGCGGTCAGCCCCCGCGGAAGCTGACGCGTCTCGCTGACGGGTGTGTGGGCAGACCGGGAGGGCTCCGCGCGCCGGCTGACTGGCGCTTGGCCGCGGAAAACGGCTTCGTCCGCCGGCGACCCGTCCGCTCAGCTCGCGGCTAGCCTGGCGTCCAGTGACCGGCGATCCGACCGACGAGAGCGGGCTTGCCGCGACCGGCGTCGAGTGGCCCCGCTACCCCCGCATCCTCGTAGCGCTTGACGAGACCCCTGCCGGCGCGTTCGCGCTCCGCCACGTGGTCCCATACGCAGTCGACCAGCGTTCTCAGCTGACGCTGCTCACCGTTGTCCCGAACCCGCCTCGCGGGATCGTCGCCGCGGGCGTGTCGCCCCAGCAGCTTGCCAACGAGATGGAGACCGACGCCGCGGAGCACCTGCGCCATGTCGCCGAGACGCTGCCGCGGGAACTGTCCGTGATTACTCTCCTGCGCCACGGCGACCCGGCCGAGGAGATCCTCGCGCTGCTTGGCGAGCGGCCGTTCGACCTGCTCTGCATGGGCGCCCGGGGCCGCGGCCGCGTCACCGGCGCCCTGCTCGGCTCGGTGTCGACCGCCGTGCTCCATCACAGCCCGGTTCCGGTCGTCGTGCTTCATCCACCGCCGGAAACCGGGGACGACGCCTAACCCTCCGACAGATCATCGCCCCGTAGCTCGAGCCCGCCGCCGGGCTGCTCCGGCACGATCCAGGAAGCGCAGCCCGACCGATAACCTTTTGCCGACCAGTGGGCGTCGAGACGCACCAGTTCGACGACGACGGCGGGGTCCCGAACTCGCCGCTGCCCGTGCTCATCTACCACGACGTGGATGACGCCCACGACGCAGCCAGCTGCGAGGCGCGGCTCGCGCGCAACGGCTGCCTCCGCGCCTGGCGCGACGGCATCTTCTCCTTCCACCACTTTCACTCGACCGCCCATGAGGTGCTCGGCATCGTCGCCGGCGGGGGCGTCCTCGGCCCGCGCTATTCGCCCGGATGGCAGTGCACGAGCTCGCGATCGCAAGCGCGCGCCGAATGAAGGATCACGCGCTCGGCGCCGGCTGCGCCCGAGATGGGCTCGACGGTGACGAGGTCGACGGCGCGCGGCAGGTGATGGTCGCTCGTGATGTGGAGCTGCGCCACCCCGACGGACTCCGATCCGACGCCGAACACACCGCCGGCGCCGACCGTGCCGGCGTCGGCGACCCAAACCTCCCCGTAGCGGTCGAGGTGCTGCTCGTGGTCATGCCCGGTGAGGATCAGAAGCGGTCGTCGGTCCCCGCTGTCCTGGAGACTCCGCGCCAGCGACTGGGCCAGGCCGTTCTGGTGCACGAGCACCACCTGCGGCCGGGGCCGGAGGCCCTCGAACCACCGGCGCAGCTTCTCCTGGGCGGCCGCATAGTCGCGGTCGCCATGCGGCCGTTCGCTGAAGGAGAAGACCCGGTCCGGATCGTCCGGGTCGTCCCCGCGCCACTCGAGCGGGTCGGCGAAGCCGGCCGTCCTGAGCCCGGCAATCCTCTGAACGGGCTTGCCGTCCGTCGTCCCGTTGGCGCGGAGCCGTCCCTTCTGGGTCAGGACGGTCACCCCGGCGCGGGCGAGCCGGCGCATGAAGTAACGGGAGTCGTGGTTGCCCGACACCGCGACCAGCGGGCTGCCGAGGGCGGTCACCTGGGGGATCAGGGCCCGCGCCTCCGCCCGGGTACCGCGCTGGCCGAAGTCGCCGGGGAAGTAGATCGGCCGGCCCGAGAAGAGCCGCCTCAGCGGACCCAGCACGAGCTTGTTGCCGTGGAGGTCCGAGAGCAGGACGGCGGATGGTGCGGTGGCGACCGGCTCGAGGTTCGCGCCGGCGCCGACTAGCGTCGCGTACCCGGCCAGGGTTCGCTGGACCGACGACTCGTAGCGACCCTCGACCATCTGCGCCTTCTCCGCCACATCGAGCAGCTGCCCGAGCTCCGCGCCACGCGCATAGAAGCTCGGGGTTGCGAAAGCCGCGGGGTCGAAGGTGTGCTCGACACGGAGAAGCACGACGAGCGACAGCAGCGCGGCGCAGACGGCAGGGACGAGGGCCCAAGCGAGGGCGACCCGGAGGGAGCTCCGGCCCACCGCCCGGGCAACGAGGCCCGCCGCGACCCCGAGCGCGACCGCGCCGGCGACGCACCAGAGCAGCGCGCGGACGAGGGCGTGGCGGGCGGCGCCGCGGGCGTCGGCCTCGGCTTCACTCAGGACGTCCGAATCGCCCGATGCAGCACTGACGAGCGCTTCGCGATCGACGCTTCGGGGCTCGACGTGCAGCCGCAGCGGGGCGCTGAACGCCCTTGCCCGCACCCCCCAGTTTGCGATTGGGATGAACGCGTCGACCTGCCCATGCCAGGCCGGGTCGACCCGCATCGACACCGTCCCGAGTGCGGTGGGCTGGGCGGTCGGCCCGCCGGCCCGCAGGCCGAGCCAGATCCCGCCGAGGACGAGCAGGACTACGACAATCGCCCGCAGCAGCCACGCGAGCGCTCGCCGGCGCCGTCCGTGGCCTACTAGTCGATCGGCCCGGGCGCGGACTCGGCCGAGCGCGGAGTTTCCGATCCGCTGCTCGAGGAGACGCAAGTCAATCCTCCTTTGCTCGCAGCGGCGACCTCGCCCGCCCCAGCCACCCGAAGTTGGGATGCCGCTGTTGAGGCAGATCGTAGTGCCGGGGACGTCACCGACATCTTCTTCGCGCGCATCAGGCTGAGCCGCTGAAGCAGAAACCTTGGTGCGACGCCACCCCGGCCGACCCCGGACTATCGCTCTCGCCGGGCAGCGTTGCTACCGCGAGGATCTAGCGCAGGCGTGTGGTAGCGACCGTCGCCGCGCGGACGTCCTTCGAGCAGAAGGGGAAGTCCACCCACTCCTTGCGCGAGAACATGCGCGTCTGGTCGCCGGAGAAGGGCGAGTCGGGGTTGGTCGACTGAGAGTAGGTGAGGATCGTCCGCACGTCGGGGCAGGCGCCCGTGAGGTGCACCGCCTGGACGAAGCTCGAGCCGTGCGGCACGTCCGGGTAGCCCTGGCCCTTGACGAACGGGACGTTGATCGCGTTGAAGACGCCCACGGTGCCGGGGCCGCCGTGGATCGGGACCCGCTCGTCGCCCCGCCGCTCGTACTGCCATCCGCGCAGCGGCGCGTCCAGTGGGATCCCCGAGTCGCGCAGGTCCTGGATCGCGTCGAGCAGGGCCTGGCGCACCTGCGGGTGGAGCGTGTTGAGACCGCGCGGGGTGTTCACCGGGTCGCTGGCGTCGAAGGGCGTGGAGTACGGCCCGCCGGCGACGCCGAGCGCCCGCCCGGCGAAGCGGCGGAAGAGGATGGCGCCGTTCGAGTCGAGGTCGTCGTGCAGGTCCCAGGCGCGCAGCACGGGACAGGCTTCCTCGGCGCCCGGCGTCTGCTCGCACATGTCAACGAGCTGGTTGCGCCACAGCTCGCCCGCGTACTGGCGGTTGTTGAACACGGCGTCTTGGAGCCCGCGTAGCGTGAACGGCCGCCCCGCCTCCACGAGCTTCAGCCCGAGGCGCGTGCGCAGGCTTCGCGCGGTTCGCTCGTCGCCGATGATGCGGGCGAAGCCCTCGAGCGGCTGCTCGGGGTTCGACAGCCAGTACGAGTCGTTCGAGTTCGTCACATAGTCATCGCGGAAGAGCGAGGGCTCGTGGCTCGGACCGAAGATGCCGGGCACCGCCGCGTCGGGATCGTCGTCCCAGTTGCACGAGGAGCGCGAGCCGTCGAGGACCGGTAGGCGGATCGCCTGGAAGGTCGCCAGGCCGAGCGGCGTGCCGCAGGTGCGTGCCTTGTCGTCGGGCACGTTGGGGATCGAGCTGATGTCCGCGTAGTAGGCCTTGCCGCCGGAATCGGCGGCGATCGAGTTGACCCAGGGGATCCCCTGGTAGCGCCGCTCGATCGCGTCGTACTGGCCCACGCTCTGGGCCTGGTTCGTCTCGAAGAAGTGGTTCAGGTAGCGGAAGTTGCCGCCGTTGACGTCGCCCATCGAGTACGCCGAGGCCGGGGTCCAGGGGAAGAGCGGCAGCCCGAGGAGCGACGTGAAGACGGGGCCGTACTTCGTCGAGTAGAGCGTGCGCGTGCGATGCTGCCCGCCGCCGACGTCGACGGTCACCACGTCTCGCTCCATCTGGTGCGGCTGCCCGTCGATCAGGTAGGTGGTGGGCGAGCCCGGCACGAGCTTCACCTCGAACGGCGTGAAGCGAAACGCGGTCGACACCGTGTGGCTCCAGGCGAGGTTGCGGGTGGAGCCGATCAGGACCACCGGCACGCCGAACAGGCTCGCGCCCGCCACATCGACCTTGCCGGGGATCGTGAGCTGCGCCTGGAAGAACCGCTCGGGGCCGTCCCAGGGGAAGTGGGGGTTGCCTAGCACCATGCCGCCCCCGCCCGCCACGGCCTCGCGGCCGAGGCCGTAGGCGTTCGAGCCGATGTCGAGCTTCAGCCTGTCGCCCAACTCGACGAGGTCGGCGCGGCTCGGTGCGGCCGCGGCGCCGGTGTCGCCGGGGGGCGGAGGCTGTGCCTGCGCGATGCCGTCGATCGCCACGCCCTGGCTGGCGAGGATGCCGAGCTGGTAGAAGCGCCGATAGGTGTCGAGCTCCGAGATCGGGCGCACCCAGTCCTTGCCGCGACAGCGCGGGTCAGGCAGGTTGTCGACTCCCGTGTTCGCCAGGTAGCGGTTGTAGCCCATGACGTAGCCGCGGACGGCCTCGCGCACCTCCGGGCGGGGACCGCGCGGCGGCGGCTCGGCCATCAGCCGCTCCACCACTCCCTTGTCGATCGCGCGCTGGAAGAAGAAGTCCGAGTCGAGATTGTTGAAGGTTCCGCCGTTGCCGCGGCTCGCGTAGCTCCCGTCGGGACCAAAGAAGCGCGAGCGCTCAGCCCGGACCGTCACGTAGGTGTCCGCCATCTCGCAGAGGTTCTGGCTCGCGAAGGCGTAGCCGTAGCCATAGCCGAGGCCCTCGTAATCGGACGCCTCGATGTGCGGGATGCCGTGGGCGGTCCAGCGGATGGTGGCGCCGGGCGCGGCCCGGGCCGAGGCGGCGACGGTGAAGAAGGCGCACGCAAGCAGGCCGCACGCGAGCGCGCGTAGTCCAGCTCCCCGCTTTGCGCCTCCCGAGCGCATCGCCGGGGCACTGTAGCGCTCCCCGGTGCGATCGCGCGCCGCATCCCGGGTTCAGGTGACCCGGGCGGGCTCAGGGCGCGGACCTGGCATGCGGGCCTGCCCCGTCCAGCGTCAGGTAGTCGGGGTACTCGAGTGGCTCAAGGAAGCGCCGCGCCGGCGATCATCGCGACGTTGTCCGTGCTCGGTGCCGAGGCAGTGGAGACTCTTTTCCCGGTTGCGCCAGCCACTTGGGATCGGGATGCCGAAGCGCCCTACGCGCAGCTCAAGCGGCGTACCTGGCGGAAACGCCGGTATCGCCTATCTGAATCGGGGCCTCCGTCAAGGGTTCGGGGGGCGAGTGGTTGTGGGGTGGTTGTGCCGTGGGTCCGATGGCTCCGCGGGCGCCCGGGCTTATCTGGGTGCTCGGCTTGGTGGCCGGCGA
>Ga0126312_10001678_pt1 | contig 14637 bp, 11 predicted proteins | sample Plot104A_FD_92537 | JGI IMG/M metagenome (GOLD analysis project Ga0126312, IMG submission 92537) | Serpentine soil microbial communities from UC McLaughlin Reserve, CA, USA - Plot104A | ecosystem: Environmental > Terrestrial > Soil > Grasslands | place: USA: UC McLaughlin Reserve, Lake County...
AGGGGGTTGATCGGATGATCCACATGAAGACGATGCATCTCGGTCCGGAAGAAGTGCTGGTGGTGGCCAAGATCGGGGTGAGCGGATCAGCGACCGCGGCTGAGGTGGCGGAGACAATCGACAGGGCGGAGGTCAGCATCCGTGCCGCCGAGCCAGCTGTGACCGCCCTCTTTCTGGAGCCGGACATCTACAACCCCCACCACGTCCCGGCCGAGCGCCCCGAGCGTCCGTCGGCTCCCAGCCACTGATCAACCCGCCGGTCAGCCCCGCGAAGGGGTTGCCCATGGGCGATGACAAGCCCAGCCAGGATTTGCCCTTAGGCTCTTAGGCATGGATTTTCGCGTTGCCGACCTAAGCCTTTCCACATTCGGCCGCAAAGAGATCAGCCTGGCCGAGCACGAAATGCCAGGTCTGATGGCGATGCGGGCGCAGTACGGAGAGTCCAAGCCGCTTGCCGGGGCCAAGATCGCCGGCTCGCTGCACATGACGGTGCAGACCGCCGTGCTCATCGAGACGTTGGTGGCGCTCGGCGCCGATGTCCGCTGGGCCAGCTGCAACATCTTCTCGACGCAGGATCATGCCGCCGCCGCGGTGGTCGTCGGCCCGGAGGGGACTGTCGAAGAACCGCGCGGGGTGCCGGTGTTCGCCTGGAAGGGCGAGACGCTGACCGAGTACTGGGAATGCGCGGATTCGATTCTCACCTGGCCCGATGGCGAATTCGCGAACATGATCTTGGACGACGGCGGCGATGCGACGCTGCTGGTGCACAAGGGCGTCGAGTACGAGAAGGCCGGCGAGGTCCCCCAGGCAGGCGATTCGGACCCGGAAGAATGGCACATCCTGCTCGACATGATCCGCCGGACAATGACTGACGGCCGCTCATGGACCGACATCGCCAATCACATTCGAGGCGTTACTGAGGAAACCACCACAGGTGTCCATCGGCTGTACGAGATGTTGCGCAACGACGCGCTGCTATTCCCGGCGATCAACGTCAACGACTCGGTGACCAAGTCCAAGTTCGACAACAAGTACGGTGTCCGCCATTCACTGATCGATGGGCTGAATCGGGCGACCGACGTTCTCATCGGTGGCAAGGTCGCGGTGGTCTGCGGCTATGGCGACGTCGGCAAGGGGTGCGCCGAATCCTTGCGCGGCCAGGGTGCCCGGGTGATCGTGACAGAGGTCGACCCGATCTGCGCACTTCAGGCGGCGATGGACGGGTATCAGGTGGCGAGGCTTGAGGATGTTCTCGACATCGGCGATATCTACGTCACTGCCACCGGCTGTCGGGACGTGATCACTGCTGATCAGATGAGCCGGATGAAGCACCAGGCGATCGTGTCCAACATCGGCCACTTCGACAACGAGATCGACATCGCCGGGCTGGCCGCCCATCCGCGGGCAACCAAGATCAACATCAAGCCGCAGGTGGACGAGTGGCAATTCGCAGAGGACGGCGCGCCGGCCCACAGCGTGATCGTGCTCAGTGAGGGTCGACTGATGAATCTTGGCAACGCCACGGGTCATCCGAGCTTCGTGATGAGCAACTCGTTCACCAATCAGGTACTGGCCCAGATCGAGCTGTTCACCAAGCCGGAGGATTACCCGCTCGGCGTCTACACGCTGCCCAAGCACCTCGACGAGACGGTGGCGCGACTGCACCTCGACGCCCTTGGCGCGAAACTCACCGAGCTGACCGACAAACAGGCCGCCTATCTCGGAGTGCCGGTGGAAGGACCGTACAAGACCGACCACTACCGCTACTGAGGGCGCTCGAGGAGTTGCGACGATGGGAGTGAAGGTCGCTCTCCAGCATCGCACCGCCTACCGGTTCGACCGTGCCGTCTCGATCGGTCCGCACGTCATCCGATTGCGTCCAGCGCCACACTCGAGGACGCCGATCGAGGCCTACTCATTGACCATCTCGCCTGCCGAGCATTACCTGAACTGGCAGCAGGACCCTTTTGGCAACTACCTCGCTCGGGCCGTCTTTCCGGGCAAGGCTGCCGAATTGGACATCACCGTCGGACTGATCGCCGACATGGAGGTGATCAACCCGCTCGACTTCTTCGTCGAGGATTACGCGGAGCGATACCCATTCCACTATCCCGCCGGTTTGGCCGACGACCTGAAGCCATACCTGCAGCCGGCCGAAGACGCGGTCGGGCCCGTGATCGAGCAGTGGCTGGCACGCCGAGTGAGGCAGGGCGGCCAACCCATGGTCAGCTTCCTGGCTGATCTCAACGCCGCCGTGTACGGCGATGTCGCCTACACGGCGCGGATGGAGGCTGGGGTCCAGACCCCTGATCAGACCTTGTCCCGCCAGATCGGCTCCTGTCGAGATTCGGCGTGGCTGCTGGTCACTGCCCTTCGGCAATGCGGACTGGCCGCCCGCTTCGTCTCGGGCTATCTCGTTCAGCTGGTGCCCGATCAGCAGCCGGCCTACGGCCCGAGCGGAACTGGCGAGGACTTCACCGACTTGCATGCCTGGGCCGAGGTCTACATTCCGGGCGCCGGATGGATCGGCCTTGACCCAACTTCGGCGCTGTTCACCGGCGAGGGCCATATCCCCCTCGCCGCAACCCCCCACCCGGCCTCGGCGGCCGCCATTACGGGAGCCACCGAGCCTTGTGCGGTGACCCTGGACTTCGCCAACACCGTGCGACGGGTGCAGGAGGACCCGCGGGTCACCAAACCGTACACACCGGCGCAGATCGACCACCTGCAGCGGCTCGGCACCGACGTAGACGTCCGGCTGGCAGACGCCGGGGTGGAGTTGACCATGGGCAGCGAGCCGACCTTCGTGGCGCTCGACGACTCCACCGCAGCGGAATGGACCGTAGCCGCCGACGGTCCGCGGAAGCGGGAATTGGCGAACAACCTCGCCGCCGCCCTGCGGAGCGAGTTCGGGAAAGGCGGGCTGATTCAGCGCAGTCAAGGCAAGTGGTACCCGGGCGAGGCCTTGCCGCGCTGGCAGATCGGACTGATCTGGCGCCAGGACGCGGAGCCGCTATGGGACGAACCGGATCTGCTCGCCGATCCGTTCGACGCCGAGCAGGCCGAGGACGATTCGGCGGCGAGGGCCGAGCAGCTGGCGAAGGCGGTGACGGTGGCCTTTGGCCTGCCGCCCGAGCATCTACAAGCCTGCTACGAGGATCCCCTGGCGGCGCTGGCCGACGACGTTCGCCGGCCCACAGGTCCGCGTCCTGAGGTTGACCCGGCCACGGCGGATCTGGCATTTCTCGCCGAACTGGACCGCTCCGCCACGCCGGTCGCCTGGGCGCTGCCGCTGGCTCCCGCCTGGTGGGGGGAAGGTTGGGCCAGCGCCGCCTGGCGCACCCGTCGTGGTCGGCTGGTGTTGGTCCCGGGCGAGTCACCCGCGGGTTCGCGCTTGCCGCTCGGCTCGTTGTCCTGGGAAGATCCGGACTTCGCCGGGGAAGCGAGCTACTTCCATCCCGATCCGCTGACCGATGCGACAGCGCACCCGCGCGCCGTCGTCGTTGACCCCGGTGACCATCCATCGCGCACCGCCGTCGTGGTCGAGGCGCGCGACGGTTTCGTGCGCGTCTTTCTCCCGCCGCTGGAAAAGCTCGAGAAGTTCATGGAACTCGTCCGGTTGATCGGCCGGGTCGCATCGGCCGAGGGCACAAGGCTGATCTTGGAAGGTTACGGGCCACCCCCTGATCCGCGGATCAACCATCTGCTGATCACGCCGGACCCGGGAGTGATCGAAGTCAACGTGCACCCCAGCCGCAGCTGGCGGCAGTTGAGCGAGGTGACGCAGACCCTGTTTCGCATCGCCAGTGAGCAACGGCTCGGCACCGAGACCTTCGGCTTGGACGGCCGGCACAGTGGCACGGGTGGTGGCAACCACCTCACCCTCGGCGCCGCGTCGCCCGACCGCTCACCGCTGCTGCGACGTCCTGACCTGCTGGTCAGCATGCTGACGTACTGGCAACACCACCCGTCGCTGTCCTATCTGTTCTCTGGCCGGTTCGTGGGACCGACCAGCCAGGCCCCACGGGTGGACGAGGGCCGCCCCGAGACACTGTACGAACTAGAGATCGCCTTCGCCGAGATCGAGAAACTTGACGACAACGACCACCGGCCCTGGGCGGTAGACCGCGCCCTGCGCTACCTGCTCACCGACATCACGGGGAACAGTCACCGATCCGAGTTCTGCATCGACAAGCTCTACAACCCCGACGCTTTACGCGGCCGGCTCGGATTACTCGAGCTCCGCGGCTTCGAGATGCCTCCGCACCCCGACATGGCGCTCGTCCAAGCACTGCTGGTGCGTGCACTCGTCGCCCGGTTCGCCGGGGTGCCGTACTCTGCGCCGCTGATCCGCTGGGGCAGTTCGTTGCATGAGAAGTTCCTGCTGCCGCACTTCGTGCTGGCTGATATCTCGACCGTGGTGGATGATCTTCGCGCGCATGGCATCGACTTCGATCGGGCGTGGCTGGCGCCGTTCGCGGAGTTCCGGTTTCCTCGGATCGGCATCACCCATGTTGGGGGAACGGAGGGCGACGGCGTGGACCTGGAGCTACGCTCCGCAATTGAGCCGTGGCGCGTGCTGGGCGATGACTCGTCGTCGGGAGCCGCCGCTCGCTATGTCGACTCCTCCACTGAGCGGCTTCAGGTCAGCGTCCGAAACTTCGAACCAGCTCGACACCTGGTGGTGTGCAACGGGTCGCCGGTGCCGCTGGTTGCGGCCGGCGTACCCGGCCATTACGTCGCTGGAGTGCGATACAAGGCATGGAAGCCGTGGAGTTCATTACACCCCACGCTCGACCTCGACACGCCACTCCGGTTCGACCTGATCGACCGGGCGTCACAGCTGTCGTTGGGTGGCGCGACTTACCACGTAGTCCATCCTGGTGGACGTTCGTACGACACTCCGCCGGTGAACGCCAAGGAGGCCGAGGCCCGCCGCGCGCGCCGGTTCGAGGCCGGAGCCCACGCGGCCGGCGTGGTCGACGTACCGGCCCTCGAGTCACAGCTCGCCTGGCGCGAAGCTGCGGGGGCGGACTACGCCCTCACCCTGGATCTGCGCCGACGGGTACCGCGCCGTTGGGGCCGCACGTGACGGTCAGGGCACCGGGTGAGCGGAGTCATCGATGACCGTTCTCGGGCGGTATCTCGCCTCCGTCAGTCAACCGGACATGTTCTCCACAGGCAGCGGCTACGACGAGTTCGCCGCGCCCGACGGGACCGTACGCCAGGGGTGGTGGACTCTTGCCGAAGGTCTCGACGAGTTCGCCGAGATGGAGCTGCTGCAGGCACAGCGCGAGGTGGAGCGGCTGCTCGAGGACGACAAGGTCACCTATACGCCTAACCCGGCTGCGGCTCTCTCGATCGCCGATGAGACCGGCGGCAGAGTGCCGGTGATCAACGAGCCGCAGCCGTGGAAGCTGGACCCCCTGCCGTTAATCTTGGACGACCGTGAATGGTCGCGTCTGGAGACGGGGCTGGTGCAGCGCGCCGAGCTGCTCGACGCGATCATCGCTGACCTGTACGGGGCCCGCTCACTGCTCGCCAGCGGTGCGCTGCCGCCGAGTGCCATCTTCGACCACGACGAGTACCTACGTCCGGTGATCGGTGTGGCAGGGACCAGCCCACGGTTGTTCACGGTCGCTGTCGATCTTGGCCGGAACTCCGACGGCGCCTGGAAGGTGATCTCGGACCGGACGCAGGCGCCCTCTGGCGCGGGTTACGCAATGCAGAACCGCCGTGTCGTCTCCCGGGTGCTTCCCGAGGTCTACCAGCAAGCTCACCTGCATCGACTGACCCCGTTCTTCCAGGCCATGCGGATCGCGCTGGTGGACGCGGCATCGAGATCCGTCGAGGACCCGCGGGTCGTTGTGCTGAGCCCGGGCACCCACTCCGAGACCGCCTTCGACCAGGCCTTCGTGGCCTCGCTGCTCGGCTTTCCGCTGCTGGAGGGCAGTGACCTGACCGTTCGAGACGGCCGCGTGTGGATGCGCGTCCTCGGCAAACTGGAGCAGGTCGACGTGATCTTGCGCCGGGTTGACTCCGCTTGGTCAGACCCGCTGGAGCTGCGCGCCGGTTCCCGACTCGGCGTGACCGGCCTCCTCGAATGTGTCCGCCAAGGAACGGTCAGTGTGGTCAACAACATCGGCTCGGGGATCTTGGAGAATCCAGCTCTGCTGCCCTGGTTACCGCCGCTGTGCGAGCGGCTGCTAGGCGAACCGCTGCGGCTGCCGTCGGTGGACACCTGGTGGTGCGGCGATCCGGCATCCCTTGATCACGTGCTCACCAATCTCGACTCCCTGGTCATCCGGCCGATCAGTCGTGGCCATGGACGCAGCGTGATCGGTTCGGCGCTGAGAGCTGAACAGCGCGAGCGGCTGACCGGCAAGATCAGAGCGTTCCCGCACCGCTACGTCGGCCAGGAGGTGCTGCAGCTGTCGTCCGCGCCTACCAGCCAAGGAGATCGGCTGGTAGGCCGGCAGGTGCTGCTGCGCTCGTTCGCGGTGCGCAGCGACAACTCATACACCGCGATGCTCGGCGGCTTGGCCCGGGTTACCGACGAGTCCAACCACAGGGGGCCGCTGGTCACCCCTGCCGATGGCGGTGTCGCCAAGGACGTCTGGATCGTCGGTCGGGAGCCGATCACGTCGGTCCGAATCGCGGCGCCGCGGCGCCTCACCGATGCCGCCGGCGATCTCGTACCCACCGTGTCCAGCTCAGCCGCGATGGTGCCGCGGGTACTCAGCGACATGTTCTGGTTCGGTCGTTACGCCGAGCGCGCCGAAGATCTGCTGCGGTTGATCCTGGCCGCCCGCACAGTTGCCATCGAGACCGATCGGGACGCGAGCCGTGCGCTGGCGCTCGAAGTCTTGCTGCAGGCGGTGACCCACGTCAGCGCCACGTATCCCGGTTTCCTGGCAAGCGGCGTGGCCATGATCCCGGAGCTTCGCTCGACGGTGCTTGATCGGCATCGGGCCGGCACGGTTTCTCAGTCCATCGGGTCCCTGTCGCTGGCCGCGCAGGGCGTCCGGGATCAGCTCTCCGAAGACGTGTGGATGGTGCTGGCCGAGGTCGATCGGGCTCTGCAGGGGCTCGAGGACAATCCGGACGAACAGGGGCTGCAACTGACCGACGCCAGCGAACGGGTGCTTTCGGGGCTGCTCGCCTTGAACGGGATCGTCAGCGAGAACATGGTCCGCGATCCCGGCTGGTACATGCTCGACTCGGGACGCGGTCTTGAGCGAGCGCTGCAGGTATCGGCGTTGTTGCGTGTCACCGTCTGCACCCAGCGCTTGCCTGAAGCCGACCGGCTGGTGACCGAAGCCGTGTTGGCCGCGGCGGAGTCGATCGTGACGTTCCGTCGCCGATACCAGCTGCGGGCGCGGATGGAGGGCCTCGTCGAGCTACTCGTGTTCGACCCCATCAACCCACGCTCGCTCGCCTTCCAGCTGACCCGCGTGCGAACGGATCTGCTGGCCATCCCCAGCACCTCACCCACCGCCCGGCAGCTGCGCCTGCTGGACGGAATGATCGAGCGGCTACGGGGCGCTGACCCGGTCGAACTCTGCCACCTCAGCGGCGACGAAAGACCCGCACTGGCCGCGTTCCTGAGCGGGCTGCAAAGTCAGCTTCGCGACCTTTCCGAGACGATCCGAGCCGCGTACCAGCAGCTGCCGCCGGCCCCTAGGCCGATGTTCCGAAGCAACGACGTGGGTACCCCCGCCGGGGCGGGAGGACGATGAAGACTTACCGCGTCGCGCACACGACGACCTATACCTACGACTCCGATGTCACCAGCAGCTTCGGTCAGTTCTATCTCCGGCCGCGGGACCTGGCCTGGCAGCACTGCATGGCTCACGAGGTGCAGATCGATCCGGAGCCCGCCGACGTGTTCCGCCATAGCGATGCCTATGGCAACACCAAGGCCTACTTCCACGTGGTACGGCCGCATACCAAGCTCACGGTCAGCGCGATCAGTGTGATCGCGCTATCCTCGCAAGAGCTGGCTCCCGAGCTTCTGGCGGTGCCCTGGGAGCGTGCCCGGCCGGTTGAGCGGACCGATGTGCCGGACGCCTGGGAGGCCGCCGACTTCACCTTCGGCTCACCGTACGTGGAGATCCCGCCGGCCATCGAAGGGTACGCACGCGAGTCATTCACCTCCGGGCGGCCCATCGGTGAGGCCGCGACGGATCTGATGCATCGGGTGTCCGCCGACTTCACCTACAAGTCCGGGTCCACCACGCTGAGCACGAAGGTCAGCCAATTGTTCGAGCAGCGCACGGGAGTCTGCCAGGACTACGCGCATTTCATGATCGCGGGCCTGCGTAGCCTCGGTCTCGGCGGGCGCTATGTCAGCGGTTACCTCGCCACCCGGCCGCCGCCGGGCCGACCCCGACCGATCGGTGCCGACGCCAGCCACGCCTGGGTCGGCTGCTGGGTGCCCGAAGCCGGCTGGCTGTACCTCGACCCGACGAACAACCGGCTCTGCGACGATTCGCATGCCACGGTTGCCTGGGGGCGCGACTACGGTGATGTCGCACCGGTGCGGGGCGTGATCTTCACGGAGGCGAGGAAGTCCAACATGGAGGTCAGCGTCGACATGGCGCCGGCCGCATGATCGGCGGTGGCTGACTCAACCCCGCGCCACGTCGAACGCGGCCAGCGTAGCCCGCGATCGGCCCACCTCCGCCCAGGGACCCCTCACCGAGAGGATGGCCAGCGCGGCGGTCGGGAACTTCTCGTCCATTCGCGCCCATTGTGGGGAACGATGCTCGCGTACGGCGAGAAATTCGACCAGGTCAGGAATGCCAGGTGCGTGGCCGAGGACCACAACCGTGGACGCCGAATCGGGCAGTTCGCGGATGATCGACGTCAGTTCAGGCACCCACGCGTGGTAGATCTCGGGTTGGTAGCGGACCTCTGCGGCTTGCGCACCTCCAGCCACCGCCTGCTGCCACGTTTGTCGGGTCCGGACAGCCGAGGAACACAGCACCAGGTCTGGACGGATGCCACGTCTGGCCAGTTCCTGGCCGATGGCTACGGCGTCGCGCCGGCCCCGCCCGGACAACGGACGATCATGATCGTCCACATCGGACTCCCAGGAGGATTTCGCGTGCCGGACCAGCACCAGGGTGTGCTGCGCCGGTTCGGGATCCTCCATGGCTGAAGCGTAGGAGGGTGGACGGTTGAGGTCCAGCAGCCGCGCAGGCCCGGATGGTCTCCCAGCTACTCGTCGTCGCCAGCGAGGCTTTCCCAGATCTCCTTGCACTCCGGGCAGACGGGAAAGCGTTCGGGATCCCGGCTGGGTACCCACACCTTGCCGCACAGGGCGACGACCGGCGTACCCATCACCATGGCCTCGGTGAGGTTCTCCTTGCGGACATAGTGCGAGAAGCGCTCGTGGTCACCCTCTTCGACGCGAAACTCAGAACGTTGTTCAGTTCGCTCGTCGACTATGGTCTGGGCGCCCGGACTCAGCTGCTCGCTCATTCGGCCAGTCTAGACATCGAGCCGCCTCAGGCTCCCTCACGACCGCGCACCCGGTCCGAGTGGTGGACTGGACGCTGATGACGACCGATCAACCAATGCAGCGAACAGCCGCACCGTCGATATCGCTGCGCAACCTGACCATCGGCCTATGCATGACCGTCGTGGCCATCGCCTTCGAGGCGATCGCAGTGGCCACTGCCATGCCCGCCGCTGCCCGCGAACTCGACGGCGTGGCCTACTACGCCTGGCTGTTCTCCCTCTTCGTGATCGGCATGCTCTTCTCGACCGTCGTGACCGGCCGGCTCAGCGATCGGATCGGACCGGCCAGACCGCTCCTGGTTGGTTTGGTGATCTTCGCGGCGGGGCTGGTGGTAGCGGGGACGGCGCAGCATATGGCCCAGCTGGTCGGTGGCCGGCTGGTTCAAGGCCTTGGCAGCGGGGTTATCAACACCGCGATGTTCGTCTGTGTGGCCCAGGCGTACTCCGCGCGCCAGCGCCCGCGGATGTTCACCTACATTTCCACGGCGTGGGTGCTGCCGTCGTTCGTCGGTCCACCGGTCGCCGCCTGGCTGACCTTGGCGTTCAGCTGGCACTGGGTGTTCATCGCCGTCTTACCGCTGGTCGCCCTGGGCGGGGTGATGGTAGTGCCGACCTTGCTGATCATGATCCGCTCGTACCAACCGGACGAGCGTCGACCAGCCGTCCCTCCCGCGTCGCTGTGGGCGGCGGGGCTGGTCGCGGTGGCGGCCGCCGCGATCCAGCTGGCGGGGCAACGGCTGGATTGGGTCGCGCTGCCGCTTCTGGTCGTTGGCGTCGTTGGGCTGGTCGTAGGACTCCCGCGGCTGATGCCGGCAGGCTTTCTGCGGCTGGGCCGCGGGCTCTCGGCCGTCATCCTGGTACGTGGCCTGCTCCCTGGTGCGCATTTCGGTAGCGAGGCCTTCATCCCGCTCATGTTGGTGGAGCAGCGCAAGATTCCGCTGGTGCTCGCTGGTGCGGTACTGACTGTCGGCTCTGTCGGTTGGACCACCGGATCATGGTTGCAGTCTCGGCCGTGGCTCAAGATCCGCCGAGACCGATTGATCACGTACGGGTGCCTATCGGTGGCGGTCGGTGTATCGATCGTGGCTGTGGTGGGGATCTGGCCCAGCTCGTGGTTCGGTTGGGTGGGGCTCGGCTGGATCTTCTCCGGGCTCGGGATGGGGCTCGCCATCTCCAGCACTTCGCTGGCGGTGATGACGCTATCCGAGGATTCCGTCCAGGGCCGCAACGCGTCCTCGTTGAACCTCTTCGACGCGCTCTGCACGGGCGTCTTCGTCGGACTCAGCGGCACAGTCTTCGCGGCGCTGCGCCCGACGGGCAACCTGTCGCTGACATTCGGCGTGGTTTACGCCGCCATGGTGATCGTGAGTCTGCTGGCGGTCGGCAGCTCGCTACGGATCGGCCGGGTGCACAACGAGTTCGCTCGTTGAGGGGCGGCGTCGCGGTCGAGTTCGACCTCCGGGCGGCTGGACGAGGGTTCGCCCAGTGCGCTTGCTGCCGCGCACGGGCTGGCGTCTGACACGATAGGTGACACGTGGCCTTCGGGGGATGGGGAGTGGGAGTGGTGGAGCAGCCGGAGCGACGGCGATGCGCGGTGATCTTCAACCCTACGAAGGTGTCGGATGACTTTCACTCCACCGTCAATCGCCAGCTCGTCCCGACCGCCTGGGAGGAACCGATCTGGCTGGAGACGACTGAACAGGATCCCGGGCACTCGATGGCGGCGCATGCGGTCGAGGCGAAGGTCGACCTGGTCATCGCCGCTGGAGGAGACGGTACCGTGCGCATCGTCGCGAACGGCTTGGCCAACAGCGGAATCCCGATGGGCGTGGTGCCGGCAGGCACCGGAAACCTCTTGGCGCACTCCCTTGATCTTCCGCTCAAGGAGGCAAAGGCGGTGGAGGTTGCCCTACAGATGCACACCCGGGTGATCGATCTCATCAAACTCACCGTCGATGATCGAGCCAGTGAGCATTTCGCCGTGATGGCCGGCACCGGGATGGACTCCATGATCATGGACGAAACGAACGACGATCTCAAGAAGGTCATCGGCCCGGGCGCCTACTTCTTGGCCACCGCCAAGGCTCTGGGCCGGTTGCCGATCGATATGGCCATCACCCTCGACGGCGGGCGTCCGCACCGCCGGCGCGCCATGATCTGCGTGATCGGCAACGTGGGCACCCTGACCGGGGGCATCACCTTGCTGCCGCGGGCCAGGGCCGACGATGGTCGCCTGGATGTCTACGTCGCTTCGCCGCACCGCTTGACCCATTGGATACGGGTGTTCATCCGGCTGATCACCTTCCGGCGGCGCGCCGATGACCGGGTCGACGAGTGGCAAGGCACGCGCGTTCAAGTCCGGTTGGATCATCCCGATTCCTACCAGCTGGACGGCGACGTGGCCGAAGACGAATGCCGCACGCTGACCGCCGAAGTCGTACCTGGCGCGCTGACGGTCTGCGTCACGCCGGAGGAAGGGCTCGCGGCCGCCGGTGGCGTGGACCGGCGAACCTAAGATGGATGGCGTGTCGGAGATTCCCGTCGGTTCGCCGCCCGCGCCACCAGGACGGCACGCCGCTCCGGGCGGCTGGTATCCAGACCCTGCGAACGCCGCGCAGGAGCGGTACTGGGATGGCTGGCAATGGTCACGGAACATCCGGCCCCGGGATCATGCGCTTCCTGGACAGTGGGCGGAGCCTCGAGGACATCCGCAGGATCGGCGGACCGGTGGCTACCCGCCGGCCGTCCGCAGAAGCCAAGCTCCGCGAACCGCCGACGGCGTACCGCTCGCCGGCTGGTGGTGGCGGGTTTTGTCCAGCGTCATCGACGGCCTGATCCTGGCCACGGTCAGCGCGATCGTGCTGGCGCCGATCTATCTTCGGCTCGTCCGCGAGATGTCGGACGCCTTCGCAGCCGTCGTGCGAGCGGCGCAGGCAGGGCAACCGCAGCCGCAGCTGAACGCCGGTGATCTGTTGTCGGTCGATGATCAGTTGGCTATCACCTCGGTCACTCTCGCTCTGCAGATGATCTACCTGGTCACCTTCCTGCGATGGAAGGCAGCGACCCCGGGACAGCTTGTCTGTGGCCTGAAGGTTGTTCCCCTCGATGTTGGGCTCTCGCACAGTCCACTGCCGTGGCCGGTCATCCTTCTTCGGTCGGCGATCTGGGTCCTGCCCGGTGCGCTCGGCGTGCTTGTGGTGTTCAAACTGATTGACGCCCTGTTCCCGCTCTGGCATCCGAAGCGTCAGACCCTGCATGATCTCGCTGCCCATACGCAGGTCGTTTTCCTGCGTTGAATCCAGCTATGCCGACCTATCGGCGCGCCGATGTCGCCCGGGCGCTGCGGATGGTCCGGGCCGCGGCACTGCGCTGGCCAGAGACCTCCGAGCGGATGAGCCACGGCGGCCCGGCGTTCTTCGTCAGGGGCAAACGATGCTTCGCGATGTTCCTCGATGATCATCACCAGGATGGCCGGCTGGCAATCTGGTGTGCGGCGCCCGACGGTGTCCAGCAAGAGATGGTCGAGACGGAGCCCGATCGCTTCTTCCGGCCTCCCTACGTAGGGCATCGCGGCTGGCTAGGGGTCCAGCTGCTAGACGTGACGCAGGCCGAGCTCGATGCGATCGTCCTGGACGCGTATCGGCAGATCGCCCCGAGACGCCTGCTTGATCAAGTTTCCGCGACCTCTCGCGGAGCTTGCTGACCTCGTAGCGGAGGTACCAGAAGAGCATGAGTGCCGAGCTCACCACATAGAAGGTGTGCATCACCCAGATCGGTCCGGCGGGCATGCTGAAGACGTAGATGGCGTAGACCGCGTTGCCGAGGTTGGCCAGGGCGATGTTGCCGAAGCTGTAGCTGCCGAGGTCCCTGGTCCGGCCAGCCTTGTACAGCATCGGAAGTGCGCTGCCGATGAACAGTGCCGTCGAGACAGAACCGGCCAGCACGCCGACGCTGTTCATCGAGCGACCTGGCCTTGATTTCCATCGTCCATCTCGGTCCTCCTTGTTGCCGGCACGCTCGCGCTGCTGCGCAAATCCGTAGGAAGGAGAACGAGCGGTCCTTCGGCGATACACCGACACGTGCGATGTGCGCGGAGACGTCGACATGTTTGGCGATCGTGCCGAAGCGGTCAGCCATCTAGGGGCCGGTCACTGCTTGTTGACGTAGACGGTCTCGATCACCGGCTCGCCCTTGGACATTTTCAATGCCTCCGCCGGTAATTCGGCGCGTGCCCGGTGATGGCGATCTCGGGCCGCGTCGAGCGATTCCTCGCCGACAATCTCACCGCCGCTGACGAGTAAGGCGAGCAACGTTCGATCGTTGCCGTCATCAGCCGTACGGACATCGACTCCGACGATCTCCGCCTCGGCGACGCCATCGGCCGAAAGCCGGCGCAGCGCGTGCTTGCGGCCGCCGATCGAGATCTTTTCGGCACTCTTCTTGGCCACCGGGACGAGCGGAGCATCGGCGTCGTCGGCTTCGGCGCGCGCAACGAGCTTGTAGACAAAGCCGCATGTCGGGTGGCCGCTGCCGGTCACCAGCGCGGTTCCCACGCCGTATCCGTCCACTGGTGCGGCGGCCAGCGCGGCGATGGTGTGCTCGTCGAGATCGCTCGTCACGATGATCTTGGTAGAGGTGGCGCCGAGGGAATCCAGCAGTTCACGTACCTGGGATGCGAGAAGGCCAAGATCACCCGAATCCAGCCGGACGGCTCCCAGTCGGCCACCGGTCAGCTCCACCCCGGTCCGGACGGCCGCTACCACGTCGTAGGTGTCCACCAGCAGCGTGGTGCCTTCTCCGAGCGTCGTGATCTGGGCGTGGAAGGCTTCCCGCTCACTGCCGTGCAGCAGGGTGAAGGCGTGCGCTGACGTGCCGCCGGTCGGCACCCCGTAGCGGCGACCCGCTTCCAGGTTCGAGGTGCTCGAGAAGCCGACGATGTAGGCGGCCCGCGCCGCGGCAACGGCCGACAGCTCCTGGGTGCGCCGGGAACCCATCTCGATGCAGGGCCGGTTCCGCGCCATCGCCGTCATCCGGGATCCCGCGGAGGCGATGGCCGAGTCATGGTTGTAGATGCTGAGCAGCACGGTCTCCAGGACCACACCCTCGGCGAAG
>Ga0126312_10001679_pt1 | contig 14630 bp, 10 predicted proteins | sample Plot104A_FD_92537 | JGI IMG/M metagenome (GOLD analysis project Ga0126312, IMG submission 92537) | Serpentine soil microbial communities from UC McLaughlin Reserve, CA, USA - Plot104A | ecosystem: Environmental > Terrestrial > Soil > Grasslands | place: USA: UC McLaughlin Reserve, Lake County...
CGGCCGGCGCCCTGACCGACTCGATCCTGATGATCGACGCGGGGAATGGGCGGATCTTGGATCACTTCCAGGCCACCGCGGGCGACGTCTGGAATGCGACCAGCGGGGTCGCCAACGGGCCGGACGCGGACTTCGGCGCGTCGCCCAACCTGCTCAGCGGGCCGGGCGGCCGGCTCCTGGTCGGAGAGGGACAGAAGTCGGGCACCTACTGGGCCGTCGACAGGGGCACGCTGGACCCGATCTGGAACACCACGGTCGGGCCACCGAGCCAGGCCGGTGGCATCCTCGGCTCAACGGCCTACGACGGAACCCGCATCTACGGGCCGAACACCCCCGCCGGCGAGATCTGGGCGCTAGGACTGGACGGCTCGCGCGCGTGGGTGTCGGCTGACGGCGACCCGATCCATTTCGCCCCGGTGGCCGTGGCCAACGGAGTCGTCTGGGGCAACGACATGGCCGGCTTCCTCAACGCCCGCGACGCCGCCACCGGCGCGCCGCTCGCCAAGTACCCCTTGGGCGCGCCCTCCTGGGGCGGCGTCTCGATCGCCGACCGCACCATCTTCACGGTCACCGGCACCCAGGGCGACTCCGGATTCGTCGAGGCGTTCCGGCCGTCCGGCTGACGGGCCTCCCTATCTTCGAGGGATCAACCTCGCGAAGGCAACGGTACGTAGCCTGTAGAGCCATGACGTACGTCATCGCCGGCAGTTGCATCAAGGACGACTCCTGCATTGAGGTCTGTCCCGTGGACTGCATCCATCCGAAGCCGGGGGATCCCGACTTCGAGACCGCGGAGCAGCTCTACATCGACCCGGAGCTGTGCATCGACTGCGACGCCTGTGTCGAGGCCTGCCCGGTCGACGCGATCTTCGCCGACTTCGAGACCCCCGAGAAGTTCAAGTACGCCCTGGACCTGAACGCGGAGTTCTTCGCCGAGCAGGACACCGCCGCGCGGACGGCGGCCTGATGGCGCCGCGAGTGGCAATCGTTGGCGCGGGCCCGGCGGGAGCGTTCGCCGCCGACCGGCTGTTTCGACAGCGAGGCGACGTCGAGATTGACCTCTTCGAGCGGCTGCCGACGCCGTGGGGCTTGCTGCGCGGCGGCGTGGCCCCCGACCACCAAGAGATCAAGCGCCTGGACGAGACCTTCGACCGGCAGACGCTCGGCCGGGGCTGCCGCTTCTTCGGGAACGTCGAGGTGGGCGTGGACGTCTCCCACGCGGAGCTGATGAGCCACTACACGGCGGTGATCTACGCGACCGGCGCCCAGACCGACAAGGCGCTCGGGATCCCGGGCGAGGAGCTGCCCGGGAGCTGGGCCGCCACCGAGTTCGTCGCCTGGTACAACGGGCACCCGGACTACCGCGGGCTGGAGTTCGATCTGTCGTCGCAGAGAGCCGTCGTGATCGGCAACGGGAACGTGGCTGCGGACGTCGTCCGCCTGCTGACGCTGAGTCCCCGCGAGCTGGAGCGCACCGACGTGGCCGATCATGCCCTCGAGGTGCTGCGGGAGAGCAGCATCAAGGAGGTCCTCGTGCTCGGGCGGCGCGGTCCCGCCCAGGCGGCGTTCACGAGCTCGGAGCTGCGGGAGCTCGGTCACCTGGATGGGGTCGAGCTGCGAGTCGCTCCCGAGGAGGTGGAGCTGGACCCGCTCTCGCGCGGGTGGCTCGACGAGGAGGGCACGTTCACTGCGCGCAAGAACGTCGCGCTGCTGCGCGAGTTCGCCGCCAGGCCCGAATGGCCCGACGCCCGACGCCGGATCGAGCTGCGCTTCCTCCGCTCCCCGGTCGAGATCAGCGGGACCGACAAGGTCGAGGCCGTCGACGTCCGACGCAACGAAATCGTGCGAGCCGACGACGGGTCGCTGAGGCCTCGGCCGCGGGGCGAGGACGTGGAGACGATCGAGTGCGGCCTCGTCCTGCGGTCGGTGGGCTACCGGGCGGTGTCGCTACCCGACGTGCCCTTCGACGAGCGCAGCTTCATCCTCCCCAACGAGCGCGGCAGAGTGCTCACGGCCGACGGCGAGCCGCTTCCGGGCGTCTACGCGGTGGGCTGGATCAAGCGCGGCCCGACCGGGGTCCTCGGAACCAACAAGCGCGACGCCGATGAGACCGCCGGCTGCGTCGCCGAGGACCTCGCCTCGGGGGCGCTGCCATCGCCGCCGCGCCCCGACCGCGAGCGGATGGACGCCCTGCTGGCCGCGCGCAAGCCCAACCTGGTCACGATCGAGGGCTGGCGCGCGATCGACGCACGGGAGCTCGAACGGGGCCGCGACGAGCGGCGCCCGCGTGTCAAGCTCGCTTCCCGCGAGGAGCTGCTGGCCGCCGGAACCGCAAGTCCGGCAGCTGCTCGTTCCTGACAGGCCGCTCATCCGCCAACGGGGTGTGCTCCTTATTGCATCCTCCTGGCCTCCCGTTTGTGGTCTTCAGCTCCCGCCGTCGGCCTCGAGCGCGGGAATGGCGCCGACCGCAGCGGCCGGGGTCGCCTGCCGGTGGCCGGGCAGCGCGAGTGCGACGACCGCGCCGGCCAGTGAGAGCGCCGCGACGACTCCAATGGCGGGGGCGAACCCCTCGAGGAAGGCGTTGGCTGAGGCGTAACTGCCGGCAGCTGCGAACACCGCCACGGCGACGGCGATCCCGAAGACCCCGCCGAGCTCACGCATCATGCTGTTGGCGCCGGCGGCCTTGCCGACGTCCTCGAGGGCGACGGAGCCGACGACCGAGTTCTGCGCCGCCGGGATGGCCATCGAGACCCCGATTCCGGCGACGATCGATGGAACCAGGAACTGCGAGTACGTGAATCCCGGGTCCGCGATCAGTGCGATCCAGCCCATCCCGAGTGCCTGTAAGGTCAGTCCGCCGACCATGAACGGCCGCTCGCCGAAGCGGTCCACCAGGGTGCCGACGACCGGAGCCACCGTGATGAACGTGATGGTCCAGGGCATCAGCCGCAGGCCAGCTTCGAACGGTCCGTAGCCGAGCCCCGTCTGCAGCATCTGTGCGAAGAAGAAGACGGCGCCGAAAAGCGAGGCCAGGGTGAAGAAGATCGCCGCGTTGCCGGCCGAGAAGGCGCGAGAGCGGAAGAGACCTATCGGCAACATCGGCTCCCGCGCTCGCAGCTCCCGGGCGACGAACGCGCCAACGAGCAGCAGACCGGTCGTGAGCGCGCCGAGGACCTCGGGGCTGTCCCAGCCGGCGGAGTTCCCACGCACGAGTCCCCAGACGATGCCGAAGGCGGCGGCGCTGACGAGGGCCAGCCCGGGGAGGTCGAGGCCGCTGTCGCCGCCGTAGCTCTGCTCGATCCGGCTGAGCACCAGCGGCACGGCGGCGAGGCCGATCGGGACATTGAGCCAGAAGATCCACTCCCAGTCGATGCCCTCGGCGATCGCGCCGCCGACGAGCGGCCCCATCGCGACCGCGATCCCTGTGACCGCGCTGAACAGACCGATTGCCGTCCCTCTGCGCTCGGGAGGGAATGCGGCGCTGAGGAGCGCCAGCCCCAGCGTCAGCACCAGCGCCGCGCCGGCGCCCTGGAGGGCGCGTGCCGCAATCAGCCAGCCGACGCTGGGAGCCAGCGCGCTAAGCGCCGACGCGCCGGCGAACAGGCCCAAGCCGATGGCGTAGAAGCTGCGGCGTCCATACCGATCTCCGAGCGCGGCCGCGGTGATCAACAGCACCGCGAAGCTCAGGTTGTAGGCGTTGACCGTCCACTCGAGTTGCTCGACCGAGGCCCCGAGATCGTGCCGGATCGTGCTCAGGGCAGTTGAGACCACCAGGGTGTCGAGAGCGGCCATCAGCGAGCCGATGGCGGTCAAGGCGACCACCCATCCAATCGCCGTCTTGCCCTTGGTGTGAGTGGTTGCCGAGTTCATTCGCTTCCTCGCTCTCCTGTCGCGCGTCGACGGAATCGCCGCTTTGTCAATAGAGATCCGGCCAGGGCCCGAAATCCATCGGGAGCAATCGCTGGAAGCGGCTCAGCCTGGTGGCCGCGGTGCCGGGCGCCGTCAGCGACGAACTGGCCGGCGCGGCGGCCCGCGCCTGCGGCGACCAGCAACGTCATCGGGGCTCGTCGGCGTGGTCGACGCTCAAGATGGCCTTGCCGGCGACGCGCCGCTCGCGCAGCGCCCGCATCGCCTGATCGAGGTGGTCCCAACAGCCGCACCAGCCGACCACGGGATCGAGGAGTCCGCGGGCGGTGAGCCGGGCGAGGTCGGCGAGGTCCTGGTCGACGGGCTCTCCCGAGCCGTGCACCCAGAAGGGGTGGACGGTCTGACGCGCGTGCGGCCGGAAGGAGGAGATCGTGATCGGCGCAGGGTCGCCCGAGGAGCTCCCTATGAGGACCAGGTGTCCGCGCGGTGCCGTGTGCCTCAGCGCCGCGAGCAGCGTCTCCCCGCCGACCGATTCGAGCACGAGATCGAAGTCGCCATCGGCGTCGTCGAGGGAGCCGATGACGTGGTCAGCGCCGAGCGCATCGAAGTCGACGCTGCGGCGGGTGCCGGCGAGGGCGGTCACCTCGGCGCCGCCGGCGGCGGCGAGCTGGACGGCGAAGGTCCCCACGCCGCCGCTGGCCCCTGTGATGAGCACCCGCGCGCCGAGCAGCCCGTCGCCGCGGCGCAGGGCGCGCAGCGAGGTGAGCCCGGCGACCCCGCAGCCGGCGGCCCGTTCGGCTTGGACAGTCTCCGGCAGCCGCGCGAGCCGCTCCACCGGCGCGGCGACGCGCTCCGCCCAGCCGCCGAAGTCGACCAACGCGACGACCCGTGTGCCGGCGGCCGGGCCGCTGCCGTCGACGGCGGGTACAAGGACGCGGCCGGCGACGTCCTGGCCGGGCCGCCACCCCTCGGGACGACGGGCGAACAGCCCGAGCTCGCCGCGGTTGATCGAAAACGCCTCGACCTGTACCAGCGCCTGGTCGGGCGCGGGCTGGGGATCGGGCACGCGCCGCCGCTCCGGCCCGTCCGGGGTGCCGACGTAGGCGCGCATCGTGGCCGGAGGAGCCGGGGTGGGCGTCATCGTGACGGGCCTCATGCCGCGGCCGGTTCGGGCAGGGCCTCGACCCCGCTCTGCGCCTCGGTGTCGGGCTGTGGCTCATCGCCGCGGGTGTTGGCGACCCGCAGCGCGACAACCGCGGCGGCCAAGAGGAAGAGGCTGGAGGCCACCAGCGCTCGCTGGAAGCCGGATGTGAGCGCTTCGGCCGGGGAAGCGTGGCTCGCCAGCAGCTCGCTGGTGCGGGAGGTCGCGATCGCGGTGAAGATCGCCAGCCCCAAGGCGCCGCCGAGTTGCTGAGAGGCGTTCAGTAGCGCCGCGGCGAGGCCGGCCCTGTCGGCGGGGACCCCGGCGTTGGCGGCCGCGGTCACGCTGACGAACACGGCCCCCAGGCCGAGCGACATGATCATCATGCCCGGCAGCAGGTCCGTCAGGTACGAGCCGCCGACGGGGATCCGCGAGAGGTAGTAGACGCCGCCGGAGGCGATCAGCGAGCCGCCGACGATCAGCGGTCGAGTCCCGATCCGGGGCAGTAGTTGAGAGGTGATTCCGGCGGCGACCCCGACGCCCACGGTGAGCGGGATGTAGGCGCCGCCGGTCTGGATCGGCGAGTAGCCCAGGACATTCTGCATGTAGAGGGTGAGGAAGAAGAACATCGCCAGGAACCCCGCGAAGGCGATCAGCTGGGTGACGTCCGCGGCCGCAAGCCCCCTGGTGCGAAAGATCGAGAGGGGCAGCAGCGGGTTGCGGTTGCGCCGCTCGTTGACCACGAACGCGGCCAGGAGCGCGAATGCCCCGGCGAGCTCGGCGATCGTGCTGGACGAGCCCCAGCCCTGATCGGGGGCCTCCACCAGGGCGAAGACCAACAGCAGCATCCCGGCGGTGGCCAGGATCGATCCGAGGAGGTCGAAGTTTGCGAGCGGCGAGCGCCGCCGTTCTGCGCTGATCAGCCAGAAGATCCCGCCGAGCACGAGCACTGCGGCCACCGGGTTGACGAACATCACCCAGCGCCAGCCGGGGCCATCGGTCAGCAGGCCGCCGAGGAGCACACCCGCTGCAGATGCAAGCCCGCCGACCCCGCCCCAGATCCCGAGCGCCTTGTTGCGATCGGAGCCCTCTTTGAACGACGTCGTCAGGATCGAGAGCGCGGCCGGGAGCATCATCGCGGCTCCCGCACCTTGGGCGAGCCGCGCCCCGATCAGAACTCCCGAGCTTCCGGCGAACCCGCCGATCAGCGAGGAGATACCGATAAGCACCGTCCCGGCGACGAGGATGCGGCGGCGGCCGAGTAGGTCGGCGGCGCGGCCGCCCAGCACCATGAAGCCGCCGTATGTGAGCAGGTAGGCGCTCGGGACCCACTGCAGACTCTGCTCCGAGAAGCCCAGGTCGCGGCGGATCGAGGGAAGCGCGACGTTGACGATCGACGCGTCGACGAAGTCGAGGAACGCGACCGCGGCCAGCAGCGCCAGTGTGAGCTTGCCGCGGCGGGTCGCCAGGAAGGACGGTTGAGCGGTCGCTGCCGTGGACATGAGTGCCTCCGGTCGGTCGATTTGCATGCCTCGACGATGCCGCCGCCCGGCGGTATTCACATCGGCGAGAATCGCCAGTCGACTCGCCGGGTTGGCGGCTTACGGGGCCCCGAGGTCGATTCGGGCCAGGTCCCTGCGCGAGGCGATGTCGAGCTTGGCGAAGACGTTGCGCAGGTGGTAGTCGATCGTGCGCGGGCTCAAGAAGAGCTGGGCGCCGATCTCCGCGTTGGTCATCCTCTCGGCCGCGAGGCCGGCGATCTGCAGCTCGCGGGGCGTGAGCTGATCGCGCGTGGAGGGGTCGCGCTTGCGCGCGGTCTCGCCGCTCGCGCGCAGCTCTGAGCGCGCCCGGTCCGCCCAGGGCGGGACCGCCAGCCGCTCGAAGTGCTCCAGCGCCGTGCGGAGGTGGGGGCGGGCGTCGACTCGCCGGCGCTCGCGTCGCAGCCACTCGCCGTACACCAGCTCGGTCCGGGCCCTGTCGAATGGCGCCAGGGCTTCCGAGAGCTCCGTTGAGTCGGTGTAGTGCCGCTCGGCATCGGATTCCTCGACGAGCGCCCGGCACCGCGCGAGCAAGGCTCGGCGGGCGGGGTTGGGAAACCGACCGACCCAAGCCCCAAAGCGCTCGAGGAGGTCGGCAACCTCGTCCAGGCGCTGCGAACGGGCCGCGGCTTCCACTACATCGGGCAGACCCAGAACGATCATCGGGCTGGACTCGAGGCGCGTCGCGGCCACTGGCGCCAGCAGCTCATCGAGCGCCTCGGCCGGCCGGCCGAGGCCGAGGTAGAGCAGGCCGAGCGGCCAACCGACATAGCCGCTGGCCAGGCTCGGGCCACCCGTGGCAACCAATGCTCGTAGCTGCCGGACATGCTCTCGCGCCTGTGGTTCGTCGCCGCGCACGGCGTCAACCATGGCGAGATCCGCGAGGTTCCAGCTCGCGACCGACGGCTGCCCCAGGTCGAGCGCGAGCCGCCGGCCCTCCTCGGCTGCCGAGTAGGCGAGGTCGAACTGACTACGACCGAGAAGCTGCGAGGCCCGCGCCCGCAGGGCAGCTGGCAGCGTGGTCGCCAGGCCGCGGCTGCGGGCCACGTGGACGGCGCGGTCGGCGTGCACCAGACCGTCGCCCCAGACTCCCTCGCGGCCGGCGATGAGAGCCGCCGAGATCAGGCATTGCGGATCGTCGAGAACCTGCGCCAGCTCGACCGCCTCCGTCATCAGTAGGGCTCCGCGTGCGTAATCACCCGACAGCTCGGCGGCGAGCCCGGTGAGCGAGGGAACGATGAAGCGGTCGGTTTCGGTGATGGGAGTGAATTCAGCGGCGCGTTCGCCGAGCTCGATCATCTGGTCCACGTCGCCGGCAAACTGCGCGCAGTCGACCGCCTCGCGGAGCATCTGCAAGGCCAGCGGAGCGTCCTGGCTCTCGGCGATCCCCTCGGACAGCGTCGTGACCGCGTCCGCGAGGCTCCCGCTTCGCCCCTCGATCATCCCGCGTAGGTAGAGCAACCGCGCGCGTTGAGCGCGATCCGCGAGCGGCAGTGCCTGATCGATCAGGCGGCGCGCGCGATCGACCTGACCCGCCTCCCACGCGGCACCCGCCGCCGCCGCCAGGCGCCTGCCCTGCGATGAGGTGGTCTCGCTGAGCTGCGCCGCGCGATCGAACGCCGTCGCAGCCGAAGCGTGGCCGCCGCGCAGCTGTGAGCGCCGGGCAGATGCCTCGAGGCCGGCAGCGATCTCCTCGTCGGCGGTGAGCGTCGCCAGCGCCCGATGCCATAGCGCGGCGTCCGCGCGCCTGCCTGCCGGAAACGCGTTGGCCAAGGCGCCGTGGGCCCATTGGCGCTGGCTGAGTGTGGCCGACCCGTACGCCGCCGAACGCACGAGGGGATGGCGAAACGTGAGCGCGAGATCATCGGTCTCGATCAGGCCCGCCTCCTCCGCGGGGTCGAGGGCGTCCCGCGGCAGCTCGAGCTCTTCGGCGGCGCTCAGAATGACCGCAAGCTCGCCCTCATCCTCCGCGGCGGCGATCAGCAGCGCCGCCTGCGTGGACTCCGGCAGCGGCTCGATCCGCTGCCTGAAGGCGGCCTGGAGGCGCGAGCTCAACGGCATCGCGTCCGGCAGCTCCCCGCGGCCGGCAAGCTGAGCGCCTGAGAGCCCCGCCGGAAGCTCGAGCAGGGCGAGCGGGTTTCCGGCCGCCTCGGCCAGCAGCCGCTCACGCACCGAAGGTGCTGCCTGGCGGGCGCCGCGATCGAGCAGGGCCATCGCCGAATCCCGGTCGAGCTCTCCCACCGCCAGCTCGTCGAGCCCCGGGGCCTCGAAGCTCCGAATCTCGCCCTCGCGAGCGGCGAACAGCATCGCCACCCCCTCGGCCCCGAGTCGGCGAGCCGTGAATACCAGCGAATCCGCCGACGGCACGTCCAACCACTGCGCATCGTCGACCAGACACAGGATCGGGCCATCCTCGGCCGCGGCGGCGAGCAACGACAACACCCCCGCCGAGACCAGGAAGCGATCGGAGCCTCCGGCCGGGCCCAGGCCAAGCGCCGCCGACAAGGCCGCCCGCTGCGGTCGCGGCAGCCGCGGAAGCTCATCGACTATCGGTCGCACCAAGCCGTGAAGCCCGGCGAAGGCGAGATCGGACTCCACCTCCACGCCGGCCACCCGAAGCACACTCATCTCCGCCGCCCGACCGGCCGCGTAGCCGAGCAGGGCCGTCTTTCCCGCCCCCGCCTCGCCGCGCAAAACAAGCGACCCGCTCTCACCGCGCGACGAAGCCTCGAGGAGGCTGTCTATCGCGGCGCACTCCCGCCCGCGACCGACAAGTCCCGCGCCGTCCATCTCCAACCCGGAGCCAGCCATCGCTCTAAATCATTGTCGACAGCGGCCCTGCGTCGGCCGCCGGCTTGACGCTGGCCCACTCCCTGGAGAGTGCGAGCGCCCTCTTTACAAGAGCGGCATATGGACCTCAGCTCGGATTCGAGGCGAAGCCTCGAACGCGATCGTCTCGCCGTCCGCGCTTGCATTCGATTTCTCCTTGAGATGGGATACGTCCGGGTGGAGGCACGAGCTCGTATCCGGCTCATCGTGGCCACAGTGGTGTTGGTGGCGTCCGCGGCGATCTCCGCTGCGGCCTCGGGCGTGATCTCGGCCCTTGCGTTCGTAATCGCTTTGATTGCGCTCGTCGTAGCAGTCGCTCTTATTGGCGTTGCCGTTTTTCGCCTGGTCCGGGCGGGCGCTGGACAGATGCCGTCCGACAGCGAAGAGCGTTAGCTTCACCCCTCCCGGCGCGAACTTGAACTCGCCCTCGAGCACGGCGACCTCGTGCATCCGGTCGATGCCGGCGTGGCCGGCGCGATTAGGCGTGCACGGAGACGAAAGAGAGCAGTGGCTGGCAGCGCCCGACGGGCAGAGGCAGTACGAAGGGCGCCCGGGAGGGCGCCCTTCTCTCCTGCCCCTCTGTCTTAACGTGGTCGCTTGCTAGTTCTGGGTCGGAGGCGGGAACCCGTCGGGGTTCACCGCTCCTTCGCCTTCTAGTGGACCCCTGGGCAGTTGGGGTGGTTGTTGTCCCCCGTGCACTGGTTGTCGTGCGGCCCAAACTTGGGCGGGTGGTGCTCGGCAGCGAACGCCGGGCCCGCGAGCGCCCCGATCGATAGGGCTGATGCCGCGAGTAGGGCGGCGATCTTGCTGGTCTTCCTGCGCATACTGTCTCCTTTCAGTGCGCGGGGGAAAAGGAGCTTGCTACCCCGCACTTAGCGCATTTTTCCGTATATAACGCGCACGAATCTTGCAGGTTGCAAGATTTAGAGCCGACTTGCACGAGCGCGAGTCCGATTCCTTGGACTGCTTTGGTTCTCGCGCTCATGGCTTCCGCAACGTGCCGTAGCAACAGGAAGACGTGCCGGAGCAATTTGGCGGGCGCAACCAAGCGTGGACACTACGGCCGATGGACAATGCGCAGATCGCCGACCGCCTGGACGCGTTTGCGTCGTTGCTCGAGCTAGTGGAGGCGAACCCGTACACGGCGCGCGCCTATCGTCGCGCCGCCGACACGATCCGTGGCGCGGCGATCCCGGTCGCTGAGCTCGTGAGCTCGGGGCGGGCCCGCGAGCTCCGCGGGATCGGCCCCGGGATCGAGACGCGGCTGCGCGAGCTCGTCGAGACGGGCGCCATCGCCGAGCTGTCGGAGCTGGAGCGTGAGCTCGCGCCGGATCTCGTCGGCCTCGGTCGGTACCTCGGGCTGGGTGCGAAGCGTTCGGTCGAGCTCGCGCGGGCGCTCGACGTCCGCACAGCCGACGAGCTTCGCGCGGCTGCGGCCGCGGGCCGGCTTCGGACCGTGCCGGGTATCGGACCGAAGACGGAGGAGCAGCTCCTCGAGGCTCTCGCCCGCGAGGCCGAGCCGCGACCGCGGCAAGGACTTCTGCTCAACCATGCCCGGGAGCTGGTCGGAGGCGTCGCCGCCGCCCTCGCCGGCGAGGCGGCAGGCGATGCCCGGCGGTGGCGCGATTCCTGCGAGCAACTCGCCGTGGTCTGCGCTGCTCCCGATCCCGGCCCGCTGCTGAGTCGCTTCGCCGAGCTGCCCCAGGTCGTCGCACTGGTCGAGCGGACTGATAGGCGCGCCGTGGGGGTGACGGTCGAGGGCGTGCCTATCCAGCTCATCGTCGCCGAGCCGGAGCGGTTCGGGACGGCGCTCGTGCGGGCGACGGGCTCGGCCGCGTACGTCGCGGCCCTGGAGCCACTGCCGGACGCGACCGACGAGGAGGCGGTCTATCGCGCGCTCGACCTGCCGTGGTGTCCGCCGGAGCTGCGCGCAGAGCCGTTCCGCGGCGAGCCACCCGCACTCGTCGAACGGGAAGCCATCCGCGGCGACCTCCATTGCCACACGACGTGGTCTGACGGAAGGGCGAGCGTCGAAGAAATGGGCCGGGCCGCCAGGGACCGCGGCTACGACTACCTTGCCATCTGCGATCACACGCCAGCCGTCGGGGCCGTCCGCGGTCTCACCCCGCACGACGTCCGCCGCCAGGCGGAGGAGATCGCGACGGCGAACGAGCTGCTAGCGCCGTTCCGCGTCCTGCGCGGGATCGAATGCGACATCCTCCCCGACGGCCGGCTCGACCTTCCCGACGACGTCCTCGCCGAGCTCGATTGGGTGCAGGCCAGCGTGCACGGGGGCCAGCGAATGCCGCGGCGGGAGATGACGAAGCGCGTCGAGGAGGCGCTGCGCAACCCTTCCGTGCGCTGCCTAAGCCACCCAAAGGGCCGCTACATCAATCGGCGGCCGGAGAACGCCCTCGACCTGGAGCGGATCTTCGCTGTCGCGCTCGAGGAAGGTGTCGCACTCGAGGTCAACGGCCTCCCCGACCGCCTCGACCTTCGCGGCGAGCACGTCCGCGAGGCGCTACGGGCCGGGGTAGAGATCGTCTGCTCAACTGACGCGCACTCGGTGCGAGGGCTCGGGAACATGACGCTCTCGGTCGCTACCGCGCGCCGCGGCTGGGCGACGGCCGGACACGTCGTCAACACCCGACCCTTGCGGTCGATCCTCCAGGGCCGTCGCGAGGTGCGCTGAGGCGAGGGACAACTGCTGTGCAGCGGGCGGAGCCGGGGCTCCGTCGTGGCGGACTCGCAACCCCTGCGGCAGGCGGTTCAGCAGGCGGGGCGTCCACCAGGCGGCCGGGCCGAGCAGGCGCAGGACGGCCGGTAGCAGCAGCAGCCGAACGAGCAGTGTGTCGAGCAGCACCGCCACGCCCAGGATCACGCCCATCTCCTTCGGCGCCAGCGGCCCAGAGAGCGCGAACGTGAAGAACACGACCACCATCACCCCGCCGGCTGCGTTGATCACCCTGCCCGAGCGGGCGAGCCCCTCGACGAGCGCGGCCCGTGGATCGCCGGTGCGCTCGAGCTGGGCCCTGACGGAGCTCAGCAGGAACACCGTGTAGTCCATGGCCAGCGCGAAGATCAGGGCAAAGAAGAAGATCGGCGCCCAGGCGTCGACGAAGCCCTGAGAGGAGAAGCCGAGCAACCCCTCCCCGTGGCCGTCCTGGAAGACCATCTTGGCTACGCCGAACGCCGCCGCGGTGGCGAGCAGGTTCATCAGGACCGCAGCCGCGGCGGCGACCGGTGCGCGCACGACCAGCAGCAGCAGAGCGAAGCCCACCGCGACGATTAGGCCATAGACGAGCGGCAGTCGACGAGCGAGCGCGCGCTCGAGATCGTGGCCCTCCGCCGTCGCGCCGCCGACGAGCGCCGCTTCCGGCAACCGTGAGCGCAGGCGATCCACGATGTCCGCCTCGCCGGAGACGGGACGCACTCGGGTCAGCGCGAGCCGGCCCCGCCGCTCCGCCGGCGCCACCGCTGCTACACCCGGGCTCTTCTCGAGCGCGGCGAGCACGCGCCCGGACTCGCTAGCCGGAGCCACCACCTGCAGTTCGGCCGGCGCCCCCGCTCCGAAGGCCTCCTGGAGTTGCTCGTAACCCGCTCGCGCGCTGGTGTCATGGGGCAGGACGCCGATCGTCGGCATCGCCGTGCGTAGGCCGAGTCCCGTCAGGGATAGTGCGGCGAGCACGGCAAGCGCAAGCCCGCCGACCACGAGCGGGCGCCGCCATAGCAGCCTGCCCCAGCGTGCGAACGCCTCGCTGCGGTGCTGGACAGCGCCCGCCCAGGGCAGTGCGAAGCGGTCGATCCGAGGACCGAGACGCGCCAGCAGCGCCGGCAGCAGCGTCAGCGAGGCGGTGAGCACGAAGCCCACGGCGAGCAAGATCCCGAGCGCGCTCGTGCGGAATGGCTGGCTCGGCACGATCATGACTGCGGCCACCGAAGTCAGTACGGCGACGCCACTGACGAGGACGGCCCTGCCGGCGCTGTCCATCGTCTCGGCGACGGCGTCATCCGGGCGTAGCCCCGCCCGCATTGCGGCCCGGAAGCGAACCACGACGAAGAGCGCGTAGTCGATCCCCACCGCGAGCGCGAACATCAGCGCGAAGTTCATCGCCCAGATCGTGATGCCCAGGACGTGCGCCCCGAGCCAGAGTGCGCCGGCCGTGGCCATCAGGCCCAGGATCGCGAGCAGCAGCGGGATTCCCGCCGCCGCCAGCGAGCCGAAGGCGACGGCGAGCACGGCGAGGGTCACGGGCCAGGACATGACCTCGGAGCGCAGCATCGCGTCCTTGTTCTTTTCGTTGAACTCCGACCACAGGCCAGCGGAGCCGGTGAGCGAGACCTCGATTCCCCGGCCCGCCGTCGCCTGGAGCCGGCGCCGGAGGCGACTTGCCGCGCGCACCATCTCGCTTGGGCCGGCGTCCGCACCGCCGCGCACGACGGCGACTCGTCCATCCGGCGCGATCGACTCCGGGGCTCGAGGCGCCCGCACCACCCCGACGGCGGGGTCGCGCCGCAGCAGGCGGACCGCGCGGGCTACCGTCGCGCGGAAAACCGGGTTCGAGCCGTCCCGCGTGCGCGAGCTTACGACCACGATCAGGGCGTAGCTGCCCTGGCCGTCGAAGTGCCGTTCGATCAGCCCGCGGGCCTGGACGGACTCCGAGCCGTCCGCCTGCCAGCCGCCTCCCGAGAGAGCCTGCTCCGCCCGCGGCGCGAGTACTCCCAGGAAAACGAATACGCCGACCCAGGCGAGCACGACTGCGCGGCGGTGAGTGGCCGCCCAGCGGCCGAGGCGGCCGACCGAGCCGACGGAGCCTCGCTGTGCAAGCGTCGTCGGCTCGGGGCGCGACTGGCCATGTCGTGTGCGGGAGCTCATGTCGTCGCCGCCACTTCTCATCTGTGCCGAGCGGCCGGCGACCGTCGGGCAACCCGTGCATGCGGGCGGATGGCGGCCAAGACGTCGGCCGGCGGCGGCCGGGACGTCGCCTCGGGGATGCGCGGAGACCGAGCGTCCGGGAGCATGTGAGAGGGGAACATCGATGACCTCCTACTTAGTACGACCGTTCGTTCTTAGCGGATAGTACGACCGGTCGTGCTAACTTGTCTGTGCGATGACTCACAGCGCTGAGGCCGTCTCCCGAGCCGACGGTGCCCTGAGGCCCGGCGGCGAGCGGCGGCGGCGGGCAGACGGCGAGCGCAGCCGGCAGGCGATCCTGGATGCCGCCGCACGGCTGGCGACCGTCGAGGGCATCGAG
>Ga0126312_10001680_pt1 | contig 14624 bp, 13 predicted proteins | sample Plot104A_FD_92537 | JGI IMG/M metagenome (GOLD analysis project Ga0126312, IMG submission 92537) | Serpentine soil microbial communities from UC McLaughlin Reserve, CA, USA - Plot104A | ecosystem: Environmental > Terrestrial > Soil > Grasslands | place: USA: UC McLaughlin Reserve, Lake County...
ATCCTTCAGACGACGACAATTCTACGACAGGCGGAAGGTTTCCGCCGGGAGAGGTCCCTGCGACGACCCGACGGTCCTTATCAGTGGAACGCTGCGCCGCGTATGCCGCCGCCGAAGCCCCCCGGGTTGTTCGGAGCGGGCCCAAAGGTGCGGCCCCCGCCAATGCTGGGGGCCGCGGGCGGCGCGCCCGCAAAGGCGGGATTCACGGCGGGAGCGGCTCGAACGGGCGCGGCTACCGCGGGCGGAGCCGGAGTCACATTTATAGCAGGTGCGGAGACCGCCACCTCTACAGGCCTGGGGCTCGGCCCGGAAACCGGTACGGGCCGAGGCTTCAGGTCCGGTCTTGCGGCCACGGGGCGGGATACCGGGCGCTCGGCGGTACGCGCCGAGCCGGCGCCGCGCCTGCCCTCAGGTGCGCGCCGGGCTTCGGGGGCCGGTGCGGGGACTGGCTCCTGGTTCGTCGACGCGGACTCGCCCGCCGGGGCCGGCTGGGATGTATCGGCGCCAGGCACCTCAGAAGGGGGTGAGCTCCCTACCGTGCTCGCATCGCTGGTGGCAGCGTCCTGGGAGGTCTCTTCCGGCTCAGCGACCCTCTGGGCGACCGTCTCGGTGAGGGCCTCGCCAAGATCCTTCTCTTCGCCCTTCTCTTCGCCCTTCTCTTCGCCCTTCTCTTCGCTCTTCTCGCTACCGGTATCTGCGCGAGCTTTCTCGTCGTCCGCGCCGCTATTCTTATCCGACGCGCCGCCACCATCTCCGGCTTCCTCGTTCTCCGCGGCCGCGCCTTCGCCGCCGGCCCCTGCGGCCTTCTCGCCGGTGCCGGATCTCTGCTCACCCCCTGATCCGGGTTCTTCCCCGGATCCTGTGATTGCCTGGCAGGCTCGGGGTAGGATCAGGGCGAGCAGGAGCAGCAGGGCCAGGAATACGAGAGCCCTTCTCAACACGTACACCCTTCGCTCCCGGACGCGGGATCTGCTGCTTTCGGGGCTCTGGGATCCGCGCATCGGTCTCTCCCCTACTCTGCGGTCTTTGCCAGGTCTTCCTCCCGCGATTTCGAAGCGGCCGCTGCCACTCGGCCCGCGCGGGGATCGGGCTCTCTCCGCACTTTATACGATGCCCAGATCCAGGGCAACGGGCCCTGCGCGGAGCGGAGTCGAGAACCTCGCGTTTCCCCGCTCACAACGCGGGATGAGCAAAATTTTCCGGTTCCGGTTGCGCAGATCGGTGGAGTGGTCAAGCGCCGAGCGAGAAACCCTCATACTTCGCCTGGAGATGGCCGTCTCGTAACGGTTGCCGTAACGTCTGGGAGACGGTTGTGCTGTAGAGAAGTGCTGTGACATCCGGAGCAAGAGGTCAGGGTCGAGGAGTGGGCGAGATGAGCGCTCGCACCGCGTCGCGGCTCGCCTGGTCGCTGTGCGCGTTCTCCCTGGCGCTAACGGCACTTAGCCTCCTTCTCCTTGGCCTGAATCTCTCTCACCCAAACACTCCCGTCTTCGGCTCTTGGCTCGATACTACGCTCAGCGCGCTAAGCTATGCGCCGGTCGGTGCGTTGATCGCCTCACGTCATCCCCGCAACCCCGTGGGCTGGCTCTTGTGCCTATACGGCCTCGTCATCAGCATCAGCCACTTCACTGCCCAGTACGCTACCTATGCCCTGCTTGCGCAACCCGACTCGCTTCCAGCAGGCGAAGCGATGGCCTGGATCACTTCCTGGATCTTGCCCATCGTAAACGGCCTTACGGTGTTCTACATACTGCTGTTCCCCACCGGAAGGCTGCCGAGCAGGCGCTGGAGATGGTTGGGTTGGCTTACGGCGGCTTTTGTCGTGGTGGGAGTGATCCTCGCTGCGTTCTCTCCCGGAGCGCTACTGGGTATGCTTGGCCCAATTCAAAATCCGCTTGGGATAGAGGGCTTCACCAATGTCTACAAAGCGGTTCTGTTCACCATGATTCCTCTCCTGACCGTCGCAGCGGCCCTAGCGGTGTTCATGCGACTGCGCCGGGCCGTAGGAGTGGAGCGTCAGCAGATCAAATGGTTCACTTACGCTGCTGCGGCGAGCGTTATGGCCGCCATCCTTGCATACATCATTCCCGGAGTGATAGACACACCACTCTGGTTCGAGCGGCTGGGGTTCGCACTCAACATAGCCACTATCCCAGCTATTCCTGTCGCCATAGGCATAGCCATCCTGCGCTACAAGCTCTACGAGATAGACCACATCATCAATCGCACCCTCGTCTATGGCTCTCTCACCGCAACGCTGGTTGCGCTCTACCTCGGTGGCATCGTCGTGTTGCAGAGGGTGCTCGTCGTCCTCACTGGCGAGCGATCTACCCTCGCCGTGGTGGTCTCTACCCTCGTGATAGCCGCCCTTTTCAATCCCCTGCGCCGGCGCAGGGCTTTCATAGACCGTCGCTTCTATCGCAGGAGATACGACGCGAGAAAGACCCTGGAAGCCTTCTCTGCCAAGCTGCGGGCAGAGACCGATCTGGAAGCATTGAGCGATGACCTGGTGGGAGTGGTTGCGGAGACGATGCAGCCGGCCCACATAGCTCTGTGGCTGCGATCCGATGCCGCCTTCAAGATCGGGGCAGGAGAATCGCCCTATCGCTCCAAGTCTACGCCCCGCCCTACGGCACGATAATAGGGTGCGCAGAGTTTACGGTGGAGCGGGGCTAACCGCGTCTTCGCCGCAGGATCACGAACGCGTAGACGAACGTGTTCCAGACCAGAACCGAATAACCCGCTATCAACTCCATCCGCCTGGGCATGCCGCCGGGGTAGACCAGGGGAGCTACGTAGTGCTGGATAAACCCGCCCTCATATCCGGCCTGCCCCGCGAGGTTTCTGAACCTGTTCTCTATCGGCGTTAGCGGGCAGACACGGCTGAAAAGGTTCACGAACGACGACCAGAGAACCGAAGGGACGTGAAGCCAGGCGATCCAGCGTTTCCAGAGCACGAGGAAGCCACCGAGCGCCGAAAAGAGAACAAAGGCGAAGTGGAAGCCAAGGACAAGGTTTGCCAGAACGCGCGCCCTCACCGTCAACGCTTCCCGCGCGGCTTCTTGACGGGTTGCACATGATACTGGATGTAGCCGCGCGGGCTCCTCTCAGCCTCCTCGTTCAGCTCCCTCGCACGCCATTCGGCCTGCTCGCGGGTTGGGAACGTGCCCACGTTCCGCTTGCCGAAGAGCATAGCGGCCACCACCCTGAACTCTTCCTCATCAGCCATCTCTACTCCTTGCCCAACGCTATGCCGAATGCTAACAAATCGCCAAGACACCATGCCCGGGCCGACAGGAGAAGCACCTCGCAACTGACTCTATCCCTTTTGAGCCTGGAAGCTGTTGTGCAACACCTCAACATCTGGTGGAGATAGATACTTGGAGGTCTACATATGGTATAGGGGGCACTTAACCTCAAGTTCAGATTATGTCTTTTGGTGCAGTGTCTGCACGTGCATCTGCGCCGTTTACCGGTTAGCTTCGTCGCCAAGACGCTAAAAGAACGTTCCTGCAGTGCCTTGCTGCGCCTCTCTCCCCGGAGTGCTAACATCGCCTGACCGGGGAGAGGGAAGGAGGATGCTTTGAAAGGCCTGACCTCGGACTACCAGTTGACGCTGCCCGCCATGCTCCGCAGAGCCGAGGCGCTCTACGGGCCGAAGGAGATCGTCACCCGCAGGCCCGACAGGGGATTCCATCGCTACACCTACGCAGACTTCGTGGGGCGTGCCAAGAAGCTCGCCGTCGCCCTCGGGCGGCTCGGCCTTGAGAAGAGCGACCGCGTGGCGACCCTGGCCTGGAACTCTCACCAGCACCTCGAGGCGTACTTCGGCGTACCCTGCTCCGGGGCGGTCCTGCATACCATCAACCCGCGCCTCAGCGCGGATGATATCGCCTACATAATCGGTCACGCCGAGGACAAGGTACTTCTGATTGACGAGACCATGGTCGAGCTCCTCGACGGCTTCAGGGAGAGGGTAGACCTCGATCGCATCTTCGTCCTCTCGACGGACGGCTCCGCGACAGGGGGGCTCGAGAGCTACGAGGAGCTGCTCGAGAGCGCGGACGCGGAGCGCTTCGAGTACCCGGACTTCGACGAGGACGACGCGGCGGCGATGTGCTATACCTCTGGAACGACGGGGCGGCCCAAGGGGGCGTTGTACTCGCACAGGGCAATCTGCCTGCACTCGTTGGCCTCGGCCACTACGGACATGCTTGGGATCAGGGAGCGCGACGTGGTGATGCCCGTGGTCCCGATGTTCCACGTCAACGCCTGGGGCCTTCCCTTCACCTCGACGCTCGTCGGGGCCAAGCAGGTAATGCCCGGGCCTCACCTGGACCCGGAGAGCTTGATCGAGAACATGGCCAGAGAAGAGGTAACCCTCACCGCGGGCGTGCCCACCATCTTCTTCGGCATCCTGAGGAAGCTGGACGAGGACCCCGAGGCTTACGACCTCTCGAGCCTGCGGGCCATGATCATCGGCGGGTCGGCTGCGCCGGAGGGCATGATCCGGGCCTTCCAGGAGCGCCACGGGCTGCACGTCCTCCATGCCTGGGGCATGACCGAGACTACCCCTCTAGGCACCGTCTGCAACCTGAGCACCCTCTTCGACGGCGCCCCCGAGGACGAGAGGTTCAGGATAAAGGCAAGGCAGGGCCTGCCGGGACCGTTCATCGAGCTAAGGGCGCGGGGCGACGAGGGCTTCGTCCCGTGGGATGGGGAGAGCATGGGCGAGCTGGAGATCCGGGGCCCTTGGGTCTCGGGGTCCTACTTCAACACAGAGGAAGGGAGCGAGAAGTTCACCGAGGACGGCTGGTTCAAGACCGGCGACATCGTCACCATCGACGAGCACGGGTACGTGGAGATACAGGACCGCACCAAGGACCTCATAAAGAGCGGTGGAGAGTGGATCTCCTCTGTCGCCCTCGAGAACACCCTTATGGCCCACGACGCCGTCGCCGAGGCCGCCGTCATCGCCATCCCGAACGAGAGATGGGGCGAGCGCCCCCTCGGGGTGGTGGTCCTAAAGGAAGGCGCGGAGGCAACCGAAGAGGATCTCATCTCCCACCTTGCCTCCGACCACCCGAAGTGGTCGCTGCCGGACGCGATAGAGTTCGCCGAGGAGATCCCGCACACCGCCACGGGCAAGGCCCTGAAGATGGAGCTGCGCGAGCGCTTCAGCGACTACACGCCAGCGAGGGGCTAGGGCCTTTGGTTTGAACCGCGAGATCGTCGTCCAGAGCGACGTGCCAGCCGTCATGCGCGACGGCACCGCCCTGATGTCCAACGTCTACCGCCCTCTCTCGGGCGGACCCTTCCCCGTCCTCCTTACTCGCCTCCCATACTCCAAGGACCTCTCCGCCGACACCACCTACTTCGACCCCATGAAAGCCGCGCGTCACGGCTACATCGTCGTCGTCCAGGATGTGCGGGGCCGCTACGCCTCGGAGGGTAAGTTCACCCCTTTCGTGCGCGAGTTCGAAGACGGCCACGACTCCGTCGAGTGGGCCGCCAGCCTGCCCGGCTCGAACGGCAGGGTAGGGATGTTCGGCCTCTCGTACTTCGGTAAGACCCAGTGGCACGCCGCCGTCACGCAGCCACCCTCGCTGGGTAGCATGGCGCCGGGCCAGACGTGGGGCAACCACCTGAACGGTGTCCAGATGCGCGGCGGCGCGCACGAGCTCGGCCTCATGCAGCACTGGGCCCAGACAGCCCTTGCCCTCGATGCGCTCTTCCGCAGACACAGGGGGGCCAGGGATCAGATAGAGCGCAAGCTGCCGGATCTCGTCGGCTCGATAGACGCCCTCCAGGCGGGCGGCGGATACGACGCGCTGCCGCTGGCGGACCTGCCAGACCCCCACGACCTCACGCCCTTCGTGCGCGGCGGCTTCGCCCGCGGCATGGACGACGATACCTGGGAATACCTCAACATAGACGGCAAGTACGACCTGGTCCCTTCGCCGACCTTCCACATCGGGGGCTGGTACGACTGCTTTATCGGGGAGACGTTGAGGCAGTACGCGGCGATGAAGGAGCGCGCGCGAGACGCAGCGATGCGGCCGCCGCGCCTGCTCCTCGGTCCCTGGACGCACGGCGAGTTCGGGAGCACGGTGGGCGACCTGGACTTCGGTATCGGAAGCTCGGGGAAGTTCCTGAACTACAAGGAGGACCTGACCGGTGTCCAGCTCCGCTGGTTCGACGCGACCCTCAAGGGTGAAGAGAGGGCACTGGAGGAGACACCGCCGGTCGAGGTCTTCGTGATGGGCGAGAACCGCTGGCGCGGCTACGAGGAGTGGCCCGTCCCCGGTTCCTATCCGGAGGGGTGGCACCTGCACGCCGCCGGGCGGCTCTCGCGCGAGGGCCCCGCGCGCGGTGAGCCTGACGAGTACGACTACGATCCCTCGAACCCCACCCCTACCATCGGCGGAGCGATACTGATGGCCCCGATCCACCGCCCCGGCGCCCGCGACCAGCGCCCAAACGAGGAGCGCTCCGACGTGCTCGTCTACTCCAGCGAGGTGCTGCAGAGCGACTACACCGTCCTGGGTCCGGCACACGCCACCGTATTCGCCGCCACCGACGCCCCCGATACCGACTTCGTCGTCCGGCTCGTGGACGTACACCCGGACGGAAGGGCGATCGTCGTGACCGACGGCGTGATCCGGGCCAGCGCTCGTGAGAGTTATCCCGCGCCAGGCATCATAAGGCCCGTAGAGCCGAGCCTCATCGAGCCGGGGCGAGTCTACGAGTACAGCGTGGACCTGTGGGAGACCGGGATCACCTTCAGAACAGGCCACCGCATAGGGGTGGAGATCGCCTCGAGCTCCTTCCCGCGCTGGGATCGCAACCCCACCACCGGCGAGAGCGGAGCGCGCTCGGCGCACACCAGGGTCGCCCGCCAACGAATCTTCCACGACCCCGCACGTCCGAGCCACGTGACGCTGACCGTCGTCGACGGATAGAGAAGCTCCGAATACAGTTATCCGGCATGCAGCGAGCATTCTGAGACGAATCTCTCGATATCCGTATTCTTACGGGCTTTTGTAGCTTTCTTTCATCGCCGCTCGACCATGAATATTCGCTTCCAGTACTCGAAGCGGGCGCAGCCTAGCCGATCAACATCAGACCAACTTCACCGCAGCGGCGGTTCGCTCTCATCTCTCCGCCTTTCTTCGGCCTCTATTGTGGAGACGAACGAGCGAGCCGTGTCGTGACAGAGTGGGACGGAGGAGTAGGGCGAGACGTCGCCTGAGTCCTTCGCTCAGGGTGCTTCTTTCAGCACCTCGAGGGCGACAACGTATGAGTTTTGCGGGCGGTTGTCGTCCATGGGAACGACCGTCAGGTCGGCGCCCCTCCCGGCGACCACAGCGAGCGCGGGGTCGTTGGTGTCCATGATCGCCACCGCAGGGATGCCCGATGCGATGGCCGCTCCTGCGAAGCCGTGATCCGCCACGACCAGATCTGGCGCGTCCAGCTCCCGCAGGACGTCGCGCATGGGGTCGGCGCTGTGGGTGTGGAACAGGCTCGCCCCGTCGCTGAGAGCTCCGACCGGACCTACCCAGTCAAGGGGAACGCCCCGCCCGTAGCTTCCCCCTGTCTCCGCGGTGAGGACCTCGCCCCCCTGTTCCTCTACCCACCGGGCGAGACCGAGGTAGTAGATGAGCATGGCGCCCGGGTGCCCCGTGGCGAAGACAAAGCTTCCCCCCGCCTCGGCGACGGCCCTTATACGCCCGCCTGCCTCGAGTAGTCCAGCGGCCGTGCGTGCGGGGTCTATGCACCCGCGTCCCGCCGTCTCCTCCTTGTCAGGGGGATGTCCGGTCTGGTAGGCCACGGCCTCGTAGACCTCCTCGAAACCAACGTCCCCGATCAGGTCCTCCATCCCGAGGGTGTGGCCCGCGTCGCCCTCGAGGAGGAGATCTATCTTGTAGAGGTTGTCCTCGGCCCCGTGGGAGGTGTTCGTCCCGGCCACGCCGGCCTCGAGGAGCATATGCGCGTACCGGCTCGCCAGAGGGTTCATAAAGGCCGAGTTTAGCAGAGGCGGCGGCGGTAGCAGGCTGCTCCTAGACCAGCTCGAGGACCAGCCGGTCCTCGCTGCGGTCGAAGACCGTGCCCATCTCTGCGGAGAGGCTCGCCATGCGCTCGAGGATTGCCTCCCGCTCTTCGCCCCTGGCCAGCTCTACCCTGGCGTAGGGTAGGGAGACGGGGTAGAGCTCGAGGCGCTCGAGGTCGCTGCCGTACATCGAGAGGAGGAAAAGGAAGGAGCGGTCGTTGCGCAGCCTCGGGTCCACGGCGTAGTCGTCTATGAAGTCGCCTGTGTCGTAGAGGATCGGCTTGCGGCGGTAGATCTCCACCCCCTGGAAGACGTGCGCGCTGTGCCCGTAGAAGACGTCGGCGCCCCTGTCCAGTACGCCGCGGGCGAAGCGGCGGAAGACATCTCTTGGCCGCTCAACCATGTTGGGGCCCCAGTGATCCGAGAAAACGATGGTCTTCGCTCCAGCGTCACGTGCCTCCCCCACCGCCTCCTCCACCCTGCTCATGACCTCAGGCGCAAGGGAGACCGGCAGATAGTTGGTGCCTGGTCTGTCCGGTCCGGCAGCGAACGGCGGTTCGTTATCCGTGCAAGCTATGAGGGCCACCCCTCCCTCGAGGAGGTTTGGCCGCGCGGCCTCCTCCAGGTTGCGTCCTGCCCCGGCGTACAGGATGCCCGCGGTCTCGAGGTGCGCCAGGGTATCCAGCAACCCCTTTTCCTCGAAATCCAGGGTGTGGTTGTTAGCCAGGGAGCAGGCGTCTACGCGGGCCGTCCTGAGCACATCTATGGCCCGAGGGTCGGCGCGGAAGTGGAATACCTTGGGGGTGCGCGACCACGGGTGGTCGTGCTCTGTGATCGCGCACTCCAGGTTGACGATGCGCAGGTCGGCCGAATGGAGCAGCGTCAGCGTGTCGCCCCACGGCTCCTCGGGACGCGCGGCGCCGAGCCTCTCGTTGACCCCCCTGCCGAGCATCACGTCCCCGGCGAGAGCCAGCGTGGTCATTCCCGGCTCGCGCACCCGCTAGCGGAGACCTTGTTACCAGATCTGCCAGCGGCTCGGCGTCACCCGAAGGGCTACGGAGTAAGCGCGCGCGAAGCTCTCCGGTTCGAAGCCTATCCGGGCTATGCTCTCCCTGTACTTCTCGAGGTACTCACCGATCTCGTCTGCCGGCGGGACGTCCTCCAAGATCTCGGCCGCGCCCTCGGCCCGTACCACGTCTCCGCCGCGATCGTTCGCGTTGAGGTGCAGGCCCACCCGCGCGTTTTTGCCGATGTTCTTCAGCTTCTGCTTGCCCGGTTGGGAGTAGACCAGGAACGTCTCGCCGTCCCACAAAAACCAGACGGGCACAGACTGCGGCTGGCCGTCCGACCGCACCGTGGTCAGCCAGATCACCAGCTCTCCCCTCAGCCGCCTCTCGGCGCGGGAACCCGCCTCTGTAGTGGTATCGAGCATTGGTTCTCCTTTCGCCGCTCGTTATGTAGCTTAGCGGATGGCTGGACCTTCCGCCCTAGTACAGATCACGGGCGACCGCACGTAGCGGCTCGGGCATCCGGCCGGGTCTTCCTGTGGTGAGATCCACACACGCGTGGCGCGTGTGGCCTGTGGCGAGCACCTCTCCGCCGCGCAGAACCTTGTACTCGAAGCGCAGAGAGGCCTTGCCAAGGTGCGTCAGCCCGGTGCGGAGCGTGAGCTCGTCGTCGAAGAAGGCCGCCTTGCGGTAGCGGACCAGCGCCTCCACGACTAAGATGCCGAAGCCCTCCTGCTCGAGCATCCTGTAGGAGAGGCCGGCGTCGCGCAGCCACTCGACGCGGCCCACCTCGAAGTAGGAGAGGTAGTTTGCGTTGTTGACCACACCTTGAGCGTCGGTCTCGGAGTAGCGGACGCGGAGTTTCGTCTCGTTGAAGATTATCGGCCCGTGAACTCCGGCTTGCGGCGCTCGGCGAAGGCTCCCATGCCCTCGCGGGCGTCCTCGGTAGCGAAGAGGAGGGCGAACTGGTCGGCCTCGTACTCGAGGCCGCTCACGAGGTCGACGTCCATCGCCCTGTTCGTCGCGGCCTTCGCGTGCCTGACGGCGAGGGGACCGTTGGCGGCGATCTCGGCTGCGATCTCCCTGGCGGTCCCGAGCGCCTCTCCCTCGGGCACGAGGCGGTTGACGAGCCCTATCTCGCGCGCCTCCTCGGCGCCTATGCGGCGGCCGGTGAAGATCAACTCCTTGGCGAGCGCGGGCCCAACCAGGCGCGGCAGGCGCTGGGTGCCGCCCATACCTGGCAGTATCCCCAGAGAGACCTCGGGGAAGCCGAAGGTGGCGTTCGCTGCGGCGACCCTTACGTCGCAGGCGATAGCCACCTCGCAGCCCCCGCCGAGGGCGTAGCCGTTCACGGCTGCTATCGTGGGGACGGGGCTCCGGTCGAGGAGGGCCATAGCAGCGTGCCCTATCTCGGAGAAGCGCTTTGCCTCGAGGGGGCTCATCACGCTCATCGCGGAGATATCAGCCCCGGCCACGAACGCTCGCTCGCCCGCACCGGTCACGATGATCGCGCGTGGCCCCTCGGCCTCGAGCTCGAGAAGGGCCTGCCCGATCTCCTCCATAACCTGCAGATCCAGGGCGTTCAGCTTCTCCTGGCGATCTACGGTCAATACGGCGACGCCGTCATCGCCCTCCACTCTCACGTAATCCATCTGCCTCCCTCCGGTCGGCGCTAGTCAGCACGCTTCGGGCGCTAGTCTAGGCCTCGCTTCCAGCACGGCGCTTCGCGCTTTTCAGCACGCCGCCTTTTCAAGGCGGCTTGTCAGCATTTCAGCATCTGATTCCGGCTCGTCACCGAGCGCTCGTGAAGCAGTGCCTATCTCCGAAGCGCCTCTCAAAACAACCATTGCCTCGCCCTCCACAACCTAACCGACTGGCTGACAAGCCGTCGAGAGCAGGGAGACGGCGTGCTCTGACTAGCTGGCTGGAATTGCCTGCCTGACGTACTCTACAGCCTTTTTAGTTGGGGTTCCCGGGGTGAAGATCTCACCTACCCCGAGCTCCTTGAGCCTCTGGACGTCGTCTTTCGGGATGGTGCCTCCGCAGAAGACAAGGATGTCCCCTGCCTCGTTCTCTTCGAGAAGCTCGATGACACGGGGGACAAGGGTCATGTGGGCGCCCGAGAGTATGGAGATCCCTATGGCGTCCGCGTCCTCCTGGATGGCGGTCTCGACTACCTGCTCGGGGGTCTGGTGCAGCCCCGTGTAGATGACCTCCATGCCGGCGTCCCTGAGGGCGCGGGCTATGATCTTCGCCCCCCTATCGTGGCCGTCGAGGCCAACCTTCGCAACCACCACCCTTATCGTGCGCGCCATAGCGTCTCCCATTCTAACCGGACCCGCCGCTAGGTGGAGAAGATCTTGCCAGGGTTCATGATGCCGTTCGGGTCGGCGAGCCGCTTTATCCCGCGCATGAACGGAAGGGAGTCGCCGTGCTCCTCTCTCAGGTAAGCGGCTTTGCCGAAGCCGATGCCGTGCTCCCCGGTGCATGTGCCGCCGCGCGCGAGAGCGTAGGCCACGATCTCGGAGTTGACCCTCTCGGCCCTCGCGAGGTCCTCTTCGTCGTCGGGGTCGACGGGGAAGACGGCGTGGTAGTTGCCGTCGCCGAGGTGGCCGAGGATGGCCCCGTCCAGGCCGTTGGCCCTTATGGTCCCTCTGGCCTCGCGCAGGGCATCGGGCAGGTCGGAGATCGGGACGCACACGTCGGTGGTCATCGGCTTCTTGTCGGGGTTGAGCTCCTTTATGGCGAGGGCGGCCTCGTGGCGGGCCTCCCAGAGCCTCTCCCTCCCTGCCTCGTCTTCCTCGAAGTCGAAGGCCCGCGCCCCCTCTGTCTCGGAGATGGCGCGCGCCGTCGCCACGTCGCGCTCGACGGCGGCCTCCGTACCGGAGAACTCGAGGAAGAGCGTCGGTGAGACTGCGTAGGCCGTGCCTTTAAAGGCGTTCACCGCCTCGATGGTGCGGGCGTCGACCAGCTCGAGACGCCCGATCTGCATGCCAGACCGGATCATGGCGACCGCAGCTCGTCCCGCCGCCTCTATGCTCGGGAACACAGCCCGCGCCGCCAGTATTTGCTCGGGGATCGGCTGCAGGCGCAGCGTGAGCTCGGTGAACACGCCAAGGGTGCCTTCGGACCCTACAAAGAGCCCCGTGAGGTTGTAGCCGGCAGAGGACTTCATCGACATCCCGCCAGTGCGCAGGACGGTGCCGTCTGCGAGCACCGCTTCGAGGCCGAGCACCCTTTCGCGCATCGCTCCGTAGCGCACGGCGTTCGTCCCGCTCGCGTTAGTAGCAGCCATACCACCTAGAGAGGCATCCCATCCTGGATCCACCGGAAAGAAGAGGCCGTGCTCCTTCAGGCGCTCATTGAGTTTGCCGTGTGTAACGCCGGGTTGGACACGAGCTACGAAGTCATCGGGACGGACCTCGAGGATCTCGTCCATCATGCCAAGGTCGAGGCTGATACCGCCCCGCACCGGGATGGTGTGCCCCTCCAGGCTGCTCCCCTGCCCGAAAGGGACGACCGGCACGCCGCGCCCGTCGGCGAAGCGCAGGATCTCGACGACCTCCTCGCGGCTAGCCGGGAAGACTACGGCGTCAGGGGCGCTCGGCGGGAGGTAAGTGAAGAAGGCAAGCCCGTGACGCTCTATCTCCTCGCCATCGGTCATGATTCTGCCCTCGTCCGGGACTATGCTCCTTAGCTCCGAGAGCAGATCCACGATGCCTCCCTGCGTTTCGTCGGGTTGTGCCGGCAGTCAGTCATCTCCGCCTGAGCTCTCTCAGGTTGTCCCACAGGACGTAGAGGCCAAGGATCAGCACCGCGGCGACCACCATATGCCAGAAGAACTCGTAGAGGAGGATAAGCGCTGCGACCACGGCAAGCCCGATGTTGACGCTGGCGACCAGGTTGACGAGCCTCCCCCTGAAACCGGCCTCGACGAACGCGAATAGGGCGATGCTGAAGACGAGCATGGAGATAAGGTGCTCTCGCTCGAAGATAGCTATAGCGACGAAGCTTATTAGCATCAGGCTCACGCTCGCTGCGGCCCAGGTCTCGGCCACGCGGCTCATCCTCAGCTCGGTCTCCGAGGCCGGCTGGTGGGCGCGGGTTATGTGGGCCCTGGGCGATTCGCGCTCGCCAGCCCTCAAGCGGTCGGCGTAATCCTTTAGCGATCCCGAGACGGCCCCGTCCGTAGCCAGCTGCGCCCTCAGCCGGTCTATCTCCTTGGAGAGCTCCCAAACGCGCCTGGTCTCGGCCTTGTAGTGCGCGTCCAGGTGGGACCTGTCGCGCATGGCCGCTACCTCGACGCCGAGCCTCTTGAGCTGCAGACTCTTGCTCTCGATCTCATCCTGTAGCGCCGAGCAGCGCCGCTCGAGGTCCTCGTGCCGCTCGAGGACAATCTCCAGCACCTCGTCCGAGGGGGGCACCTTGTCCAGGCCAGCCCATCCGACGGGGTCGTACCAGGCGCGTCTGATGCTCTTGTCGCGGTTGTACATCGGCCCCGCGGGAGCGTTCTCGCCCTCGAAGGGATCTCGCGCGTAGAGACCCCAGAGCCCGCGGTAGCCCGCAACCCAGGCAGGGGGTGGGTCCTGCATTAGCCTGGGAGGGCTCCATTCCCTGTCTTCTCCCTGCCCCGTAGCCAGACCGTCCCCGCGGGCGTAGTCGACAAAGGGGATGCGGAGGTGGCTCGAGGTTCCATCCTCATCGTCGTCCCCCGCGTACTGTCCCAGCCTCTTTCTCCAGAAGTTCCGCATCGCGCCGGCGGCTCCGGCGAGGCGGGCGGGCAAGGGCAGGGTCAGCTCGGTGAGGTACTCGCCAGGGGCGTAGTAGCTCGCGTGGGAGCCGGCCCCTACGTAGATAACGGGGTGCTCTCCTACCTTCTCGACCTCGGGGTCGTCCCAGCGGCGGCGCAGGTTGTCCCCCGTGTAGTCGTGGGCGGCGTAGGCTACCCACTCCGGCTTCACCTCGCTCCCCTCGGACTCGGAGAGGTAGACGAAGGCCGTCTCCCAGTCGGCTTCGTGGTCGTTGGCGCCGAAGAAGCCGCTCCTCCAGTCGTTGAAAGGGTAGAACATCCAGTATTGCAGGACTACCCAGCCATCCTGGCGGACGACCCTGCCGTGGTAGCTGTGGTGCTCGCGCTCGGCCATGATCCGCTCGTAGGCGACCGAGGCGGCCGCGGCCGACTCCCCCGGCACCCGCCCCCTTGCCAGGAGAGTAATGGAGTAGAGGGCGTCGACGAAGCGCGAGACGTAACCGACGCGGGCCAGACGCCCCCTTCCCGCGCGGAAGGCCTCCCTCGACTCCCTCAGCCCCCTGGCCGCGCGCCTCCTGAAGACGTTGAAGCGCGCGCCGCGGGTGCCTGGCCTCTTGAGGTCATCGAGGTCGGTGAACTTGAGGAAGTGCACCGCTCCCGACTCGTCGAGGGGCTGCTGAGCGATGCTCTCCAGGGTCAGCTTCCCACCCTGCACGACGCAGACTGCCTCCTCGCCCGGCCGCTGGACCCAGAGGCTGCAGGCCCTGACGTAAGGCTCGACGTCCATGGGGTAGAACCGGTCCCCTTTGGTCGAGCG
>Ga0126312_10001682_pt1 | contig 14620 bp, 13 predicted proteins | sample Plot104A_FD_92537 | JGI IMG/M metagenome (GOLD analysis project Ga0126312, IMG submission 92537) | Serpentine soil microbial communities from UC McLaughlin Reserve, CA, USA - Plot104A | ecosystem: Environmental > Terrestrial > Soil > Grasslands | place: USA: UC McLaughlin Reserve, Lake County...
ACCTGCTCGCCGAGGCGGGAGAAGTCCGCCGAGAGGATCGAGGGCGCAACGCGCCTCCCCGTGAACGCTTCGTGGCTCATACCGGCTTCAGCATCGAGTGGCCGCAGTGCTGGCAGAGGAGGTCCTCGTCCTCGCGCATCCTGACGATCGTCTGGTGCTCGCCGCAGTTCGGGCACTGCGAGACGAGCTCGTACCGGCGCAGGCAGTACACGCACCGGTAACGGCCGGGGAGCTGCGTCGGGCGAAGCCAGGGCTCGCCGCAGCCCGGGCAGCCGGGGCGAGGCAATGTCTTGTCGGACCTAGTCATCACACCCGGCGCAGGCGCGCAATGAAGAAGCCGTCGGTGCGATCGCGGTCGGGCCGCGTTTGGAGGAATCGCGAATCGTGCGGTGAGGCGAGCGCCGGGTAGTCGGCGCCGAGGTCATCCGCCGTGAGCGCATCGTCCCCGGCGAGCGCCGTCAGCACAACTCGCTCGTTCTCGCGTCTGGCGACGGTGCAGGTCGAGTACACGAGCGTCCCGCCGGGTCGAATCGCCGCGGCGCCCCGCCCCAGGATCGTCTCCTGGATCGCCGCCAGGCGCTCCGGCGCCTCCGGTCCCTTCCGCCAGCGGGCATCGGGCCGAGAGGCAAGCGTTCCGAGGTCCGTGCAGGGCGGATCCACGAGAACGCGATCGTAGCCCGCGCCCAGGTCGGCGACCATGGCATCCCCCGCCTCCGGGCGAATGCATCCAGCACCAAGCCGCTCGGCCAGGCCCGCCACCTCCTCCGCGCGGCGCTCGTCGAGCTCGATCGAGCGGACCTCGCCTCGGTCCTCCATTCGAGCAGCGATGTGCGTGGACTTGATCCCGGGCCCGGCACACAGATCCAGAACGCTCTCCCCGGGCCTGGGATCGAGCAGCGCGACGACCGCCTGCGACGCGCGCGACTGCGGGACCAGCTCGCCCGCATCGATGCGCGCCCGGAGCCCCTCCGTCCACCGGCCGCGTGGAACCATCGTCTCCGGCAACGCGAGCGGATCCCCGCCCACCCCGGCGTCTGCCTCGGCGCGCAACGTGTTCACGCGCAGCGCCCGCTCGGGAGCCTCGTTCATGGCCACCATGAGGCTGCGCGCGACGTCGCGCCCAAGCTCCTCCCACCACAGGCGCGCAAGCCACACCGGATATGAGTGGGCGATCGCCGCGGCCTCGGGAGTAGCGTCGCCCAGGCTGCCGACCAGCTCGGCGCCCTCGCGGGTGGCTCTGCGAAGGACCGCGTTCACGAGCCCACCGGCCGCACGCGAGCGAGCCCGGCCCTTCATGCCGCCCTTCGCGAGCTCGACGGCCTCCCCCACTGCCGCGTGCTCGGCGGGATCGCTCGTAAGCAACAGCTCGTACAGGCCGAGGCGCAGTGCGGCACGAAGCGGCGGGTCGAGCTCGTCAACCGGGCGGCGGGCGAGGATCGCCGCCACGTGGTCCGTCGTGCCGCGCCGCTGAACGGCGCCGTAGGCAAGGCGCTGAGCGAACGCGCGTGCCGGGCCGTCGAGGTCATGGCGGGTCGCAGCCGAGCGGAAGGCGCGGTCGGCCCACGCCTCATGCTCAAAGGTCCTTCGCAGGACCTCGAACGCCGCACGTCGCGCGGGCGCGACCTGGTCCTCAGAGTGCTCGCTCGGGCGGGTCATGGCCGCGGAGATAGGCGCCGGCCTCCATCTCCCGGCCACCCGGCGGGAGGACGTGCAGCAGGCGCAGGGCCCCGTGCCCGCAGGCCAGCCGCAGCTCGTCGCCAATCGCGACGAGCCTGCCCGGCTCGGGGTCGCCCCCGATCTCGACCGCGCGCGCCTCCCGGACGCCGAGTCGCTGGCCGCCGTCGAGCTCCAGGTAGGCGCCGACGTGCGGCGTGAGCGCCCGGACCCGGCGCTCGAGATCGATGGCCGGAAGGCCTGGATCCAGGTGCCGCTCCTCGGGGGAGATCTTCTCGGCGTAGGTCGCCTCCTCGTCGTCCTGCGGCTCGAGGCGCAGCTGATCGCGCGAGCGCAGCTCGAGCGCCTCGAGGACGAGGACCGCGCCCAGCTCCGCGAGCCGCGCGGAGAGCGAGTCGAACGCCTCCCCGGGCTCGATGGCGACCGCGCGCTGAAGGGCCACGGGGCCGGAGTCGAGGCCCTCGGTCACCCGCATGATCGTCACCCCGGTCTCCGAGTCCCCCTCCATGATCGCCCGCTCGATGGGCGCCGCACCGCGCCAGCGCGGCAGCAGCGAGGGGTGGATGTTGAGCATCTCCAGCTCCGAGAGCAGCGGCTCGCGCAGCAGCTGCCCGAAGGCGCAGACGATGCCCACGTCAAGCTCGGCGGCGTGTATGGCGTCCATCGGCCCAGCGTCGTTCACGCCCTCGGCCTGAACCAGCTCGATCCCGACGCCGCGCGCGACGATCGCGGCGGGCGGCGATTGCAGGCGACGGCCGCGCCCCTTCGGCCGGTCGGGAGGCGTGACGACCAGCGCCGGCTTGTACGGCGAAGCGGCGAGCGCCCTCAGGACGATCGCAGCGAAGTCCGAGGTCCCGAAGAAGGCCGTGCGCAGCGGCAACGGCTCAGGCCGGGGCGTCGGGCTCTTCGGCCTCGTCCTCGGCTCTCGGCGGCGCGTACGTCTCGCCCTCGCGCAGCGCGCGCAGGGCGCCCCGCCGCTGCTCGCGCTCCGTGCGGTCGAGCATCAGCACGCCGTCGAGGTGGTCGATCTCGTGCTGGAGAACCCGCGCCTCCAGCCCGGCGGCCTCCAGGGAGAGCGGCTCGCCCGCCGTGTCCTGGCCCGTGACCCGCGCGTACAGCGCTCGCTCAACGTCCACGGCGACGCCGGGAAGGCTCAAGCAGCCCTCCTCCGCGACCGCCATCTCGTCCGACGTCCAATCGATCACCGGGTTGGCCACGGCGGTCGGGGTGGCGTCCCCGCCGGCGGCGAAGACGAACAGGCGCTGCATCGTGCCGAGCTGAGTGGCCGCGAGCCCGACGCCGAGAGCGTCCCGCATGATCGCCACCATCCGCTCGGCTTCGCGCTCGAGCTCCGGGCCGAACCGCGTGATCTCCGAGGCGCGCGACTTGAGTACCGGGTCGCCGAAGGTTCGAATCTGCGCAAGCGCCGCCTCGCGTCGCTCCCGCTCCTCGTCGGTGAGCCCCGCGTAGCGGTCCTCGCGCTCCTCCTCCGGAGCCTCTTCCTCGTGCGCCGCGGTCTCGACCTCGCTCATGTATTCGAGTCTAGAACCGACTAGGCCGGATCGACGTCCACGCTGAGCGAGACGCCGCGCACCAGGCGTCCGCCCGCCGCCGCCTCGACCGCCTCGCGTACCGCGGCGACGGCGGGGCCGCGCTCGGCGGCCTTCAGCAGCAGCTGGCGGCGGTGGCGGCCACGCAGGCGAAAGCGCGGCGCGGGGCCCAGCAACGTTGCGCCGGCCGGAAGGTGGGGCGCAAGCAGCCCTCGGACGTGCTGGGCCGCGGCCTCGGCCGTCGCGGCTTCCGGAGCGGCGAGTTCGACCCGCACGAGGTGGGTGAACGGCGGGTAGCCCAGCCGGACGCGGCGCTCCAGCTCGCCGGCGAGGAACGCGGGGGCGTCGTGCGCGGCCGCGTGGCGGATCGCGTCGGCCGTCGGCGCGAGCGTCTGGACGAGCACGCGGCCGCCGGCGGCGCCGCGTCCGCTGCGTCCCGCGAGCTGGGCGACGAGGGAGAAGGTGCGCTCCTCGGCCCGGAAGTCGGGGAAGCGGAGGGTGGCGTCGGCGTCGAGCACGACCCCGAGCACGACGTCGGGAAAGTCGTGGCCCTTGGCGACCATCTGCGTTCCGAGCAGGACGCCGGCGCGGCCGGCGTCGAAGCGGGCGAGGATCGCGCCGTGGCCGCCGCGGGCGGCCGCGGTGTCGGAGTCGAGACGAAAAACGGGCAACGGGTCGACAAGCGGAGCGATCAGCTCCTCGGCGCGCTCGGTCCCGGCGCCATGGTGCGCGAGCGAGACGGAGCCGCAGTCCGGGCAGCTCTCCGGCACGGGCTCGCGATGTCCGCAGTGATGGCAGCGGAGCGCGCCCGAGTGAACGACAAGCGAGACGTCGCATTCCGGGCAGCCGAAGGCGCGCCCGCACGAGCGGCAGTCGAGGAAGGGAGACCAGCCGCGCCGGTTTAGCAGGACGATCGCCTTTCCGCGCGCCTCGGCGACCGCGGCCAGCTCGTCGCGCGTGCGGGGATGAAGCGGCCCGGCCGAGCCGGGGCGGCCACGCATATCGAGCACCTCGACCGCGGGAAGCTCCCGCCCGTCGACTCGGCGGGGCAGCTCCAGCCGGTCGAGGCGCAGCCAGCTTTCGGGGCGAGGGGTGGCGCTGCCGGCGACCAGCACCGCGCCGGCCTCGGAGGCGCGGCGGCGGGCCACCTCGCGCGCGTCGTAGCGCGGATCGCCCTCCTGTTTGTAGGTGCTCTCGTGCTCCTCGTCGATGATGATTAGCCCCAGGCCGTCGATTGGGGCGAACACCGCCGATCGCGGGCCCACGGCGACGCGCGCCTCGCCCCGCCGCAGCCGCATCCACTCGTCGCGCCGCTCGCCCGCGCTGAGCTTCGAGTGCAGTAACGCCACGCGCTCGCCGAGACGCGCTCGGAAGCGGGCCATGGTCTGCGGCGTGAGCGCGATCTCGGGGACCAGCGCGACGACTCCCCTCCCCCGCTCGAGCGCCGCCTCGGCGGCGACGAGATAGACCTCCGTCTTGCCGGAGCCGGTGACGCCGTGGAGCAAGAGTTCGCCGCCATCGCCGTCGAGACCATGGACGATCGCGGTGACGGCGGCCCTCTGCGCGCCGTCGAGTTCCACCGTCCCCGCCCGGGCGCCAACGGAGACGTCCGCCGGACGGCGGCGCACCTCGACCTCCCGCAGGGCGATGAGCCCGCGCCGCTCGAGCCGACGCAACGCGGCGCGGTCCACCCCGAGCTCCCCCGCCGGCAGCTCGCAGCCGGCCTCGTCGAGGTGGGCCAGCACGGCGCGCTGGAGCTTCCCGAGGCGCACGGCGCCGTCGAGCGCGGCGCCGCCCGCGGGGGTGATCTCGGCCCGCAACTCGAGCTTTGCCCTCGGCTCGCCCCCGCCGCCAGTGGTGCCCGGCGGCAGCACCAGTTCAAGCCCGCGAGCGGGTGTCGAGCAGTATTCCCGCGCCGTCCACAGGCCGAGGCGAATCAGCTCGGGTGTGACCCCGGCGGCCAGTGCCTCGATCGGCTCGGCGAGCCGCTCGGGCGGCAGCTCACTGCGCTCTGCCATCTCGACGACCACGCCGAGCAACCGCTGCCGGCCGAAGGGGACCAGCAGCACACTGCCGACGTCGACGTCCGAGAGCCTCTCCGGCAGGGCATAGTCGAACGGGCCGCGCAGCGCGCGTGCGGTAACCAGCGGCTCGACCCTTGCGATAGCCACCCCCTGAATCTAGGCGCGGGCGCGGATGGTCCATCGGGTACGATCGCGCCGCGATGGCGCCGAAGCTGCATCCGGGAGAGCGGGTCCTCTATGAGGGCCATCCCTCCTGGCGCTCGATCCTCGACTTCTACCTCAAGGGGATCCTGCTCACGGCGGCGATCTGCCTGATCGTGCAATTGATCACCGACGAGGCGGGGACCACCACCATCATCGCGGTCGTCGGCGTTGCGCTCACGATCCTCATCGGGTTCATCCGGCGGGTGGCGACGAGCTACACAATCACCGACCGCCGCCTGCACATAAAGCGCGGGATCATCTCGAGGGACATCCAGGAGACTCGCCTCGAGCGCGTGCAGAACGTGAACTACCAGCAGGGCGTCTTCCAGCGGATCCTGCAGATCGGTGATGTCGACTTCGACACGGCCGCCGGCGACGACTACAACTTCATCTTCGCGGGCGTCGCCGACCCGGCCGAGGTCGTCCACCAGGTCGACCAGGCAACTCAGGGCGGCACCCCGGGACTTGGCGAGCCGCAGCAGGCGCCCCCCGCCACCGCGCCTACCCAGCAGCAGTCGCCGCCACAGGCCTAGACGGTCCGAGGGGAAGCCGGCGTTTAGGCGGGAGTCGGCGCCTCGGCGCCGGCGCTCTCGAGGCCGGCCGCCGCGCCTAGGGCGTCGGCCTTGTCCGTGCGCTCCCACGTGAAGTCGTGGTCCTCGCGGCCGAAGTGGCCGTAGGCGGCAGTCTTCTGGAAGATCGGGCGATGGAGGCGCAGCTCCGCGCGGAACGCGCCCGGTCGCAGGTCGAAGTGTTCGGAGACGAGCTCCGCGATCTTCGCCCGCGAGATCTTCTCCGTGCCGAAGGTCTCGACCATCACCGATACCGGGTGGGCGACGCCGATCGCGTATGCCACCTGGACCTCGCAGCGGTCCGCGAGCCCCGCGGCGACCACGTTCTTCGCCACCCAGCGCGCCGCGTAGGCGGCCGAGCGATCGACCTTCGACGGGTCCTTGCCCGAGAAGGCGCCCCCGCCGTGGCGGGCCATGCCGCCGTAGGTGTCGACGATGATCTTGCGGCCCGTGAGGCCGGCGTCGCCGACCGGGCCGCCGATCACGAACCGCCCGGTGGGGTTGACGAGGAGGTTCGCGGTCGTGTTCAGCTTGCGCTCGTCGTAGAGCTCCCCGGGGAGGATCGGATGAAGGACGTGCTCCCAGAGGTCCGGGCGGATGAGCGTGTCGCAGTCAACCCCGTCGCGATGCTGGGTCGAGATCAGGACCTTCTCGATCTCGATCGGGCGCCCGTTCTCATAGCGGACGGTCACCTGGGTCTTGCCGTCGGGCCGCAGGTAGGGCACGACCTCGGCCTTGCGAACCTCGGCGAGGCGGTGGGCGAGCTTGTGAGCGAGCGAGATCGGCAGCGGCATCAGCTCGGGGGTCTCGCGCGTCGCGTAGCCGAACATCATCCCCTGGTCCCCGGCCCCGGCGACGTCGAGCTCGTCGTCGTCCTCGGGATCGGTACGCGACTCAAGCGCCTGGTCCACCCCCTGGGCGATGTCGGGTGACTGCTTGTCGATCGCATTGATCACGGCGCAGGAGTCCGCCGAGAAGCCGAGATCAGCGTCCGTGTAGCCGATCCGGCGGATCGTCTCGCGGGCGATCTCGGGGATGTCCACCCAGGTTTCGGTCGAGATCTCGCCCGAGACCACGACGAGCCCGGTGTTGACCAGCGTCTCGCACGCCACGCGGCCCGCCGGGTCGTCGTGGAGGACGGCGTCGAGGACGCCGTCGGAGATCTGGTCCGCGACCTTGTCGGGGTGACCCTCCGTGACCGACTCGGAGGTGAACAGGTACTCGTTCTCGGAAAGCGGCTTCTCGCTCATTTGAATAAATCTTCCACGCCTCGCCTGGAGTACATCTCCTTGACGGAGCGAGGCGTTCGCGAGGGTACCGGACCCCCGGAAGCGCAGGGACAGGTTGAAGTCAGTCGCTCGGCGCGCCGGAGCTCTCCTCGTCGCCCGAGCCCTCGGTCAGCACGAGGCGCGCGTCGGTGTCGATCGCCTCTGCGCCGGCGTCCACGGCAACCCCGAGGGCCTCGAGCCGGCGGATCTCCTGGGCGAAGGCCACATAGCTGGGATCCTCCGCGAGGCCCTCGCGCTCGCCGAGCCGGATCAGCCCCTCCAGGTGCAGATAGGCGAGAAATGAGGGCTCCTCTGGGAACTCGTCGGTGGCGCGCTCGAAAGCATCGCTCTCGCCGAGCCCTCCCTCGCCCGTGATCACCTGCTCCACGCCGGACGGCTGAGTCGCGATCGCGAGCTTTTCCTCGGCGAGCGCGTAGCTGAGGTTGACGGTGGGCGAGATGCGCAGCGTCTGCACCTCCACCCCACCGATCTCGCGCCGATCGAACACGGGTGCCTGAAGCGACGCGCTCGTGCCGAGTGCCTCGGCGATCGGCGCCTGGAGGCTCGCCAGCGCCCCCCGCGCCTTCTCGGAGTCGACCCCGTCCGCCAGGAACTGAAGCACCGGGACCGGCGGCTCGCCGGGGACCACGGAAGTCGGGGCGTCCTCGAGGCCGTCGGGCGGTGGGGCAGGCGCCGTCGTCGTCTCCTCGGGCGGGAGGTTCCCCTCGGGTCCCGGCTCGAGGCCGAAGGCCGCCTCGCCGCCGAGCGCGGGCAGCAGCTGTGCCTCTACGTTGACCTTTCCGAGCTCGCGCAGGCGATCCGCCAGTTCCTTGAACGCCTCGGCGAGCCCGGGGGCCTCGGCCGCCGCCTGTGCGATCAGCTGGCGCACGGTCTTCCCTGGGTCGCCGATCCCCACATAGCCCAGCGTGTCGGAGCCGAGCCGCTCGACGAGAGTCGGCTCGAACCGCGGGAAGGCCCCGAAGAAGCCAGGATCAGTCTTCGAGCGCTCGGGGTTCAGCGCGCTGCGAACGGCAACCTCGAGCCCGTCGTCGGAGGCGCCGATCGAAAGCGCCGCACCTCGCGAAGCGCCGGCGTCGACGAATGGCTCAAGCGATGCGAGGGGCCCACGCTGGCGCGCGATCAGCTTTCCGATCCCATCCTGAGAGATGAAGGCCTCGGCGAATCGCTCCGGCGGGAGATCGTCGCGCACCTGGTTCGCGACCTCGTCGTCGCCCAGCGATCGCGCGCCGCGCGCGCCCGACTCCGCGTCGATCACATGGCGCACGCCGTCGGCCGTGCCGATGACGAGGAATCCACCCACCGACGCGGTGGAGAGCCCGCGCTCGTCGGTCGCCATCTCGACCCCTTGATAGTCGGCCTTCCGCGCCCGCCCGGCCGCGAGCGAGGCGGCGTAGCGCTCGGCCCCGGCGGAGTCGCCCTCCTGAAGGAGCTGGATCTGCTCCGCGCCCCCGCCTCGCGGCACGATCGCCACCGCCGCCTGACCCCCGAACCACGGGGCGATCTGGCGGTCATATGCCGCCGGCGAGCCCGCCGGCCCGGGAACCTGCGCAAGCGCGCGCCCGATTGCCTGCTGCGCGAGGCCGGGCACCTCGTCGATGAAGCCGGACAGCTCCTCGTACTGGTCGGAATCGGAGTCGATGGTCACATGTACGTAGGCGAGCGCGTCCGCGGGGACGAGCTGGTCGGAGTCATCATCGGGGGCGCACGCGTCACCGCCCGGGAACTGGCATGGAAGCGCCGGCACCGCAAACACGAGCAGGAGCGCCACGACGATCAGGCCGCCCAGCACGAGGGCAACCCCTTGGCGCGCCTGAAGCGAGAGCTCCATCCAGGAGTCGCGCACGCTGCGCCCCGCCGAGCGCACGGCGCGGCCGATGCCGAAGAGGAAGTCGTGGACCGCGTAGAGCGCCGAGCGGAACATCCGAGTGATCCAGGCTTATAACGAGTGCGACCGCGCGCTCGCGGCACTCCGGCGTCGGCGGGAGGACCGTGACTTCGGAACGAAGTCGATGACGAGCGGGACGCCCTCGAGGTCGTACTCCTCGCGCATCCGATTCTCCAGGTAATAGGCCCAGTCCCGGGTTATCAGGCGCCGATCGTTCACCTGGATGGCGACCCGGGGCGGGCGCGTCTCCACCTGTGCGGCGTAGTACAGGCGCAGGCGCCTGCCCCGTTTGGCGGGCGGTGGCCGGTTCGCGACGACGTCCGCGACGAACCGATTGAGCTTCGGGGTCGGGATGCGCTCGGCCCGCCGGTCGGCAAGCGCGATCGCGCGCTCGAGGAGCTTCGTGACATTTCGCCCCTGCACCGCGGAGGTGGTGATCACCGCGGGGCGCTGGCGCACGCGCTTGGAGAGGCGGGCCGTCGCGTCGCCGAGGTCGCCACCGCCGAGGTCCCACTTGTTGAGCGCGACCAGCGTCGCGCATCCCGTCCGCATCGCGAGCTCGGCGACCCGAAGGTCCTCGGCCGTGATTCCCTCGTTCGCGTCGCAGACGACGATCGCGACATCCGCGCGCTCCGCGGCGCGCTCGGAGCGAAGCTGGGCGTAGTAGTCGACCGTCCCGGCCACCTTCGTACGGCGGCGCAACCCCGCGGTGTCCACGAGGACAACGTCCCGCCCCGAAACCTGCAGCTCCGTGTCGATCGCGTCGCGGGTCGTCCCGGCGCGCTCGGAGACGATCACGCGCTCGTTGCCGAGGATGTGGTTGACGATCGAGGACTTGCCCACGTTCGGCCGACCGATCACTGCTATCCGAACGGCCTGCTCCTCTGGGATCGCCGCGGCGGCCTCCGCCTGCGGGCGAACCGCTTCCACCATCGCGTCAAGGAGGTCGCCCGTGCCGGTGCCGTGCGTCGCGGACACGGCGTGCGGCTCGCCCAGGCCGAGGCTGTGGAACTCGGCGGTGAGGTGCTCATCGGCCGGGCGATCGACCTTGTTGGCGACGACGAGCACGGGCTTTCCGGCGCGGCGAAGAATGTCGGCGACCTCGGAGTCGCCGGGGCCGAGGCCCGCCCGAGCGTCGAGCACCAGCGCGATCGCATCCGCGTCGGCGATCGCCTCGCGGGCCTGCTGCTGGACCGCCCGAGACAGTGAGTCATCTGCCGCAAGGTCCACTCCGCCGGTGTCCACGAGCCTGAAGGCAACGCCGTTCCACTCGCAGCGAAGCGCCTTGCGATCACGGGTCACGCCGGCTTCGCGATGGACCACGGCCTCCCGTCCGCCCGCGAGCCGGTTCACCAAGGTCGACTTGCCCACGTTCGGGAAGCCGACGACGGCGATCTCGGGTAGGCGGCCAGGAACACCCGGATCGCGCTTCGCCCCAGGCTCACCGCTCCCTCCGCGTGGCTCCGCGCTCAAAGCATGCCCCTGTCCACCGCCAGAGTTGCGATCCGCTCGACGACCTCGGGCACGCTCAGGCCCGTCGTGTCCACCTCGACGGAGTCGTCGGCGGGCCGCATCGCCCCGTGCGCTCGGGAGGAGTCGCGCTCGTCGCGCGTCGCGAGCGCGTCGAGCACGTCGCGCGCGTGTTCTCCCGTCTCGGCCGCGCGCCGCCTGGCGCGCTCATCCGCGCTTGCTGTGAGGAAGACCTTGAGCGGGGCCTCCGGGGCCACGACGGTGCCGATGTCGCGCCCCTCGGCCACGTAGCGGCCGGCGTCGATGAGCGCCCGCTGACGGGCCACCATAGCCGCCCGCACGCGGGGGTGCACCGACACCCGCGATGCGGCCGCGGATACCTCGGGCCGGCGGATCGCCTCGCTCACGTCCTCGCCGGCCAGGCGGACCCGCCCCCCGCCGAACTCGATCTCGAGGCCTTCCGCGATCGCGCCAACGTCATCCTCGGAGTCCAGGTCGGCGCCGGCGCGAATCGCGCCCAGCGCGGCGCATCGGTACATCGCCCCCGAATCCAGGTACGTGAAGCCGAGGCGCTCGGCGAGCGCCCTGGACACGGTCGACTTGCCGGCCCCCGCGGGGCCGTCGATTGCGATGACCACGCGGCGAGGATAGGTGCACGGTCCCGCGACGGGGCACTAGAGTTGCGAGCCGAGGGAGCAGGAGGCACGGAGGGAGAGATGGAGAGTTGGGATCTAGGCACGATCGAGGTTGAGCCCCGCTCGCCAGTGGTTCTCGACTCCCAGGACGAGGGCCGCGCGATCGTCATCAACCTCCCCGCGGGCGAGGGGCTCCAAGAGCACCAGGTGCACGAGCGCGCCTGGGTGCTCGTGATCGCAGGAAGGGTCCGCATCGACCTCCCGGGCGGCGACTCGACGAGCGGCGGGCCGGGGCTGCTCGCGGTGTTCGACCCCGCGGAGCGCCACGAGGTCTCCGCCGAGGAGGATTCGCGCATCCTCCTGGTGCTCTCGCCGTGGCCCGGCGACGGGCACCCCAGCCAGCGCGGCTAGCTGAGCAGCGAGCGCAGGTCGGCCTCGAAGCCGGGGTAGCTGACCCCGGCCGCGTCGAAGCCGCGAACCTCCACGCCCTCTCGAGAGGCGAGGCCGGCAACCGCCCCTAGCATCGCGAGCCGGTGATCGCCATGAGAGTCGATCGCGCCACCTTGCAGGCCCCCGGTGCCCTCGACGACGAACCCGTCCTCGGTGCCCTCGATCTCGGCCCCAAGTCCCCTCACGCCCGCGACCACCGTCGAGATTCGGTCTGATTCCTTGTGCCGCAACTCCTCGGCGCCGCTGAGGCGGGTGCGACCCTCGGCAAAGCAGCCCAGCAGGGCGACCAGGGGGAGCTCGTCGATCGCCAGGGGCACGTCACCCGCCCCCACGCGGATCCCCTCGAGCGGGAGCCCGTGCCGCGCGCTGACCGACCCCCGAGGCTCGCCGCCCACCGGCGTCTCCTCCGTCACCTCGATCCCGGCGCCCATCCGGTTCAGGATGCCCAGTAGCCCGACGCGCGTCGGGTTGATGCCCACATCCGTGACGGTGATCTCGCTCCCCGGGACCAGCACCGCCGCGGCGATCGCGAACGCCGCGGATGAGAAGTCGCCGGGGACGCTCACCGAGGCGATCCCCAGGCGCTGGGCCGGCTCGATGGTGATTCGCGCCCCGGGGAGGGCGCCGCGGATCGCAACGGGCGTCCGGGCTGGCTCCACGCGAAGGCGTGCGCCCGCGGCCGTGAGCATGCGCTCGGTGTGATCGCGCGTCGGCGCGGGCTCCACGACCGCCGTCGGCCCGTCGGCCAGCAGGCCGGCGAGCAGGACGCAGGACTTCACCTGCGCGCTTGCCACCGGAAGCTGGTACGTCGTCCCGCTGAGGGCGCCGCCATGCACCCACAGCGGCGGGAGGCGGCCGTCGCGACAATCGAGCTGGGCGCCCATCTGCCGCAGCGGCTCGGCCACGCGATCGACTGGGCGGCGTCGAATCGACTCGTCGCCATCGAGGCGCCAGGCGCCGGCACCCTGCCCGGCGAGCCACCCGGGAAGCAGGCGCATCAGCGTCCCGGCATTGCCGACGTCGATCTCGGGGGCATCGCCTTGCGCCGCTCGCTCGCCGGGACCCTGGAGGCCGATGCCCTGGATGCGAACCTCCATCTCCTCTCCCCCGCCGGTCGCCACCGTGGCGCCCAGGGTTTCGATCGCGCGCAGCGTCGCCCGCGTGTCGGCGGCGTCGAGGTAGTTCTCGATCGTCGCCTCGCCGTCCCCCATGGCCGCCAGGATCGCGGCGCGGTGCGAGATCGACTTGTCGGGCGGCGGGGTGAGCGCGCCGCGCAGCGGCCCCGCGGGCTCGAAGCGGACGGCTACCACGCCTACGCTTACTCCTCGCCGCCGACGACGGACACGCCGTGCCCGAGGCCGCGCACGATCTCGGCAGCACGCTCCGCCTCGCCGGAGCCCGCGACCCAGAGCGTGATCGCCCCGGTCCGCATGTCGGCGGCGGGATAGAGCGCCATGTCCTCGATGTTCACGCGCTCGCGGCCCAGGGCCAGCGCGATCTCCGCCACGGTGCCGGGGCGGTTCTCAACCACCACGCGGATCTCGAGCAGCGCGCCGCCCTCCATCCCGGCCTCCAGCAGCCGGCGGCGGTCCTCGCCCGCGCGGCGGTGCCATTCATCCACCGGGCCGGAATCGGTGGCGCGGATCAACTCGGCCGCGTTCGCAAGGCGCTTTCCGACCTCCTCGACGGCGGCGGCCACCGCGTCCGAGTTCGCGGCGTAGATGTCCGTCCAGATCGCCGGGTTGGACCCCGCCACGCGGGTCGTGTCGCGAAAGCTGGGACCGACCTCGGGCAGGCGCTCGGACTCCTCGGCGAGCGTCGACGCTGCCTGCTGAACGAGCACGTTGGCGATCACGTGCGGCAGATGGCTGACCGTGGCCATCAGGCGGTCGTGCGATTCGGGGTCGATCGCCTGTGGCCGTGCGCCCATCTCCGCGATCACTCGCTGCAGCTTGTCGTAGCCGAGGCCCGCGGATTGCTCGGTCGGTGTCAAATACCAGCGCGCGCCCTCGAAGAGGTCCGGGCGGGCGTTCTCGACCCCGGATGTCTCGGCCCCCGCGAGCGGGTGGCCGCCGATGAATCGCTCCGTCGCGCCCTCGGGAAGCTCGGCCAGCAGTCGCCGCTTCGTGGAGCCGACGTCCGTTACGACCGAGTCGGGCCCGGCGGCGTCGAGCGCCTCGGCCACGAGGGCCGGGAGCGCCGACACGGGCGCCGCGCAGAAGACGACCTCCGCTTCCCCGACGGCTTCGGCGACCGAGCCCGCCGCGCCGTCGAGGACCTCGAGCTCGACCGCGCGGTCGAGGGTCTCACCGTCGGGGTCGAAGCCGACCACCTCGGCCCCCCCTCTACGGCGCGCGGCCAGGCCGACCGAGCCGCCGATCAGCCCGACGCCGAGGACGGCGATCCTCATTCGCCTCTTCTGGCCCCCACGGCGCCGGCCAGCCGGTCGAGGATCACCGACGTCCGGTCCCAGTCGAGGCAGGCGTCGGTGATCGACTGGCCGTAGACCAAATCCCCGCCGGAGTCCAGGTCCTGGCGGCCGGCGACGATGAACGACTCGAGCATGACCCCGACGATCGCTCGGCTTCCCGCGGCGACCTGGTCGGCGATCGCGCTCGCCGCGATGACCTGGCGATCCTGATCCTTGCCGCTGTTGCCGTGCGACGCGTCGACCACAAGGCGTTCCGGCAGGCCGGCCGCGCGGAGCAGCTCGACGGCGTCGGCGATGGACTCGGTTCCGTAGTTCGGCCCGTCGTCGCCGCCGCGGAGAATCACGTGCCCGTCTCGATTGCCCGTCGTGTAGAGGATGGCCGGCGCCCCGGCATCGTCGATGCCGGCGAACGCATGCGAGGCGGCCGCGGCGCGACAGG
>Ga0126312_10001684_pt1 | contig 14609 bp, 21 predicted proteins | sample Plot104A_FD_92537 | JGI IMG/M metagenome (GOLD analysis project Ga0126312, IMG submission 92537) | Serpentine soil microbial communities from UC McLaughlin Reserve, CA, USA - Plot104A | ecosystem: Environmental > Terrestrial > Soil > Grasslands | place: USA: UC McLaughlin Reserve, Lake County...
AGGTCGTCGACGTTATGACACGCCGAGTCGTGGCCGAGGGCGTCGACGCTCGAACCACGGTCGACCTCCTCAAGAGCTTCCGCAGCGTGGTCCACGTCAGCGTGTACGCCTGGGATCAGGCGGGAGCTGGCGATCGCTCACGCTCGACGAGCGACGAACCCCTGTGGTCGTTTCGCGACCGGGCGGCGCAGGTAGCCCCCCGGGACCGCCCGGATACGCGATCTCTAGCCTTGGCTCCATGACCTCAGAGCGAGCACAGGCCTACGGGCCCCTCATGGCGACCCTTCGAAACCTCCGTGGAACCAAGCTCCACGCGGACGAGGAGCAGACGGTCCGCGAGGCCGCGGACGCGCTCTTCTTCTGTGACGACCTCGACGGGGACGCGACCGCGCAGCAGGCGCTGGCGGCATATCACGAGCTCACGGATCGCCTCCTCGAGAGCGGGCGGGTGACGCCCGAGATGGCGCACCGGCTCACCGCTCAAGTCGAGGACTGCGGCCCGCTCGTGGCGGTTGGCTGACTCCCCAGCTCGCGCTAACTTCGCCCCGCCGCCCGAGCGGCGTCGATGGCCGACCGAGTTCCGGCGCTCCACGGATCGCCATGGCCGAAGAGGATGGTCTCCGCCTCGATGCCCTCGAGCCGCTTCAGGGAGTCGAGCGCCTCGTCGCTCGACTCGTTGAACCCCGCCGGCCCGACTTGCGGGCCGCGTCTACCGGTCAGCACGTTGTACTCGAAGAGGACATCTCCGGCAAAGAGGAGCGAGCGGGCCTCGAAGTGGAGAGCGACGCACCCCGGGCTGTGCCCCGGGGCATGGACCGCGCGCGGTCGCCCGGGCACGTCGATGACCTCGCCGTCCTCGTAGGTCTCGACCTCCTGGACGTGGAGGGGGTGCCCGCCGCGGACGAATCCCGCCACGAGCTTCCAAGTCGCCGGGTAGCGGAAATAAGGAAGGAAGCTGGCCTCGCGCTTGCGCCCCCGACCGGTGCGAGTGAGCTCTTCGTCAGCCGAGTGGACATGGACGGGGACCCCCTGCTCTCGGCGCAGCTTCTCGGCGAACCCCTTGTGGTCGGCGTCGCCGTGAGTGAGCACGACCGCGCGGACGTCGTCGAGGCTCCGACCGAGCTGGGCGAGTCCGGGCTCGAGCTGCGACCGGTACCCGGGGGCGCCGGCGTCCACGAGGATCACGCCGTCGTCATCCCCCACGAGGTACCAGTTGATGAGCGAAGTGCCCATGCGCAGGACGCCGTCGGCTACCTCGGTGAACGGCTGGGGCACGGGGGAACCCTATTGACGCACGTCCTCGGCGTGCAGCGATGAGTCCCGCGGCTCTGACCGGTCTTCATTCCGGTAAGCCCCAAGGAGACAAGGAGCCACCATGAGCCGGGACGCCCTGGACTTCGACTTCAACGCCGTGCTCGAGAAGAGCCCGAAACCCGGGGGCTGGACCTACGTGGTGGTACCCGGGTCGGCCGAGTTCTTCGGCACCCGCGGTCTCGTGAAGGTCCGCGGGACCATCGACGGGCACGCCTTCGAGAGCTCGCTCATGGCACTCGGAGACGGACGGCACAAGCTCCCCGTAAAGAGCACACTGCGAAAGGCGATCGACAAGGGGGCCGGGGAGGCCGTCGAGGTTCACCTGGACGCGCGGCTCAACTAGGACGTGCAAGAGCAGGCACGCGCTAGCTATCAGGCGGGCTCGTCATGCCTCCGCGCGACTTCCAGACCCGCGTTCCACCCAGGGGCGCGCCCGCCCTCCGGAGGCTCGATCGGGTCAGTGTCTATCCCGCTGCGCGCAATAACCCACGCGATCACCGAGTTCGAGTTCCACATGTCGCCCGTCGCGAGCTCATCGCGTCCCCACACCGGCGTAGGAACGCGGGCTACCGTCTCGAGCACGCGACGCGCGCGATCGTCGTCCTGGGTCAGTCGCCGCGGGCTGTCGACGGCCTCGACCACGTCCGGGATGTGGCCGTTCAGCCACAGACGGACCTCGTAGCGAAAGATCCGAAACCGGCCGGCCAGGCGGCTGCCCACGGGACCCTCGGCCACGACGCCCCGCTCGTTGCCGCTCAGGTCCGGGACCGGGGCCTGCTCGACGACGTACTTCCCTTCGGCGACCTCGATCTGCAGCGCGGAGTGGTAGAGGTCGTAGGCCGGGCGCCGCTGAAGCCTCGACGCCACGGCCTCGTAGAGGCGCCCGTTGAGCCGGACGAAGTGACCGCCGGCACCGAGGGGCAGCCAGTAGAAGTCGACCGCGGCATCGCCGCGAGGCTCGCCTACGACGGCCCCTCTCCCTTCGGGCCCTGCCAGTCGGGCACCGTGTTGCCCTCGGGCGGGATCGGCCGGTCCCTCAGCATGCGCGCCAGGTGGACGACGTTGTGGGCCATCCAACCGGCGGTCTTGCGCGTGTAGGCGCTCTGGTTCCAGCCATCGGCCTCGATGAACGATGGTCCCGGCCCCGAGTCGCCCACCCAGTAGCAGTCGGCGTTCGGCGGCACGGTGCACCCGAGGTGACCGAGGTTGAACAGCGTCGTGCCGGCCGCGTCGTGGGCCCCGTCCTCGTTGCCGGTGACCACGGTGCCGCCGACCGTGTTGTAGAGCGGATACTGCCCGACCTCGTTCGTCGAGCTGTAGGTCCCATCGAGGCGCTCGATCACGAGCTGGCAGACGCTCGAGCGAACGCCGAACCAGATCGATGTGCCGACGATCAGGATGTCGGCGGCGAGGATCTTCTCAAGGATGAGTGGCCACTCGTCGCCGTTCCCGAGGTCCGACTCGACGCCGAACGGGATGTCGTAGTCGACGGGCCGCAACTTCTCGGTGGCGCAATCGAGGTCATGGAGTATCTCGGCCACCCGGCCGAGCAGCGCCTCGGTGTTCGAGACCTCGGGCGACTTCTTGAGCGTGCAGTTGAGCATCAGCGCGTTCAACTCGGCCATGGCTACGACCCTCCTATCCTCGACTGGGCCCACAGTACCTTCAGTCGCTGCGGGTCGGTCCGCACGGAGTAGGCTGGAGCTCGTGCCGGCTAGGTCCGCCATGAGACTGCTCGTCGTCGCGTTGGCCGCTCTCGTCCTGGGCTCGGGCGCATGCGGAGGCTCCGTCTCCGATGGCGAGCAGAAGCGGGGGCGGTCCGCCCCTCCTCGCCTCCCTCGCGGCTCGTCTCGCCGGCGGAGTTCGCGACCGCGATCTCGAGGCCCGGCACCGCGGTCATCAACGTCCACGTCCCCTTCGAGGGCGAGATCGCCGGGACCGACCGCCACATTCCCTTCGACGAGATCGACCGTCGGCGGGCGGCGCTCCCGCCGCGGTCGAGACCGCTCGCGATCTACTGCCGCACCGGCCCGATGAGCACGACGGCCGCGCGCACGCTGGCACGGCTCGGCTACCGCGACATCACGGAGCTGCGTGGGGGAATGCGGGCGTGGGAGCGCTCCGGACGCCCGCTTCGCGGCCGCCCGGCCTGAGCCGAGCTTCTCGCGTGGCAGCGCCTAGCCTTGCCGTCTGGGCGATGAGTTCCGAGGCGGTCGCCGGTCTCTGGCCCTGAACCCCGTACCGAGCGCAGGAGCGAAATGACAGCAGAGACCCCACTCGCGATCGAGGCCACGGGCCTGGCCAAGTCGTTCGGCGACGTCCGAGCAGTCGACGGTGTCGATCTCGCGGTCCGCTCCGGGTCGGTCTACGGGGTGCTCGGTCCCATCAGCGCGGGCAAGACGACGACCATCCGGATGCTGGCGACCCTCGTGCGCCCGGACGCCGGCACGACGCGCGTGCTCGGCCACGACATCGTGCGCGAGGCGGACGCCGTGCGCGCGCTCGTCTCCCTCACCGGCCAGCTCGCTTCGGTCGACGAGGACCTGACCGGGCGCGAGAACCTCGTGCTCCTCGGGCGCCTGCTTGGGCTGAAGCGGGGCGACGCCAAGGCACGCGCGGCGGAGCTGCTCGAGGCGTTCGGCCTCGCCGACGCGGCCGGGCGGCTCGTCAAGCACTACTCCGGCGGCATGCGCCGGCGGCTCGACATCGCGGCGAGCATCGTCGTCACGCCGAAGCTCATGTTCCTCGACGAGCCGACGACCGGCCTCGACCCCCGGTCCCGGAGCCAGGTCTGGGCGATCGTGCGCGCGCTCGCGGCCGAGGGGACCACGATCCTCCTCTGCACCCAGTACCTCGACGAGGCCGACCAGCTCGCCGACGGGATCGCGGTGATCGACCACGGCAGGGTGATCGCCGAGGGCACGCCGGCGCAGCTCAAGGCGTCGGCCGGTTCGGGCGTCCTGCACGTGCGACTGCTCGACCCCGAGCAGCGCCCGGAAACCGAGCGAGCTCTGGCCGAGGAGCTGCCGTCCGTCCACCTCGAGCCCGACCCGGCGGCGCTGTCGGCGCGCTGCTCCGACGCCGACCGCGCGGCCGAGGCGATAGCCGCGCTCGTGCGCTCCGAGGTGCGAGTCGCCAACTTCTCGCTCGATCGACCGAGCCTCGACGAGGTGTTCCTGGCGCTCACCGGCCGTCCGGCCGAGGACGAGGCCGCTTCCGAAGCGACCGCCGTGGAGGAGGAGCAGCCAGCATGACCACCGCTCCTCAAAGCCCCGGCTCCCACCCTCCGTCCGCGGCGGACGAGCTCCTGGTGCGGACCGCGCTCGCTTCTGGAGAGCGGCGCCCGCCCACGAGCGCAATCTCGGCCGCCATCTCCTTCGGCTGGCGAGGGATGCTCAAGGTCAAGCATGTGCCCGAGCAGCTCCTCGACGTGGCGATCACGCCGGTGATGTTCACGCTCATGTTCACCTACCTGTTCGGCGGTGCGATCGCCGGGTCGACCGGGGCGTACCTCCAGTACATCCTTCCGGGCCTGCTCGTCATGTCCGTCCTGTTCACGACGGTCTACTCGGGCGTCGCGCTCAACACCGACCTGACCAAGGGCGTCGTCGACCGCTTTCGCTCGCTCCCGATCTGGCGCCCCGCCCCGCTCGTCGGCGCCCTGCTCGGGGACAGCGTCCGCTACCTGGTGGCGGCCGTCGTGATCGTGGTCCTCGGGGTCGCCCTCGGCTTCAAATCCGGCGCGGGCTTGGGCGGAGTCGTCGCTGCGATCGCGCTCGTCGTCGTCTTCGCCTTCGGCCTTTCCTGGGTGTTCACGACGCTCGGCCTGGTGCTGCGCTCCCCGAGCGCGGTATTGAACGCCGGCTTCCTGGGCATCTTTCCGCTGACCTTCCTCAGCAACGTCTTCGTCGATCCGAGGACGCTTCCGAGCGGTCTCGAGGCGTTCGTCTCGATCAACCCGATCTCGCTGCTCGCCACGGCGACGCGTGGCCTGATGGAGGGGAACGCGCCGGCCGGCGACATCGGGATCGTGCTGGCGACCGCCGCCGCGATCACCGCCGTGTTCGCCCCGCTGACCACGCGGCTCTACCGCAGCAGGGGGTCGGGGGCGTGACGGGGACGGAAGGCCACTCCCCGACGAGCCGCCGGTAGGCCCATAGTCTTCGCGCATGCCCGGCTGCCTCGTCGCGGTCCTCGCGCTCATCTCGCCTCGGCTTGCGCTCGTCGTCCTGTGGCTCTTCAGCGACCTCCTGAGCGCCGCGTTCCAGAGCTGGCTGATCCCGCTGATCGGCTTCTTCGTCCTGCCATGGACCACGCTCGCCTACGCAGGGATGTGGGCGCTCGGACGAGGCTCGGCGGTGACCGGCTTCGAATGGTTCCTGGTCATGCTGGCCTTCGTGGTCGACCTGGGGTCGTACCTCGGCGGCCGGCGCGCGCGCGGCGATTGAGGATCCTCGGCGTTGTCGGTCCGCCTTAGCGCTCCGCCTGGATCGTTTCCACCGTCGTTGACAGCGTCGGCGCGCGCGTGAGCGTCTGGTAGCGACGCAATAGCGCTCGGTCGGCTTCTTCAGCGCGCCGAGCTGCGCTCACCGGATACCGCGACGCACCGCGTAAGCTGGCCGCCGCCCAATGAAGCCCGCGAGCAGCCAGTCGAGCCCGGTTCTCGCGCTCGTCCTCGTGACGGCGCTGTGCGGCGGCGTCGTCGGATGCGGCGGGGCCGCCGGCGACTCCGGGCCTCGGCCTTCGGGGGCGGCGAAGGACGAGGCAGCGCCGATCGGGGGGCCTCGGGCGCCGCGCGCGTCTCTCCTCAACCACGGACCGCGCGAGCGACGCCGCGTCGCGCTCACCTTCGACGCCGACATGACGCAGGCCAAGCTGGCCGAGCTTCGCGCTTCGGGCGGCGCCGCCGCAAGCGACTGGTACGACCGCCGCGTCGTTCGCGAGCTCGAGCGAACGCGCACGCCGGCGACGATCTTCATGGGGGGTCTGTGGGCACGCGCCCATCCCGAGGCTGCGCGCGCCCTCGCGCGCTCGCCGCTCTTCCAGATCGAGAACCACTCGCTGTCCCACCTCGGCTTCAAGAGCCCGTGCTACGGGCTCGAAACGACCGCCTCCCGCGCGACAAAGCGCCGGGAGGTCATCCGCTCGAGCAACGTGATCGAGGAGGTAACCGGCGAGCGCCCGCGGTTCTTCCGCTTTCCCGGAGGGTGCCACGCGAAGAAGGACCTCCGCCTCGTCGCCGCGGCGGGCGAGCAGCCGCTCGGCTGGGACGTGGTCTCCGGGGACGCGGGGCAGACGGACGCCTCGGCCGTAGCGGAGGCGGTCCGCGACGGGGTGAAGCCCGGGTCGATCGTCGTCCTCCACATGGTCGGCGCCCCGAACGCGCCCGCGACCGCCGCGGCGCTTCGGGAGATCATCCCCGCCCTGCGGCGCGACGGCTACGAGCTCGTCACCCTCGACACGCTGCTCGACCGGCGTTAGCGCTCGCACCAGCGCGGCCGTGTCCGAGTTCGTGGCGACTACGGGAGCCGCGCGCTCAGTCGATCGCGCTCAGCGGCGGCCCGAGGAACTGCCGCGGACTCTGCGGGCGCCCGTTCTCCCGCACCTCGAAGTGGAGATGGTCGGCGTAGCAGCGCCCCGTGCATCCCGACCGGGCGATGACCTCGCCGCTGTCGACCCGGTCGCCCTCGCTCACGCGGATCTTCGAGAGCTGCCCGTAGCACGTGCTCAGGTCCTGGGTGTGCTGGACGCACACGAGCTTGCCGTAGCCGCCCATCCTCCCGCTGTACAGGACCTTGCCCCAATCGGCGGCATGCACCGCGGTACCGGACCGAACGGCGATGTCGAGGCCGGCGTGCCGGCTTCCCCACAGCGAGCCGAACCGCAGCAGGATCCGCCCGTCCGCGGGCCACACGATCTCGCCGGTGCCCGGGTCCTCACCTCGGCCGCTCAGGAGCGCTTGGAGCTGGGCGTTCTCCTGCGCGAGGGCCGCGACGTGACCGCGCATGTCGGCTGCGGAGGGCCCCGTCGAGCCGCCTCCGCCGCCTCCCTGCGCTCGCCCGCGACGGTCGCCCGGTCGCGGGCGTCGGTCCGCGTCGGTCCGTGCGCGCGCCGACTCGCCCGGCCACCGCGGAGGCTCGCCCGTGCCCGCTCCCGGGAGCCTGTCGAGGCGGATGGGCGCCGGGCCGGAAGAGCGGTCCGCCATCGAGGTCGTCGACTTGGGGCCGCCCCGGGTCAGCCACAGGGCGACCGCCCCGCCGAGGATGATGAGCCCGACGAGGCCGCACGCGGCAGCGATGCGCAGGCGCCGGACGCCGGCCGGACCGAGCCGTCTCCCTCGACTCTCCTTCGATCGAGTCGTCTGATCGCCCGAGCGCGTCTCCGTGGGCAAGGCGTCTCCGAGGATACGCGGCGCGGGGCCGCACGTGAGCCACCGTGCGGTGACCGTGGAGAGGCTCGAGGACGGAGCTCGGCGCCGCGGTAGCCCTACTCTGTGGCCGTTGGGCCAGGGTACGAGACAGCCGAGCCGTTTTGAGCCCATCCGGAGTGCGGGGACGTGCTCGCCGCCCGAGCGGTTCTCGGGATGAGCGTCCTCGCCGGCCTGTTCCTGATCGCGCATGGCCTGCTCCACCTTGGGGTGTGGGTTGCGCCGGCCCCGCCCGACGCAACCTTCGACGCGCGGCGTTCCTGGCTGATCGGTGACGCGCCCGCGCTTACCCGGGGCCTAGCCGTGGCGGCCTGCGTGCTGTTCGCCGTCGCCGGAGTGCTCGTGCTCGTCGGAGCGGGCGCGGCGGCGACGGTCGCGGTGATCGGGGCGGCGGTCTCGCTCGGGCTCGTAGGGCTCACCTTCCATCCGTGGTTCAGCTTCGCCGTCGCGATCAACGTCGCCATCATCGTGGTCGCGCTGGGCTGACACCGGGCGCAGCGGGGCTCGCTCCCTCGGCGGGCCGCGTCCGACCGTTGCTCTCGACCCTGTGCGCCCGCCGGCGGACGCCGTGGTTGACGGCTCGCGGCGCGGGTATGCCCGGAAGCGTGCAAGCGCCCGTCCTCCTCTCACGCGATCCGCTGACGATCTACGTCAACGACCATCTCGCCGGCGCGGCGTTCGGACGGGAGCTCGCGGCGAGGGCGCTGGCCGAGAACCGGGCAACGGACTTCGAGGCTCCGCTCGCCGAGCTCCTCGGTGCGATCGAGGAGGACCTGCGGACCGCCGAGGCGATCCGCGAGCGGCTCGGCGCCCCGCGCGACCGTGTCAAGGTCGCCGCCGGCTGGACGGCCGAGAAGCTCGGACGCCTCAAGCCGAACGGCCGGCTCACCGGCTACTCCGCATTGAGTCGGCTGCTCGAGCTCGAGGCGCTCACCGGGGGAATCCAGGCGAAGCGCTCCCTGTGGCGGGCGCTGAGCGAGCTCGCCCCCCACGACGCCCGTCTCGACGGCGAGGAGCTCGACCGGCTGGTCGCGCGCGCCGACGAACAGCTCGAGCAGGTCGCCTCGCTGCACGCACGGGCGGCGCGGCTCGCGCTGGGCGCCGGCTGACCGTCGGCGGCGCCGCGGTGCGGCGGCGCGGCAACCCGTTTGCCGGGCCGCCCGCGGGGTATCGGCGGAGCGAACGGGCTGCCGCGGATCGAGAAGGGGAGCATGGACGACCAGAGAGACGAGAGCCGGGAGGGGCAGGGCGCGGGCGCCGACGAGGCGGCCGCTGCGCCGCCCCGGGAGCGGACGACGATGGATGACGAGCTCCCGCCGACCGACGACGCGCTCATCCAGCACGAGGAGGAGGCCGCCGCGGCCGAGGCCGCGCACGTCGGCGGCCCGCCGCACCCGGCCGGTAGCGACGAGGCCGCCCGACCGCTCGAGGAGTCCGGCGAGGGCGTCGCCGAGGGCTACGAGGACGCCGAGCGCGAGCTCGTGGAGCAGGCCACCCACGGCGAGGACCGCTGGGTGCCCGAGCCGTTCCCCTCGGAGGGTGGCGAGGATCGGCTGTCGGGGGAGGAGGGCGACCGCGAGCCCCAGGAGCTCGTCCCCGAGGCGGCCGCCGACCGGGTCCAGCCGAGCTACTCGGATCCCGACGCGATCGCGCCGACCGAGCAGAGGACGGACACCCGCGAGGACCCGCCCGAGCCCGACGAAGCGTCGTTCGCGCCGGACGAGTAGAGGCGTTTGGGCGCGAGCGCCCCCTAGACGAACTGAAGCAGCACGGTGTAGAGCGCCGCCCCGAGCAGGAAGGGCACGAACTGCGCGCGCTGCTCGCTCGGCAGCTCCTCCTTGAGCACGTTGAGGATCACCCCGCCCGCGACGAACGCGAGCAGCAGGGCGATCGCACGCTCGGGGACCTCCGTCGCGAGGCCGAGCGCCAACCCGGCCAGCACCGCGCCGGCGACGAGCCACCGGCCCACGCGGTGGTAGACCTGCTTGTGGTGCTCCCGCAGGCTCCCGTCGTTGATCACGAAGTGCACGCCGAGCGCCACCGTGTAGAGGACCAGCGCGTCGAGCGTCCTCAGCTCCCCGTCCACTAGCAGGTAGCCGATGATCGCGTTGTACACGGTGAACGATCCGATGCTGAGCCAGAAGGCACCCGCCCCGGTGGCGTCGTCCCCGTCGCCCTCTCGCCGCTGGTGACGGCTCATGCGCGAGTGCTTCTCGACCCCGTAGAACAGGGCGAGGCCGAAGAGGGCGAGCAGGTACACGTGGTCCTCGAGGAAGGGGAGAAACGGGGTCCCGCCGGGGCCTACATCACCTTCGACGGTCTGCTGGCCCTTTGCGAGCTCGGGAAGGAGGAACGCGAACACATACGCCACCGACATCCCGCCCGCGACCGAGAGCCAGCGGCTGCGCGGGATGCGGTTGAGGAACCGCAGCCGCCCGCTGAGCACGTGCACGGCGGCCAGCGCGATGGCAGCAGCGACGTACGCGGCGACGGGCTCGCGCGACATGGCGGCCCGGTGCCCGCGACCTCCGGGGTGCGGCCTTACGGCGCCCCGAGCGCCGAGTCGACCTTGCGGTGGTAGCGCTGACCGACCTTACCCCCACCGATGGCCGCGAGCACGGTCACGACTATCACCAGCACGAGCGTGATCAGCGCGCCGATCCCGAACGACCCGGCGCTCGGGACGGTCGGCAGGTTGAGCTGAGCGAGCAGGTTGAACTGGGAGCCGAGGATCGCGCCCGCGACCGCCAGCAGGATCGTGATCACGAGCCCGATGATCCACACGCCGAGTCCCTGACGGCCGCCGTCGAAGCGTGACATGCGGCCCGCCACGTAGCCACCCGCGAAGTAGGCGATCGCCAGCACGATCAGGAGGACGATGCCCCCGACGATCCCGATCGTCCCCGCCGCGCCGACGGCCTGGCGCCCACTGCCGATCGAGCTCCCGGCGATCGGCCCGCCGATCGCGCCGGAGAGCGCGAGCAGCAGCACCGCCACGCCGGTCGCCACGAGCCAACCGAAGAACGCCGACCCCCAGTTGAAGCCGCCGAACCTGTCCTTCGCGTGCGCTCGGTCGTGGCCCGCCTCTCCGTCGGCCATGTCGTCTCCTCTCTTCTCGCCTTCGCGTACCGCCGTCTGTCTCGCGGCGGAACTTCGACATTCTTCTCCGCAAGCCTCCCGTCCACGGTCCCTCGAGGGCATGGGTCAACTGCCGGGCCGTTAGAGCGCGTCGCGCGCGAGCAAAGCTCGCCCTCTTGAGTCGAGGGCAGGTCGCGTGTAGCTTGAAGGGGTACCGGCCTCGTCCGAAAGAGGAGCCCGACATGGCCCTCGCCTCCCAATCACGCTCTTCCAATGTGACCGCCCGGCTGCGGCGTCGGCAGCTCCGCCGGCTGTCCGCCGAGCTCGCGCGGCTCGAGACCGCGGCCAAGGCGCACGCGGGGAGCGGCAGCGGCTCGAGCACGCGAGCGCGGTCGAGGCCGGCGGGCACGGTCCGGACGGGGGGCTGTCCGCGCAGAGCGAGGAAGGGCTCGGGGCGGAGGCCGCCGACGCGCCGGCGGACGGCGCCTCCCGCGCCGATCAGCTGCTCGCTGCGGCCCGCCGGCGCGAGCAGGCGCTCCGCATCGCCATCGGCGACTGCCGCGCGGAGATTTTCAAGGCGCTCGTGCGGGGCGGCCGGTGGGAGCGTGACTGAACGCCGGCGGCGGGTAGAGGTTGCTCGATGAGGCTCGAGGGCATTCACCACATCACGGCGATCACGGGCGACGCGCCGCGCAACGTCGACTTCTATACGCGCGTGCTCGGCCTGCGCATGGTCAAGCAGACGGTCAACCAGGACGACCCGACCGTCTACCACCTCTTCTACGGCGACGAGGAGGGCGCGGCGGGCAACGACCTCACCTTCTTCGAGTACCCGAACGCCGCGCCCGGTCGGGCCGGCGCCGGCATGGTCCATCGCGTGGTGTGGCGGGTCGCATCGGCCGACGCGGTCGCCTTCTGGGAGCGCCGCCTCGGCGAAGAGGGCGTCGACACGCGGACCGACGACGCGTCCCTCGTGTTCGCCGACCCCGAGGGCCTCGAGCACGAGCTGCGCGTCGCCGAGGTCCCGGACGAGCCGCTCATCGCGCGCGCCCGCGAGATCCCCGACGAGCACGCGCTCCAGGGCTTCGACGCGGTGCGGGCGCTCACCGCCGAGCCGGAGCGCAGTCGCGACCTGCTCGAGCAGGGGCTCGCCTTCGAGCCGCGGGGGAGCGCCGAGTGGGAGGCGCGCGGCTCGGAGCGCGGCGGTCGCGTCGTCTACGACTCGACCGACGTCCAGGGTCACCCCGGCGCGGGGACTGTCCACCACGTCGCGTGGGCCGTCCACATGGACGACCAGCTCGCGTGGCGCGAGCGCGTGGTCGCCGCGGGCGCGCGGCCGACGCCGGTGATCGACCGCTTCTACTTCCGCTCGGTCTACTTCCGCGAGCCGAGCGGGGTGCTGTTCGAGCTGGCGACGATCGGTCCCGGGTTCACCAGCGACGAGCCGCTCGAGACGCTCGGCGAGCGCCTGTCGCTCCCGCCCGACTACGAGCACCTGCGCGAACGTCTCGAGGGCCTCCTCACGCCGCTGCCCGACGCGACACGCTGGCGCCGCGCGGGCGCGGCGAGCGCGCGCACGTGAGCGGCCGCCGCGCGGCCGCGCGGCTCACCAACCTGCTCAGCCGCCCGCGCGCCGTGGCTACGCGCGCGACGCGCCTGCACGCCCGCGTGCTACGCGCCACGCGCGGCCGGGTGGGGGCGCGCAACCCGATCGCCCCGCGCCAGCGGGTGCTCGCCCTGACCACACGCGGCCGGCGCTCGGGCGCGGCGCGCGCGACCGCGGTCGGCTATCTCGAGGACGGCGACCGGATCGTGCTCGTCGCCTCGAACGCGGGGCTCGACCGCCCACCCGCCTGGTGGCTCAACCTGTGTGAGCACCCCGAGGCCGAGATCGACCTCCGCGGCGAGCGCCGCGCGGTCCGCGCGCGGGCGGCCAGCGACGATGAGCGCGAGCGTCTGTGGCCACGCGTCGTCGACCAGTTCGAGGGCTTCGACCGCTACGCGAGCTACACGGAGCGGGAGATCCCGCTCGTGATGCTCGAGCGACGGGGAGGCGCGGCGAGACACGCGGGCGGGCGTAAGTAGCTCCCCTACCGGGAAGGGAGGGGCTCATGCCTGACCTCGAGGGCTCCGAGTCGATCGAGATCGCGGCCCTGATCGAGCGCTGCTTCGAGGTCGCCGCAGACGTCGAGCGGGCGCCGGAGTGGCAGGGGACGATGCAGGCCGCCCGCGCGCTCGAACGCGGGAGCGACGGCCGGCCGTCGCTCGTCGAGACCGAGCTCGACGCGTCCGTTGCCAGGCTCAAAGTGCACCTGCGCTTCTCGTACGGCGAGCCCGACCGGATCGACTGGCGGCGGGAGCGCGGCGACCTCAAGGCGCTCGTGGGCTCGTGGCGCTTCGAGCAGCTCGGGGACGGCCGGACGCGTGCGATCTACAGCCTGGAGATCGGCCTCAACCGCACGCTCAGCCTGCTGAGCAAGGGCATTCGCGGGCCGGCCGAGGACCGGATCCGTCACCTTTTGCTCCGCCGGCCGGTCGAGGGGCTGAAGCAGCGCGCCGAGACCTGAGCCGGTGCGGCGACGCTCGCGGTTGACTCGCGGTCGGCGCTTCGGTAGCTACGACGAGCTCGTCGGCGGGCTCGGCGACGACGAGCTGACCGGCCACACGGGCCGCGATGTCCACTCCGGCCAGCAGGGCGGCGACGACCTCGACGCCGCGGACGGGACCCGGAGCAACGACGTTGCCAACGGCGGTGCCGGCGACGACTCCTGGCTGACCGACCCGGGCGACCAGCGCACCTCCTGCTGACGCGGCCGCGGTTGCCGCCCGCCGCTGACGTGAAGCGGCCCGGGCCGCGGATGGGCGCGTGACCGACGGGCGCCACTCCGTACTACTCAGGCACCGCGCCGTGGATCGGCGAGACTCGGTCCTCAGCTGCCTTCTTCACGAGCGCGCTGATCCTTGCCTCTTCGGCGCCTAACTCCTTCAGCGCGAAGGAGGTCGGCCACATGTTGCCTTCGTCGAGGTTCGCCGCGGCGTTGAAGCCGAGCGTCGCGTACCTCTCCTTGAACTTCGACGCAGCTGTGAAGTAGCAGACGACCTTGCCGTCCTTGGCATACGCGGGCATCCCGTACCAGGTTCTCGGCGAGAGGTCTGGCGCGCTGGCTTCGATGATCGCGTGGAGCCGCTCGGCCATGGCGCGATCCGGTTCCGGCATCTCGGCAATCTTCGCGAGCACCGCGCTTTCCCCGTCCGCCTTGGGCGCACGCGGGCCGCGGCGCGCTTCCGCCTTCAGCTCCTGCGCGCGCTCCTTCATCGCGGCTCGTTCCTCGTCCGTGAATCCCTTGGCGTTCTTGCCGCTCGTGGTGGCACCCTTGGCGGACTTCTGCGTGGCCTTCTTTGCGCTCATCGTTCCTCCTGTGCCGGCTGTGCACCTGTGTGTCTTAGCGGCTCTGCGCGTCGACTTGAAAACTCCCCAATCGAGGATGACTCGCATCCGGCGCGCTGCTCGATCAGTGGTCGTCCGATAGAACACGAGCGTGAGCGTTCGCCGGGCGGTGCCCAACATCAAGTCCGACCAGCCCGCTGAGACCCGCGACTTCCTGGTCGACCTGCTCGGCTTCGAGGTGGCGATGGACAGGCGCTGGGTGGTGACCGTGGTGTCGCCGACCAACCGCTCGGCCCAGGTGACCATCATCGCGAACGACGACATGGCGGCGCCGGGCATCTCGGTGGAGGTGCCTGACGTCGACGCCATCCACGCCAGGGCCGTCGAGCAAGGCTTGGAGAT
>Ga0126312_10001686_pt1 | contig 14602 bp, 11 predicted proteins | sample Plot104A_FD_92537 | JGI IMG/M metagenome (GOLD analysis project Ga0126312, IMG submission 92537) | Serpentine soil microbial communities from UC McLaughlin Reserve, CA, USA - Plot104A | ecosystem: Environmental > Terrestrial > Soil > Grasslands | place: USA: UC McLaughlin Reserve, Lake County...
CAAGACGAACCTGCTCGAGAGCCTGCACGTCGCAGCGCAGGGCTTCTCGCCGCGAACTCGCAACGACTCGCAGTTGATCCGCTTCGGCGAGCAGGGAGCGCGGATCGCCGCCCACGGAGACCACGGGGGGTCGCCCGTGGCGGTCGAGATGATCCTGAAGCTCGGTGAGGCGCGCCGGGCGAGACTCAACGGCGCCGCCTTGAAGGCTGCGGAGGAGCTTCGCTCGAGGTTGCCGACGCTTGTCTTCACGCCTGACCGGCTGGCGGTCGTCAAGGGGGGACCGGCGGTTCGACGCGCCTACTTCGACCGCGCGCTCGGCCGGCTCTTCCCGGGGCGTGCATCGGTTCCGACGGAGTACGCATCGGCGCTCGCGCAGCGCAACGGCGCGCTGCGGCGGCTCGTCGCCGGCTACTCGTCGCACGAGGCGCTGGCGCCGTGGACGGAGCGCGTAGCGGAGCTGGGCGCGACGCTCGTGAACGCGCGTTTCGAGCTCGTGGAGCTGCTCTCGCCGTCCTTCGCGGAGCTCGCCGGCGAGCTACTGCTCGGCGACGGCGAGCTGGAATACGACGGAGCTGCGCCCAGCTGCGACGACCTCGAGCGCCGGCTGGAGCAGGACCTCGCCCGCGGGTCGACAGGGGTCGGTCCACACCTGCACGACGTCGCCGTTCGGGCCGGCGGCCGCGACCTCCGGAGCTACGGCTCGCAGGGGGAGCAGCGGCTGGCTGTGCTGGCGCTGCTGCTCGCCGAGGCCGACCTGCTCGCGCAGCGCCGCGATCCCCCGCCGCTGCTCCTGCTGGACGACGTCCTGTCCGAGCTCGATCCCGAGCGTCGCGCGATTCTCGCGGAGCGCCTGCGGCGCGTCGACGGCCAGGCGCTGCTGACCGCGACGACGCCGAGTGCGCTTCCCGTACCGCCGGAGCAGCTGATCGAGGTTAAGCCCGGTCACGCGCGGAGCGCGGCATGAGCGAGCTGCCGAAGCGGATCGGCGGCGACGTTCGCCGCGAGTTCGGCCGCTTCGGCCCCAGCGGCGCCATTGCCGAGATCGTGGAAGCCTGGCCCGCCGCTGTCGGCGAGTCGATTGCGCGCAATGCGTGGCCGGCTCGCGTCAGCAGGGACGGCACGCTCCACGTCGCGACGAGCTCGTCGGCGTGGGCGTTCGAGCTCGGGCTGCTCGAGGCAGACGTCCGCGGACGGCTTGGTGCGGCGCTCGAGGGCGAGGCGCCCCCCCGGCTCCGCTTCGCGCCGGGACGGTTGCCCGAGCCGCCGCCGGAGGTCTCCACCGAGAGGACGCAGGGACCGCTCGTGCCATCGATCGAGCACCGCCGTCAAGCCGACTACATCGCTGGCGCGATCGAGGACGAAAATCTTCGCAAAGTTGTCGCGAAAGCCGCTGCTGCGAGCCTCGAGAAGGCCGCAGGACGACCGCCTGGTCTGGTAGACTAACTGCGGCCCTAAAAGTAGCAAAATGCAGGGCTTTTTTCTTTGGCTGAGGCAGCTTACACCGCAAAAGACATCACGGTCCTCGAAGGGCTCGAGCCGGTCCGCCTGCGCCCGGGCATGTACATCGGCTCGACGGGCTCCCGTGGGCTCCATCACCTTGTCTACGAGGTGGTCGACAACTCCGTCGACGAGGCCCTCGCGGGGCGCGCGGACCGCATCGACGTCACGCTCCACCCCGACAACTCCGTAACGATCTCCGACAACGGCTCGGGCATCCCTGTTGACGTGATGCCGGACCAGGGCGTCCCGGCGATTACGGTCGTCCTGACCAAGCTCCACGCCGGCGGCAAGTTCGGCGGCGAGGGGTACAAGGTCTCCGGAGGCCTCCACGGCGTCGGTGTCTCCGTCGTCAACGCCCTCTCCGAATGGCTGAAGGTCGAGGTGCGCCGCGACGGCAACGTCTATCGCCAGGAGTTCGCGCGCGGTGAGACGACGACCGACCTTGAGGTCGTCGGCAAGACCGAGAGCAAGAAGGACACGGGGACGACGATCTCGTTTCTCCCCGACCTCGAGATCTTCGACGAGGAGGAGTTCGAGTGGTCGATAGAGACACTCGTCCAGCGCCTGCGCGAGACCGCGTTCCTGACGCGCGGCCTCCGCATCGTGATCGTCGACGAGCGGGAGGGCGAGGACCGGCACGAGTTCCACTACGAGGGCGGGATCAGGGACTTCGTCGCGCACGTCAACTCGGCGAAGGAGCCGATCCACAAGCGGATCGTCTACCTCGAGGGCGAGATGGAGCAGGGCGGCGTCGAGGTGGCGATGCAGTGGAACGGCTCGTACGTCGAGTCGGTCTTCTCGTTCGCGAACAACATCAACACGACCGAGGGCGGCGCCCACCTTTCGGGGTTTAAGGCGGCGCTGACCGGGACGCTGAACAAGTACGCGCGGGAGAAGGGGCTCCTGAAGGAGAAGGAGGACAACCTCGAGGGCGAGGATGTCCGCGAGGGATTGGCCGCGGTGATCTCGGTCAAGCTGCGCGACCCGCAGTTCGAAGGTCAGACGAAGACGAAGCTCGGGAATCCGTGGGTCCGCGGCCTCGTGGAGCAGACCGTCAACCAGCGGCTCGCCGAGTTCCTCGAGGAGAACCCGCAGGACGCGAAGCAGATCGTCTCGAAGGCGGTCGCTGCCCGAAACGCGCGACAGGCCGCACGCAAGGCGCGGGAGCTGACGCGGCGCAAGAGCGCCCTCGAGAGCTCCTCGCTGCCAGGGAAGCTCGCCGACTGCCAGATCAACGACCCGGAGGCGGCCGAGCTCTTCCTCGTCGAGGGGAACTCCGCCGGCGGATCCGCAGTCGAGGCGCGCAACCGCGTCAACCAGGCGATCCTGCCGCTGCGGGGCAAGGTGATCAACTCCGAGAAGAACCGGATCAACAAGGTGCTCTCGAACGCAGAGATCCAGGCGATGATCACCGCGATCGGCACCGGCATCGGCGACGAGTTCGACGTCGAGAAGCTCCGCTACCACCGGATCATCGTGATGACCGACGCCGATGTGGACGGGGCGCACATCCGCACGCTGATCCTCACCTTCCTGTTTCGGCAGATGGCGGAGCTCGTCGAGCAGGGGCACGTCTACATCGCGGTGGCGCCGCTCTACCGCGTGAAGATCGGGAACCAGGAGATCTACGTCGAGAAGGAGTCGCAGTTCGAGGATCTCCTCGTCCGCGAGCGGATCAAGGACATGGACGTCACCGACCGATCCGGGAACACGCAGAAGCTGACCGAAGCCCGGTACAAGCGGCTGTCGGGCGCACTCGCCGAGTTCGAGGGCTACGCATCGAGGCTGCGCTCCGAGTACGGCGCGCCGACCGTGAACTTTCTCATCGAGCACCGGCTGCTCGAGGCGACGGACGCCGGAGGCGACCTCGAGCACGCGCTGGGGATGATCGACATGGACGGCTATGAGCTCGACCTCGTCGACAAGGGCGCCGACGACTTCCGCGTGAAGGTGGTCGAGAAGGAGACCAGCGCGGCGAAGCACGTCACCGTGCCCGTCGACCTGCTCCAGTCGCCGCACTACGCCCAGCTGGCGTCTCGCTATGCCAAGCTGGTCGAGATCGCGGGACCACCGCCGTACACGATCACGCTCGGGCGCAAGCGCCGCGAGGCCGACACGTTCGAGCAGCTGCGTCACCAGGCGATCGACCTCGCGAAGGAAGGCATCGAGGTGGGCCGTTTCAAGGGGCTCGGCGAGATGGATGCCGAGGATCTCTGGGAGACGACGATGAACCCCGCGAACCGGATGCTGATCCGCGTCGAGGTAGAGGACGCGGCCGCCGCCGACCTCGCGTTCTCGATGCTGATGGGCGACCAGGTCGAGCCGCGCCGGCTCTTCATCGAGCAGAACGCCCGCGACGTGCGGTTCCTGGACGTCTGATGTCCAACATCGAGCCCCTCGGCGCCGGCCGGATCGAGTCGCGTGAGCTGGAGCAGGAGCTTCGCTCGAGCTTCCTCGACTACGCCATGAGCGTGATCGTCTCGCGCGCGCTGCCGGACGTGCGCGACGGCCTCAAGCCCGTGCACCGGCGTGTCCTCTACGGGATGCATGAGTCCGGCATGCAGCCGAACCGCCCGTTCAAGAAGTCGGCGCGCATCGTCGGCGAGGTCATGGGCTCGTACCACCCCCACGGCGACACGGCGATCTACGACACCCTCGTCCGGCTCGCACAGCCGTTCTCGATGCGTTACCCGCTCGTCGACGGCCAGGGGAACTTCGGGAACATCGACGACTATCCCGCCGCCGCGATGCGCTACACGGAGTCGCGGCTTTCGAGGATCGCAACCGAGCTGCTCCGCGACATCGACGCGGACACCGTCGACTTCCAGCCGAACTACGACGAGTCGCGACGCGAGCCTTCCGTCCTGCCGGCGCGGTTTCCGAACCTGCTCGTCAACGGGTCGGCCGGGATCGCTGTCGGGATGGCGACGAACATCGCGCCGCACAACCTCGGCGAGGTGATCGACGCGCTCGTGGCGCTGATCGACGAGCCGGACATCGACGTCGAGCGGCTGACGCGCCACATCAAGGGCCCGGACTTCCCGACCGGCGGGATCATCCTCGGCCGCGAAGGGATCCGTGAGGCGTACCGCTCGGGGCGCGGACGGATCGTGATGCGCGCCCGTGCGCACATCGAGGAGCTGCGCGGCGGAAAGTCGGCGATCATCGTCACCGAGCTCCCGTACGGCGTGAAGAAGGGCGGCGACGTCGGCGTGATCAAGAAGATCGCCGACCTGGTCAACGACAAGGTCCTCACGGAGATCTCCGACCTCGCCGACCACTCGGACCGCTCGGGGATGCGGATCCAGATCGAGCTCAAGCGCGACGCGATCCCGCAGGTCGCGCTCAACAAGCTCTTCAAGCACACGGCGCTGCAGTCGACGTTCGGCTTCAACGCGGTGGCGCTCGTGGACGGTGTCCCGCGGACGCTCTCGCTTCGCGACATGCTCCAGCACTACCTCGACTTCCAGCGCGAGATCGTCACGCGGCGCTCGAAGTTCGAGCTGCGCAAGGCCGAGGCCCGCGCGCATGTCCTCCAGGGCTACCTGATCGCCCTCGACAACCTCGACGCCGTGATCGCGCTGATCCGCGCGTCCGCGGATCCGGACGAGGCTCGGGAAGGCCTCCAGCGGGAGTTCGAGCTGACGGAGGTCCAGGCGCAGGCGATCCTCGACCTTCGTCTCCAGCGCTTGACAGGGCTCGAGCGCAAGCGGATCCAGGACGAGTTCGCGGACCTGCAGGAGCGCATCGCGGAGCTCCGCGCCATCCTCGGCGAGGAGTCGCGGATCGACTCCCTCATCCGCGAGGAGTTGCTCGAGATCAAGTCGATCTACGCGAAGAACGACGACCGGCGGACGGAGATCGTCGCAGCGGAGGGCGAGCTCGAGCTCGAGGACCTGATCGCGGAGGAGGACATGGTGATCGCGATCACGCGCTCGGGCTACATCAAGCGGCTACCCGTCACGACGTACCGGGAGCAGCGCCGCGGCGGGATCGGCGTGATGGGGATGGAGCTGAAGGACGAGGACTACATCGAGCACCTGTTCGTCGCCTCGACGCACGACTACATCCTCTTCTTCACCTCGGTCGGCAAGGTCTACCGGCTCAAGGTGCACGAGCTGCCGCTGGGCACGAGGCAGGCGAAGGGCCGCGCGATCGCCAACTTCCTCCCCTTCAGCCAGACCGAGACGGTCCGCGCCGTGATCGCGACGCGCGACTTCAAGGAGGCGGAGTACCTCGTCGCCGCGACCAAGCACGGGATCGTCAAGAAGACGAAGTTCGAGGAGTACAACACCCCGCTCAAGGCCGATGGGATCATCGCGATCAACCTTCGCGACGGCGACGAGCTGATCGGCGTCGTCCACACGGACGGCGACGACGACATCCTGATGGTCTCCCGGAAGGGCCAGGCCATTCGGTTCCACGAGTCGGACGCGCGGCCGATGGGGCGAGCGACGGGCGGCGTTCGCGGTATGAAGCTGCGTAAGGGCGACGAGGTGATCGAGATCAACCGCGCCGAGAACGACGCGGACCTGCTGGTCGTGACCGAGAACGGTTACGGCAAGCGCACGAGGCTCGACGAGTATCCACTGAAGGGTCGCGGCGGCCTCGGGGTGAAGACGGTGCAGCTCACGGAGGCGAGGGGACAGCTCGCGGGCGCGCGGGCGGTTCGCGAGGGCTACCAGGTGATGCTGATCTCGACCGGCGGCACGGTGATCCGGATGCCGGTCGACGGCATCCGGCGCGCGGGGCGGGCGACGCAGGGCGTGATCGTGATGCGCCTGCGCGAAGGTGAGCAGATCTCGGCGCTCGCGCCGGTGGTCGAGTCGGCCGAGGACGAGGCGACGGTGGAGGAACCGGTGCCGGTCGAGCAGGTTTCGGCCGACTGAGCAGATTTTTGCCGCGCCGTGCGAGTTTGTGAGCGTTTGTGAGCGTTTCCGCAGCTTTCACCCTTCCAAAGGCAGGCACTGAGCGTTATCGTCTTCGAGAGACGTCTGAATCTGAGTCGAACAAAGGTGTCGTATGCCGCCAAGCACGCAAGCTGACCTTTTGGAGCCAATCGATCTCGCGAAGCATCTCGGTAAGGTCGAGCTCTACCTCGGCCAGGTCTGCCAGATCGCCGGGATCTCGAAGATGCAGCTGGACTACTGGACGAACAAGGCGCAGATCCCGACGAAGGGGCGCAAGCAGCGGATCTACGACATGGACGCCGTCGAGACCGTGATGCTGATCAAGCAGGCGAAGGACAAGGGTTTGAACCTCGGTGCGGCAATCGACGCGGCGCGCCGCTTTCGTGAGCGCGAGCGTGGGGCGATGCCTGCCCCTAGCCTCAGTTCCTGAGCCGCTCGGCCGCCCGGTCCGGCGGCACGACGTTCAGATGGATTCCGGCGCCGAGCTCGATGCCCGCGAGCGCCGTCAGCCGCGGTACGAAGTGGATGTGCCACCGCGGGCCCGGATGGAGCCAGGCATTCCACGGCCTGACCCCTTCTGCGTGGTGGAGCCGGCGAACGAGGTCCCGCACGAGAACGAGGCCGTCGCCGATGTCGCCCGTGCCGTCGGGGGGGCCGACCAGGCATTCGTAGGGCCCCGCGCCATACGGGTGGGCGGACGCGACGACGCTGCCGCGCCGCCGGATCTCGTACGCCGCGAGCAGCTCCGGGAGCCGATCGAGGCCCTCGTCCGGTAGCTCGGTCCAGACGAGTTGCGAGTGGCTGTGCGGCAGGCTTGCGCCGGCGAGGCGGCCCTCGTTGATCAACGCAAGCACGGTTCCTCCCTCGTCGGCGATCCGGCGTTGCCACGCCTCCGCGACGAGAGCCACTTGCTCCTCGCCGAGCTCGGTGAACGAGCGCACGTGGTCTGGGGCGTGGACGACGACCTCTTGGCGGTCGAATGCCGGGTAGAGGTTCGGCACGACGCGAACGCGCCATGGATCCCCTAGGCGCAGCGTCTCGGGCGGCGTCCGATCCTCACGTCCGGCGCAGAAGGGGCAGCGCTCCAACTCCGCCTCCGTCGGCGGGTCGATCTCCGGCAGCCAGCCGCCGGGGCGGTCCTTGCGGCCCGGGGCGAAGATCACCCGTCGCCCGGTGAGCGGATCGACGACGACTTCGGTCAGCTGCTGCTGCTGCGGCGGTCGGCCGACTCGATCAGCGGGCGGAAGAGGTCGAGCGGGAGCGGGAGGATGAGGGTCGAGGACCGCTCGGAGCTGATCTCGAGCATCGTCTGCAGGAACCGGAGCTGCAGCGACATCGGGTTCTGCGCCAGCACCTCAGCCGCGTCCTTCAACCGTTCCGATGCCTGGAACTCGCCCTCCGCGGCGATCACCTTCGCGCGCCGCTCGCGTTCGGCCTCAGCCTGACGGGCCATCGCGCGCTGCATTCCTGTCGGGATCTCGACGTCCTTGACCTCGACGATCGAGACCTTCACGCCCCACGGCGAGGTCGCCTCGTCGATGATCTGCTGCAGGATTGCGTTGATCTTGTCGCGCTCAGAGAGGAGCTCGTCCAGCACATGCTGGCCGAGCACGCTCCGCAGCGTCGTCTGCGAGATCTGCGACGTCGCAACCATGAAGTTCTCGACCTGAACGATCGCCTTCTCGGGGTCGATGATCCGGAAGTAGGCGACGGCGTTCACGCGGACGGGAACGTTGTCCTTGGTGATTACTTCCTGCGGCGGGACGTTCAGCGTCACGGTGCGCAGGTCGACCCGGACCATCTTGTCGACGATCGGGATCAGGAGGAAGAGACCCGGGCCCTTCGGCGGCGACTTCAGCCGCCCGAGGCGGAAAATCACGCCGCGTTCGTACTCGCGCGCGATCCGGACCGACGCTGACAACAGGAGGATGGCGACGACCGCGAGGGCCGCGACGACGATCAGGACGACCACGCCGTGATCTTAGTGCCCACCCGCCGACCAGAGCCGGCCGGCGGAGCACTATGCGGGCGCGACGGTGAGCGTCAGTCCGTCGTCGATGCCCTCGACACGGACGGGCTGGCCGGGTGGAAGTGGCTCGCCCGCCGTCTGCGCGCGCCACAGCTCGCCGTGCACGAACACGAGCCCGACCGGATCGAGCGGTTGACGAACGATGCCGACCTGCCCGATCAGCTCCGAGGAGCCGGTGACGATCGGCGCCCGACGGACCTGGACGATCTTGAACGCGACGAAGCCCATCAGCGCCATGAGCGTCCCGGCGATCGCGAGGGCCACCGTGGTTGAGACCTGGTAGGCGTCCCCAGCCGGATCGAAGAGCATCAGCGCGCCGATGAAGAAGCAGACCCCGCCGGCGATCGTCAGCGCGCCGTGCGTCGGCAGGAACAGCTCCGCGGCGAAGAACGCGGCCGCGAGCAGCATCAGCAGCAGCCCCGCCACGCTGATCGGCAGCACCTGGAGGCCGAACAGCCCGACGATTAGTGAGATCGCGCCCACCGTGCCAGGGAAGATCAACCCTGGGTTCCAGAGCTCGACGATGATGCCGAGCAGCCCGACGGACAGCATCAGCGCGATGATGTTCGGGTCGACGAGCAGGTCGAGCGCGCGCTTCCAGAGCGACATCTCGACCGTCTTGACCTGCGCGCCGGCAGTGTCGAGGACGAGCCCCTTCGGCGTCGTCTTGCGCCCGTCGATCGTGTTCAGCAGGGCTGGCAGGGTGGGCGAGACGACATCGATCACGTTCAGGCGAAGCGCTTCTCGGGCTCCGAGGTTGGAAGCACGGCGCACGGCGGCATCCGCCCATTTGGCGTTGCGGCCGTGCTCTCGCGCCAACGTTCGCAGTGAAGCGGCGGCATCGTTCACGACCTTGCGCCGGAGGTCGCGCTGGATGTCCTCGCCGCCGACGCTGATCGGCGTCGACGAGCCGATGTTGGTCTGCGGCGCCATCGCCAGGATGTCCGCGGCCTGGCCGATCCAGACTCCTGCCGAGGCGGCCCTCGCTCCTTCCGGCGAGACGTAGACGATCACCGGGATCTTCGACGCGAGCTCCGCCTGGTAGATGTCCTTCATCGCGTCCGAGAGGCCGCCGGGGGTATCCAGCAGGATCACGGCTGCCGAGTAATGCTCGGAGTTCGCCCGGTGGATCTGGTCGACGACGTAGTCCGCCGTGACGGGATTGACGTCGTTTTCGAACTCGATCGCGAGCACTCGAGGCGTCGCGGCGTGGGCGACAGGAACGACCGCGAGTACCGCGAAGACGGTCAAAAGTGCCCGCAGAGCGCGGCTTTTCACGGTGTAAGGATCGTATCAACAGCCCTTGCGGCTGCCGATTCTCGCTGCCAACCTAGGCCGGGGCCATGAAAGGAGCACTCGCCGCCGTCACGGTCGCTCTCGCCTTTCCGGCCACGGCCTGGGGAGAGGCGACGCTCGTCACTCGCGACCTTCCAGTCGGCGGCGCGCGGACGCTCGCCGCGAGCGCCCCCGCGACCCGCTTCAACCTTGTCGGCCTGCACTGGCGTGGTCCCGGCCGCGTCTACTTCCGCACGCGAGCTCAGCACGGCTGGGGCGGCTGGCACGAGGCCGACGCCGAACCGGAGGATCTCCCGGACCGCGGCACCGCTGAGGCGCGGCGTATGCGCGGCTGGCGCATCGGCAACCCGTGGTGGACAGGGACGGCGGAGCGGATCCAGGTGCGCACGCGCGGGCGGGTCGAACGGGTCCGCGCCCACTTCGTCTGGAGCCCCGAGGAGCCGATGCTCGAGCGCTCGCTCCAGATCGCGGGCTCGCCGAAGATCATCCTCCGCAAGAGCTGGGGCGCGAACGAACGGATTCGCCGGGACAACCCGGAGTACGCGCCGACGCTCGCGGACGCGATCGTTCACCACACGGCCGGAGCTGGGGCGCGCACGCCCGCGCAGTCGGCGGCGGTCGTCCGCGCGATCCAGGTCTACCACGTGCTCGGAAACGGCTGGGACGACATCGGCTACAACTTCCTCGTCGACCGCTTCGGCCAGGTCTTCGAGGGGCGCTGGGGCGGCGTCGAGCGGAACGTGATCGGCGCGCATGCGCAGGGGTTCAATACGGGCTCCGTCGGGATTGCGGTGATCGGGAGTTACGGCGGCGCTGCGCCGTCGGCTGCTGCTCGCGACGCGCTGAGTCGGCTGATCTCCTGGCGCCTCGATGTCGCTCACGTCTATCCGCTGGGGCGTACACAGTCGATCTCCTCGGGAAATCCGAGGTTCCGCAAGGGCCTCCCAATCTGGCTTCGTACCATCTCGGGACATCGCGACACCGGCTTCACCAGCTGTCCCGGCGCCGGCCTCTACGGCCGGCTCGGGGCGGTCGCGAACCGTGCTGCAGCGATCGGCCTGCCCAAGCTCTACTCACCGCAGGTCGAAGGCGCGCTGGGCGGCCTCGTCAGCTTCTCCGCGCGCTTGTCGGCGTCGCTCCCCTGGAACGTCACGATCCTCGACGCGTTGCAGCGGCCGGTCGCCGTCGGCACCGGTCGCGGCGCTGTCGTCCAGTGGACGTGGGACGCACGGTTTGCGCCTCCCGGGACGTACACGTACCGGATCTCGGCGGGCCCGAACGCGCGCCCCGTGACGGGCACCATTCGACGTCCGGCCGGCGCGGTGACGCTCGAGGCGCTGCGCGCGGATCCGCCGAGCGTCACGCCGAACGCGGACGGGCTCACCGACGTCACGCGTGTCTCATACCGCCTCGGCGGCCCGGCGACGGTGAGGATCGAGCTGAGGAGCGAAGCCGGCTTGACCATCGCGCCGCTCTTCAGCGGCACGCGGCCCGCCGGGCCCCAGTTCTTCCTCTGGGACGCCGCGCCCTACCCGGATGGGCGCTACGTGATCGTCGTGACGGCGCGCGACCGGCGCGGCCGGGAGTTGACGTTGTCGACGCCGGTCATCGTCTCGCGCACGCTCTCCGGCTATGCCGTGACACCGCTCGCGATCTCGCCAAACGGCGACGGCAAGAACGATGCCGCCGCAATCTCCTTCAACCTCGCCGTCCCCGCCCTGGCGCGGCTCGACTTGCTCCGCGGGACGACGCCGCTCGCGTCGCTCCTCTCGGGTCCGCTCGCGGCGGGCCCACAGGCCTTCGCGTGGGACGGCCGCGCCGGGGACGGCGTCTACCGCTTCGCGCTGACCGTGACGGACAGCATCGGGCCCGTGACACAGGAGTACAAGGTTCGGGTGGATCGCGTCGCTCCGGTACTGAAACGCGTCACGAGCAGGCCCCTGCGCGTCTCGCTGAACGAGCCCGCGGTCGTGACGTTCGTCGCCGACGGGCTCGCAGTACCCGTGCGCCGGCCGAAGGCCGGCACCTTCCAGGTCGTGCTCGACCGGCCGTTTACGGGTCTCGATGCGTTCGCGGAGGACGACGCGGGGAACGTCAGCCCGCGCCTGAGGCTTCGCTGACCCAGGCGTCGTAGCGAGCCTCGAGCCGAACGAGGAGCTCGGCGAGGAGCGGCGCGCGATCTACGAGCGTCCCGCTCTCGACGAGCAGCGAAGTCGCCGGTGTGTCCACGTCCGTCGGCAGGTCGCCCTCGTCGAGATTCACGTTGATCCCGATCCCGAGCACCACGCGCTCGTCGCGGGCCTCCGCGAGGATGCCCGCGACCTTGCGGCCGTCGATCAGGAGGTCGTTCGGAAAGTGGACCTCCGGCTGGATGGCGGTCACCGCGGCGACCGCGTCGGCCGCTGCGAGACCCGCGACGACCGAGAGCTCCGGCAGTCGCGCCGTCTCGACAGCCGGCCGCAGGTTCACGGAGACCAGCACGCTGCTTCGCGCGGGCGCGAGCCAGCGGCGGCCGAGGCGGCCACGCCCCCCTGTCTGCTCTTCCGCGACAGCGACTGCCCCCTCCGGAGCATCGGGGCCGAGCTCGCGCTGCGTCGACTCGCACCGCTCGAAGTAGAGGTAGGGACGGCCGAAGCGACCGCGAAGGAGCGGCTCGACGAGCTCCCGTGCGAGGGAATCCTCGCCTACTAGACTCACCGGATTGTCCTCCCTCTCCCGCGACGAAATCGAAGCGATCCTGCCGCACCGCGACCCATTTCTCCTGCTCGACGAGGTCGTCGACCTCGCTCCCGGCGAGCGCGTGGTCGCGCGTAAGCGCGTTCGCGAGGACGAGTGGTACCTGACCGGCCATTTTCCCGGCCGCCCGATCATGCCGGGCGTGCTGATCGTCGAGGCGATGGCACAGGCCGGAGCGGTCGCCGTGCTCTCCGAGGAAGAGAACCGCGGCAAGCTTGCACTCTTCGCCGGGATCGACGGCGTCCGCTTCAAGCGCGTTGTCGAGCCCGGAGACGAGCTCGAGCTCACGTGTGAGCTGGAGCGCGTTCGCGGCCCGATCGGCAGGGGGAAGGCGACGGCGAAGGTGGACGGCCAGCTTGCCGCGCGCGGCACGCTCACGTTCGCGTTAGAACCTTGATCGGCCGCTCGAACGGCGCGCCGGTCTCGATCACCGGCCTCGGCACCTACACGCCGGAACGCGTGCTCACGAACGACGAGCTGTCCATGCTCGTGGACACGACCGACGAGTGGATCACCGAGCGCACGGGGATCAAGGAGCGCCGGATCGCGGCCCCCGAGCAGGCGATGACGGATCTCGCGTTGCCGGCCGCGCGGCTCGCGCTGGAGAACGCCCGCGTGAAGCCGAGCGAGCTCGACCTGATCATCGTCGCGACGGTCACGCCCGACATGATGTTTCCGACGACGGGCTCGCTCCTCGGCGATCTCCTGCCGGCGCCGGACGCGGCCGCCTACGACTTGCTCGCCGGCTGCACCGGGTTCGTGTACGCGCTCGCCCAGGCGCACGCGATGGTCTCGTCCGGCCTCTCGAAGAAGGCGCTCGTTGTCGGCGGCGACGTCCTCTCGAAGATCCTCGACTGGACTGACCGCTCGACGCTCGTCCTCTTCGGCGACGGGGCGGGCGCCGTCGTGCTCGAGCGCGTGGACGGCGGTGGCTTCCTCGGCTTCGAGCTCGGCGCCGACGGTGGCGGCGGGGAGCACCTCTGGCTTCCGGGTAGCGGCTCCCGCGCTTTCGAGGACGCCGACCGCCTCGTGAAGATGAACGGGCGCGAGGTGTTCAAGTTCGCGACGCGGGTAATGGTTTCCTCGGCACAGGCATTGTTGAGCGAGTTGGGGCAGACGATCGACGACGTCGACGTCTATGTCCCGCACCAGGCGAACACACGGATCATCGACTACGCGGCGAAGAAGCTCGGAATCCCCGAAGATCGCATTGTCGTGAACGTGGACAGGTACGGAAACACATCGTCGGGGTCGATCCCGCTGGCGCTCGCGGACGCCGAGGCGGACGGCCGGCTCGAGCCGGGCGCGACGGTGCTGATGACGGGGATGGGCGCCGGCCTCACGTGGGGCTCGGCGTTGATGGAATGGACGGCGAACGGGAGGATCGTGCGGTGATTGCTTTTTGCTTCCCAGGCCAGGGTTCGCTCGAAGAGGGCATGGGCCGCGAGATCGCGGCCGCCGTGCCCGAGGCGATGGAGGTCTTCGAAGTGGGCTCCGACGCTGCGGGGCTTGACCTCAAGCGCCTCTGCTTCGAGGCGCCACTGAACGAGCTCGTGCGAACGGAGGTGCAGCAGCCGGCGCTCGTCGCGACGAGCCTTGCCGTGCTGGCCGCGCTGCGGGCACGCGGCATCGCGCCGGATTACGTCGTCGGCCACTCCGTCGGCGAGTTCGCCGCGATCGCCGCGGCCAACTCGATCGACACCGGCGACGCGATCGGCCTCGTGCGCGAGCGCGGGCTCGCGATGGCCGAGGCGGCGCGGGAGAGCGACGGCACGATGGCGGCGATCCTCGGGCTGGACGACGAGGTCGTCGAGCAGCTCTGCAGTGAGATCGAGGGCGTCTGGCCGGCGAACTACAACTGCCCGGGGCAGATCGTGGTCTCGGGCGAGGAGGACGCCGTGGAGGAGCTGATCGGCAAGGCCGCGCTCTTGGGGGCGAAGCGGACGGTCCGGCTGAAGGTGTCCGGCGCCTTCCACAGCCCTCTCGTCGCGAAGGCTGCGGAGCGGCTGAAGCCGGCGGTCGATCGCGTCCGCTTCTCCGATCCGATGGCGCCGTTCATGTCCACGGTGACGGCGAAGATCGAGCCGGCACAGCGGATGGCGGGGCTGCTCGTCCAGCAGGTCACGGCGCC
>Ga0126312_10001688_pt1 | contig 14583 bp, 14 predicted proteins | sample Plot104A_FD_92537 | JGI IMG/M metagenome (GOLD analysis project Ga0126312, IMG submission 92537) | Serpentine soil microbial communities from UC McLaughlin Reserve, CA, USA - Plot104A | ecosystem: Environmental > Terrestrial > Soil > Grasslands | place: USA: UC McLaughlin Reserve, Lake County...
AAAATGAAAATCTAATTTTCTTTTTTTATTACTATTCTAGAATTTAATATTGCCAAATAATGAAGATTTCATAATTAAATTATATCTATTTAATTATTGTGTCTCTAAAAATAATAGAATGAAATTGCAAAGAATAATAAGATAGAATTATTAAAAGATAGTTAAGATTACAGCTCTTGCTGTGTTTGGCTTTATATGGTAATTAATAACTTCTACTAATCCATTTGCAACTGAAAATCATAAGTCACTTACGAGTAGAGAAGTTGTGATTATAATTTATTTTTTATCTAATATCTTTCTATTTTATATATCAAAGAAACTTTTTTATTTTAATTTCAATTTAAACTATTGTGTATATATATTATCATCTTAATTTAGAAATAAAAATATATAGAATTGTTATTATTTCAAATCTACCTAATATCATATTAATAGACAAAATAAGTTTTGATATAATATCTAGATCCATAGTAGTCATTCCAACTGTAAGACCAGTATTGGAAAGAGTTGATGAAGCTTCAAATAATGCATCTATAAAATCACTTTTAGTAAGATAAGAAATAGCAATTGCACTTGCAAAAGCAAATAATATAAATAATACAATTACAAAAATTGCTTCTCTAAAAGCTTTATCAGAAAATACTAATAGTTTTTGATTAAAAATGTATAATGGATTATGAGTTGCAGATTTTAGAGGATGTGTTTTTGAAAAGGATGACTTTCGGCCATTTTTATTTTCATGGAATTGAATTGCAGTAGATGAAATTGATAATGGAGTATGAGCATCAGAACTTAATAACAATCTTGAGTTACCTTTTATTTTTTTAAAAATTAATAAAAGTCTAGCAATCTTTATTCCACTTGCTGTTGAAAATGCAGTTCCTCCTATAAGCATAATAATGATAAGAATAATTTTTCCTCCAATTGATAAAGAAGATAGATCAATAAATTGAAAACCGGTAGTCGTAGATGCACTTATCACTTGAAATAGAGAGTTAAACCAATTATTTGTAGAAATAGTTGGATCTATTATTATAAAAAGAAAAGCAAAAATTAAGAGAGAACAAAGAAAAACAATAATTTCTATACTCAATCTTTTTGTTTTTACCTCTTTCCTTAAGATACCATAATAAAAACCAAATGGTAATGCAGCTATTATCATTCCTGCCATAATTACTATTAATTGATAAAAATTAATTGAACTAAAAATATTAGAAGCAGGTGTAAAACCTCCTGTAGCAAAAGTGGCAAATGACAAAGAAACTGAGTCAATCAATTTAAGATTACCAAGAAAAGATAATAATAAGGTAATAATGGATGTATAAAATATAAAGATTATACTAATGGTAGATAATAATTGTTTGAACTTTTGCATTGCATTTCCCATCACATTTCTCATTGCAGCCAATCTTGTTTCAGGATAATACAAAGCCATTATGAGATAAACAAAACTCAATCCACCTACCCATTGAGTGTAAGAACGATAAAATACGAAGCTGTCTGGAAGTGATTCTGGTTGTTCTATTATAGAAATACCTGTAGTTGTGAAACCGGAAGAACTTTCTAGGAATGCATTTACAAAAAGAGATAAATAATCATTAGAAAGTTCAAAGGGATCAACGTAGATATAGGGCAAACAGCCATAAAGACTTAGTAGTATAAAACAGGATATAACAACAATAGACGATTGTTTTAGATTAAGTGGGGTCTTTTCTCCTAACGTATTCATAATATAGCCTGTTAAAGATATTGAAATAACTGCAAGATAAATTGCTGCTGCAGATTCTAATTCATTTAAGATTGTTCCAAGTATTGCAGGAACAATCATTAATATTCCAGCAAACTGCATAATAAAACCTAAACTTCCAAATATTGGTCTATAATTTTCTTTTATTGTTACTCTATAACTTGTGAAAGTTTTTTCTATGACTGAATTTCGAATTGCTTCTGCAAGAGATTTTTGTGTAACAATTCCTATAATTTTTTGATCATTTTTATGATGAGTCTCAATTATTGGAATCCTTTTAATTTTATAAATTCTCATTAATTCTATTGCTTGTTTTACAGTTGATGTGTTATTCAAGGTCATAATTGGAGAAGACATTATAGATTTTAGAAAAACCAAATCTGAATCATCTCCTTTAATTACCACTTTTTCCAGAATGTCACTATCAGTCACTATGCCAACAGGCTTTCCATTAGAACCAACAATGATTGTCTCAATTTTTTTTGGCTGAGCAAGTTTTACTGCTTCAGCTACAGAAACATTTTCATCAACCATTACAAATTGTTTACTAACGTATAAAGAGACAGAGCGTTCTAATGGTTCAACCATAGATTATCTTCAGAACTTTTTCTTAATACAATAATAACTATTAAAAATGTTATGCTGTTATGAGAATCTGTATAAAATTTTTTATCTTCAAGTATCTAAATAAACCAAATAAAACTTCGCTTTTATCTTGGGAATTTATTAAATTCAATAAGTAATAATTAATACTTTAAAATAATTTCTCATATTGACATACAATAACTTTTTTTATTTTATCTAATAACGGCAATAATCAATAACATTTCATTTTAATTTAGTTATATCTAACTTACATGAAAGACAAAGATTCTATAGGAATGAGAATAACTTCTTTTATTTATTCTTTCAATATTTAACAATAAAACAAGTTTTGTTCTATCTTGACTGTTTAGATAAAAAATTGAATTATTTATTTAATTGATGCTACATAATAATAATTCTGAAAGTCATGAGGAAGTGTTTTAACTTCAACTTGCTTAAAACCTGCTTCTTTGAGCATTTCTACTGCCTTTTCCTTACCCCACATCGCACCTAATCCTATTCCACCTTGAGCAAGGGACACGGTCATACAATGAAGACACGATATAGTATAAAGAAAAGGTCCTATCTGATGGTTTATATTATTTTGAAGTAAAGATGAAGAAAGAATATCTTGCATTAGAAAAATTCCATCCTGGCCATTCAATAAAGATACTATATTTTTCAAAGCTGTTGCAGGATTAGCTTGATCATGGATGGCATCAAATGCAGTAATGAAATCAAAAGATAAATTTTTTGAAGGATTTAAAATTTTTGATATATCTTTTACCTCAAATTTGACATTTTTATTATCATATGTTATAGCTTTAATCTGTGCCTTTGTTATTGCTTCTTCCGAAATGTCATACCCTGTAAATTTACTGCTAGGAAATTGATTTGCCATCATATTGATAGCACGACCATTGCCACAACCAACATCTAAAACATTAATCCCTTCTCTTAGTTTTTCTTCTAGTCCAGGTACTAGTGGAATTATCCAATCAAATAATCCTGATAATACTGTTTGAGCACTTTCTTCTTCCATTACTTCATGAAATCTTTTATATGAAGAATATGGTACACCACCACCTTTCTTAAAACAATTTACAATTTGATCTTCTACTTGACCTAATACCGGTATCCACTGCATTGAAGCAGCAAAATTGTATATCGTTGTTTGTCGAGTTAGAAAATTTGCCTTTTCCTTTGGCAAGGAATACAAATTATTGGTAGAATCATAATTCACAATTTTTCCAACAACCATTGCTGCTAACCATTCTCGTACGTATCTCTCATCTAAGTTTGAAGCAATTGAAATCTGCTTACTCGTTGAGGGAGGAAGCGATACCATAGTATCAAAAAGCCCTACTCTATGACCTAATGAAAGCATAAGAGACAAGGATCCTTTATTGATAACATCTACCATATATTCCTGAAATTCTAAAGAAGATGAGTTTTCCTGAACATTCATATTATTAGTATAGAATCTGTAATCTCTATTTTATTTTCTTCTACGAATCAAAATATATTTAATTGTTCAAGAGAAGAAGGTATAGTGACTCACCAGTCAGTTAAATTAATATTCTACATTACCTATAAATGATTTAGCATGTTCTCAAGAGATAATTTTAAAATATTCTCTCAAAATTTAGTTTCTCACTATTTACTCATTTTAATTCTAGCGTCCGTAGGCTCATTGATGCAAATATCAGGAACAAGTTGGGATGTTACTTCTCATTTAATGTTTAAACCTGAAACTTTTTTTACACCTTCTCATGCTTTACTATATTCAGGAATAGGCTTAATAACAATTGCAACTGTTCTTATTACATTTCTTTACATTAAAAATAAACATAGTATAACAAATACATCTGCTAAAAATTCATTCCAGTTGTTATTACTTGGTTCAATAGTTTCTATTATTTCTGGTCCCTCGGATTATTTATGGCATCAAAACTTTGGAATTGATGGTCTATTGAGTCCTACTCATATCTCATTAATGACAGGTATGCTAATAACATCAATCGGAGTAGTCATAGGACTAGCAAGAATAAAAATTCCATCCACTAAGAAAGATATTAATTTAGAAACTTTAAGAAAGATTGCACTAATTCCAGCCTTTGCTGCATTATGGTTTACAATCATATGGTATGTTTATTTCTTTTCACTTCCCTTTTCTAATGGAGATAGCTTTAACTTTAATCTAAATCCATATTTAGCATCAATAATAGCAACTTTATTTTTACCTCTATTTGGATCTATAATCTTTTTTACAGCCTCCAAAACTATGAGTAGATTAGGAGCAGTTAGTGCCATAGGTGGATTAGTTATTATTACTAATTTTTTTTCTAGTATCTTTTCCACTGATGGCATTTTATTTTCATCTATTTTATGGTATTTTCCCCTTTCATTTATACCAATAATTATTTCTGATTTCTTAGTTAACAATCCAACCTTTAGAAAAACAAATCATGAACTAAAATCTATTAAAAAAATAGTAGCAGCTGTATTAATAGGTACAGAATTTTATATTTTTAATTATCCTATGGTAGTTTGGGCTTATGCAGTTCCTTTGGAAATGTCATTGCGTGTAAATAATCAAGACTTACCGTTAATGTCACAATTAATTTCAAATTTCACTTCAACATTACCAATAATGCTAATTATTTCAATTCCTTTCGGTGCTATAATTGGTATAATAGGCTACTTAATTGCAAATAAAATGATAAAATTAAAAAATACAAATAAAGAAGAGAATCAGATTAATGATAATAATATTGAAATAAACAGAAACTAAAACGTTTAATTTTCATTAAGTAAATAAAAAATGTGTCCAAGAGTATCATTCCAATATAAACAAAATATAAAAAATAAGATTATAGAGAGCGCCATTATTACCTTTTCTAAATACGGATATGATAAATCTAGAATGGATGATATAGCTATAAGAGCTAACCTTAGTAAAGGGACAATATATATTTATTTCAAAAACAAAGAAGAACTTTTTAATGCTATTTCAGAAAGAAATACAAATGAATTAAAAAATCAACTAACAAAACTATTTGACAATAAAGATGACCTTATTACGTGTATCGAAAACTTTTACGAAGACTTTAATGACCAAGGATATAGAATGTTTTTTGAAATCATAGCTGAATCAACTCGTAATACAAATTTAAAACAATTACTTTATCAACAGAGAAAAAAAATCCTAGATATTATAATTGATTATTTAAACATCCAAAAAAATAAAGGATTCATAAGAAAAGATATAGAAATTACAGAAATAGCATATGGATTTGTATCATTATATGATGGAATAAAAATAAATAAGGTTTTAGGTATAACTGAAAATCAGAATAAGAAGACATGGACTAGAACAGTAAAGGCAATATTTACAGGAATAAGTTAATTATCTTTGCTACACTTATTTTTAATTCTTCTTTGAAATATTATACTCATCCCATGCCGTAACTTTTATTCAGGTTTATGTAAAGAGACATTTGCTTTTTAAATCTATATAAAGAAGAATATCCAACTCAAAATGTAGATTCTTCATTATGTTTAAACCCTTATATTTATAAATAAAATTATTAATAACAAATAGTTTTAATATATGATAACATTTCTCATATTTAATGAACCTTTTCCATCATAAAAAATTTGTCTGCGAAAAGGACAATGAAAAATTTGATAATTATGAAGAATTAATAGATCATTCCCGACATATCCATCACATGACAATTTTGAAATGTGATGGATGTGGAAAAGAATTTATTCATGAAAAAGATAGATTACATCATGTAAGAGAAGAACATGAAAAGGAATTAGACCGAAGAGAACATAGAGATATATATAAAAAAGTTAAAAAAAATCCCCAAGATGAAATTGATGAACAAAATAGAAAGTTTAGCGATAATCTATAATTTCTTTTTCTAATGAAATTCTTCTTTTTCATTTATGTTATAAAATACTAAGGTCAATCAATGTATCAACAAATAAAATAAATGCTAAAAAAAATAAAATATTTATTGATAAGGTTTCGCTAATTAATATAACTAAAAGTAATAAACTAGAATTATAAAATAACAAGGCAAAATTTTTTCTTTCTAACCTCTTTATTATACTTGAACTTCTATATAATTTTCATGATGAAATGGTAGACGAGATTGCTGAGAGAATTAGATCTATTGGAGGAAAACCAATTGGAACATTAAAAAAATTTATAAAATAAATCCGACTCTTTGAATATCTACTTAATACCCAAAGGGTGATAAGATATTAGAACATCTTTTCTAAGATCATGAATCAATAATTAGGCAAATTATAAAAGATACAGAAAGATCCTAACAGCTGGGAGATCTAGGAACAGCCGATTTCCTGACACAAGTTATACAAAAACATGAAAAGATGACATTGATGTTAATATCCTTTATAGAATTACAAATTCACTAACTTCCTCAATTGTACATTTACTAATGTGAGAGATTGAATATATAATTTAAATGAATTTAAATTTAGCTCCTATATAGTATATTTAATCTTTTGATATCTTTCTCTGCAATTTTAAATTATTATTATCTGAAATGTTTTAAATTTAGAATAAGTTTAGAACAAAAATTAGTATATTAACTTTATTTTTATTCAAACAAGCCACCAAATGGAGAATCAAATGATCTTAGATCTTCCTCTGGAGTAAAGGGTGATTGATCCTCAAAACGGAAACTATCGTCTAAAGGAGAATCAAATGATCTTAGATCTTCCTCTGGAGTGAGTGGGGATTGATCCTCAGAAGGGGGAGAATAGGGTGAATCATCATATGGTATATCATAAGGCAAATCATACGGAAGTGATGGCGAGGGTAATGGGTAATATGGAGATTGATATGGAGAAGGTGATGAATAAAAGATCGAGGAACTTCTATCTGAACCGCTATTAAGGATAACTACGAACCCTATAATCACTATCAAGACAAATAATATAATTAAAATTTTTTTTTTGGGATTAATCAATATGGATAGATGATCAATAATAACTGTTAATCATTATTAATTTTTCCTTTTTGCTATATTTTATTTGTAAAAGAGATAACAGAATTAATTCTTTTTAAAAGCTTATATTTGACAATTTAAAAAGTCAAACAAATTTGATATTATTTAGACAAAAATAATTATAATGCTATAGAGAAAGATAGAAAAGGATAAATCAAAATAAGAGTACATATAATAATATGGGATTTTTTAATATAATTAAAAAAACTTTAAAAATTGATGAAAACGATAGAGATGATAATAATATTAATAACACTATCAGTAATCCATTTATCGATAGCCAGGCAATCGAATCTTTATCCTTGGCCTGTATAAAATTAGATGAAAATTTAGGTTTAAAAAGCACTGGGAGGTGTGGGATTTGTGTAAAGAGTATAAATTCTGAATCCTTTAAGCAGATGAAAGAGTACATTGATAATTTGTTAAAAGTTGTAATAGATAAGAAAAATATTAACTTTGATATAACATTCAATTCTCTAATCGATAATTATGGTTATCTATGGTTTATTATCAAAGGAAAAACAATAGCAGAAATAGTAGCTGTGATAAATGCTGTAGGAGATAGTATCCATGAAAAAGGTTTTTCAAGACAATTATTAGCTAATATCTTTGAATTTTCAAGTGGTTATAGCGGAGACAATAATGGTCATATACAGAATAACCAATATTTGATCTATAATTATAAAATTGATAAATTTTATCCATTTGTTCCTATAATATCTACCTCAACTAACAATAGAAAAAGAAGAAACCATGATCAAGAAATAAAGATAATGAAAGAAGTATCTGATACGATAAAAATAGAAGAAAAACTTTCTTTATGGTATCCTATTTGGAATATCCCTTTTTAAAAAAGAATAAATATGAACCTAGTCATCTGAAATTATTCCTTCTTCCTTAAAAATTTTTGATGCATCTTCAATAGTAAATGAGTTTGTCTTGTTTCATTTTTAATTTTTATTATTAACTTTTATGTCTATCGCTATTCGTATTACGATAATTTGATGATATAATTATTTTATAACAACTAAAACGATTCTCAAAATATAGTTACTAGAATTGGCAATTATATCATTAAATTTATTATATTACTTAGGTGTTAAACTATTTAATCTAAAATATTAAGTTGTATAATCTAAAAACGTTTTTGGCAATTAATATCTAAACATTAACAGAATTTATCTCTTCTACAATTACGAAAAGTTCAAAAATATTATCATAACTATAGTTTAGAAAGATGATAAAGAGTTTAAAATTTCAATAGGCTACTTTTAAAAGAGAGTATTAAATATATTATTATTTAAGTAATAACATAATGGCCATTTTAGATAAATAACAAAATTAAAAAAATAAATTGAACTGGACAAAATGGAGCAATAGAAAAATACAATCTTTATATAAATTATCATCCTTCAAATTATAATGACGGATGTTGCAAAAGTAATAGAAATTGTAGGAAGTTCTACTCAGGGATGGGAAGATGCAGTTCAAGTAGCTTTAGATGAAGCGAGCAAAACAATACATGGAATTACAGGCTTAGAAGTAATTGATATGACTGGTAAAGTAGATCCCTCATCTGGAAAAATCGAAAGCTATAGAGCTGCTGTCAAAATCGCCTTCGGAGTAGAACATTCTTAAGTTTTATCAAGTTTCATTTCTTTTTCCTTTTTTTTATATTTCTAACTATAATTATAATAAATTAATTTAATAGTAATTCTAATTTTAGTATATCTTATCTATTTCATGTTCTGATTTTTTTGTATTATCTAATTAAATAACATCTGTTAGAATATCTAGAATTCTATTCTAGTATAATCTAAAATCGATAGAATAATTTTTTAATCATAATCATAGGAATTTGAATCTTTTTAATAATAACACCATATTAAATGACAATATAATTTTCTAATTATATATCATCACAAAGAAAAATTGTTCTTTAAATTCTGCATTTTAAAAGATGGTAAGATTAAGTCCTGTTAAGTTAAGACTATTTCACCTCCAATTTTGAATTGAATTGTGTTTCTTATTTTTGCGTTATACAAATAAATGAACAATTTTATCCAATTGTATACATGTTGTAGATCACAATTCTGTTTATTATTATTACAAGGATAGTAGTCGTCAAAACTCTCAGTCCTGTCTTTGAAATATTGCATTACTCTTTCTATAAGACTTTTCTCTAAAATAGAATGCAACCTATGTTTTAGATGTAGAAATGTACATGCTTGAGGATACCACGTACCACCATCAGTGTAAACTGTATGTTTTCCATATTTTTCAACTAACGATCTAATGAAATTCTCTGCTACAAACATGTTTCTCTCCTCTGAAATGTGGATTCCAAGCACGGAACTATGGATTGGTTCAATACATATCCATAACCAAAAGTGTTTCCAGCCAATCTGAATTATTGTTTCATCTATAATAAAAGCAGATACTCTCTTCCTTTTGTATATTTGAGAAGAACCAAATCTCAATCCAATTCCATATTGCAACATGACTTCTTTTTTGATCCTTAAAAGGTTCCAATGCATTGGATGTATTTCGTAAACTTAGACCAAGAAAGTACAAATACAAAGAGTACATTACAATAAATGTAAGTGTTCTATTTCTTTCGAATAATCTAACGGTCATTAGATTAGAAATAGAGCATTCACAGCTAAATCTATTTCCTTAAATTAACAGGACTTAAGATTAAATGCACAAATCCTTATTTTGAGGATTTTAATTTATTTCTTAAATAATATTTATAAAATAAGTAACCTCCACCAATTATAACAACTAGTATAACTAATTGAGTTAAAAATTTTAGAACTATTATACCAACAATTATTAATAGTATAATTATAAGAACATTGATAATAAAAGATCTATTCATAATAGAAGATCTATTCATAATAGAATAACATCTTATATTATCCTAATTATTATACTTTGCTTTTCATTTTTAATTTTGCCTGTTAGTTTTGATTTTACATACATCAATATAAATACTAAAAAGATATAATTCTAATAGATAAAATATAATTCAATCTAACTTTTTAATTAAATCTTTTCATTAAATATCTTTTTAAAAAAGAATAAAATGAACCTAGTCATCTGAAATTATTCCTTCTTCCTTAAAAATTTTTGATGCATCTTCAATAGAAAGATCTGAATCTGGAACTATAACATCGGATTCGATGATTTCTTTATCATCTATAGGTTCGCCGTTAGATGTAATTAAATTTTTCATTTCTGTTAATTTGGATTGTAATTCTTTTTGAGTAACTTTATGGTCACTTGATCCTAAAGAAACATTTTCAATTAAATCAACTATAGAATTATCAATTTCATTTATTTTGTCTAAAATTTCTGAATTCACCTTAAATTGACCTTGACCAGCTATTCTTATAATCACATGATGTGTGCTCATATTATTTCACATTAATTTACCAATAGAATAATTAAGTTTTTCCTATTTGTGCCTTTAATTTTGTCAATTCTTGATCAACCGAGCTATCTAATGAAACTTTATCAAGTTCTTGGTCAATATCTGTACTACCAGAAGAATAGGATTGTGTAACATCTGTTAAAACTCCTGAATCCACCATTTCATCTAATGCAGATGCCTTGGCCTTCATATTCTCAGTCTTTTCTTCTACTCGATTTAGCACCATACCAAGATCATTCATTTCTTCTGATATCCCTGTCACATTTTCCTTTATCTTAACTTGAGCTTCTGCAGCTGAATATTGTGCTTTTATCATTTCTTTACGTGTCTTAAACTCATCTATTTTAGTAGAAAGCCGTCTTTCAGCATTCTCTAATTTTATTTGTTCCTTTTCTACATCTCCAATATGTCTTTCTAACTCTTTAATTTGTGTAATAAGCATATTTTTTCTTTCTAACGCTACACGGGCTAAATCTTCTCTATTTGATTCTAACGATCGACGAGCTTGTTGCTCTAAAGTATCAATGTTAGTACTAAGTTTTGCTTTTTGCATTTCAAGTCGCTTTTTTGAAGTTACAACTTGTGTTATATCTCGTCTTAATTTGTTTATTAATTCATGTTGTTTTTCAAAAGAATAATTTAGCATCTCATTAGGGTCTTCGAATCGATCAGCAACAGAATGAGCCTTTGCTTTGAATATTGAATGAAAACGATTTAGTAATCCCAATTATTAATATTATAACAATATCAAATATTAAGGTTAGTTCTAATATATCTAAGACAAACTTTTATTCACTATTTAAAAATAAATATATAGTAGTTGAACATAGCATTTATCACATAAAAATACTTAATTTCATTATTATATAGAACACATTCGTTATTTTCCTTCAATAACTATAACAATATTAAAATATTTATGATTATAGTAAAACTAAGACATTTATTGTAAGTATTTGAGGATCTTGTTAGTAAATTAAATCTTTATTGAATAATTAAGAAAAGTAATAGGATTGAATAAAAAAATACAAGTAACAACATGTTATTACAAAGATAATTAAAAATAATTATAGACTTTTTCTAATTAGCTCTTTCACTATTTATAATATATGATTATTTGCACAATTATAAAACAAAAAGTAGAATAAATAGAACAACTTTTATCTACTTTGGTTTTCCCTCACTGTTGGCATATTCACCATAATTTAAGAACAAAACTTGTCCTGTTGGATTAAATTTGTTTTCAAGGAATGCTTGTTCGACTTCAGACATATTCAGTGCTCTATTCCACAACCTTATTTCATCAATATCTCCTGTAAAGAATTTATCCTCATTCAATGAGTTTGCTCCTATCCTTAATGGTTGAGTTCCAGTATTATCTGGTGTTTCTTTAATAAATAACTTATTTCCTATTGGTTTTCCATCAACAAATAAGAATAATGCAGATCCATTAAATGTTAAAGTTGCGTAGTGCCAATTTCCATCATTATATTTTTCTCTTGACTTAATAATGAAATCATCACCTGCAGCTGTTTCAAAACCGCCGGCTAAGCCATCTTCTTCATTAGTCCAAAGTCCATAATTCAAATTCATTCCTTCTTCATCAGTATTCATTCCCCCTTTGTTCACAATATGAGCAGGCTCAGTATTATTTTGAGTAGTCCTAAACCAAGCACCTAAAGTAAATTGAGTAAGGTTCAAATTATCACTATCAGGAATATCTGAGAATTTTGAATCTGTTAATGTTAGAAATGGTTCATGTTTATATTGTGTAGCATTTGGTGACTGTGCATTAGCTTTAAAGTCATCTATTGGAAAAAAAGAGACAGCAATGATAGTAAGCAAAATTGATGTAGTAGCTAATGGTAGTAATGTTTTACTATTGTTTTGCATGATTAGTGAGAGCATAAAAACTATAAATAGATGACCATGAATTTTTCAGTTTATTATATAATAGAGAAATAATATAAAATAATTATGTGATAAAGTTATTACATATAATTATAATATCTACTTCTTTCCACAATTTTATTTTTAAAACCAAAAAATTTTTTTTAATAACTAAATAAGTTAAAAAGAAGTTCAAGATAATAGAAAATGTAAATCTTTTAGTATTAATAATATTATTGATTATTAATGCTATCATTCTTTTGATAGTTACTAATGATAGATAACACAGAATTTTAAATGACTATAAATTACAATAATAATATTAATTTTCTTACAATACTCAAATTAGAAAAATGTTGTATTCTATCTATCTTTTAGAAAATACCAATAATTTTATTGACTCTATGAAAGTAATAAATATTATCCAAAGAAATTGAAGTATTATTATTATTATTATTTCACGATGTTAGTTGTCGCCGTACTTTGTATTACACTTTTTAAAGTCTGAGTTACAACAGGTAGAATCCTTGGATCATTTATTTGTGGTATTATATAATCATATTTGAGGTGTTGGCATTCTACTAAATCTGCGATAGCATATGCAACATCGACCATTAAATGATCATCCAACACTTTAACTCGTAGGTCTAATAAAGATCTTATTACTGATGGAAAAACTACTGCATTATTAACTTGGTTAGGAAAATCAGATCTTCCTGTGGCAACAATTTTTGCACCAGCATCCAAAGCATCTGGTGGTAATACTTCAGGATCTGGATTACTTAATGCAAAAATTATTGGATCTACATTCATAGAAGAGACAATTTTATTATTTAAAATGTTACCTTTGCCAGAAACACCTATAAAAACATCGCATCCTTTCATTACTAAATCTAAAGAACCCTCAATTTGTTCAGGATTAGATTTAGAAGCTATTTCAGATTTGAATGGATTATTCATCAAATCTCTTCTTCCTTTATAAATTGCACCGTTGCTATCAACTACTATTATATTTTTACATCCTGCAGAAGCAAGAATATTAGTTATTCCATATCCTGCCGATCCTGCACCTAAAATTACAACTTTAATTTTTTCTAATTGTTTTTTCACGAGTTTAAGAGAATTTATCAATGCAGATAAGGTGATTATAGCAGTTCCGTGTTGATCATCATGAAATACAGGTAAAGAAATTTCTTCTTTTAATCTTTCTACAATTTCTAAAACTTTAGGCGATTCTATATCTTCTATATTGATAGCACCAAATATTGGTTGAATATATTTTACAAAATTTATTATCTCTTCTTTATTTTGAGTTGCAATACAGAGAGGTATAGCATTTATACCTCCTAAAATCTTGAAGAGAACTGATTTCCCTTCCATCACTGGAAGAGCTGCATCAGGTCCGACGTTACCAAGTCCTAGTACTCGCGATCCATCACATACAATTGCAACATTATTCCATTTAGAAGTATAATCATAGGCTAACTCTTTATTTTTGCCTATTTCAGTTGCAATATATGCAACACCAGGAGTATAAATTAAATTAATCAAGCTGTTTTCTTTTGCAAAAATATTTTCAACAGGAACACGGTTTTGAATTTCAATTTTACCTTTTAACATCCTATGGATATTAATAGAATCATCTTTTAGAATCAAGTTAGAACAATATGTAAAAAAATATTATAATAATTCTTCTAATGTGAAATAAAATAAAACAACATAAAATATTTTAATTATTAAAAGACATCCAAAATAGAGTATATACTCAAATATATTGTCAGAATAGTAATATCACGTGTTATTGTTGCCAATGGCGACAAAATTTGCAGGAGCAATTCAAAATTTTGTTAATGATGCTGAAAGATAAATTGATAGAA
>Ga0126312_10001689_pt1 | contig 14576 bp, 15 predicted proteins | sample Plot104A_FD_92537 | JGI IMG/M metagenome (GOLD analysis project Ga0126312, IMG submission 92537) | Serpentine soil microbial communities from UC McLaughlin Reserve, CA, USA - Plot104A | ecosystem: Environmental > Terrestrial > Soil > Grasslands | place: USA: UC McLaughlin Reserve, Lake County...
GCGTCGAGGACGACCCCGAGGCGATCCGCCTGTTCATCGCCGCGCTGGAGCGCGGCACCCGGGCGGCCGCGGACGATCCGGCGGGCGCGACGGCCGCGATCCTCGACGCCGGCCAGGGCCTCGAGCCTCGCCTCACCCGCGCGGAGATCGACGAGACCCTCCCTCTCCTGCTCCCCGAGAAGGGGAACCCCTTCGGCTACATGGACCCCGGCGAGTGGGAGCGCTTCGCCGGCTTCATGGCCGACGAGGGCCTCACCGAAGAGCGCCTCACCCCGGACGAGGTGCTGACGAACGATCTCCTGCCGTAGCCCTACATCACCGAACGTCCCTAGATGGTCGCCTTGGCGTCCATGGAGGGACGTTGGCGGGAGGGGCTACGCGGCAAGCCGCAGCGGTGGGCCCGCCTCGATGCCCAGGTGGTAGCCCTTCAGCGCGAAGGTTGCCGCCAGGCCGCGGTAGGGCTCGTAGGGGGCGAAGAACTCCTCGACCTCCTCCACCGTCGCCTTGCGGCGGAGGCCGGCGAGCCGGCCCACGAGCTTCACGAATGCGAGATCGCCGGCAGGCAGCGAGTCGGGATCGCCGCGGCCGTGAAAGCCGAGGCATTGAAGGGTCCAGGGGCCGATCTCGCGGATCGCGCGCAGGCGGCGGTCGTCCGCCGGCTCGGTGAGGTCGACTCGCTCGGCGGCGACCTCGCGCGCGCAGCGAATCATCGCCAGGGAGCGGCCGGGCGAGAGGTCCGTCGCGGCCAGCTCAGCGGGGGCGCGTCCCGCGATCATCTCGGCGCAGGGGGCGTCGCGAAGCGGCCCGGGACCCCGCCATGCCGAGCCCTCGGTCGCGTCGAGCCTCGGCCCCCACCGGCGCACCATCCTGCGCTCGATCTGCACCGCCCGAGATGCCTCGATGAGCTGCCCCGCGATCGCCGCGTAGAGCGCCTCCCAGGGCGTCGGGCGGCGGCGGGGGCGCGTCCAGGGCTTGCGCAGCATCGCGGGCCCGATCAATTCGTCTCCCTTGAAGGCGGCGTAGAAGCCCGAGAGGTCGTCGTCGACGCCGATCATGAAGCGCACCCGCTCGATCGCGGCGCCAAGGGCGTCGCGCGGCGCCACTCCCGCGGCGCGCAGGACGACCTCCCCCGAATCGCGCTGCCAGGCGTGGACCACGACCGAGTGGTCGTCGAAGCAGAGAAGGCGCGTGACCACGGCCCCGCGACGGCGCGTCGCGGGGCCGCCCGCGCGCCCAAGGCGGAATGGCCACGGCGGTGAGACCTCGATTTCGAGGACGGCGGGCATGCCCGCCATCGTGCCGGTTACCTGCCCAGGACGTGAACGTCAACCAGGAAGGAGCGGCTCGCCACGATGTTCTGACGCGAGCGCCCGCGGCGCAGGATGCCCTTGCGCGAGGACTGGGCCGCGTTCCCGCGAACAGCCCGCACGGCCGCCACGGTGGCCGCGCCTGCGACGATTCCGCCGGCCGCGGCGATCGCCGCTGTTCGGACCTCGCCGCGCCAGACGTCGACCTGGGTAGAGGACGCGCGCTCCGGCAGGGGCCGCGGTGCCTCGATGGGCTCCTGCTCGTCGGCCGCGGCGACCGGCTCCTCGACCGCCTGCGCCTCCAAGACCGACTCCTCACGACTCCCAGCCACGGTGGCCGAGTCTATCGGCGCCCGGGCGAACCTACGAGGTGGGATTTGCGCTCTTTGCGGAGTCACCAGGCTCGCCGGGAGGGCGGGCGGCGCCGCCCAGCGCCAGCTCATAGATCCGGTAGCGCTTGGAGATCTTTCCCCCCATCCCCTCCATGGCCCGGTTCATCGCCTCGTTTACCTCGAGGATCCAGCCCGTGTGACCGCCCTTCTGGGGCATCCGTGTCGCCGTCTCCCGATGCTCGACGTACAGGGCCGCTGCCACGCCCATGTGCTGGTACTGCGGCTTCACGCCGAGCGCAAACACGCGAACGCGGTCGATCTTCCGCCTGCCCGTGAGGAAGTGCCACCAACCGAACGGAAAGAGCCGACCTCCCATCCGCGCAAGCACCTGGTTGATGTCGGGAAGCGTGAGTGCCGCGCCGATCACCTCGCCCTCCCGCTCGGCGATCATGCACCACTCCTCGGCGAGCACGGGGCGGAGGTTCTTCGCCTGCGCTTTGACCTCCGCCTCGGTGATCGGGACGAATCCCCAGTTCGTCCCCCAGGCCTCGTTGTAGACCTCCATGAACGGCCCCATCTCTGCGTCCAGGTCCCGCTTTCGCACCTTGCGAATCACCACCCCATGCTCGGAGCGCGCCTGCTTGGCGGCCTTCTCGATGAACTCGTGGAACTGATCGCCCTCCTTGAGCGTGTCCAGCCACAGATCCCACATGAAGAGGTCCATCGCCTTGTTAAGGCCGTGCGCCTCCAGGTACTCGGCGTAGTACGGCGGGTGCCAGGGCTCGAGGATCAGCGATGGCTCGTCGAAGCCGTCGATCAGGAGCCCGCACTCATCGTTGGTGGTGAAGTCCATCGGGCCGAGCATGCGGCCCCGTCCCCGCTCCCGAAGCCATGCCGCGGCCGCGTCCACGAGTGCGCCGACCACCTGGGGATCGTCCTCGGTCTCGAAGAAGCCGAACATCCCGTCGTTTCCCCCCTGGAACTCATCCCATCGCGAATCGACCTGCGCCGTGATCCGCCCGACCACCTCGCCGTCGCGCTCGGCGAGGAAGTACTCGGCCTCCGCGTGCTCGAAATACGGATTCTTGCGCTTGTTGAGGAAGTCGCGGCGCTCAAAGCGCAGCGGCGGAACCCACTGGGGATCGTCGCGGCGCAGGCGATAGGGCAGCTCGATGAAGCTCCGCAAGTCGCGGCGCCCAGCGACTGGGCGAACGGTGACGGCCACGGCCGCAACCTACACTTACGCCAATGTCGGAGACCGTCCGCGCGCCCGTCGACGTCTTCGAGAAGGCGCGCACCCACGACCGCCTCGAGCAGCTCCAGGCCGCCCGGGAGGGCGACCTCCTCCCCTACTTCCGCCTCATCGAGTCCGAGGCCGGTCCCGAGATGGAGATCGAGGGGAAGGCCGAGATCATGCTCGGTTCCAACAACTACCTGGGGCTCACGGGAGACGAGCGCGTGAAGGCAGCCGCCCGCGATGCGCTCGAGCGCTACGGCACGGGCCTCACCGGCTCGCGCTTCCTGAACGGGACTACGCCCCTCCATCTGGAGCTTGAGCGCGAGCTCGCCGAGTGGATGCAGGCCGAGGACGTCCTGGTCTTCACGACCGGTCACCAGGCGAACGTCGGCTGTCTGGGAACGATCCTCGAGCCCGGCGACACGGTCATCTGCGACTCCGCCGATCACGCCTCGATCCTCGACGGCGTCCGCATCTCGGGCGCGAAGCTGCGCCCCTTCCGCCACAACCAGATGGACAAGCTCGAGCGGATGCTCGAGCGCGCGGCCGCGGATGGCGGCGGCGTGCTCGTGGTCGTCGACGGCGTGTTCTCGATGGAGGGGGACGTGTGCGATCTCCCCGCGATCGTCGATCTGTGCGAGCGCTACGGCGCCCGGCTCATGGTCGATGAGGCACACGCCGTCGGCGTGTTGGGCTCGCGGGGCGCCGGCATCTGCGAGCTGTTCGACCTCGAGGATCGCGTGGATCTGCGGATGGGCACGTTCTCGAAGAGCCTTGCGTCCTGCGGCGGGTTCATAGCCGGGCCCGCCGAGGTCGTCGACTACCTGCGGATCGCCTCGCGCCCCTTCATCTTCACCGCGTCAGCCGTGCCTGCGGCCGTCGGCGCGGCGCTTGGAGCGCTGCGCGTGATCCGCTCCGAGGGCCCGGAGTTGATGGCCCGGCTCCTCGAGAACGCCGCACACCTGCGCCGCGGCTTCGAGGGGCTCGGCCTGCAGGTCGTGAAGCCGGGCCGGCTGAGCGACGGCAGCGAGGTCACAACGCCCGTTGTGCCCGTCCGGGTCGGCGAGGACTGGCAGGCCGTGCTGCTGTGGAAGGCGCTCTTCGACGCGGGCGTCTATACCAACGTCGCGATTCACCCCGCGGTTGCGCCGGGCGAGGCGCTCCTTCGCACCTCGCTGATGGCGACCCATCGGCCCGAGCAGCTCGACCGGGCTCTCGAGATCTTCGAGCGGGTCATCGCGGAGTTCCCCGAGCTGCCCCGATCGCAGTAGCGGCCTCCGGAATCACCGACCCAATTGCGGCGCGATTCATCCCCCGGGGTGGGTAGTTTCGACTTGTCCATTCTTGGACAAGGGGGTTCGCGCCAGAAAAAGTGTGCTCTTAGCGAACGAGTTGCGACGTTGAGGGGGGCGTGCGGTTGACGCCGCGCGCGCCGCTGCCATAGGTTGCCTCGCACGCCGGACGCACCCGGGGCGGGGAGCGAACGGGAAGGGAGAGGAGTGATTTCTTCCCGGTCCAATCCTCGAAGCGACCTCAGGTCGCCGTGATGGTGCGATGGCGAAACCGTAGCCGCCCGTAATTCCGTGATGCCACTCGGAGGAGGAGTGATATGGAAGCTGCCTCGACCCTTGCCCCTGCGCCAATGCCTCAACACATGCAGGCCCTCGCGCACGCCAACCGGGTCCGTCTGGCCCGTGCCGCATTGAAGCGCGAGATCGCCGCGGGGGCGATCGAGGCTGCGGAGGTCGTCCGCGGATGTCCGTGGGAGGTTTCGACGATGACGGTCGGAGAGCTGTTGCGCAGTCAGCGCCGCTGGGGGCGGACGCGAGTGCGCAAGTTCGTCTTCGGCCAATCCGTGAACGAGAACCGCGAGCTCGGCCGCCTGACCGAGCGCCAGCGCATCGTGCTCGCGGCCGCGCTGGAGTCGAAGTCCCGCGAGCGCCCCTAGGCGCCCGGCGCAGCACAGAGCGAGTCACTTGTAAGGCCGCCAATTGGCGGCCTTACTCGTGAGTGCCGGGTCAGCGCAGCTTGAACGCGACGCCTGCCCTTCGCCTGAACGCTGCGGCAAGCGCCCACGAGAAGGCCCCGAGGACACCGGCCGCGATCGCGAGCCGCGCAGCGGAGCTCAGGGAGTCCGGCCCGAGATAGAAGAGCGCGGCGAGGACGGCCCCCGACGCGCACCCCGCCAGGAGCAAGGTGTGCGAGCGGTACCCCGCGAAGTGCTCACGGATCGAGAGCTCGAGCCCGGCGAGGGCTCCGAGCGCCACCCCGACGCCGATCATCACCGCACCACGGGAGCCCTTCACGAACAGGACGCCGACGAGTAGGAGAACGAGGGCGATGAACACCATTACCTCGACGAGGGGGAACGATCCCCACGACGCGGGCGGGCGATCGGACGGGGTGTCGGCCCGGGGTCGCGTCGCGATCTGCTGCGCCTTCGGCGATCGCTGCGGCGGGGGCGGCCGCTTCTGGCCGCGCTTCTTGCGCTTCTTAGCCAAGGGGGATGTGCGGGAGGGGCCTCAGCCCGAAGCTAACGGACAGCCGCTCGAGATCCTGACCCGCCACCAGTTGAGGAGCATCCCGAGGATCCCCCACCGCGGCCGCGAGTGGTAGTGCCCACAGCCCCGCTCGCCAATGTCCTCTCTCGCGACGCGCACCCAGCGATGGCGCTCCGGCTCGGCGATCATGCTCTCCAGAAGCCCGCGGGTCGCCTCCTCCTGCTCCCCGCGGCGGTCGAGCTCGGCCTCCGCTTCCCGCAGTCGGACCACCAGTGCGTCGCGCACCCGCTCCAGGTCCCTCACGCCAAGAACGCGCGGCCCGCCGACCGCGCCCACGCGCCACTCGATCCCCGTCCTCGGGAACGCCGAGGCGAACAGCTCGCTCAGCCGTCGCTCGAGTCGGGCGATCTGCCGGCGGAGGTCCTCGCGGATGAGCCGCTCGGGGGTAACCGTCGCCCCGCCGTAGCCGCCCTCGAGCGCGGGCACGTCAAACGGGGCGCGGGGCGGGGTCTCGATCCGATTGCGAAGCTCGGGCACAACTCCCCTCTCGCGGACAGCACGAATCTTACCGCCGTCACAGGCTCCTGGATACGGCCTCGGGCCGCTAGCCCCGCATGATCTCGGTGACTAGCCACAGGGCCTCCTCGAGGGCGAGGTCGGGGACTCCGGCGACGCCCACCGCGCAGAGGATGGTGCGCTTCGTGCGCGGGTGCACGCCGCGGCCGGCGGCGGTCGCGCCGAAGAGAAGCGCGACGGGCCGCACCTGATCGGCGATCACCAGGGTCCCCGTGGGTAGAGGGCCCGGGCGGCCCTCGAGGACCTCGCCCTCGGCGCTCGGGCGAATGCCGAGCTCGCCGTCGGCCTTGTCGGCGTCGAAGGCGCGCAGGGCCACACGGGACTCGACGATCCCGATCGTGAGCGCGTCATCCAGGAGGCTCTGGGACTGGAAACCGCCGTGCTTCATCCGCTCGAGCGCCAGCTCCTCGACCGGAGTGCGCTGCTCGTCCGGATCGAGCCCGATGTGGCGGTAGAAGACCCGATAGGCCCAGGGAATCGTCTGGTGTCGCAGGTTGATGGCCTGCGGCCCCGAGAAGCGGCCGGAGAGCTCGCGAAGCCGGTTGCGCAGCTCCTTGGGGCTGCGGCCCGAGCCGCGATCGACGGTGACGTACCGAAGCCCGAGGCCGGGGAACTCCTCGCGAAGCTCCCCGGCGATCCATCCTGACTGGGGCGCGTTCCGGCTCACTGCGCCCCGGCTCACTGCGCCTCCGCGGGGACGCGGTTCCGCGACAGCGCGATCAGCCGGTCCACGCGCTCGCTGAGAGCAGCCTCCTCGAATGCGCCCTCACCGATCTCCGCCGACTCCAGGATCCCGCCGGGATAGGCGAAGGCCACGGTCGGGCAGACGCCGATGCGCATGATGTTCGAGACGGCCCCGTCGCGATCCCACCCGACCGGAACCGACCATCCATGCTCCTCGACTATCTGCTCGACCTCGTCGCGATCGTCGCGGAGGTCCAGGGATAGGAAGTTCACGCGCCCCCGGTATCGCTGCGCCACGGCGTCGAAGGAGTCCTGCGACGGCAGGCACTCGGCGCCGCGAGTGAACCAGAACGAGATCACGAGCGGGCGGTCGAACAGGTCGCAGACGCGAATTGCGCCCTCGGGCTCGATCTCGCAGGCCGGCGCTCGGCGTTCGGAATCCGGGCAGGGGTTCGCCGAGGTTTCGCAATCGTCCTGGGCGACATTCGCGTCGCCTTCGAGCGAACCACGGATGTCGGGAACGGCGAACTCCGGAATCGGCTCGCCGCGGACGTCCTCGATCCCGAGAACCGTCCCCTCGCCGGTGCGAGCGGCGTTGATCGCCGCGACGATGATCAGCCCGACGAACGCCAGGCCCACGAACAGCGAGTAGCGCCCACCGGGGTTGAACGTCTGCGAGCGCTTGGGAGAATCCGGCTCCTGCTCGGTCATACCTACGCCTGGGTCTCGGACGGTGCCGGGCGGCTTCGGAGGCGGGCCAGAAGCGGCTCGAGGCCGCCCTCGGCCCAAACGAGCGTCGCCGGGAGCACCAGCATCACTCCGACCAGGGCCACCACGAGGTCGAACACCGTCACGAGCCCGAAGTCCCGCAGCATGCGCACGTCGCTCACGATGAGCACCGCGAACCCGGCGATCGCGGTCGTCCCCGAGGCCGCGACCGCCGCGCCCGTCCGGGCGTACGTGCGGCGCAGCGCCTCGCCCACCGAGCGCCCGCCCTCTCGCTCGGCCTCGTAGCGCGCCGCCAGGATGACGCTGAACTCTGTCCCGATCGCGATCACCAGCGCCCCCAGGGTCGCCGACATCGGATTGAGGGGCACGTCCGCGGCCTCGAGCACTAGCGAGGACCAGCCCGTCGCGAGCACGATCGGAACCAGCACGACCACGGCGCGCCGCAGGCCGTAGGCGATCGCCCCGCGACCGGGCTCACCCCTTCCGCGCGCGCCCAGCGCGTAGGTTCCGAACAGCGCCAGGGCGACGACGGCCAGTCCCGCGACGGTCAGCAGATAGCGGTTCCCCTCGAGCGCGGCGTTCGCGTCGGCGGCGAGGACCGGCAGGCCGACCACCTGTGCCTCCACACCCGGCGGCGGGCCCGGCCCGTCGGCCGGATCGATCTGATCGCGCATGTCGTCGATCAGCTCCTTCTGCTGGTCGAACGGCATGACCCTGATGCCGAACCCGATGAGCGCGGTCCCCCCCTCGCCCGTGTCATCGCGGTCGACCACCGCCTTGGCGAAGTAGTCGGGCAGGATGTCCAGGGCCTGCCTCACCTGGGCCTGCGTCGGCGCCTGCTGACCGCTGAACAGGGTCGCCAGAGTCGGCCCGGGGCAAACCTCCGAGTCGCCTTCCTGGCAACTTGTCTGTTGGCTCGAGAAGCCGTGGCGGTCGAGGACGCGTCGCTGGTACGCGTTCATCCAGTCGATGACGGCGGGGTCGGTCAGGTCGTCGGCGGCAACGGTCACGTAGACGTCGCCGGATTGGCCCGTGACCCGCTCGAGCTCGTCCACATCCTGCAGCTCGGGCAGGTCGTTGGGCAGGAGCTGGCGGATGTCGGAGATCAGCTCGGTCTTGGTGCCCGCGATCCACCCGGCGACCGCGAGCACGACGGCCGCCGCGAGCACTCGCCCCGGGGCGCGAATCGTCGCACCGAGCGCAGCCTGGCCCCAGCCGCCAACGCGGGCCCGGGCCGAGCGAAGCGAAGCGCCGGCCTGCTGGAGCGCCGCATTCCCCCGCACCCGCTCGCCGAACGTCCCTGGAGGGTCGCCAGAGCGGCCACCCCGGGACGTTCGGCGCTGTGAGGGCTCGGTGGGGGCCGTCATCGAGAGCGTCGCCAGGCCCGCCGTGAGTGCCAGCCCGAACGCGATCAGCATGCCAACCACCAGCATGAGGCCGAATCCCCGCACCATCGGGATCGGCGAGAGCAGGAGCACCGCGAAGCCCGCGACTGTGGCCAGCATCGCCGTCGCGATCACCGGGCCGCCGTTTCCGGCCGCCTCCAGCGCCGCGCGCGGGGCCGACGCTCCTTCGCGCAGCGCCTCCACGAACCGAGCGTGGAACTGGATCGCGTAGTCGACGGCGAGTCCGGTCAGCACCGGAAGGACCGCGATCGACGCCATCGTCAGCGAGCCGCCGAAGATCGCGAGCAGCCCGAACGCGATCGCGGAGGCCCCCAGCGCCAGCGCCAAGGGCAGCAGGCGCAGCGGCGGGCCGAAGACGAGGGCGAGCGTGATCGCCATCAGCGCCAGGGCGACCGCAAGCAGGATGAAGATCTGGCTCTGCAGCTCCTGGGCGAGGCCGTCGAAGATGACGGGCACGCCGCTGACGACATACGAGCCGCCGTCGAGACGGAAGGTCGGGTCCTCCACCGCGGCCCGGAAGAGGTCGATCGCCCGCTCCCGCTCAGGCGGGGTGAGGTCCGGGCGCAGGCGGATCGTGATCATCGCCGCCTCGCGGCTGGGGAACAGGAAGTTGAAGCGCGCCTTCGGGGTCCCGCCGCCAATGCGCTGGTCGAAGACGACCTGCGAGACGTATGTCGGGTCGGTGATGCTTGGCAGCCCGTTGAGCCCGTACTGCGTGGCCGCCTGTAAGAGCCGCTGCTGGAACGCGGTCCGGACCTCATCAGCTGCTGCCCGCGCGTCGGCGAGCTGTTCCGCCGTCGACTTCCCTGCCTTCCGAGCGGCGATCGCGGCCTGCCGCCCCGCCTCCTGGGCCTGCTGGAGCATGGCCTCCGTCTGCTGCTGGAGGACGTCCTGGGCCGTCTTCGCCGTCTGATTCAGGAACGTCGCCGGGCCGAAGACGACCTGCGCCGGCTTGTCCTCCGCCAGCCGAGCGCAGACGGCGGGCGCGGGCTGGCCCTGCCCGAAGATCTGCCCACCCGGCGCGCTGCCCGCCAGGCACGCCTCGAGCCCGAGCATCGTGTTGAGGTTCTTGGAGTCGAGCACGAGCTTGCGCAGGTCCCCCTCGACGAGAATGCGAACCGGCTCGTCACCGAAGCGCGCGTAGAAGTCCTCGGTGGCCCCAAACGCCTCCGAGTCGCGGTCGACCAGCGAGCTCGGGTCACGGTCGGCCTCGAGGGTCAGCGCCCCCACCGCCGCCACGAGCGAGAGCAGGATCGCCAGCGCCATCACCGGCGCGGGGCGCTCGACCGCCCAGGCCGCAATCCGCGTCAGCAAGGCCCTCATCCCGAGGTCAGATTAGGTGAGCAGGCGCCACCCGGCGCCAGCACGCTGTCCGGGTTAACCCGGGGCAAATAACCTGCGGCGGCTTCGCCGCCTTACCTGCTACTGCCGAGACACTTTGTGTCTCGGCCCATCAGTCCATTGCGAGCGGGCCCTCGGTCTCCGCGTTCAGGAATTGGCTGACGAACTCGTTGTCGGAGTTGAAGAGCTCGTCGGAGGGCCCGGACTCGACGATCCGGCCCTTCCACAGGACGGCGATGAAGTCGGCGATCCGCCGCGCGGTGCCGAGGTCGTGGCTGATCACCATGTAGCAGCCGCCGTTCTCCTCGTGGATCTCGCGGATCAGCTCACACAGGAGCGCCGTACGCACCGGGTCGAGGCCCGAGTCCGGCTCGTCGAACATCACGATCGCCGGGTCGAGCACCAGGGCGCGGGCGAAGCCGGCGCGCTTGCGCATCCCGCCCGACAGCTCGTTCGGCATCTTGGTCGAGGCCTCGGCCAGGCCCACCTCACGGAGGCGGCGATCGACGATCTCCCCGACCTCCTCCTCCCCCTTGTCGGTGTGCTGGCGGAGCGGGAAGGCGACGTTGTCGTAGATGTTCATCGAGCCGAACAGCGCGCCGTCCTGGAAGAGCAGGCCGAACTTCTTGCGCATCTCGAAGAGCTCGTCGTCGGTCATCGAGGGCACCGATTCGCCATGGACGAGCAGGTCGCCGGAGTCGGGATACAGCAGGCCGACGATGTGCTTGATGAGCACGCTCTTGCCCGTGCCGGACGGGCCGAGGACCATCGAGATCTGATCATCTGGGAGCCCCAGGTTGAGCCCGTTCAGGATGCGCACCCGGCCGAACTGCTTGACGACGTCGATCACCTCGATCGCGTCCTCGCCGCCGTGGTCGCGCTTCTCGCCGGTATGCCACCGGTACGGGTTCGACTCCTTCGAGTCGACGCCCGGGATCACGTAGTCCTTGTGCAGGGCGCCGAGTTCGGGCGCGGGCTCGTCATAGCTGTCGTCGGGAGCTGCCGGAGCGTCGTACATCTCCTCGGGCGGGCCCTCGTGGGTGTCCTCGAGCGACGCGAAGTCCTCGGTGGACTCCTCAGGCTCCACGTCCCGGTCGGTCGGTTGCTCAGCCAATTGCGTTTGCCTTTCTCGTTAGCGCCCCCACCGGGGTGCGGTCAGCCTCCGATGGGCGCCCTCGGGTTCGCGCCCCAGAAAATCAGCGTTCCCATCATCCCGATGATGTGGACCAGGACGATGTTAAGCACCATCGACTTCGCCGTCGCCGTACCCACGCCAACCGGGCCGCCCGAGGCGTTGTAGCCGTAGTAGCAGCCGACGAGGACGATGGCCGTCGCCATCACCATCCCCTTTATGAGGCTGAATATGAGGTCGGGTGGGTTCTGGAACATCCAGAAGATCAGGAAGTACCCACCGGATGACACCTCGCCGACCTGCTCGACGACCGCGAGGTAAGACGCGAAGTAGCCGACGCCGATGCCAGCCAGGTAGATGAACGGCAGCGTGAGCCAGGCGCCCAACAGCCGCGTCGCGCAGAGGTAGATCATCGGCTGGACGCCCATGACCTCCAGGGCGTCGATCTCGTCCGAGATCCGCATCGAGCCCAGCTCAGCGACGATGCCGGTGCCGACCTTGGCGGCCATCATGTAGCCGAATGCGTAGGGGATCACCTCGCGCAGGTCGCACCAGGCGGCGAACACGCCCGCGTTGGAGGGCGCGCCGACCGAGCGTGAGAAGTAGGCGCCCTCGATGCCGCACTGGAGGCCGAGGATGAAGGTGAGCCCCCAGATCACGATCGCCGAGCCCAGGATCAGGATGCCCGCCTGCCGCAGCGCCTCGCCGAAGAAGCGGAAGACCCGGCCGTTGAAGACCAGGATCATCGTCCGCCCGCCGAAGCGCGCGATCACGCCGAGCGAGTCGAGCCAATCACGTGGGACTGCGAGCCAGCCGGGCATCACTTAATGACGCTGATCTCGGGGTGGGTGGCGAGCAGCGTTTGGGTGAACACGTAGTTGAACGCGAAGACGCCCAGGAAGGCGATGACGACCGCCTCATTGACGGCTCTACCCACCCCCTCGGCGCCTCCGGACGCATTCATCCCTTTGTAGGAGCAGACGACGGCGATGATCGCCCCGAACATCGTGCATTTGAGGATCGATCCCCATAAGTCGGTCACCGAGGCGTTGTTGAAGAGAGTCGCGAAGAAGCCGCCCAGCGGCTGGCCGTAGGCGATCTCGGCGAAGAGGCCGCCGGAGATGCCGAACAGGAGGGCGTAGATGTCCATCAGGCCCGTGATCAGCATCAGCGACAGGAAGCGCGGCACGACCAGGTTTTTGATCGGGTCGACGCCCAGTACCTGCAGGGCGTCGAGCTCCTCGCGGATCTTCCGGGCGCCCAGATCGGCGGTGATCGCAGTCCCCGCGACGCCTGCCACGACAACCGCCGTCACGAAGGGGGCGAACTCGCGCACGGACGCGAGGATGAAGAAGCCGCCAAGGCGGTCGAGCGCGCCGAACAGCGAGAGGAAGTTCGCGGCCTGAAGCCCTGGGGCGCCGAACCCGAACGCGATCGTCGAGATCATCATCGGGAACCAGCAGAGCTGGAGGGCGAACAGGAACTGGCCGATGAACTCGCCCCCGTAGGGATACGGGGGCTTGACCGTGGCGACGATGGTCTTGCCGGTCAGGATCATCATGTTCCCGACCTCCTCGAACATCGATTTGGCCGGTAGGAACGCCCTGTCGGCAACGGCTCTGACCATCTCTCCTCCGCCCCCGGCTGACCCGATGGAGGCTTCGCGGGGAAGAGTATTCGATGCCGCGAGCCACCGCCACCGACAACCGTTCAGGCCGCAAACCGGCAGGTTTGAGCCCCTTCCGATGGTATGTTCCCCCGCGCCTTGGGGGAGAGAGGCAAAACCGTGCTCGCCTTGGCCCTCTGCGGTGCCTTCGTTGGCGTGGTCGCGTGCGGCGGGGGCGGGGAGCGGCAGGACGCCGAGGAGCCCTCGGGCGAATTCCCGGTCGAGGTGAGCGCGGCGCAGTTCCCCACCCGACAGCGGCTGGCCGAGACGAGCGACCTCGAGCTCACGATCGAGAACATCGGCGAGGAGCAGATCCCCGACCTGGCGGTGACCATCTGCCTGGATGACTGCCAGGCGGACGGCTCGTTCTCCCTCCGCTCCGATCAGCCCGGGCTGGCAAACCCAAACCGGCCGGTGTGGATCCTCGAGCAGGACTATCCGAAGCTGCTCGAGCCCGGGACCTCGAGGAAGGAGCTCGACAAGGCCCCCAGCGCGGGCGCCGAGGCGGCCCAGACGAACACCTTCTCCTTCGGCCCGATGGCTCCCGGCGATGAGATCACGCCCGTCTGGCGCGTGACGCCTGTGCAAGGCGGCACCTATACCGTGCACTACAAGCTTGCAGCGGGACTCACAGGCAAGGCCAAGGCGACGACCGCCGACGGAAGCCCGGCGGAGGGGTCGTTCGTGGTCACGATCTCGACCAAGCCGCCCCAGGCGACCGTCAAGCCAAACGGCGACATCGAGATCGAGGAGTAGGCCCGCCCGGCGGCGAGATCGGGTTTCACCTGAATATGTCAGGCGAATCCCGAGCTCAACCGCGATTCTCCTAACGGCGGCGGCCCTCGCCGGCTGCGGAGGCGACGAGCCGTCCACCCCCACCCCCACCCAGCCAACCTCCTCCACGAGCGACACACAGGCCGAGCCCGAGGTCGGGGACGGAGCTGGCGGTGTCGAGCTCACCAAACTCGGCGACTTCGACCAGCCCCTCTACGTCGCCCAGCCCGACGACGGCTCGGGCGACCTCTACGTCGTCGAGCAGACCGGCCGCGTCCAGCGCCTCCCCGGCGGAGACGGTGAGCCGCAGACGTTCCTCGACCTCTCGGGCGAGGTGAGCTGCTGCGGAGAGCAGGGACTCCTATCGGTTGCGTTCGCTCCCGACTACGAGGACTCGGGGTTGCTGTACATCGACTACACGAACGCCGACGGCGACACGAGGGTGGTGGAGTACCGCCGCTCGAAGTCAGACCCGCCCGTCGCCGACCCGGAGAGCGCCCGGGAGATCCTCGCTGTGGATCAGCCGTTCTCCAACCACAACGGCGGCCTCGTGCTGTTCGGTCCGGACAACCAGTTCTACATCGGCCTCGGCGACGGAGGGTCGGCCGGCGACCCGGAGCGCAACGGGCAGGATCTCGGCACGTTCCTGGGAAAGCTTCTGCGGATCGATCCAGATCCTTCCGCCGGCCTCCCCTACTCGGTACCGAAGGGCAACCCGTTCCGGGAGAGCAACATCGCGGTGACCAGCGAGATGGCGACGATCTACTCCTACGGCCTGCGCAACCCATGGCGCTTCTCCTTTGATCGCAAGACGGGCGATCTGTGGATAGGCGACGTCGGCCAGGACGCGCTCGAGGAGATCGACGGCGTCCGAGACGGCTCCGGCGCGAA
>Ga0126312_10001690_pt1 | contig 14572 bp, 6 predicted proteins | sample Plot104A_FD_92537 | JGI IMG/M metagenome (GOLD analysis project Ga0126312, IMG submission 92537) | Serpentine soil microbial communities from UC McLaughlin Reserve, CA, USA - Plot104A | ecosystem: Environmental > Terrestrial > Soil > Grasslands | place: USA: UC McLaughlin Reserve, Lake County...
GATCGGGTTGCTCTATATCAGAACGAGCTATCGGACCCATAATCTTATCCCAACCGCTGTTGAATCCTGGACGCACTATATTGATCTCATCATATGAATCATCTCCATTTTCAGTATCCCAAACAAGTCCAGTTATTGGATCTATTGCTAGCCCAAAGCTATTACGGATTCCATAAGCATAATATTTTTGCATCCAGTCATTGCTGCTGTTAAAAAAAGGGTTGTCAGCGACGGCAGATCCATCTTTTTTTATACGAATGACGACAGATGAGTCCTCAGCAGCAGGACCTTCTTGCACATTTTGTAGTTGACCCTCCCTGAATAGGTCCCCTATAACTGCATATATGTCGCCATTTCGGTCAGCTTCAATCTTTCCTCCATTATGACCAGGTCCTGGATTTGCAGGAAGATCCACAAGCATAGTACCGTTAACTAATATTTGATTTTCTTGATCCCATTCATATCTGTAAACTCTGTTCCTTGCCTGGTCCTGTCCGTACAACTCTGTATAGTACAGAAACACAAATTTAGTATGGTTATATGACGATGTTGATGGTTTTTCAACTGCTGTAATTCCAAGAAGACCACGTGTAGCTCTAGTCTCAACCTCGACGCTCATTACTGGCTGGCTCTTGACGGTGCCATTGATTATAGAGATTACATTCCCATCGTCCTTCTGAGTAATCAAGAGTGTATCGTTATCTAAGAAGACCATACTTGTTGGAGAAAATAATCCGCCTTCTACAACTGGCTCGATGCGGAGGGCTTGGTCATTTAATTCAGGAAGAGACAACTGTTCTTCTTCTCGTTGTTGTCCAAATGCAGGGATTAAGAAGTGATCTACGGTTCTTTTTACAGCATAATTCTGGAGATAATTGGTCGCTATAGGAAAACAATATAGAAAAAGTATAATAATTACTGCACATTCTGAAATCGCACATCTTGACAATTTTGAACCTTGATGTAACAAAGATCACTATAAGAGTCCTTCTAATTTAATCACAATCGTCAGTTGTTAAATTTGGGTTGGAGGTAACAAGGAGCTGTAACATTCCTTATTCCTCAGTGTCTTGCACGTTTGCAAGGACAATCTTTATCGCAAACATGAGACCTAACGCCTTTAGGGAAATTTTGGCGATCAGCCATTTCCGTTGTCTCAAGGTTAGCAATGAGTCTAATCATGTTAGAACTGATCGAGTCAGTCTTTTCCATATCAGGTAATGAAGTCATCTCCATAACAATAACAAACCTTTGAGAATGAGATTCTTCCAAACGCAACGGCTTCCTTGGGAAGCTTGTTAATGGAATAGACCAAAATCTAGGAAGCAGTTTTTATAGAAACAGCGGGGCAAAGTAGACTATCATTCCATGCAGAAAACCTTAAAGCTAGGTACATCTTTCTAAAATCAGAATCCCTCTAAAGAACCGATATCGTTCTGGGTTCCACCGAACCCGCACCAATAGCTATCCATAATTGTTACGAAAGTATAAGAAACTGGATCTCACCTTTGATTTTTGCTATCTAGATTCATTGGGTCTCAACTTTTAAGTTTTCTCTGCAGAAACCTTTTTAGCTTCCCGTTGCATTCAAAAGCCTAAAAAGGAATCCGCCTTTTGAAGTGATATCCACTTCGCAGTCCAATGGGCGCGCATGAATTTTCTTCCGATTCCGCAATGTTTAAAGCTAATAATGCCATAACAATTACAGGCAAAAAGGGATGACATTAAGAACAGTTTACAGGACTTTTCTCCCAGGACAAAGTGTTGAACTATTTCGCGCTGCAATCAAAAGTTGGGCAACAGCCTACTTTACTCTAGAAGAGATATTTTGATGATGTTGTATGACAAATAAAAATTATAAGCATCCAAAATCAATTGCTTGCTAATTGTATTCTGGATATTGTTTCGTTCTTTTTTCATTTCAGCTATGAGGATAAATATTGCCAAAACCAAAGCAGGAATTACTATCAATTTAGCTTCTATTTCTGGAAGGAGTTCAGCAGTTAATGCTGTAAGACAAAGTATAAGAACAACTGCGCAAAATTTTTGCGACCATTTGCTGCTTAGAATCGATTCGTTTATACATTCAGAAAGCAAAAACTTGCTACTATAAAAGATTTTTCCTATCCAGAGAAATTCTTTTATAAATCTAGGCTAATAGACCTGACAATGACGGCAAATAATGCGGCCAAAAAAAAGAAAATAGAAAGCGGCAGGCCAGAAGAGGATAATCCTCTTTTGCGAAGTCAAAGTAGCATTGAAGATAAAATAATAGGAAGTGAGGATAAACCATTATCACAAAGGAGGCTTGCTGCAATCAAACGTTCTAGAGAAATGCCTTCTGAATCCGAAGAGGGTAGCGGAGAGGCATCGCCCTCTCCTTCCGCTAACCAATCTACTATTAGGTCTCAGGGACACCAGTGGATGCAATTGGGACCTACTTGGCATCCAAATGGGCAAACATATTCTGATGCTCGTGTAAATGTATCTGGTAGAATAACTGCTATTGTGATAGATCAAAATAATGCTAATACAATATATGTAGGTGCAGCACAAGGCGGGGTTTGGAAGAGTACAAATGCTGGTGAAAGCTGGACACCTACATCCGATGACGCCTTCTCTCTTGCTATTGGAGCAGTGACAATAGATGAAAATGATCCACTTGTCCTTTACGCAGGGACTGGTGAAGCAAATTTTAGTGGTGATAGTCAGTATGGGCTTGGTCTTATTAAGACAACTGATGGAGCTAAAACCTGGGAAGCAAAAGGAATTGATGAATCTTCCATTATAGATGCTCCAGTTGGACTTGTTGGCTTCCTTGGATCTCGTTTCTCTCGTCTTGCGATCAATCCAAAGAATACATCAACAATATTAGCCGCAACAGTATCTTCGGCTAGCCCTAATGTAGCATCAGGTATTTACAGAAGTACCAATGGGGCTGATAAATGGAAACGAATGGATAATGGTCTTCCTCCAATTAATTCAATAGGAGCATCAGATGTTGTTATTGATCCAATTAATCCAGATACTGCCTATTGTGCCTTTTATGGAGATGGAATATATAAGACGACAGAATTAAATTCTAATGATCCACAATGGACCAAGCTTACTTCAGGACTTCCATCAGGTGATTTTACTCGTATAGTTCTTGCAGTTTCAAAGTCTTCACCAAGTACAATTTATGCTTTAATGTCAAACCGGGGTTATATAATCGACAAATTCTTTAGAAGTACCGATGCCGGCAGTTCTTGGAATAGTATACCTCTTCCTAATGGCAACATAGGTGGCCAAGGATTTTATAATATTAATATCGCAGTTAATCCAAAGGATGAGAATATTGTCTATCTTAGTGGCATATCAGTATGGAAAGCAGTTTGCGATCCAAGCACCAATAAATGGGATATTAGTGATATTGGCCAGAGAATTCATCCTGATAATCATGCATTTGCGTTTAATCCTGATGATCCGGGAATAATTTACGCGGGTAATGATGGAGGAATATACAGATCTACTGATGCAGGAAACAACTGGGATGATAGTATCAACCTAGGCCTTTGCATAACACAATTTGAATTTATGGAGCAACATCCCACCTCTGATAAGATAATTCTAGCAGGCACTCAAGATAATGGGACTCTTAGGTATAATGGCGAAGAGAAATTTTATCATTCTGCTGACGGAGATGGAGGGTTTGTATGTATTGATCCGAATCAGCCAAAAAACATGTGGCATACTTATTATAAGCTAAGTCCCGAGCTTTCTGATAATGAAGGTCACTATGAGTCCTGGCAATGGCTAGGGGAACCAATATTTCAAGATGCCACTGTATTTTATCCTCCACTGACGTTAAACAGGAGTAATCCCAACAATATTGCAATTGGAGGCAAAATACTATATCTTGATCCTTCTAAAGGAAGAAATGGCTGGCCTGAGCGTATCGATCTAAACCTTAGTCCAGCGCGGCATTTTATAACAACAATAAATTATGTTAATTCTAATTTGATATATCTTGGTACAAGTCTTGGTCATGTTTATATTTTGAACAAACAAGACAATAGATGGAAAGTTCGGGCAATTCATAGCCATCCTCTTCCGTCTACTCGATATCTTTGGGACGTTGTCACCTTACCTAATGATGAGAAAAAAGTTGTAGTTCCTGTTTCTGGCTTTGGAACAGGACATTTATTTCGTGGAGATATCCAATCAGATGGCACTGCACAGTGGACACATGTCGGTGAAGGACTTCCAGATAACCCTGCCAATGCTATAGCAATAGATGAAGATAATCCAGACAAAATATATGTAGGTATGGATGTCGGCGTGTTTAGTACTAATGACGGAGGAAAAAATTGGAGAAGATTAGGAAAGGGGCTACCTAATGTACAGATATATGATATGAGGATTCATCAGCCAACTAAACTTTTGAGAGTTGTTACTCATGGTAGAGGCATGTGGCAGTTGAGAGTAGATTGAATAGTTCCAATATTAGACGCGCTCTATCAGAAAAGATTAAAAGAAAATCAATCTACCTCTTTTATTCATCATCTTATCAGAAAAGGAGAAATTACTCTTACAATTGAAAAGAACAAAATCCTCAATATGCCAAGCTGAAGATAACTTAAGCTCCTCTGCTTTGTTGCCGCAGTATATTGCATCAACTTATAGTTTGGACGTTGACACTAATATTCAGCGTTTGTATTCTCACAGGCTGAAAAATCCCTACAAAGTCAAAGAAAAAGATAATCAGAAAAAATTGAGTATTGAGGTGCTCTAAATGCCATATAAAGCTCTTATTCTATGATTATTTGATCAAACTGATAAAAGAAAAGACGCTCAATATGTGTCAGCGGTGAAAATTAAACAGGAAAACAGAACAACCATTCTTGTATCAATAGCGATAAGTTTATCTTTTTCAATTGTGTCTTTTTATCCACTTTTTACTCTGATACCCGATAGACTGTATATAACATCACCATTAGATATTGCTAGTCCCGTTTTTGCTGGTAGGACAATGCCAAATATAACGACAAATGAACTTGGACCTTGCGGCATAGATCCACGTAACCTTAGTTGTATACCTGCACCATGCGAACAAGTACCGCCACCACAATCGTGTTTAGATAATTCAGACATGCATAACAATACCAACAACTCCAATTCTATAGCCTTCTATACAAAGGGTCCAGACATGCCGACTCCGAGGTCAGAAGCAGCTGTCGCGAGTATTGGAACAAGAATATACACCGTTGGGGGTGCCCCGGGAGCTTTGAATATTGTCGAAATATATGATGCTGATGATGCTATGTGGGTGAGTAGCAAGAAAGATGGATCTTCCTCTGTTGCTCCATTGCCGGTTGGACTAAACTATGCGGCCGCTGATTCTTATAATGGCAAGCTATATGTTGTTGGTGGTTTTCTTGAAGGCCGAATCGCATCAACTTATCTGTTTGTGTATGATCCTATTGAAAACACATGGACCCGCGGAGCAGATATGCCGACTCCCAGAGCAGCGTTAACCGCGAAAATCATAAATGGGATACTATATGCTGTTGGTGGCACAAACGAGAACTCAAGCGCTCTTAATGTTGTGGAAGCATATAATGTATCTAATAATAGATGGACAATAAATCTGGATCCAATGCCCACTGCCAGGCAGCATCTCTCCTCTGCAGTTGTAGAGGGAAAGCTATATGTGACAGGCGGCAGAATTTCAGATCCCTCAACAAATCTTAATTCCACCGAACAATTTGATCCAAAACTTAGTAGCTGGACAATTCTTACTGATATGCCTTCTAAAAGAAGTGATCTTGCGGTGGCAGCTATTGGAGATGAGATTTATGTTTTTGGTGGCGAATCATCCAACCACGTGTTCAACAGTAATGAAAAATATAGCACTAGGACCGACAGTTGGACATCACAAATTCCATTACCGACTGCACGCCATGGCTTGGCAGCAGCCGTTGTTGACAAAGATATTTACTTAATCGGTGGCAGGCTTGAGCCTATAAGAAGCAGTCCTGCAGCCACACTTGTTGAAATATACCATACTGATGGTTCTGCCATGATTACACCAAAAGAGTAATAAGGAAACAATTAAAGAGTAATCAATTTCTATAGTTTCTTATATATTAACTGCTATGCGGTGTAGCAAACCGAGCAAGTAATTCAACATATCGGTAGTTAAGGATAAAAACTTCAGTTGTTACCATTGTTTCTTTAAAGAAAATTATTAATGTATAACCGCTAGAAAATGATATCAGATTTAAAAAAAAGGAAGAAGCTAAAAAATGAAGCCTTAAAGCTATACTTTATGAAGCCAATCCCAAATGCTTATGAGTACAATAAGAATGAGTCTGAAATTCTAGGCTAATGCAGCAATCTGAAGCTTAGTCTGTTCCTAGTCAGATCTTGCGGATAATCGAACACAATAACGTTGTCTAGAGAAGAACAAAATGACTATATTGCCAAGGCAAGTCAAAACTAACCTAATATGGAATTAGCTGTAAAGTATTATGAATTAAAATACGGCAATGATACGGACCACGCATTCATCCATTTGATAAGAGAAATAGGTCAAATAGCTTATGCATTAGAAACCAAGAATGAATCAGTGTTCAATGCAAAGGTAACTGAAGCAATGGCTTTGCTCAAGTTTTTGGCACATAAACGTAATGTCAATATCGAATCAAATATTGAAACAATGTACAGCAAGAAGTTGGCTCATATCAATCAGAAAGATACTGAAAATCGTTGAGTCGCTAGATTCTTTTGGGGTTCATAATATAGATACAGGATTTTTTGTGTCCGTATGTAGGTTATTCTTTAGCTTAAGTTGATTGAAAATAAACTGAACACAACTATATAGCAAAAACCAAGTTGCCATGAAAGCTAATAGTTCTAAGGAAAACTATGAAATTTGTATAATGTATCGTCATATGTACCGAACCTTCCAAGTCTTACGTCGAGCATCATCTCTACAAGCAGAAGTTCAGCTACTTGATAAACAAGAACAGAAGGAGAACCTATATCTGCGTGCGATTGCTGGCTATCAACGCGGGTCAGTACCGAACTTTGTTGCAGTATGGAACAGGTAAGAAGGGATTCGCTGGAATTGAAGATATTAATAATACCTGATAAATGACTAAAGCCTGTTCTATCAAAAAGCAAGGAACTCGGAAAGAGGGCTCATCTCCGCATGATTTCTGACCTCTTTTCCAATATTTTTGATTACCTGAATATTGTGTGAATAACAATTTTGAAACTCCAGCATCCCCACCAACAAACTCGAATTCATAGTTAATGACTCTTGTTTAGCTTTTATCATCAGATTCATCTCCCGATGATGAGCCCCGGTGCCGAAGTTTTTTCTCGAATCTCTCTGCATGCAAGATGGTTCCAATAATAATGCCAAAATTCTAAATATGGATTCAAATGAATTTTTAATCGAATCCCCCCTGACCCGCACAACTCTATATCACAATTCGAAAAGATGTTTGTGTCAGAAACATACTATCCTTACAATCAAATCGCGTGGCAAAATAGTCTCAAATCCGTTTTGGATGACACCGAACCCGCACTAGGGGCAATTCATAACTTTCATAATAGTATAAGAGATAACTGATTCACATCTTACATTTATGCCATCCAGATCCATTGGGTCTCAATTTTGAAGTTTTTTCTGCCGAGTCCCTCTGGGCCCGCTAAAAATAAAAAATTCGTTCAAAAACTAGACTTAATGGGTCGACCCTTTGGACAAAAATAGGAACCTCAGAGCAATTTATAGAAGTTCTGAAACCTAGAAAACAAGATGAGATTAGACAAGAGCAGTAGCAGTATGAATAGACTGTACTACCAGACTGTACTATCAGTTCATTATTGACTTTTTGCATAGGCAGTGTGTATGTATTGACAGGACAAAATAGTAATGTCCACAGCTGGATCAATGCTTTCTTCTGACTCCTCTACTTGACTGTAGATGTTTGTTAGTGTTTCATGCCTCTTCCTTATGTCAATTTTTTACATCTATTTTCTGGAACGGTCGATTGAATAGGCATAGTAGTCGTTATTAATGTAATGCAATGTTACGAAGGCCCTAATTAGGCTAGCACTGAAGGGAAAGAAGAGAGAAGTCAGGCTATAGAAAATCCATTACGGGGCTGAAACAGAAGGTATAATCGCTAAGGCGTGCTCAGTGCTGCGAGTAAGCTGTCTTAAATATTGCATATGCAGTTACTACAATTAGTAATATCATAGAGGGGATAACTACAATTTTAGCTATTTCTTCGTATGAAGTCAATTCAGTTGTTAGTGCAACAATGCCAATCAACATAATTATGCTCAGAACACTGATCTCAACAGGCTTTAAGACCGGGATCACGCACTTGGTAAAAAGACGCTCTTTTAAAAGCCTATTGGTGTCTTCTCCGCTCGTCAGGAAGGGTCTTCTGATCTGAATTTCTTCCCAGTTTTTCAATTAATTACCATTTTCAAAAGCTATTTTGAGTAATACGAAGAACCATACGGTGTCCTGCGTATGAATCGAAATTGCCTCTGGTTGTCCTTTAGTAAGGACTCTATGTCAATGCAGGACTTATAGCATAACACTTTTGATTGCAACAAGAGGTTCTGCGTGTTTTGGCCTGTCAGGAGGTGAGTTCACTTATTCCTTTTATTCCAATTCAAAATACAATATCATTTGCGGAGACTGCTAATCTCGTATTAAACGGGAGAGGTATTGACGATACCACCTTGTTCTATAATACTACTATACGCGCCCCATCGCTAGTGCTAATATACAGCGAACCCGTTTTTTTATGCTGGTCAATACTTCTAATGATGCGTGCCATTTACTCATCAAATGTCTCCTATAGGGCTCCACTATCTCTTCTGCGAAATATAACAAAATATATCCCGTAGCAGCATATTCGATTTCATAGTCGTAGTCGTTAACGACATTGCACAGACTGGAATATCCTGTGTAGCATCTCTGTAGCAAGGAGGCCATTTGAGTTAGCACAATGTACACGCCCATCGATAGAGAGGATCATGTATATGTATGCTATTTGATAGCCCTCATAACAAATACATAACAAGTTGCGCATTGTTATCGTCAGGCCGATCGAATTCAGGATGCGTCCATAACAAGTCATGTGTCCATAAAGCAAATGCTATGAGTATGCATGAAAGTTTATCACGTACTTATTATGTCTTATTCAACAGGTAATGACAAGTATTGATAAACAAACATATAATTCCAGAATAAGAAATCGTAGCCAAAAAAGAAATGAATCCAAAGAAAATATTAATCAGCAACAAAAAGACAAAGGAAAGCTTATACTTTTGTTCAAGGATGCGACAGGGCGGCCTATTAAATCCAGAACTAAAATTCAGGTAACAAGTAAGGACCCATCATATGCTCATAAATATGAAGCTAGTGGGGTTTCTGGCGAAGTTACCCAGTTTATCTTTGATCTTGCACCACTGACTTACTTTATAAAGGTACGAGCTGAGGGTTTTAAGACATATATTCGGTCAGTAGTGGTCAAACCAAATCAGGATTCTATTTATGAATGCATACTGTCACCAAAAGATCCATCTGAGAAGGGCAAAGACGAAACGAGAGGGGGCGAAGAAGAAGATGACGCTGAGTTGCTGAAGGGTCATATGGAATACTTCTTGGAACGTAGAATGTATCCAAACAAAACTAAGACTGATAGCTCTCTAACTACTAGCGATATCGATCGGCGAATTCCTTCGGAGACTGAATTTCCAAGTGATGCTCGTGAAAAGGCGCTTGACCAAAAGAAACAAATGAAATCAATGGCTTTTGCGGAAACAGCTGGGCCGGTGCAAACTCCTGGTTGCAACTGGCTTCCAATCGGACCACGTAACATAAATGGAAGAATTCGTGATATGGCTGTTCATCCTACAGACGGCAATACGCTATTTGTAGGTTCAGCCAATGGTGGAGTTTGGGTTACCCATGATGCAGGGCAATCCTGGAGACCTTTAATGCGTGATGAAGGAGCATTAGAGATAGGCGCGGTTGCCGTGCATCTCAGAGATCCCTCTCTTCCGGCAGCTGATACAGTAATCTATGCAGGCACCGGTGAACCAACTTCGTGGCCAGGCTATAGTGGAATAGGAGTGTTGAAATCTATTGACAGTGGGACTACCTGGAATCTTATAGGGGCATTACCTGTACCAGGAAATGAAAGATTTTCAGTAGTACTGGTTGATCCAGATACCGTAACATCTAATCCATTGTCGACAACTGTTTATGCAGGAGGCGCACCAGGTGGGCTATATAAATCTACAGATGGTGGAACTACTTGGCAACTATTACTCAATAAAGAAATTAAAGGTCTTGCTATGGATCCTACGGATCATTCTACACTCTATGCAGCAGTTCCCTACGAGGGTATATACAAACATGATCCTGTAACTAACAGCTGGACCGCATTCAACGTCGGATTTCCTTCTACCTTTCCACTACTAATATTGATTGCTGTAGGACAGTCAGCACCACATAAAATGTATGCTAAACTTGATGAGACTGCCTATGTTTATGATTCCGCAACTTCACGTTGGCAATCGCTTGGTAGCCATGGAGGCACTACTTACGGTTATTGGAACAATGTTTTGGCAGTTGATCCTCAAGATTCTAACATAGTTTACGCTGGCGGACTTTATCTAGAACGCAGCTTCGATGGCGGACAAAATTGGCAATCAATTGGTGGGTTGCACGCTGATCAACATGCATTGGCATTTGATTCTACGAACCATCTTACTGTATATGCAGGAAATGATGGTGGGGTATATCGGGGTACACACGCCACGCCTATGGACAGTGGAGTTTGGACTAAAGTGAGTGATGGCTTAATTATTACTCAGTTTAATCATGTGGGTGTCTCGTCTACATCTCCGGCTGTAGATATAATAGGTGGCGGCACTCAAGACAATGGTACTAATCGCACAGTAGGCGGACTCACTTGGGATAATATATTGGGTGCGGACGGTGGCTATTATCTTGTGGACCCTAACGATCCGTATATTCAATATGCTGAATCTCAAAATGGCATTATTTACAAAAGTACTGATGGAGGTACATCTTGGACATTCAGTGGTAGTGGTTTCCCTGGTGGTCCTTGGGTAACACCAATTTTGCTTGATGCTACTAGCCCGCTTGAACCAAATAGAATCCTTTTCGCTGGTGGCAACGATCAAGTATTTCGTACTACTGATAGTGCATCAAACTGGTCGGCTTCAAGTCCGAGTCTCGGAGGTGGCGGTATAAATTCCTTAGCGATATCTCCAACTTCTTCTGCTATTGTCTATGCAGGAACAGGATTTGGAAAGATATGGCGCAGTTCTGATAATGGGGCAACAATGTCAAATTGGGTAGATATTACTACTGGAACAGTCGCAGGAAGCACCACCTTACCAGGCAGAAGTGTAACGGATATAGTAGTACATCCTACAGATCCTAATACAGTGTATGTAACTTTCAGTGGATTTGAAAGCATGACCCCTGCTACTCCGGGCCATGTATTTCGGGGTGAAAGTACTGATGGTGGAATATCTTGGAAGTGGGAAAACATATCGTCTAACCTTCCAGACATTCCAGCAAGTGCTATACAGGCTAACCCTAATTTCCCTGACGTATTGTATATAGGCACTGATATAGGTATTTTTGCTACAAACAATGGTGGAGCATCTTGGCAAGATTTCGAGCCAGGTTTACCGAATGTAGTCATTACAGACCTGGCCATTAATTCTAATGGCGACCTTCTTAGAGCTGCTACCTACGGACGTGGTATGTGTGAGATACAGCTAAGGCCTAGATGCCCAGAGGTGGATATCTATATTCGTGATAACAAGCTTGATACTGGGGAAACAGTTCCTTCTCCATCAAATGTACTTGACCCTACCATGCCGGGAGGCTCTGTGTACTGGTGGGAAAGTGCAGATATTAAAATCGATTCTTATCCCTATTATGCTGTAGATTCCTTATTTGATGGAATAGAATTTGACTTGTCAACTAACGAGGACGTTATACGCAATGATGCATCTCATCCTGATCCAAATAGGCTATATGTGCAAGTTCACAACCGCGGTCCATTACCAGCTCATAATGTCAAAGTTAAAGTTCTTTGGTTAGACTGTGCAGCTGGTACACCTTTTCTCCCAGCTGATTTTTGGTCTAATTATCCAAACGATTGGACATCTCCTACAGACTGGAAAACAGTAGATGTATCGACTCCATTTCAGACGATATCTGAGCTTCAACCTAATACACCAAAGATAGTGATGTGGGACTGGACAGTTCCAGCTACTGCATCCGATCATGTTTGTATTCTGTGTGTTATCTCTTCAGATGAAGATCCAGTTAATCGTAGTGATGCAGTACAGGACGATCATAAACCATGGATAATTGCTCCAAATGATAAGCATATAAGTCAAAGAAATCTACATGTCGTGACGGCCCCTGCTCTGCGACCCAGGCCAGAGGCTATCAAGACAGTACTTGATCTTCATAACCCTTTTGATTTTCACCAGTACTTTGATATTGTTATCGACAAACGCTTAATTCCAAAGAAAAGTAAGCTAAGCATACTTTTACCTAAGGTTGAGATGCGACGTATTCACAATAAAGATATAGCTACTACTAGAGGATTAGAGTTTACCAAAGCAGGTGGTAAACAATGGTGGAAGGATAAGGTGCAAGGAATAGCCAAGAAAGATTGGGAATACGACTTTACCTTAAAGGGAGGAGGAGATGCTGCTTATTCAGAGAATAAAGGTTTAGAGATCATCCATGAGGTCATGATACCACCCAGTAGCAAGATTCAAGCTACACTCGTAATTTCACCACCTCCTAAGGCTGAACCGGGCAGTACTTATCGTTTTGCGATTTTACAGAGGTACAAGGAAACAATCATGGGTGGAAGTACCTATGAGGTAAGAATTTGTCCAAATGAGGTAAGAGGCACTAGAATTGTTAAGACAAAAGGAAAAAGTAAGAGAAGAAGATAGTCTTAGTTTAACTCCTATCAAGGCTAAAAAACTACTGTGGACACATGTAAAATAGCTAATTTAGTTTCAATCGATTAGTGGATCCATCGAGTCCAAATTCTGAAGTTTTTTCTGCCGAGTCCCTCTGGGCCCGCTAAAATTAAAAAACGTTCAAAAAATGGACTCGACGTATATTGGTAAAGCAATAGCAATCTACTATAATCCGAAGGCATACGAAATAACTGCATATCTCTTTGTTTGAGCCACCCAGAGTGAGTCTCATTTTTGAAGTTTTTTATTGGAATCCTCTGAGCCCTCTTCTTCAAACAATAGCCGTCTCAGCACATATCTCGATTTTATTCTTTCGATAGGAAAAACTAACTTGAGCAAACAGGACGGACATAAAAGGCCTTCCTAACAATAAAAAGGAAATTGAGATGGACCCTCACTCTAATGCATCGGAAGAGACCAAAGGTCTCGATTTTGTGACGTAGGTCATTTATTGCTAGTTATGTAGAACAGACATTTAATGGACTGATCTGCAGGACAGCAAAAAGGACAAGTCGATGATATTATACACAAGAACCGTAGCTCAATATAGTCCGAAGAACAGATTAAAGACGATAATTCGTACAACGGCACAGAGACTAACGAGACATACAGACTTTATACGAGATAGGCATGTAAAGAATGACTACACAATATAGCCAACGCAGATAAAAGGAACGCCAACTCCTCTTCCTTCGATTCTGAGATTAGTCTAACTGACAAATCGTTGATTAAGGAGAATGACAGATTATCCAAGATATCTCATAAAGCTCAGGCCGCAAATCAAAATGACTACTTATAGTAATCTTATACGATGACGATGCCAAAGGGTTGGAAGCCGCCTTCTTATTCACATGGCATTCAGTCAGAGAGATCAAGCTCTCCAATCGATCTGATCGACGATAACCAAATTTTTATTTTTTATGCCAAAGCTCTTTCTGAGCTTTGGTATTAATCTGGTAGATATGTAGGTAGGTACATAAGAATTCTTCCCTACACTAGATATCTGAACGGTTCAAACATATTATATCCATGATCTAATAAGCTAGATTTTAGGTTTAATACATTTCCTTAGGTATCACTACTAGTGGAATCTGGCGAAAACTTCTTAGACGACAGCAGCATTGCATGTCTGTAATGACATGGATCTTTAAAAAAATAACAAGACTGTGGGCAAACAATGGAAAATCTTTCATCGAGATTGAAGGAACAGCAGGTTGGAAAGAACTGGTACCAACAACGTATGATATGTACGACATTGCTTCCTTGGGTTTTTTTAATGGAAGGCAGGTTTGGGTTGATCTAGTTGGTGACAAGGTCTATCAAATGGCCACATAGACCGACAAACATGGGGATATCGTGAGTGATTAGCAATGGGCGCTAAACGTTCTGAAACTGACCTAGCTCCTCCACCACAAGAAGGAACATCGGAGTTCAAAGCAGCTGGTGCTAGACATTCTGAAACTGACCTAGCTCCTCCACCACAAGAAGGAACATCGGAGTTCAAAGC
>Ga0126312_10001691_pt1 | contig 14570 bp, 14 predicted proteins | sample Plot104A_FD_92537 | JGI IMG/M metagenome (GOLD analysis project Ga0126312, IMG submission 92537) | Serpentine soil microbial communities from UC McLaughlin Reserve, CA, USA - Plot104A | ecosystem: Environmental > Terrestrial > Soil > Grasslands | place: USA: UC McLaughlin Reserve, Lake County...
CAAAGCGAAGTGCGCATTGCTAGTTGTACTATTTAAGGAAACTCTCCTATCTCATCAAAAATAGAATCCCCCTCTTTGTGCTCAAAAATCTGACGCGCCTGGCATAAAGCTGAAAGCTATGTAGATTGTATAAATTATGTAGAGGCTACATGACGCTCAGAGGGCACAAAAACTACTACAATGTAAAGCTTTTGTGAGGCTACGGAGCCTCGATAAGTTTGAGAAATAACAAAGTGTGTTTAAAAGGCGGCAAGGACATTTTTGCAGGGCATCAAGAAAAAGGAAGGCTCCAGTGTGACATGGGGTACATTGCAGGCGCTCTCAAAGAACCCGAGAGCGGACATCATTTACCATAAAGGCGACATTGGCAAGGAGCCCATGATAATAACCGTCTTTTGTAAGAACCCGGGCAAAGTCGCAGCCAAGATCAAGGAAAAATACTGAAAAATTATTGGACTCTTTTGGCTGCTCTGGAGTCACTCTGCGAGTCACTCGGAGTGACTCGGAGTAACTCTGCGAGTAATAATAGAATCTTCTTTTATGGGGCATATGAACGACTCTTCCTGTCCCTTAGAATTACCTTGTTACCCTTTAGCCCGATAGCAGGTCCTTACCGTCTGCAGTTCGAAATTATAGTTATTCTTCTTTTCCTTAGCGTCATAACACCATGTGACTTATACAATCTACATAGCTTTCAGCTTTATGACAGGCGCGTCAGATTTTTGAGCACAAAGAGGGGGATTCTATTTTTGATGAGATAGGAGAGTTTCCTTAAATAGTACAACTAGCAATGCGCACTTCGCTTTGCACACAAAATTTATAACATTACCTTATCTAGAGAATTGCCATGCTAGAGACGGCAAAAGGCTCTACTGCATCAACGATTAACCCATTTGAGGTTGCTCTCAAACAGCTTGACGAAGCTGCAAAGCTGATAAAACTAGACAAAGGTTTACACCAGGTTTTAGCAAGTCCAAAGCGTGTGCTCACGGTGTCGCTGCCAGTAAAAATGGATAAAGGCGAGATCCGGGTTTTCACTGGCTATCGCTCGCAGCACAACGACGCCCGCGGCCCGTACAAAGGTGGCATCAGGTACCACCCGCAGGTCACAATAGACGAAGTCAAGGCTCTATCGATGTGGATGACATGGAAGTGCGCAGTTGCAGACATTCCCTATGGCGGAGGCAAGGGTGGCATTATCTGCAACCCAAAGGAAATGTCTGACGGCGAGCTTGAGCGCATGACAAGGCGCTACGCATATGCGATCGCCGATATCATCGGCCCGCACACTGACATTCCGGCTCCAGACGTCTACACCGGCGGCAAAGAAATGGCATGGATAATGGATACGTACTCGGCGCTCAAGGGCAACTTTGTCCAGCCAGAGATCATCACTGGCAAGCCGATAGCAATCGGCGGCTCTCTCGGAAGGAATGAGGCAACGGGCAGAGGATTGGGATTCACAGTAAGAGAAGCAGCAAAGAAATTAAAGATAAACATGAAGACCGCAACTGTTGTGGTGGAAGGGTTTGGAAACGCCGGCCAGTTCGCTTCGCAGTTTGTGGAAGAGCAGGGCGCGAAGGTAATAGCGGCGTCTGACTCCCGGGGCGGCGTCTATAATAAGGCAGGGATGGAAGTTGCAGCACTCCGAAAGCACAAGGAGAGGACCGGCTCGGTGGTAGGGTTCCCCGGCGCCAAGTCAATGAGCAACGAAGAGCTGCTTGAAACAGAGTGCACGATACTGATACCTGCTGCGCTTGAAAACCAGATAACAGGCAAGAACGCCAGCAAGGTCAAGGCGAAAATCATGGCAGAAGCGGCCAACGGCCCGACGACCCCTGAGGCAGACGACATCCTGTACAGGAACAAGATCCTGATAATCCCGGATATCCTTGCAAACGGAGGCGGCGTCACCGTGTCCTACTTTGAGTGGCTGCAGAACCTGCGCAGGGATTACTGGACAGAGGCCGAGGTCAATGAGCGGCTTGACAAGAACATCACCAAGGCATTCCTCGACGTCTACGACACCCATGAGAAGTACAGCGTCAACATGCGCAAGGCAAGCACCGTGCTCGCAGTCAACAGAGTAGTCGAGGCAGTCAAGATAAGAGGATTGTGGCCATAGAGCCAGCAGCCCTTTAATTTTTCGTTTTTGCTGTTTTCTTGCCTTCTGGATCTGTTTAAGGATACCACTAACCATTATCAACTCATATCTTCTATCTTGACCACACTATGTGCATGGCTAGGGAAGACAAGCCCCAAATCGTAGAACAAGGAGAGATATACTCTTCTTCTACAGGCCAAAGGTTGAAACAGAACAAGCAAGCGATATCGGAGATGTCCAGAGGTTCTACATGGTTACAGCCCCTGAAGGCGGCAAGTACCGGCTTTTCGTTATAGGCCAAAAGCAGCTGCCTGAAATCGTTGAGGGCAAATCAACATCAGAGGAGAGGAATTGGGCGCTAAACGTGCTTACCGCCTCTAACCCACAAAGGATACGAAAGGAACTTCTCCCTGCAGAATATGCGACTGAAACAAGAGTCAAGAGGAGGATGGCGGTAGCTGCCCCTGCAGGAGAAGGCAAGTACTCAATCGTCAAACATGACAATCATACAGAGATGGCTCATGTCTTGCAATTGCCAGTACTTCCCAGCCATGCACAAAAGGAATTTGAGATAAATAAAGAAAGAAGCAAGCTATATAGTATCGGTGAAAAATCCAGACATTCAGGTGCGCGGGTTTGCGGCATTTGAAAAAAGAAAGCCGTAATGCCTGTCGAGCATCAAGGAAAAGTTTGGAGACAGGCGCTGGATAAACGTGGAAGACCCAGACATGCTGAATTATCAAAATACGCAGCTGCTGCTGATTGGGGCCAAAAAGAAGGACATTCAGGAAGAGCTCGAGATAGATCTGAATGAAGAAAAGGAAACAGAAAACACGGCAGAGCTATTCAAAGAGTTAAGGATCAAAAGGAGAACAAGTGCCTCTGAAACCACTATTGAAAGGAGAGTTTCCAGGCAGGACCGAACAGCTAATGTCGCAAGAAGTAAGGCGACTGTCCAGAGAAGAGGCTTCCGGACGCGGAGGCAAGGTGGGGGCAAGGCGGCAGCAACTATGGCACCTTCTGCTGCAGCAGTAGCCAAGATGCTGTCTGGAACGGATTTTCCAAAGAGCAAGAGCGAGCTTGTAAGTCAGGCTGAATAGAACAGGCAAAAGGTCGAAGCGCCGGAAGAAACAATCCAGATCATACGCGAGTTTCCTGACAGGGAATACGCAAACATCGCATACATTGAGAAGTCGCTTGGTCAAGTGCTGTACCTGGGAAGAAGATTATTCGACCAGGCCAAAATATGTTCAGCTCGCTTTCTCTATTTGGACCCTCGAAGACGCTGCCGTTTCAAGATTGGCAATATCTTGTCCAAAATGATCGCTTCGTGATCAGATGCAGTGTCAAACGACACCATCAAAAGCGAATAGCTGGCGCTGTCCAGCGCTATGGATGCCCTCTTTACCTTTTCATACAGAGCATAAGTGTAAATGGTTTTGCCAAGTTCTGATTCATAATCCTCCCTGGTTTTCATCCGTAACACTGCCTTTATGGTATAGCTTTCCATTTCTTCTCTTGTTAATAGCGGTTGCAATCCTTTCCTGAACTTTGCCGCTATTAGCCGGCCCATATTGTTTGCAACGCCTGCAAACCTGATAGACGGATCGAGTTTCAATATCTCATTGCAAAGCGTCTCTGCATCCGACATTATTATATATCCTCTATTGATAAACATGATATATACTACATCGTTTTTCTATTGTTATCCGAACTTGCCTTCCTTTACCTCTCTAAGCAGCTCTTCTGCCACAACATTTTCAAGTGATTCTGCTCGTCCTCTTTCTTTAATCGAGTTCCATGCTCGATAAGCTCAGGTTTTTCTGTGATGCAGAGAAGGATCGGACAGTCTTTGACAGAAGAATACAGAAGGTCGGATGTTCTTTTAATCTGATGTATGATATTGTATGTCGAATCCTCAAGCAGAGGGGATTGTTGCTTGTTGGTAGCAGATGCCGATTCTGCAATATATACAAACTGCGGTGCAATCTGGCTAAAAAGGATTGCAAGCCTTTTGAGGTGAATTCTCTTCACTGCTCTCTTCTTTTCTCTGTTAATGATTCTCTGTCGTTTCTCCTTTTCCTTTCTCTTCTGTTCTTGACTGAACTCTTTCCTTTTCCGCGATAGATGCTCTTTTTCTGCTGCTGTCGTTGTTTCTTGGGCATGCTCTCTAACTGGCAAAAATAACTTGACTTTCAGAATCGTGCGTAGGTCACTCACTCACTCAGTCTATCTATCTAGAAAAAGGCAAAAGAAGAGAAAAGAAAAGCTTGTCTACTCTGTGCTGAATGAGTGTCCGCACGAGCAGCTCTTCGTCACGTTGGGGTTGTTGATCTTGAAGCCAGAACCCATCAGACTCTCGATGTAGTCGATATTGGTGCCTCTCAGGTACCTCTGGCTGTAGCTGTCGACTAGCAACTTTACGCCATTCTGCTCAATGACCTTGTCATCTTCGTCAGCCTTCTCTTCAAATCCCATTCCATAGGACAGACCCGCGCATCCGCCGCCTGAGACGTACACTCTCAGGTAGAGGCCTGCATTGCCCTCCTGCTTCATAAATTCGGCAACCTTCTCAGCTGCCTTGGGGGTTATCGCTATCGTTTGATGCTGAACACTTTCCATACAGGCTAATTTGGTCTTTTTACTATAATAACTTTTGCTTGTGTGCTTTTTTACTTCGCCGCTGCAGCCTTTTCTTCTTCGGCCTTTGGCTGCTCGGCCTTTTTCTGCTCTGCCGGCGCCGAGTAGTTTTCAACGAACCTGATGTTTTTAACGCTAGTAACAAACTTGAATATGTCGTTTGCAACAGCTCTCTTGATTACTTGGAGCCCTTCTGCAAGGAACGCTTCCTCTGGCAGCTCAATATCAAGGTTTGGCGCCGCCAGGTTGACCCTCACCTTGGTGTCGTCAAGGCCCATCCTTCTCCTTACAAGGGCGCTTACCTTGTCGCTGTCGCTGTCCAGCTTTTTGACGACGTTGACGTCGTACAAAAGCGTCCTGCCAGCGAACCTGTGGTTAAAGTCGACCTGTATCCTGCCAGAGCCGACGTAGCGGACAATTCCGGTCCTATCGTCCACTTCAATGACGTCTCCAACTGAAACCTCGTCAGCCTTGTCGCCAAGCTTGCGTTGTGGGATCATCCTCACTTTGTTTGGGTCTCTGTCGCCAAAGCCCTTGTCAGGGGTGACCTCAACATTGAGCCTGTCGCCAACACTTGCCTTTGCCAGCGCCTCATCCAAGCCCTTGAGCACCCAGCTCTCGCCAACTGACACGAGCCGCGGCTCGTACTTGCGCGTAGGGTCGTAGAGCTCTGTCTTTTTCGCCTCTTCTTCGCGTGTGGTCTCAAAAACCTCGTTAGTATCTTTAACTCTAGCAGTATAATCCACCAGTACAAGAGAACCTTTCTCCAAAGTCATAGAAAACGGCTGATGTTTCACCTTATATTAATTTAACAATTCAAAAAAGTGGAAGGCATCAGCCAAGCGCCTTTAGCCTGTCCATGGCTACCGATGTGGCTTCCGGGTTGGTCTTAACGCCAAGCATGTTCATTGCCGACGCTATGGACGAAATTGTCCTCATGACATGGTACCTGCCAACTTCGCCCATGGAGCCCACTCTGAAGACCTTGCCCTTGAGGTCGCCAAAGCCTCCTGCAATAAGCACCTTGAATTCGCTTGATAGGAGCCCGCGGAACTTTTTGTCGTCCATTCCCTGCAGGTAGTTGACAGCAATTATCATGTTGCTCCTTGCGTCTGGCTTGGCAAATGGAGTCAGCCCGAGGGCGCTCAGGCCGGCGTAGAACGCCTCTGCGCATACTCTGTGGCGTCTTATCCTGTTTTCCATGCCTTCTTCAAGCACCATATCCAGCGCTTCTCTGAAGGCGTTGTAGAGCGGCAGCGCCGGGGTGAACGGAGTCTCAAAGTGGTCCTCGTAGTACTTGAAGTAGCGCTTCAGGTTCAAATACTGCGTCGGCGGCGGGTTTTCCTCCATGTATTTCTTAGCGCGCTTGCTTATGGATATCGGAGCGACGCCCGGCGGGGCCGCAAGGGCCTTTTGCGATGCAGTAATGCAGATGTCAATGTTCCACTTGTCGACAGGTAGCTCGTCGCCGCCAAGGATGGATACCGAGTCGGCGATAAAGTAGGCGCGCTTTCTTGACGCCAGCTGTCCAAGCTTGTCCATATACCTTATGGTGGTACCGGTTGATGTTTCGTTGTAGACTGCATAGAGGGCTTTGATGTCCTTGTGGTTGTCAAACGCTTCCTCGAACTTGTCGTAAGGTGGGTTCTCGCCGGGTGTCGCGTTTATCCTGATCGCCTGGCCGCCCCAGCTGTCAATCAAGTCTGCAAGGCGGGTGCTGAACTCGCCATTGACCGGGATAACAGCCTTGTCGCCCCTTTTTATCAGGTTGACGACTGACGCCTCGACAGCACCAGTTCCTGAAGTGGTAAGAAGCACAATGTCGTTTGAAGTCATGAAGACCTTTTGCGTCTTCTCCACGATCGACTTGTATAACGTCCGGAAATCGTCGCTCCTATGGTTTATCACAGGCGCAAGCATTGCCTGCATAACTCTGTTTGGCACATTCGTTGGGCCGGGGAGCATTACGAGGTATTCCATATTATAATCTCGAGAAAAGCGGGCGTGCCAGCCATATTTAAATTAATTTACAATACCGGCAACCGCGCAACGTTTTATAAAACTGGGTATTGGAGATGTGTTGTGTAGTAAATGAAACAGCGTCGTTCCACCGTCCTGCGCCACGCTGAGAAAAAAGGGTGCAGCGCAGTCGCAGCATTTGAGCCGGAAAACCTGTTCTACCTGACAGGGTTCTGGGGTGAGGCAATTGCAGTGTGCACAGAGAAAGGCACAAAGCTGATTGCACCAAAGCTGGAATATTCAAGGGCTGAAAAAACCTCGGTAGATTGCGAGGTTATCCAGACAGAAAGGGGGACTGAGCTCGTCTCTACATTTGCTTCTGAAATAAAGGGCAGCAGGGCGTGCACAGACTGCAGCGACTACTCTACAGTCGAATCGGTGCGCAAGCACGGCGGCGACATCGTGGTGGACACTGAGCCGTTCTTTCAGACTCGCAGGATAAAGGACGAAGCCGAGATCAGGGTCATTTCAAGGGCGGCCAGAATTCTGGACAAGCTATATGAAATATGCACGGAGGAAATTAAAGCAGGATTGTCAGAGCGCGACCTGCAGGCCAAGCTCATTTACGAAGCAATGAAGATGGGTGCAAACCCGCCATCGTACAAGTCGACGCTCAACCCGCTAATCATCGCCGGTGGACCAAACGGCGCCTTGCCACATGCTGAGGTGACCGACAGGAAATTCCGCAAAGGCGACATGATAGTAGTTGACCTAACGCTCAGGCACGCCGGCTATATCGCCGACGCCACAAGGACGTTTGCGTTAGGCTCGGCAACGCCGGAAATGGAGAAGGTCTACGAGATCGTGCAAGAGTCGCAAAAGGCCGGCCTGGACGCAGCAAAGGCAGGCGCCACATGCGGCCAGGTGGACGAGACTTGCAGGAATCTGATAAGCGAGCGAGGCTACGAAAAATCGTTCATTCATTCGACTGGGCATGGCATAGGGCTTGACGTGCACGAGCCTCCCTGGCTTCGCATGAAGAATGGCGAGGAGCTCAGGGCAAACATGGCGGTGACAGTTGAGCCTGGGATATACCTCGAAAACAAGTTTGGTGTGAGGATAGAGGACAGCATAATCGTGGCCGACCGTCGGCCCAAGGTGCTCAACAGGTTCACCAAGGATCTCGTTGTCGTAAAGTAAAACGACGCGGCTAGGTTCTGCCGTCGTTGGCAGCAGAATCTGCAACAACAAGTTCCAGCAGCTTTCTTGCAATGGCGGCCTTGCTTTCAAGCGGCAGGTGGGTAATCTTCTTTTTGCTGTCGATGACGAACACTTCATTTCTGTCAGAACCTGGCTCCGATCCCTTTCTGCCAAGATCGTTTGCAACCACAAAGTCAGCGTCGCACTCTTGCAGCTTTTTGTACGCCTTGTCAACTAGGACAGAATCTGAGACGTCGTGATCTGCCTTGAACGCGACTAGCAGAGTGTTCCTGCTCACCTTTTTCACTTCATCGACTACTTTCTTAGTGGCTATTAGTGACAGCTCAGCCTTGCCAGCCCTCGTATCTATCTTTTTTTCAGACTTTTTTGCAGGCGTGAAATCAGAGACAGCGGCGGCCATTATCACAATGTCGTACTTTTTGGATGACAGCTCTGAAACGACCGCGTTATGCATTTCCTTGCTGGTGCTCACGCGCACGACTTTGCTGCCGTTTGCCGGCTCCTGGCTTCCGTGCCCGTAGACGAGCGTGACGCTTGCCCCCATCCTCTCTGCTTCTTGCGCTATCGCAATGCCCATCTTGCCCGAGCTCATGTTGGTCACTACCCTTATCGGGTCGATGTATTCCACGGTGCTTCCGGCAGTAACAAGCACCCTTTTGCCCGATAGCGGCCCGCCTGACAGGATGGCAATGGCGGCGTCAAGCACCTGCTCAGGCTCGGCTACTTTGGCTTTTCCTTCTGCCATCGTGGGTTCGACAAATCTGACGTGCCCCTTTAGCTTTTCCACGTTCTGCCGTATGAACTTGTTTTCATACATTGCCTCGTGCATGGCAGGCGCGATTATTATCGAGATCTTACTGCCAAGGGCGACACTTAATACCGAGGTGACGGGCGTATCATCTATGCCAGCTGCCATCTTGCCCATAGTGTTGGCGGTGCATGGGTAGACAATGATAAGGTCAGACATGTCGTAATCGGCAAGCATGATGTGCTCCAAGTTGCCCGTCAATTTCGTGACAACATCGTTGTTGCCTGTTGCCCACTTCATCATTTCAGGACTGAGCAGCGGGGCGGTCGATTCCGTCATTACTGCGTGAACGTCGGCACCGTGGCGCATCAAAAGGCGCGCGAGGTCAATAGCCCTATATGCTGCGACGCTCCCGGTGATGCAGAGCACTATTTTTTCCCCTTCCAGCTCACTGCCTTCACTTTCCACGATGTCCTTTGACGGGTGAATGCCTCTTTTTGCCCTCATTATTTCTTCCTCGCCTTTCTCAATGCATCCTTCAGACCCGCCAGCTCTTCCGGGCTCATGTGGAACGTGTTTGGCTCTTCGGGGAACTTGCCTGCCTTGACGTCGTTTGTATAGTGCGAAATCGCGTCTAGGATCGATTTCGATAATTCAGCATACCTCTTCACAAATTTCGGCTTTATGTCTTCGTAGATGCCGAGCATATCGTGCAGCACCAGCACCTGCCCATCGCAGCCTGCACCTGAGCCTATGCCTATCGTCGGCACTGATAGGCTCTGTGTTATTTCGCTGGCGACCTCGCTTGCAACCATTTCAAGCACGATGCTACAAACGCCAGCCTTCTCAAGTGCCTTTGCATCAACGATTAGTTTCATCGCAGATTCTTTTGTCCTGCCCTGCAACCTGTAACCTTCCCAAAGCGAAGATGTCTGGGGCTTCAATCCGATGTGGCCCATGACCGGTATTCCCGCGTCGACTATCGCCTTTATGGTGCCAATGATTTCCAAGCCTCCTTCAAGCTTGACTGCGTCGCAGCCGGCCTTGATTAGCTGCACCGCGTTTTCGACTGCCACACTCGGGCTTGGCTGGTACGACCCAAACGGCATGTCGCCAACTATCATCGCACGCTTGGCTCCCTTTGCGACCGCGCGGCATAACATCAGCATTTCTAGCATGCCAACAGGCACGGTGCTCGCGTAGCCCAGCACCACCATGCCTGCGCTGTCGCCCACAAGCAGGATGTCGAGTCCAGCTCTGTCGCATATCAGGGCAGTGGAATAATCGTAGGCAGTGAGCACAGCTATCTTTTCCCTGCCCTTTGCCGCCAGAATGTCGTTCACGCTCACCTTTTTCTTGACCTGCAAGCTAGGCGACACCTCCCCTGATGATACGCAATGATTCCTGAAGGTTCTTTTTGTTGTCAAACCTGCCAGCAATTCTCTTCAGCGACTTGCTGCCCTTGAGGTCGTGCGCCGCCCTGACTAGGGCAGGCATTGCCCTCACAATGTTATTGATTATGGTGATCTGGGCCATATTTGCTGTCCTTGACAGTGGGTTGAGGTCAACCGTAATCACCGTCTTGCCCATCTTTACGAGCGCCTCTGTCCTGTCGCCGTCTTCAAGCGGCACAAATACTATGTCGGCCTTGAAGATGCCCTCTGGGTCGACACGCCTGCGCTCGCTCTGTAGCTCCGGAATCCTTGCAGAGGCCCTCCGGCCTACGCCGAGCACTTTTTTTGCGCCGTGCTTCTCCAGCTCAGTCTTGATCGCCATCTCGCGCTCCTCAGTCCTGTAAAATAAATTCACCTCTATTCCCGCGCCTGTTACTTCCGCCAGTTCGACAATTTCCTTCGGGCAAAGCGCTGCAGTGTTGCCATTGACCGAAATGATTGGATGTCTGGAAAGCAAAATAGCAGCGGCTGCGGCCCTAGTTGCGCTCTGGGCGGCCTTAGTCGTGCGTTCGCCAACAAGGTAGTCAAAAGCCTCGCCCCTGCCATGCGCAATGAGCCCCTCTGCTGCGACGAGGCCGCGTCTAAAGCCATCTACCAGCGTCTCGCGTGTATGAAGCGACTTTGCCCGGGGATGGCTTGAGGGTATTGTAATGTGGTTGTTGGCATGCACTTACTAAAGCACTCTTGCCCCGTGACCATCAATGTTGCAGATAAGAAGCGTACCGCCAAAGCCCCTAAGAGCGTCTCCTGCTTCTTTTGCGCGGTCAGCCGGCACAAGCGTAAACACCGTCTGGCCAAAGAGCGCTACACTGGAGTCAAACCCTGTTGCCTTGAGCGCGGCTATCGGAGCCTTGCATCTGCCCTCTGTCAGGCCAAGCGTTTCTGCAAATTCACGCGACATCCTGAGAAAGTCCTCGCTGCTTCTTGTCGCTGACAGCTTTTTGAGCATGGCTCCGCCAAGGCCGTTTATTTCGTCCATGCGGTTTGTGAGGAATGACTTGGTCGAAATTGGAGCAAGGCACAAAACAACTGCCTTGTAGCCACGAAGATCCGTCTTGATGACTGTTCCGATGCCCGGCGCTCCTGCGTTTGTTCGCATCTCAAAGCCGCCAGAAAATTCTGCAATGACGGTGCCGAGGCCGGTCTTGCAGGAGATCTCGGCGTGGTGCGCCACTTGGGCCGCCTGCGTCCTACTGAGGCCGGCGTCTAGCGCCTCGTTGAGCGCGTATGAAAGACTGAGTGCCGCGGCTCCGCTTGAGCCAAGCCCAAAGCCTATCGGTATACCGATATCGTGCTCGATGATTACAAAGTACGGCCTGTTGGCGATCTTTAGGTAGTCCTCGGCGACCCAGCGCGACACCTCGGCCTCGCGGGCATTGCTGCCGTTTATCCAAATCTGGTAATCTGTCTTGGCACTCTCGCAGACGTAGACAGTAGTGGCGACGCCTCTATCGATGGAAAATCCTGCGCCTTTCGAACCCTTGTGCAGGAAGTGCCTGTGGTTGCCGGCCGGCATCTCGAAAAAGCCCGTTATGTGGCCGGGGCTGAAAGCTTTGGCCGCTGCTACAGGCGTTGAAACCAGCGCTGTAGATCCCATATTGCTATAGGCATTTATAAGCAACAAAAAATATAAAAATAGTGTTTAATTAGTTTAAATGGGTATAAACAATATATGATCAGATACGCAAGGCGGCTCCAGCAAATAGGCAGTAGCATCCTGATATCGCTCCCAAGCCAGTGGGTCAAGAGCAACAACCTGAAAAAGGGCAACATTGTGCCGGTGGACGTCAACCGCGACAATTCGATTTCGATATTTCCGTCAGACGACGCGGCAGACGACAAGATAAAGGAAGTGGCGATACCGTACTCGCCGGCGTCGATGGACACGCTCGTCAACCAGGTGTATGGCGCATATCTGCTTGGATATGACGTAATACGGATCAAGGCAAGCACGCAGATATCATTCGAGGATGCCGACAGGATTAAGAGGGCGATGCGCAAGCTAGTCGGGCTTGAGATCGTGGACGAGGACGGATCAAACATCTCGGCCCAATTCCTGCTGGATGCAAACACGCTTGATGCCGAAAAGATACTCCGCCGCATGAGCTCCATAGTCGGAGGCATGTACCGCGATGTGCAGGAGGCAATCAGGACGAAGGAGAATAGCATCCGCAGGGCGATAAGCGGCAGGGACGATGAAGTTGACAGGCAGTATTTCCTGCTGGTCAGGCTTATCCGAAGCGCCATGATGGACCAAAAGCTCGCCGGAAAGCTCAACCTGAGCAACATCGACATTCTGGACTATAGGGTTGCCGCCAACCACTTGGAGAGCGCCGGCGACTACATCGTCGATCTTGCCACTTCTATTCACGATATGTCGCGAGTAAAGCCTATCGGCGAAATAGTGGAGGCCGGCACGCTGATCGAAAAGATGCAAGAGAAATCGGTGGCCGCGTTTGTCAACAAGAACAGGGCAGAGTCAAATGTCGTGGTCAAGATGTATGACAACTTTAACAGGATAATAAACTCGATAAAAGAGATGTCAGGGGCAGAATCAAAGAGCCCCGAGTCGACCATCGCGGTGCTCAACCTGACGCACTCGATGGATAAAATAGCTCGCTGCTGGGTGGATGTTGCCGACTTGGTCAAGCCAGTACACCTCACTGCGCCTCTGAAAAACGCATAATTACAAAGGCGGCTATTCTCAAGCGTATGGTTCACGATCACGGCAACGCCGAGAACGTCTTGGTGCTGCAGGGCGGAGGCTCGCTTGGTGCCTTCAGCTGCGGCGTCTTTAAGGCTTTTGCAGCAAGAGGCATCAAGGTAGACATTATCGCCGGAACTTCGATCGGTGGGGTAAACGCCGCCATCGTCGCCGGCAGCAAAGGAGATAGGCCGGAGGCGGCTCTTGAGCAGTTCTGGCTGGAGCTTGCCGAAAGCTCGGTCAACCTGTCGCCGCCTTGGCAATGGCAGCAGTTGCCACTACCACTACTTGCAAATGATATTGACAACGATGGATCGGAAAAAAGAAGCTACTACAGTCATTACTACCAGAAGGCGAATGTGTCGCTAAAGCACGTGATGTCATTCTACAGCTCGGCGATATATGGCAACAGGAAAATGTTTGTGCCCCGGTGGAGCCCGGCTTACGCGTCGACCGATCCTCATTACTTTCAGCCTGCAAGGTGGACATACATGTACGACCATTCGCCCTTAGCAAGGACGCTTGAAAAATACATCGACTACGACAAGCTCAGGCCGGGCGGCAAAAAGAACGCGCGGCTGATAATAAGCGCAGTGAACGTGCTGACTGCCGAGCCGCTGACGTTTGATAGCTCAAAGCAGCAGATAACAGTTAAGCACCTGCTTGGCACCTCAGGCTACCCGCTGTATGGCTTTCCCTGGGTGGAGGTGGAAAAGGGACTTTATGTGTGGGATGGAAGCCTGCTGAGCAATACTCCTCTGAGGGAAGTCATTGACTCAGCGCCGGTAAACGACAAGCACGTCTTTATCGTCGAGAACTATCCCAAGGTGATTGAAAGGCTGCCGCAGAACCTGCCAGAGGTGTACCACCGCGCACGCGACATCATGTTCAGCGACAAGACAGCTCACAATGTCAAGATGTCCAAGGTGATAACGCACTACCTGAAGTTCATCGAAGAGCTCTACAACATTATAGAGGAGAACGTTGATCCAAGCAAAATTGACAAGGAGAAGCTTGATAGCATTCGTCGAAAGTATCAAAGAATAATCTACGACTATGGCGCTGAAATACGCAAGATAGCATACATCACGAGGGAGGAGCGCTATCCCTACCTCTATGAGAACACTGACTTTTCGCTGGAAGGAATAAAAAACTTAATAAAAGAAGGCGAGTCAAAGGCCAAGCAGGTCCTGCAGAAGCTGAAGCTCTAGAGTACGACGAGCCCTCTCTGATCTATTTCGACTTCAAATGAGTCGTAGCCATCTGCCCTTATGCGGGACGCTATCTTTGTACGGTCCTGCTTGGTAGCTGCAAGGGCAATCACTGCGCCGCCACCGCCGGCGCCGGTTATCTTGGCTCCAAGGGCTCCAGCATTAGTGCAAACGTCTATCAGCTCATCAGCCTTTTGGTGCGAAACGCCTATCTGCCGCAGCAGGCTCTGGTTCTCGCTCATGAGACTGCCTATCTTTTCGCGCTTGCCGGCAGCTATTGCAGCAAGCGCTTGTGTGCAAATGTCGCCTGCCTGGCTCGCGAGACTTTTAAACAGCGATTCCTTTCTGTCCCTGAATTTCTTAACGCTTGCGACTAGGTAGCCAGTAGAGTGCTTTATGCTAGTATTCGCTATTACAAGCGGCAGGCTCTCTGATTCAATCTTCTTGAACCCTTCTGACTTGCTATAGAGTATCAGGCCACCAAAGGTGCTGATGTAGCAGTCAGCGCCTGAGGAATTCCTATGGATAA
>Ga0126312_10001692_pt1 | contig 14570 bp, 18 predicted proteins | sample Plot104A_FD_92537 | JGI IMG/M metagenome (GOLD analysis project Ga0126312, IMG submission 92537) | Serpentine soil microbial communities from UC McLaughlin Reserve, CA, USA - Plot104A | ecosystem: Environmental > Terrestrial > Soil > Grasslands | place: USA: UC McLaughlin Reserve, Lake County...
TCCGAGGTGACGCCGCTCTATGACCCGATGGTCGCGAAGCTGATCGTCTGGGACACCGACCGCGAGCGCGCGACGGCACGGATGCTGCGGGCGCTCGGCGAGTATGAGATCGAGGGACTGATCACCCTGATCCCGTTCCACCGGGCGATCCTTGCCACGGACCAGTGGCGAAACGCCGAGACCGCCCGCGACCTGATCGCCGACCGCAATTGGCTGAAGTCCCTGAAGCCCGAGGCGGAGGTGGTGGCGCCGGCATCAGGCGCTGACGGCGACGGCGATTCCGAGGAGGCGCTGTCGCGCACTTACAAGGTCGAGGTCGACGGTCGGCTGCACAGCGTGAAGGTGATCGGCGCGGCAGCCCCCGCCGCCGGCAACCCCGCGGGCGCGCCCGGGCTGCGCCGGCCGCCGAGGCGGGAGCGGGCGTCCGGCGGTCCGGCGGGCGGCGGCGCGACCGACGTGCTCGTCTCGCCGATCCAGGGGACGGTGCTGAAGGTCCCGGTCAGCAAGGGCGACGAGGTCTCCGAGGGCGCGCTGATCTGCGTGATCGAGGCGATGAAGATGGAGAACGAGATCACCGCGCATCGCGCGGGCAAGCTGAGCGAGCTCACGGTCACGGAAGGCGGCTCGGTCGCCGCGGGCGACACCATCGCGCGAATTGAGTGATCCGTCGCTTCCCTGGCGCGGTCCCGGGCCCGCGCGCCCCGAGCTGCCGCTTCCCCCCGACAATCTGCCTCTGCGCCGGGATGGACACTGGCGTAAGCGCTGGCGCTACGTGGGCGCTTTCGGCGACGACCTCCTGCTGTGCGCGGCGCGGGTCAACGTGGGCCCAATCGGGCAGACGTTCTGGGCGATCTGGGACCGGGGCGAGCAAAAGCTTTGGGAGCGGACCAGTCTCCTGATGCCCGGCGCCCGCGGCGACGTGTGGACCGAGGGCCGCGACGGCGAGGGGCTGATCATGCACGCGCCCGATGAGGGATCGGTCGTCCGGATTGAGGCGAAGCATCCGGACATCGGAGAGGTGCGCGGGTTCCTTCGATTCGGGGGCGGCCGCTGGGTCGAGGTGGTTTGTCCGACCGAGGAGGGCCAGTACGTCTGGACCCGAAAGCGAGTCGACGTGCGGGTGGACTGTGACGTCCGCTTCGGGTCCCGGCGTCTCGAGGTGGAGGCGCGAGGCATCGAGGACGAGTCGGCCGGCTATCACCCCCACCACACGGTCTGGAACTGGTCGGCCGGGGTCGGGAGGTCGGCGGACGGCCGTTCGGTGGGCTGGAATCTCGTGAGCGGCATCAACGATCCGCCCGAACGCTCGGAGCGGGCCATCTGGGTCGATGGCGAGCCCACCGAGCCCGGGCCGGTGAAATTCGACGGCCTCGAGGGAATCGACTTCGATGACGGGGCACGGCTGGACTTCGCCGGCGAGTGTGAGCGGCGCCGCGAGGAGAGCCGCGTCCTCGTCCGCTACTCGTACCGGCAGCCGCTGGGTGTGTTCTCGGGAAGCCTTCCCGGCGGGATCGAGCTGGCTCGTGGGCTCGGGGTGATGGAGCATCACGACGCCCACTGGTAGGCGTCCCCCTAAACTGCGCAGGCCGCGCATGTCTTCGGCGGGATTTGCGCGCGATCACGTGCAAGAGAGAGCCCAAAGGAGTTGTCCTTGAGCGCCCATGTCACACCATGGCGGCTTTACTTGTCGCATCGCCTTGTCGCCGTCGGCCTGTTGGCGCTTGCCGGGCTGCTGGCATTCACCCTGCTGGCCGGGCCGGCCGCGGCGGCCAAGCGCAAGGGGACGCGCGGGGTGGTCGTCAAGACGATGACCTACAACGCGAGCTTGGGCTCCGGGCTTTCCGCTCGCTTCGCCACCAGCCTCGACGAGTTCTGCGACAAAGCGGGCGAGAACATCCGGGAGGTCGACGCAACCAAGCCAAAGCTTCGGATGCGGGCGATCGCGAGGAACATCCTCGAGAAGAAGCCGGACCTCGTCGGGCTCCAGGAAGTCGACAAGGTCCTGACCCAGACTCCTCCCGACAACGGCCCTCTCCTCGGCGGTACCAACGCGACCACGGTCAGGTACGACTTCCTCCGGCTGATCCTGAATCGGCTCAACAAGAACCGGAAGCGCTACCGGTTGGTCACCGCCCACAAGGAGTTCGAGTTCGAGATCAAGGGCAACCTCGACGGCGTCGGCTTTGGTTGTGATGACTCCGAGATCGACGTTCGCCTGATCACCGGCAACGCGATCCTGGCGCGGGTCGGGGCCGGTGTGAGGACGTCGAGGGTCAGGCAACAGAGCTATCGTCACCAGCTCTCATTCGACCTGCTCGGCAGCATCCAGTATCCCGTCCCGCGCGGCTGGGAGTCGGTCGACGCGAGAGTCCGTGGAAGCAAGAAGTTTCGCTTCGTCCACACACACTTGGAGGCGTTCGACAACGATCCTCAGCAGAACACGATGCTGGACACGAGCACCGATCCCCCCACACAGACCGTGGTCAGCAACGCCGTCGTTCGCGCCATCCAGGCCAACGAGTTGGTCACCGGCCCCGCAAAGGCGAGGATCCCGGTGGTCCTGATCGGTGACCTGAACTCAAACGTTCCCGGCGTCAAGCCCGGGGACGCGAAGGCCTTCAAGAGGATTCGCGCCGCCGGCTTCAGGCGCCGAAGCACGCAAGAGCCACCTAGCTGCTGCAGCGAAGACGACGGGGGCGGCACGATCGCCGACTTCGATCACGTCGTCGATCACATAATGGGCAAGCCCGGCAGAAAGATCCGCCTGGTTTCCTCATCGGTAGTCGGCCGCACCAAGGTTCACGGGTTGTTCCCGTCCGACCACGCCGGCGTGTTCAGCGCCCTCCGGATGCCGCGCAAGGTGGCTCCGGGCCGCTAAGGCGTCAACCCGGATATGCGCTTGGGACCTTCCACCGCCATGGCGGCTCCTCGTCCGGCGGGAAGTCGTAGTGGTTTCGCCCGTAGAGCGTTTCGAGCGGGACGAGCACCGGGTTCGCGCTCTCCACGAGCGGTGTCGATGAGTAGCGCTCGACATCCGTCGCGGTCGCCCTGCGCACGACGCGATCCCAGCCGACGCTCGGGCGGTAGAGCCAGTATGTGACCTCGACGTCGGCGGCGGAGCGCCGCCGGTCGACGACCGACGTAAACGCCGTGACCCGACGATTCGACTCGGTCAGGCCGACGCGCTCGCCGGGAACGGCACAGCTTTCTGTGCGGCAGTAGCGAAAGTCCACCGGCAGCAACGGCAGATCCGAAGTCCCGAGGACCGGTCGCGGCTCGGGGGCAAGCGCCCGCACCAAACCGGCGACGGGCCGGCCGTAGGCCTCGGTCAGCGGGTCCTGCCAGCACGGGTCCGGCAGCCGGGCGGGACAGCGGATCTTCCGGTCGAGTGAGGAGCCGAGCCGTCGGGCCTCCTCGGTCGGCGGGGCGGCGACGAGCGCCGAGATGCCCCCGATCACCAACAGCGCGATCAGGAGGACCAGCCCGACATGCTCAACCGAGGCGGCCCCGGTCTCCATGCGGTCTCGCATGGGGCCAACCTAGGCTGAGAACGCGCGCCGAGGGCGCGCAGGTCGTGCCGAAGCAGCGCCCGGTTAGGCGAGACCCTCGCGCGCCTCGCGCACGAGCGTCACCGCTTCCGGGAAGACGATCCTGATCGCGTCGCGAACCTGCACCGCTTGCTCGTCGCTGCCGCCGGCCAGGTCGAGGCGGTTGATCGCCGCGACAGTCATGTCCACGGCCAGCTTGATCGCGTTATCGGCCCAGGCCACCCGCTGGGTGTCCTGCATCTGATTGGCCAGCTCGCCGAGGCGCTCGCGAAGCTCGTCCGGATCGCCGAAGATGTTGAAGCCCTCGCTTCCTTCCATACATCGATCTTAGGGGAGGCGGGCCCCCGCCTCCGGCTGTGCCGGGCCGCTGCCAGGGGATAGCCTGCGCGAGTGGCCCTCCCCGAGCCCTCGAAGTCCTCCACGGCGCTCATCACCGGCGCATCGGCTGGCATCGGGGAGGCCATCGCGCGCGAGCTCGCGGCACGCGGCCACGGCGTCACGCTCGTGGCCCGGCGCGAGGAGCGGCTCCGTTCTCTCGCAGGCGAGCTTGGGGACCGCTTCGGCGTGCGGACCGACGCGATCGGCGTCGACCTGGGAGACGAAACGGCACGGGCCGATCTGCCGCGGCGCCTCGATGAGATCGGCGTGGCGGTTGAGATCCTCGTGAACAACCGGGGTTCGGCGGCGGTGAGGACTTCGCCCGCACCGACCGCGAGCGACTTGTCGCGATGGTCGAGCTGAACTGCGTCGCGCTGCTCGACCTCCAGGCGGTGTATCTGCCGCGGATGGTCGAGCGGGGCCGGGGCGCGGTGATCAACATCGCCTCCACGGCTGCCTTTCAGCCGATCCCGGGCTCGGCGACCTACGCCGCGACGAAGGCGTTCGTCCTCAGCTTGAGCGAGGCGGTCCACGAGGAGCTCAAGGGAACCGGCGTGAAGCTGACGGCCATCTGCCCGGGGCCGGTCAGGACGGAGTTCCCCGAGGCGGCGGGACTGGGTGGAGCCGAGGAGCAGGTGCCGGGAGTGCTCTGGGCATCCGCTGAGTCGGTGGCCAAAGCCGCAGTCGAGGCCGCCGACGACGGCAAGCGGGCGATCGTTCCCGGCCTGTTGAACCGTGCCGGGGCTCTCACCGGCCAGCACGCGCCGCGGATGCTGGCGCTCCCGATCGCGAAGCGGATCTGGCGGCGGGCGCTGTAGCCGTCTAGCATCGGTCGGCATGTCCGGCGAGTGGCGCCACTGGGCGATCAGCGGTACCTATCTCGAGTCCTGCAACTGCGATGCGATCTGCCCCTGCCGGAGCGTCGGCGGGCGCAAGGGTGGGCGCTCGACCCAGGGGGTTTGTATGGGTGCCCTGTCGTGGGAGATCGAGCGCGGGGGCACCGACGACGTCTCGCTTCAGGGTTTGCGGACCGTGCTCGCGTTGCGCTATGACGACGATGAGCCGGGCTCGCCCTGGGATTTCGTCCTGTTCGTCGACGACCGCGGGGACACGGACCAGCGCGAGCTGCTGGAGGCGATCTTCCTCGGGGATCTGGGCGGGACTCCCCAGCAGCAGTTCCCGTGGGCCTTCAAGCCCAGTCGCTCGCTCGGCGCTCGGGCCGCGCCGATCGAGATCGACCACTCCCAAAGGCGGGGATGGTTCCGCGCCGGCAAGGAGGTCACCGTTCGCGTGGGCGAGCCCGTCGCCGACCAGCAGCCCGTGACATGCATCATTCCCGGGCACCACCGCTCGGGACACGAGCTCCACGGGGAGACGCTCGAAGTGGATGCCGAACCGCTTGCCTTTTCGTTCGAGGGCAAGTGCGGCTACTGGTCGACGTTCTCGTATTCCTCCGACTGAGCGGCCGAGGCGACGAAGACGCTGCCCCTGCGGGTGACCGCTGCGACAAGCTCCAGCGGAACCGACACCGCGACAACGAGGGGCGTGGCGAGCACCGTCACGATCGCATCGATGACGTACTTGAGCCGCTCACCGAAGCCGGACGGTCGCATGGCTCCGGCCCGTGCCTTCATCGCGAAGTTCTGGTTGAACGTGAAGGCGTTGACGATGGTCTGCCACATCCAGACCTGGCTGCGGCCCCAGCGCTCATAGTCGACTCGTAACAGCGACAGCCCGGCCTTCCCGGCAAGGCGGCGCAGCGACTCTTGAGTGGGGTAGAGACCACGCCCCGGCTCGAGCGCCGCCCAGTTCACGCCGCCGAGCCGGCTCTGGATGCTGTCGCGGTTGGCGAGCCGCAGCTCGAGCTTCCCACCCGCGGCGTTTCGCGCCTCGGCCAGGAGCTCCCGCGACACGTCGGTCGCATGAAGCTCCGCAGCGATCCCGAGGCGACAGCTCTCGCAGCGCTGGAGAAGGGAAGGCCCCGCCGGCGTGTCGATCTGCAGCCATCCAAATAGTGGCTGCCCGCAGGACGGGCACGGTCTGCTGCCCTCCGGCGATCCCACTACCGCGGACCCGGATCGACCCCATACTCGACCCCGGCCGCCCGCAGCGAGTCCAGGAAGTCGGCCGGCTCGAACGCCTGGGATGGCGCCAGCGCCCCGCTGCGGTCGTAGCCGGGGGCCGCGCAACGGAGTGCTCCCTCAACGGTCGTTCGCGCTGTGAGGCCGTACGGGTCGGAGCCGGACACGGTGCCGCGCGCGGTCCCGGCTTGGCGGACGGCCTCGCAGGAGATGACGAAGCGGCTCTTACGGCGGCTCTCGTCGCTAGGTCCCTCGAGCCGGCGCGGGACCAGGGACTCCAGGCCTCGCCGCACGGGCGTCCGCAGGATGAGTTGAAACGGGGTCATGACCAGCGGCGCCAAGGCGCCCGGCACCGGCACCGCCGTGGAGGCGCTGAGCATCGTCCGGACCCGCTTCGTCGTCACATGCCTCGGTACCGTGATTTGCTCGCCCGCGGGATAGCGCACCATCCGCTGCCGGCCAATCGAGCCGCGAAAGTCCCAGGTTCCCCGGCCGACCCCTTGCGACGCCGGTACCAGCCCCCCCTCGAGCCACTCGACGTCGCCTCCCGCCATGACGTCCAGCGCAGATAGGGCCGTGCCACGCGTGGGCCCGAAGCCCTTCACCCAATAGGCCAGCACGACCTCGTCGACCGGCTCCGACCCCGCCGTCAGCGAGGCGATCATGTCGCCGGGCGCGTAGTCGAACCCCATCGCCGTGACGAGCGCCACTCCGGCCCGCTCCGCCCGCCCGCCGAATGCCTCGAAGACAGTGCGCATGAAGGCCTGCTCGCCGGTGGTGTCGAGGTAGTGGGTGCCGGCCGCGACAGCGGCCGCGAGCACCGGCTCGCCGTGGAGCCGGAAGGGGCCCGCGCAGGAGATCACCGCCGCGCACGGCTCGAGGAGCTCGCGCAGTTTCGCCTGATCCTCGAGCCGCACGGCGCGCGTGTCCACTCCACCGCCGAGGTCCTCGGCGAGGATCTCGAGCTTCGCCGGGTTGCGGCCGGCGAGGACGAACTCGGCGCTCCGGCGGCGCAGCTCGGCGGCGACCAGTCGCCCGGTGAACCCCGTCGCCCCGTAGACGGCGATCGGCCCGGTCTGCTCGGCTTCGTCGGGCATGCGGGGCGGATGCTATTGACGGTATGTGTGTTGGGCGGCGACTTTGTCGCGGCACTGGCAGGTGTTGTCAGGCGCCGAAGGCGACGCAAGGGGTTTCGTTACGGTTACGAGCTGATGCAGCTGCGGGACATCATGACCAGCGGTGTCGTAACCGCCGGACTCGAAGACGACGTGCTTCACATCGCCCGGCTCATGCGTGATCATGGGGTGGGTTCGGTGGTCCTGTGCGACCCGCAGGGAGATCCCGTGGCCATGGTCACCGACCGCGACCTCGCCGTGCGCGTCATGGCCGACAGCAGGCCCGCCTCCGAACCGGCGAGGGCCCACGCTTCCCAGCCGCTGATCACCGGGGAGCCCGACATGGACCTCGAGGAGGCAGCCGCGCGAATGGTGCAGCACCGGATCCGGCGGCTCCCCGTGGTGGGGCCCAACGGACTGTCGGGGATCGTCACGCTGGACGACATCGCGGTGCGAACCGGGAACCTCGAGGTCGCCCAGCGGATGACCCACGACGTGATCGAGGGCGCGCTTCCCGAATTCTTCTTCCACGAGCGCGGGTAGAGGTTCGATCGTGCCGACGACTCCCCAACAGCGGATCTGGCAGGGAAGGTTCGAGGGCCTGCTCGGCTTGGCCGCTCCGGCCCTCGACCTGTTGCTCACCGTGGGCGATCGTGCCTCGCGGCTGCTCCTGGCGGACGACCCCGACTACTACCCGATCCGTCCCGCGGCGGAGGCGTTCGAGCTGGACACCTCCCGGAAAAGCAAGCGGCCGGTGGACTAGCGCGGCAGGACGGGATGTCGCCGCGGGGACATCCCGTCCTGCCGCCCCTAACATAAGCCGCCTTCGTGGGCCGCGAGCGGATCATCGAGCGCGAGCGTCGCTGGGCGGTCCCGGCGGCCGTCGTCGCGCTGGCGCCGCTCGTTCTCTACATCGCCTCGATCATCATCGTCCAGCGCGCCGGCATCGTGGGCGGGTCGAGCGAGGCGGAGCAGCTCGCGTCGCTCCACGACCACTCGGGGGCGGTCCTCGTCTCCTCGATCGTCAGGGGAATCGGGTTCTTTCTCCTGACGATCCCGATCCTCTACCTCTTTCTCGCCGCGAAGGCCCGCAACCCTCGGGTCCAGGCAGCGATGGTGGGGTTCGTGTTCGTCGGGCCGATCCTCTTCGGCGCCCAGGGCATCATCCAGGCGATCGGCGCCCGCCAGGCCTCCTCGGACTTCGTGAACCTGCCGCAGGAGGAAACGCGCAGCTACGCCGACTACCAGGACCAGGTGGATAACCACCCGACGCAGATCGAGAAGGTCACGGTCTACAGCGGCGAACACGCGCTCGAGGTCGAGCAGACCAACGGCGACTTCTACGAGGTCGCGAAGTTCCCGAGCAAGGATGAGAGCAAGCTCGTGGCCGACCTCAACGCCATCGACAACGAGACGGATTCCGACACCGGGACCGGCCCGCCCGACGCCGAGGCCACGCACACAACGGACGAAAACGGAACCCTCCAGGTGTCACAGGGTCTTCTGGTCCCCTCGGTCCTCGGGCTCATCGTGATGATGATCTACATACCCCTGCAGTCGCTTCGCGCGGGCCTGATCCCCAGGTTCCTTGGCAGTCTGGGCATCGCCCTCGGGGCGTCGATGATTCTGATCCTCCCGATCGCCGTGCTCGCGATGCTCGCGTGGACCGGCTTCCTAGGGCTCACGTTCGTGGGCAGGGTCCCCGGCGGGCGTCCGCCGGCCTGGGATGCGGGTGAGGCTATTCCCTGGCCGCGCCCGGGGGATCGGTCATCCGCGCCCGCGGGCGACGGTGACGCGATCGAGGGCGATGCGACCGAGGTCGACGGCGAACGTGAGGCAGACGACGCCGGCAAGCCTCCCACCCCGGGGGGCACGCAGAAGCGCAAGCGAAAGCGCCGCGGCTAACCGAGCCCCCGCCGCCGCCCTCGTCTACCCTCGACGGACGAGGATGGTGAGCCAGCGAGGAGGTTTCAGATGACCCACCACGAGCACCAGCCACTGATCGGAAAGCGGGCGGCCGTGATGATAGGCCCCCTCTTCGAGGACCTCGAGGGCGCGTATCCGTACTACCGGCTCCAGGAGGCCGGTGCCGTCGTGGAGCTGATCGGAATCGATGGCGGTACGCCGCTGAAGGGAAAGCACGGCCTTGAGCTCACCACCGACCGGGCGGCCGCGGACCTCGCCTCCGACGACCTGGACATCCTTGTGATCGCCGGTGGCTTCGGCCCGGACAAGCTGCGAACCAACGACGGCGTCAAGGAGCTCGTCAGTGGAATGCACGCGGACGGCAAGCCAATCGCGTTCATCTGCCACGCCGGCTGGGTGACCATCTCGGCGGGCATCGTCGAGGGACGCCGGGTGACCTCGGTTCCGGCTATCGCCGATGACCTGAGAAACGCCGGCGCCCGCTGGGAGGACTCGGAGGTCGTCGTCGACGGCAACCTGATCTCGTCGCGACGACCGCCGGACCTTCCCGCGTTCATGCGGGCCATGATCGAGGTGGCGGTTGGGACGGCCGAGCCCGTCACAGCAGCGTGAGCCGATCCCGAAGAGCCGGAAGCCACAGCAGGGTGAGGCGGTCGTAAAGGGCCGGAATCCGCATCAGCAGCCCGGCACCGAGCAGCACCCCACCCACGACGGCAAGCGGCAACAGCGGGAACCCCGTTTGGGGAAGCTCGGTGGATGACCCGGCGGCCGTGGAGGAGGACCCCGCCGACGACTCCGACCCGGCGCTCGAGGTGACGCCGCCGCTATCGGTCGTGTCGGTGGCCTCGGTCCCGGGGTCCCCGGACGAGGTTCCGACATCTCCGTTGCCGCCGCCGCCGTTCGACCCGCCGCCACCCCCACCGCCGCGGGAGCCCTTCACTGTCACGGTGCCCTTCATGGACGGATGGAACTCGCAGACGTACTTGAAGGTGCCGGCCTTGTCGAACGTGAACGAGTAGTTGTCGCCCTGCTTGAGCGTTCCGGAGTCGAGCCCGTCGCCGGTGACGGTATGACCCTCCGAGGCGCTCGAGCGGTTGTCCCACGTAACGGTGTCGCCGGCACTCACCGAGATCGTCCTCGGCGAGTACCCGTAGTTCGAGAGCTTGCTGCCGATGATGTCGACTCCGCTCTTCGCCGCCGCAGCGACGGTTTCGCCGCTCTGCCGGCGCGGCGTGTTGCCGGTGACGCCGGTGACGCCGGTCGCGTCCGTGGAGCCCGTCGTGCCCGTGGATCCCGTCGTGCCTGTGGAGTCCGTCGGGCCCGTTGACCCTGTCTGGCCCGTGGCCCCGGTCGGCCCGGTGGTCCCGGCCGCCACGGCCTTGCCGGTGACGCCGGTTGCACCCGTCGCCCCGGGCGAGCCGCTTGGCGGCGCGCCCGACTCGCCCTGAGCGGCGAGCGCCGGGGGCGCGGCCACGGCGGCCAACACGACCGCGCCGAGCACGATCGCGCGCGCCCTCATGTGCGCAACCCAGTTGACCGGTGGCCTGCCGCCAAGTGATCGGCATACGCGCCGCCGAGCGCCGGGGTTCAATGGCGTCCGGCCGCCACCCGCTTTCGGTGCGTACGGATCTCGCTGAGGATTCGCTCGAGGCGAGGCTCTCGCGAGGAGTCGACGTGAGTCATCGCACCGGCTATCGCCGGATGGACCGCTGCGATTCGCTCGTACATCGCCTGGGCCACTGCGCGATAGGTCGGGTGTCCCTCGCGGCCGGACCGGAGCTCGATCAGGTGCATCGCTTCGCGGGCGTTCAGGTCCAGCACGTACCTGATTCGGTAGCCGAGGCAGAGCGAGTAGGGTGCCGCCTCGGAGAGTCCGGCCGACGTGAGCCGCTCGAACTCGCGGCGCGAGAGCTCCAGCGCCCGCTCATACTCGGCGCCGACTCCCGCGTCGCGGACCTCCTCGGGGACACCGGCGCCCAGATCAGGGCTGAGGCGCTGCCACTGGCAGGTGAGCAGTCGATGTCGCTGAAGATCCCGAAAGCCGCCATAGTCCGAGACGATCTCGAACCGATAGCGGACCGCCTCCCAGCCGCGTCCGGGACGGTGGCGGCGGTTCGACCGCTCACCGGCGAGCGCCGCGATCAGCTCGGCGCGCTCGAGCGGGTCGAGCGCATCGATCCTGCGACGGATGTCGGCCTCTGCCACGGCGGCCGACTCGAACAGCGACGCCGCGAGCAGATCCTCCTCGCCGCCCTCCACCGCGATCAGGTCGACCGACGGCGCGTCGCTCGCGACACGGCGATCCAGCCCCAGTCGCGCAACGGCACGCTCGGCCGACTCCCGGCGCTTCCGCAGGTAGTCGATCCACTCGCCGCCTCGGTCGGGTCGCCGCACGCGCGCGACGAAGCTCGGGATGACCTTGTCGAGCTCCGCGAGGATCATCCCGCCGTAGGAGCGAGCCTCGGGAAGGGGCGAAGCCATGAGCCGCAGCAGGAGCTGCTCGTACGCCTGGCCCGAGGCGAAGATGCCGACGTGACTGAGCGTCGCGGCCGGCAGCAGCCCGCGGAGCAGGTCGAGCGCCTTCGCGCGGATCGAGCGCCGCCAGGCGGCCTCCGGCTGATCGCCGCGCGGCCAGCGCTCCTCGGCCCACGCCTGCAGAGCCTCGAGGCCTCGGGAGTAGATGCCGAAGATCTCATCCATCGCGGCCCGGTAGGGCTCCCCGAGCTCGCCGTCGTGGTAGTAGCGGTAGCCGCCGCCGGCGTCGTCCGGCATCGGCCGGTCGTAGGGGATGTAGCGGGTGGACTGTTCCAGGTAGGCGGCGAGGCGCCCGCGCTGGAGCACCTTGGTCAGGACGTTCGAGACCCACTCGCAGGCGAGGTGAGCGCCGCCAACCTGCGCGATCGAATCATCCCCGTAGCCCATGAAGACGCGCTCGTACAGGCCCGCGGCTCGCTCGCCCTCCACGCCGTCGAATGGCCGGCCGCCCGAAGGGACCTCCTCGGCGAACTCCTCGAGGAACAGGCGACGAAGGGTGCCGGGGTAGCGCGAGTAGCGCGCGAACAGCGCCCCCTTGACGGTCTCGGGCAGGTTGACTAGGCAGAAGACCGGCTGGTCGAGGTTCGTGAAGTGGGGGCGAAGGATCGCCTCCTCCTCGTGGGTGAAGGTCTCGACGGGGTAACGCAAGGTGGCGTGATCGTAGTCGCGCCCCCGGCGGTGGAGATGGTCGCTAGGGGGAGCCGGGGTCGCCCGGGCCGGGGTCGACCGGTGCCGGCCGGCGGACCCCCAACCCGCCGTCCTGTGTGGGTCGCGAGAGCAGCCGCGGCAGCACGTCCTCGCGACTGTAATGGCCAGCGACGTCGAACCACCTCTTTGCGTGGAGACCCACGCGCAGATCGCAATCGGCGACGACCATCCCCTCCTCTCCGTACAGGGGCCCCGCGATCACCTCGCCGTCGCTCGGCTCGACGATCGCCGCCCCGCCCTTGCCGAAGAGGTCCTTCCCCTCCGGCAGCGGAACCGGAAAGTCGTCTGGGAAAGCACTCGCGGGAATGAACTGCGGGACCGAGACGACGAATGCCCCGGACTCGAGCGCGATGTGTCGCATGCTCGCCAGCCAGCCGTCGGTGTCGTCGGCCGTCGGTGCGAGCCAGATCTGCGGGCCCTCCCGGTAGAGCGCGTAGCGGGCCAGCGGCATCATGTTCTCCCAGCAGATGAGGCCGCCGATACGCCCGTGCGGGGTTTCGGTGACATCGAGGTCCTCGCCTGACCCGACGCCGTGAAACAGCCGTTCGTGCATGGTCGGCATCAGCTTGCGGTGCTTCGTGAGGACGCCCTGCGGGCCGAACAGGAGCAACGCGTTGTACAGCGATCCGGGACGCTCCGGCTCTCGCTCGTTGACCCCGATCGCGCAATGAACGCCAAGCTCGGCGCAGGCCGCGGCGATGCGATCGGTCAGCGGGCCTGGGACGTCGACCGAGTTCTCCCACAGGCGTTCCCAGAGCTCGTCCCATCCGGCGAACGAGCCCGCGTCGTGCGCCCAGGCGCCGGACTCGTACAGCGGCACGAAGAGCTCGGGAAAGACCGCGAGCTGGACGTCTTGCTTCGACGCCTCCTCCAGCAGCCCCACCGCCTTGTCGACCGTTGCCTCGGCGTCGAGGATCACGGGTGTCGCCTGAAACGCCGCCACGCGGACCGTGGGAAAGCTCACGCCGTCGAGCATACGCCGCAGGCGCTGGCGCTATCGAGCGGGCGCGGGTGGGGCGGCCATCAGCTCGACTCGCTGACCGCCCGGCATCACGGCGAAGCTTCGACGCTCGCCCCACAGCTCGTCCGCCTCCTCGACACGAAAGCCGGCGTCGAGCAGGCGACGGACCGCCTGATCGAAGTCGCCCGGCACGACCGCGGGGTGGCCCAGCAGGGGCGTCGTCGGCTCGGGTGTGTGGATGAGGTGGATCTGCGTCGTGCCGGCTTCGAGCCAGGTGACGAACGGCGCGATCGGATCGGGGGCCGGAATCCGGTCGAAGCCGAGGATGCCGAGGAACTCGATCGTGGACTCGACGTCGTCGGGCGCGACCTCGAGCGAGACGTGGTGCAGCACCGGCGAAGCATCGCACGGCTCGGGAGCGTGGGCCTGGTCACCTCAGAAGCGAGATGGGGACCATCGCGACCACGGCGATCGCCGTGGACGAGGCCACGGCGCCGGCACGATGGCCGCCGTGGGGCGGAGGATTACCAGGCGTGCCGCGTGCTCAGGTTGAGCCTTTGGTGATGCGGAAGATCGGGTGGTCGGCGGCGATGCTTCGGAGCTCGTCGTCGGTTGAGTCCGCCCCGACACCGCCGAAGAACGCGCCAACCTCCCATTTCCAGCGCCGGAGGTACTCGCGAAGGATGGGTGGTTTCTCGTCGTCGGCGACCTCGACCGCGGTGAATTCCTCGGCCCGCCGACCGCGAAGCAGCCTTCCCTCTCCGCGGGCGCGGAGGTTGCGGACCCATTGACTGTGCCCGCGAGGCGATACCAGGTAGCGAGTGCCGTCCAGCGTCAGCGGGTTGACCGGCGTCCGGCGGGGCTCGCCGGTGGTCCGTCCACGCACCTCGAGGACGCGAGAACCGGCGAGGCTCAAGCCGAGGCGGGTGGACAGCGCAACGGCGGGGTCGAACAGGTGCGCCGTGAACCAGCCTGGGCGTTTATAGCGGGAAGCGATCCTGCGATTCTGGCACCCGGCGAGCCTGGGGTTGGGTGCGTCGCGTCTACAGGAATGGCGCCAGCGCCCCGCCCGCGTGGTTGGCCCAGTCCACCAGCGGCGTCGGGATGACGCCGAAGAAGACCGTCGCGGCCGCGCACATCGCCGCCGGGACGATGATCGCGAGGCAGCGGGTGCCCTTTGCGGGCGGTGTCGCGACCTCCTGCTCCGCGTCCGCCTCCGGCGACCCGCCGGCCATGGCGGGCGCGGGCTCTGCCGCCGGCCGCATCCACACCGCCGCCACGACGCGCAGGTAGTACGCGAGGGAGATCATGGTGCCGA